>ERZ791765.91-NODE-91-length-127651-cov-12.354760_pt1 | contig 127651 bp, 102 predicted proteins | sample MGYA00509949_ERZ791765 | MGnify/ENA primary metagenome ERZ791765 (study PRJEB30046, sample SAMN00791980) | human gut metagenome | study: EMG produced TPA metagenomics assembly of the A metagenome-wide association study of gut microbiota in type 2...
CCGACAGCACCGCTCCTACCTCTCAGAGCTTTTAACCATCGGCCGCAGAGCGCGGGACTAGGATCTGCATCCCGCGGTGCCTGTGCATTCCCAACCAACGTAGTCCGCCAAATGACGGCCTGAGGCTAGTCAACTAGAGGCTTTCACAAGCCTCGGCCTTTAGGCCGAGGTAGTCGACGGAACACCTCTTTTTAGTGATTAGTCGATTTTAGGCTTCATTACAAATCTTCGAAGGCTCATCCGCTATGAATAAGTACACTTGAGCGCTTGAACGATTTTTGAGCAAACTAACGCAAAAGCTTACATTTAGTGCCTCAGCTTGAGTGAAAACCGTCTAAATATCGAGAGATGCCTGTAGGATTGTCAAAAAGTTGTTCGCTAACGTCTAAATGAGCGAAAATGCTCATGACACAAACAAATATAAGGATTATCGGAAATGGGAGAAAAGGCCCCTGAAATTTCTTCTCTGTCTTTTGAAGAAGCTCTTAAGGAACTGGAAGCCTTGTCGCAGCGCCTGTCTCAAGGCGGTCTGCCTCTGGAAGAATCTGTTGAAGCTTATGCTCGCGGCTCTGAACTGCGCAAACACTGCAATGACTTGTTAAAACGCGCAGAAGACAGAGTACGTGAACTGGATCAAAAGTTCGGCAATCAGCAGGATGATGACGAACCTGAAGAAACCCCGGTAAGCCGCCGTTCCCGTCGAAATGACGACGATATCCCTTTCTAAGAAGTTATGACTGTTGCTTTTAAAGATTGGGTAAAGGCTTGCCAGCAGAGGGTTGAAAAAGCAGCTGAAAATAATCTTCCTCAGGAAGCTCTTATTCCCCAAAAACTCCATTCGGCTATGCGCTACTCCGTCATCGGAGGCGGTAAGCGCGTGCGTCCGCTGCTTGTTTATGCCGTCGGACAAATATATGATGCCGATCCCGAAAACCTGGACCTTACGGCCTTAGCTGTTGAATGCGTCCATTCTTATTCCTTGATTCACGATGATCTGCCGTGCATGGATAACGACATACTGCGCCACGGTAAGCCCACTACTCATACGGCTTTTGGTGAAGCAGTGGCCATGCTTGCAGGCGATGCACTCCAGCCGGAAGCCTTTCTGTTCTTAGTCAGAACGAAGCTGCCTGCTGAGCAGAGAATTAAGCTCGTCGAGCTTTTGGCCTACGCATCTTCCACGCGAGGCATGTGTGGAGGGCAAGCGATTGACCTGAGCGTCGTCGGCAATCAGAAGATGACGATTGAAGAGCTGCGCCTAATGCACTCGATGAAAACGGGGGCGCTCCTTAAGGCCTCAGTACTTCTGGGTGCGTTTGCCGGAAAAAAGACTCCTTCACAGCACGATCTTTCGCAGCTTGAGGTTTATGGAAATGCTATCGGTTTGGCTTTCCAAATCGTCGATGACATTTTGGATGTCGTCGGCGATACGGCTGAGCTTGGTAAAACAGCCGGTAAGGATGCTTTAGGAGATAAACCGACTTACGTCAGCCTGCTTGGCCTGGAAAAAGCCAAAGAACTTGCTGAAGAACAATATTTAATTGCCGCCAAAGCCGTTGAAGGGCTCAGCGAAGATTTGGACGGCAAAGAACGTTTAATCGAAATCGCTGATTTCATCATCAGAAGGACTCACTAAGAAGTAAGCAGCGATGACTACCATTCTCGAAACTATTAATTCTCCGGCCGATTTAAAGAAATTGTCGATGCCGGAGTTAAAACAGCTTGCAAACGAACTTCGTACTTTCATTATCGATAACGTTTCCAAGACAGGCGGCCACCTTTCGTCTTCTCTGGGAACCGTCGAGCTGGCTATCGCTATTCACTACGTGTTTGATACGCCGGAAGATCGGTTAGTTTGGGACGTCGGCCATCAGGCTTATGCGCATAAGATTCTGACGGGGCGTCGGGACCGCATGTCGACGCTTCGCCAGTACAAAGGCTTGTCCGGCTTCCCGAAGCGTTCGGAAAGTCCGTATGACTGTTTCGGAACGGGTCATTCTTCCACTTCTATTTCCGCGATTTTAGGCATGGCCGTCGCGGCAAAGACCTTGGGAAAGAAGGGTAGAAGCCACATTGCTGTCATCGGCGACGGTGCAATGACCGCGGGTATGGTGTTTGAGGCCTTGAACTGCGCGGGCGACATGAAGGATCTCCGCCTGCTGGTGATCCTCAACGACAATGACTGTTCTATTTCTCCGCCGGTCGGGGCTCTAAAGAATCACTTTACACAGCTGATGAGCGGACAGTTTTACGCTCAGGCCCGAGACATCGGCAAAGCGATTGTGCGTCCGTTTCCGAAACTATTCGATCTAACGAAGCGTGCTGAAGAGTACAGCAAGGGTATGGTGGCACCTCACTCCACGCTGTTTGAAGAATTCGGAATGAACTATCACGGTCCGATTGACGGTCATGACTTAGAAGTGCTGATTCCGGTGCTTCAGAACATGAAACAGCTCAACGGGCCGCTGGTACTTCACGTTGTGACGCAAAAGGGTCATGGTTATGCTCCGGCTGTCGACAATCCGACTAAGTATCACGGAATTTCTCCGTTTGATTCAAGCAAGGGAATCGTTCCTTCTCCGCATGCCAAGACCTACACTGAGGTATTCAGTGACTGGCTCGTGGATATTGCGCGCAAGGATCCGGGTGTGATTGCGATCACGCCAGCGATGAAAGAAGGCTCCGGATTGGTGGCTTTTGCCAAAGAGTTTCCGAACCGTTTCTTTGATGTTGCGATTGCCGAACAGCATGCCGCTACTTTTGCAGCCGGTCTTGCAGCGGAAGGCTTAAAACCCGTCTGTACTTTCTATTCAACTTTTTCTCAGAGAGCTTTTGACCAAATCGTCCACGACGTGGCTATTCAGGATCTTTCGGTTCTGTTCCCGCTGGATCGCGGTGGTTTAGTGGGTGCGGACGGTGCAACGCACCACGGATCGTTTGATTTGTCTTTCCTGCGCTGCATCCCGAACCTTGTGATTATGGCGCCGTCGGATGAGAACGAATGCCGTCAGATGCTTTATACCGGATACAAGCTCGATCATCCTGCTATCGTGCGTTATCCGAGAGGCAGAGGACCCGGCGTTCCGGTTGATAAAGAAATGCATGAACTGCCGCTCGGCAAAGCTCGTCTGGTGCGTACCGGAAATGCACCGAAGGGCGCCAGAGTTGCAATGCTGGCTTTCGGAAGTATGCTGGCTGAGGCCAAAGCAGTGGCAGAAAAAATCGATGCCACCGTGTACGACATGCGTTTTGTAAAGCCGGTTGACGGCGATGCGATCGAAGAAGCTGCAAAAAATAATGATCTTTTAGTGACTCTGGAGGAGAATGTCATCATTGGGGGCGCCGGTGATGCATGCCTTGAGGTTTTAGCCGCAAAAGGTATTCCTGCGGATGTATTTCAGATCGGAATTCCCGATCGTTTCATCCAGCAAGGAGATAACTTACATCTTTACCAAGAATGCGGTATGGATGAAGAATCGATTTTGAATAAGATTGAAGAACGTCTCAAAAGAATAGGGTAATTTTGGAGCCTTCTTATGGAGCTCAAGACTGACGAACATATTAAAAAGCTCAATACCTTCGGTGTTGACGCAAAAGCGAAGAACTTTGCCGAGATCCGTTCCATTGAGGATTTAAAACAGGCAAGAGAACATCTCCGGCAGCAACCTCAGGACTTTATGGTCATCGGAGGCGGCTCTAATGTATTGTTTAGAGAGGATTATCCTGGCTTCCTGCTGCGGATGATGATTCCTGGTTTTGAGAAGATCAGAGAAGACGACGAACATTATTTCGTTCGTGCCGGAGCCGGCGAGGTTTGGCACAGCTTTGTGCGCAAAATGCTTGATGCCGGAATGCCCGGTCTTGAGAACCTGGCTTACATTCCCGGTACCGTCGGTGCGGCTCCGATTCAAAATATCGGTGCTTATGGCTTAGAAGCCGCAGAGTTCATTGATTCAGTTGAATGCTTTGATATGGACACCGGTGAAGAGCGGACGCTGACCAATGAGGAATGCGACTTCGGCTACCGCCACTCAACGTTTAAGAAGCCGGAAAACCGTCGTTTGGTCATCACTGCTGTGACGTTCAAGCTCCCCAAGAATTGGGTTCCCAACACTTCCTATAAAGCGCTTGCCGAAGAGATCGAGATCAACAGCTTCCCCGAGCTCTCTCCCCAAGACGTTTACTCCTGCGTGATTTCACTGCGCCGCAGAAAACTGCCGTCTCCGGTGAAGTTCGGAAACGCCGGAAGTTTCTTCAAGAATCCTGTCGTCGACAGAGAGACTTTTACAAGTCTTCTTCGGACCAATCCTTCTTTAGTTTCTTATCCTTTGGCCGGCGGTCGTTTCAAGCTTTCCGCCGCCTGGCTGATCGACAATGCAGGTCTTCGCGGTTATCGCATGGGCGACGTCGGTGTTTGGGAAAAGCAGCCGCTTGTTCTTGTGAATTACGGACAGGCAACGGGTGAGGATATCTACGCGATGGCTCAAGACGTGAGACTTCGCGTCAAGAACTGTTTTGGCGTCAAGCTCGAGCCGGAAGTTGCTATGGTCTAGGTGAGTTTCCGCAGGCGAAGGCTCTGCGGAACTAATTCGTCCAGTCTTTTTTATTAAAGCCAAGGGAGGGACCGACGTGGTCCAAGAGTTCCTTGGCTTTTTCAATTCCTTCGTTCGTGAGGACTCGAGAATGCTTACGCATGCATTTCGGTTTCTCGATAAAACCATCGTCCACTAATCGGTCCATTGCCGTCCAATCGTGACTTTTCCAAGACATGCGGACATCCGGCTTGCCTTCTTCGGTAAAGGAAGTCAGATAAAGAAGAGCCAGCGTCAGCTCGTCGATTAATTTGTCGCGTTCTGTTTTTTCCAAGACAATCTCCTCCAATTCACGAGACATTCAGTCTAATCTTCAAGACTTTTGTTCATAAAATGAGGAGGCCATTTCGGTCGCCACCGCAGTGGTAGACGATCTTGAGTTTGCGCTAAGAAGAACGTCAATCTCCCCAATCTTCTTTTTTGAAACCAAGTGAAGGACCAATTTGCTCCAGTAGCTCTTTGGCTTTCTCAACACCTTCGTCGGTCAAGTAACGAGTGTAGTTTTTTCTGTTGTGCGGAGGAACCATGAAACCGTCCTCTGCAAGATCGTCTAATGCCGTCCAATCATGCGTCTTCCAGGCCATACGGACATTAGGACATTGCTTTTCGGTGAAAGATGTCAAATAAAGGAGCACAAGCGTCAACTCTTCAGTCAGCCTTTCTCTTTGGGATCTTTCCATAGATACCTCCGACAAACTGGTTTTTCTTAGTTTAGTTGCATCCGATAAATTCAGGAAGTATTGAATGCGATAGAACGTCAAAAAGCCTCGAGAGCGGAATACTTTCGAGGCTTTCAAAATGCTTTAACAGAAGCTAAACGTCTTCAATTCTGCCTAAAAGCAAATATTCCATCAGTGCTTTTTGAAAGTGCAAGCGGTTTTCAGCCTCGTCCCAAACGACAGACTGCGGTCCGTCGATGACTTCGGAAGAGACCTCTTGCCCGCGGAAGGCGGGAAGGCAATGCATGAATAAAGCGTCTGGTTTTGCCGCTTTCATGACCGTTTCATTCACTTGCCAGCGAGCCGATTTGGATTGCCGTTTGGCTTGATTTTCGTCGTAACCGCAAGATCTCCAATTGTCCGTGGTCACAAGGTCGGCGCCTTCTGCGGCCTCTTCCGGAGATAGGAAAAAGTCATAGCAGTCATCGTTATCCGGAACTTGTGTCGGATTGATCGAGTATCCCGGGGGCGCCGAAATATGCACCTTAAATCCGAGAATGGAGGCTGAGTAAAGCCAGGAGTAGAGTACGTTGTTCGCGTCTCCGATCCAAGTCACGACGGCGCCCTTAATTGAACCCCGTTTTTCTATGAAGCTCATGATGTCGCCCATGACCTGGCAGGGATGACTGTCGTTGGTCAGGCCGTTGATGACCGGCACCTCCGACTCTTTCGCAAATGCCTCTAATCGGCTATGAGGGCCTGTTCGGATCATGACAAGGTCAACCATACGGGATACGGCTCGAGCAGTGTCCTCAATGGTTTCTTCATTTTTCAGCTGAGTTTCGCTCGTGTTCAGGTAAATCGAGGTTCCTCCGAGCTGAGCCATGCCTGCCTCAAAGGAAACGCGGGTGCGGGTGCTGGCTTTTTCAAAAAGCATCGCCAGCACTTTTCCTTCAAAGGGACGGTAAACCTCCCCGGCCTTGAAACGAGACTTGAGTTTTATGGCCCGGCGGAGAAGGTAATTTAACTCGTCCGCCGAGCAATCTTTAAGGCACAGAAAGTTCTTGTGCATGAATCACCTTAGATCTTCGGCTGTGCAAGGAACGATCTGATCACGGGAGTGATTCTCTTGACGAGTTCGTCAGCCTCGGCTTCAGTGATTGTCAAAGCGGGAACGAGACGAATAACGTTTCCGGCAGTGACACTGAAGGTTAAACCGGCTTTCAGACCGAGTTCGAGAATGTCGTGGGCATCACGGTCAAGAACGATACCGAGCATCAGGCCTTTGCCGCGAATACCGCGCACGCCTGGGAAACCGTTAAGAGATTTAGAAAGTGCTTTCTTGAGTTTCTTACCGACTTCAAGGGCGTTTTCGACAAGTTTCTCGTCTTCGATGATGGAGAGCGTTTCGAGGGCTGCACGCATAGCAAGAGGGTTGCCGCCGAAAGTTGATCCGTGATTGCCGGGTTTAAAGATATTCGCCTTTTCGCTCACGATGACAGCGCCGACAGGAACGCCGCCTGCCAAACCCTTAGCCATCGTGATGACGTCGGGTTTGATTTCAGCCCATTGATGAGCGAACCACTTGCCGGAGCGACCCATGCCGCACTGGACTTCGTCGCACATCATCAAGAGGTCGTGTTCGTCACAGATTTCACGAATGCCTTTGATGACGGAAAGATCGATAGGGACGACGCCGCCTTCGCCGAGAATCGGTTCAAAGAAGATAGCGACAACATTTTTATTTTCTTCAACGATCTTACGGATTCCGTTTAAATCAGACTCATCGACAAAAATGAAGCCTTCTGTATATGGAGAGAAATCTTCTCTGACAGAGGGATTGCCTGTAGCGGAAAGGGTGGCAATGGAGCGTCCGTGGAAGGCGTGTTTTAAGACAATAATGTTAGGAACTTCGATGCCCTTGGTATGCCCAAATTTACGGGCGATCTTGATGGCACATTCGTTGGCTTCGAGACCGCTGTTGCAGAAGAAAACAGCCTCAAGACCGGAATGTTCGACCAATTTTTCTGCGACTTTTTCCTGAAGGTCGATGTTGAAGTAGTTTGAGCAGTGGATGAGCTTGGAAGCCTGGTCGGCAATGGCTCGAACCAGTCTCGGATGAGCATGGCCGACGGAGTTCACGGCGATGCCTGCTAAAGCGTCCAAGTACTTGTGGCCTTCTTTATCCCAGAGCCAAACACCCTGACCGTGATCAAAAGAGACAGGAAGGCGACCATAGTTATTCATCAGATGAGACATGCCTGAAGATCCTTTATTAATAATTTGTTTCAAAGAAAGTTAATTTTTCAATTATATGTCCGAGAGCACGCAGTAGCTCAAGGCCTTTCGGAATATTGCCGAAACTACGGAAGAAAAAATCGGACCGAGAGTCAAAGCCCCGGCCCGATTTGTCTATCAGAGAAAATCTGTGGTTAGAACATCTTTTCCTGACGTCCTGCAATGTCCATATGGCTTGCAATATAACGAACTTTCGGTTTGGTACCAGCGGCTTCGTTCAATGCGACGGACTTGTCAACCAGGGCTTTCTGTTCAGGGGTCAGATTGTCGTAGTCAACGAAAGTCAGAGCCTTAACAGCGCAGGCTTCGACGCACTTAGGTACTTGACCGTTGGAGGTGCGCTGGACGCAAAGCGTGCATCTTTCGGCTTTGCCGGGAGTGCGCTGCTGATGCGGCTGAAGCGGAACGGAAGCCAAGGCCGGGCCATCCCAGTAAGATGTCTTGCCGCTTCTGTTGAACTTCGGAGCACCGTACGGGCAAGCCATGGCGCAGGCGCCGCAGCTGATGCACTTGGATTGATCAACAAGCACTTCTCCGTGCGGGCCTTTATAAATGGCCTTAGCAGGGCAGACCGGCAGGCAGGCCGGATTGTCGCAGTGCTGGCAGCTCACGCGGAAATAGTTGATGATGCGGTCCTGCAGATTTTCTGCACGATGGATCTGATTCCACTGGATTCCGGGAGCAACTTTATTTTCTTCTTTGCAGGCAACGAAGCATGCCTGGCAGCCGATGCATTTATCGACATTGACGATTATTCCGAACTGGCTCATCGCTTAGGCCTCCTTCGTGATTTGAACGGTTGTTTCAAAGTAGGGTGCATAGCCCGAGAGTTTGTCCCATTCGCGCGGGATCAAAACCTGGGTGTTCTGGTCTCCTCGCCAGCCGTACTGCATGCCGGCGGTTCCCGGAGGAACGATGATGGAGACTCGAGCACGAGCTCTTGCCTGACCGTACTGGTTCTTGATCAATACCTTGTCGCCTTCGTTGATGCCGCGGGCCTTAGCATCTTCGGGGTTGATGTCCACGGTGGACATCGGTTCGATTTCAAGCAGATACGGAGAGTCGCTGCGGGTCTTGGAGTGCGTAATGTACGGAGCGCGAGTACCGTTGATCAGTTTGATCGGATATTCGGCTGTCGGCTGATACGGTTCGACATAAATAGGAATCGTGCCGAGGTTGTGCATCTTCGTAATATTGGAAGACAACTCGATCTTGCCGGACGGTGTATCGAAACCTGGCTGACCGTCGTGACGGAGAAGGCCTTTTTCGTATTTGAGCGGCTGCTGTTTTGCACCCTGAACCTGAGTCATATTCGGCAGGTTCTTCTGAGCGTCGGCATATGTGGTGCCCCATTCTTTCAGGATGGAGTCGCATGCCTTGACAGGATCGCCGTCAAAGAAGTGTTTCGGATCATCAACTAAGCAGCCGAGCTGCAGTGCGATCCACCAGTCTTCCTTGGCTTCGCCCATAGGCTTAACCGGAGTTCTGACAGATACCTTGTTGCCGGCATGTGTGCCGAACGGTGCATAGCGTTCATAGTTCATGGCGGCGGGCAAAATAATGTCCATGTCGTGGTGGGTTTCATCACGGTAGAAGTAGTCCGTTGCGCAGGAGAAGTCCATGTTCTTGATGGCTTCTGCATAAACCTGAGGCTGCGGCCAAATCATGACGTTAAAGCCGAAAGCGACCATGCCGCGGAGTTTGCCGTTCTTGACGTGTTCAGGCAGCTGGTTCGGGTTGAACTGAACCTGAGTGTGATTCCAAACAGGAACGAAGTCTTTGTCGAGACGGTCTTTCTTGTGAGCCTTGAACCAGTTGTAATCAACGAAGTCTTCTGTGAGGCCGTTGTCGTGGACGATATAGCCTTTAGGACCGACACCGAAGAGAGCACCTCCGGGGATATCGACGTAACCCAGGATTGCGGGGATGTTCAGCAGAGCGCGTGCGCTGTTGACGCCGTTTCTGGAGTGAGAAAGAGACTGCGAAGTCAGAGCGAAGCTTCCAGGGCCTTCGGCGTACATACGAGCGGCCTTAACGATAAGGTCGGCAGGAACGCCGGTAATGGCTTCGGTCTTTTCAGGTGTGAAGTCTTTGCAGTAATTTCTGTACTCTTCAACGCCGTAAACCCACTTGTCGCAGAAGGGCTTGTTGTACAAACCTTCTTCGAAGAGGACGCGGCAGATACCGGCGCCTAAGGCGGCGTCTGTGCCCTGCTTGGGCTGGAGATGGATGGTTGCGAGTTCAGCAACTTTAGTGCGGCGTGCGTCAATCACGATGATGTTGACACCGCGCTGCTTAGCAGCACTGATCATATTCCACCAGCCGTGCGGTTTAGACCATGCACCGTTGGTGGCCATTACCATGAAGGATTTTGTCTTCGGGCCGCAGCCGCCGCCGGCGTACTCGCAGCCGAAAACAAGCTGTTCAGCCAGCAGAGAACCTTTACGGCAGGCAACAGAAGATTCGGTACCGTAGTGATAGGTGCCGAAGTAGCGTGCCAGGCGCATAGCGGCAGGACGAGGTTCTTTCGGGTCGCCGCAGAAGATGAAAAGTTTTTCTGCACCGTACTGATCACGGATCTTCTTCATATTGGCAGCAATCGTTGCCAAAGCTTCCTGCCAGGAAATACGAACGAATCCGGGATCGACACTTCCTTTCGGATTGGTGCGCTTCATCGGATAGAGCAGGCGGTTGGGGTTGTAGAGGCGCTGTAAAGTAGCCAAGGCTTTATTGCACAACAGCTTGCCGCTGTGTTCTTTCCAGTTTCCGACGGAAACTACGGTGTTGCCCTGTCTATGGAAATGAATACCGCACATCGGCATTTGGTTGCAGTTGTCGCAGATCGTGTATCCGTCTTCAAGCGGCTCTTGTGCGCATGCTGCTTTTGTGAAGAAGCTGCTTCCCGCGCTGATGGCGGAGAGGGCCGGGATCGTTTTGAGGATGGATCGACGAGTAACTTTCAATCCTTGTGTTTTGTCCATTGTTGAATTCTCCTCTTGGGGTAGAGTGGCGCGTCGGTTTTGATGGTATGTTCCGACGACTTAAAAACTATTTTCAACAAAGGAAAAAAGATCGCTACCGCGTCATTATGGGATGTCGAGAAAAAGGATTAGAACAAACCCAGGACGATCAAAATTGAGAGAGCTTGTCAAAGATGAGAAAAGTCAAGAGAGACAAGGCCCTAAAAAGGGATTTTTATAAATTTAAATTTTAGATAATATAAGTAAAAATACCTAGGTAATTTAGATTAAATTTTGCCTAAAAAATTAAAGGACGCTATCAAAAATGATAAGACTCTTGCGGTTTCTCCCGATGGTATTTTGCAATAACAGATAACAAAAAAGCCCGGGAAATTTTCCCGAGCTTTTGGAATCTTTGCTCTGCTTCAGAGCGAAGCAGACGGAAAAGATTGATTAGGCCATTGCCTTGATAGCAACAACCAGGCGGCTCTTATGACGAGCAGCGGCGTTCTTATGAAGAACACCTTTGTCAGCCATAGAGTCGATCACAGACTGAGCTGTGACGTAGAGAGTCTGAGCAGCAGCTTTGTCGCCGGCGAGAATAGCCTTGCGAACGTTCTTGATAGCTGTGCGATAGCGAGAACGCTGTGCAGAGAGGTGCTTGTTGCGAGCAACTGCCTGGATAGCGCGCTTGCGAGCTTGCTTAGAATTTGCCATTGTTTCTTTCCTTGCCTATGCGAGTGGCGAGTTTTCTTACTTTACCGGTCGCCACTAGCAATACTACGGGCTCGGCCGGTTTGGTTAAACAAATAAGGTAATTCGGTCCTCGAACCGAATCCCACGAAAGTGCAGAATTATACGGAAAATCTCTTTTGTTTTCAACCGAAAACTTATGCCGCTCTGGCGTTCGGCTGATAGAATTTTGACTGACCTGAATCCAGTTGATTTCAGGCTTTTTTCTTTTCGAGATCGCAGTGAGTATTTTCCGTAATGCAGCCGTTATTTCGGCAATGACGCTTTTGTCCCGAATCACAGGTTTGATCCGGGATATTTTGATTGCCCGTGTCTTTGGTGTCAGCGGTGACACGGACGCATATTACGTTGCATTTCGATTACCGAACCTATTGAGACGTCTTTTTGCAGAAGGTGCTTTCCAGCAGGCCTTTGTGCCGATGCTGGCAGATGTGAAGAGCAATCGTTCTGCGGAAGAAACGAAGTCCTTTATCGATAAAGTTGCCTCTCTTCTCGGATTCATTGTTCTTTGCGTCAGCATTTTAGGCGTCATTGCTGCTCCGATCCTCGTGTTTGTGATTGCTTCCGGTCTTGTGGAAGAACCGGCTACCTTTGATACGGCAACGCGCCTGACGCGCTATATGTTTCCTTACATATTCTTTATGTCTTTGGTGGCTTTGAGTTCTTCGGTACTCAACACCTGGAAGCATTTTGCGATTCCAGCGGCCGTTCCGATTCTTCTCAACCTTTCTTTGATCACCGCGACATTGTTTGTTGCGCCGTTGTTTGATCAGCCGATTTACGCCTTAGCGGTCGGCGTGATGGCAGGCGGTTTCCTGCAGCTGGCGGTGCAGATTCCGCAGCTTGCTAAGCTCCACTTGCTGCCGAGATTTGTGAATCCGTTTAAAGCCATGAAAGACCCGTCGGTCAGACGAGTATTGAAGCTCATGGTGCCGGCACTCTTTGCGGTAGGTGTCGCGCAGATCTCGATCTTGATTAACACGAATATCGCGTCTTTTCTTGCCGAAGGCTCGGTGACTTGGCTGGCCTATGCCGACCGTCTGATGGAATTCCCGACAGCGCTGCTCGGCGTTGCGCTGGGTACGGTTCTTTTGCCGAGCTTGTCAGCGGCTTTCGCCAAGGGCATGACGGATCGCTATAACGCACTGCTCGATTGGGGCTTGAAGCTCGTGGTGGCTTTTGCCGTTCCTGCGGCCATCGGCTTAGCGCTTCTCGGGGAAGGACTGGTATCCGTGCTGTTTCAAAGCAGCCGTTTTAATGTGAATGATGTTTATCAGACTGCGACTGCCGTGATGGGTTACTCCATCGGATTGATCGGTCTGATCGGAATCAAAATCCTGGCGCCGGGCTTTTATGCCCAGAAGGACATTAAGACACCCGTTAAGGTTGCCTGCGCTGCTTTAATCGTGACGCAGATCTTTAACTTAGTGAACGTTCCGCTGTTTTCTCATGCAGGTTTGGCGCTTTCCGTGGGTCTCGGTGCCTGCTTTAATGCCTGCTGTTTATTGATTATCCTGCGTCGCCGCGGTGTGTTTACGCCGCTTGCCGGCTGGAAAAAACTCTTCCTTACGGTGATTCTCGGAAGCGTTCTTTTGACAGCTTATCTTTTAGTTATTCAGCATTATTGTGACTGGACGCAGATGGCATATCCCTGGGCGGTTAAATTGGGTCTCGTGCTCGGCGTGGTTGCGGGTGCAGCCGTGCTTTACATCGGTACGCTGGCGGTTTGCGGCTATCGTTTATCTGACTTGAAGGCCAGCGAAGTCGACTGATCCGCTGGAGCTTTCACAAATGAAAACGGCTTGCTTAGTTGATAGAGCAAGCCGTTGTTCTTGCGGTTACTGTACTTCGTCTGGTTTTTCTTCGTCTTTTTCTTCGAATTCAACCTTGTGCTTCAAAGGCAAGACGGATGGGAATGCAACGAGTTCATCGTCCGGCATGGACAGAAGGGCGTCGGGGCCGTCTTTGGCGCTGTTGAATGCATAGTTCAGCTTTGCGTAGACGTTGGCGATGTTTTCTTCCAAGATTTCTTTGACTTCTTCGGGACTGTCTTCGACCTGAGCGATCAGATCTTCCAAAGCTTCTTTAGCGTCATTCAGTGTTGCAAGCGTCCACTCGGGGTCGTATTCAAGTTGTTCTTCACTCATTTGCGCCTCTTATTTGTTCTGAGTTCAACAGTTCATTGTATCGCCGCCGGCGAGCGTTCTTTGCATCAGGACGGAATCCAGCCATCGATCGAATTTATAACCAACGTTTTTGAGGACGCCGACATGACGGAATCCGCAATGTTCGTGCAGTTTGATGGAAGCCGTATTTTCGGAGTCACCTATCACGGCGATCATTTCCCTGAAGCCCCGGAGGTCGCACTCAGCAATGAGCGAGGTCAGAAGCTGCGTGCCTACGCCTAATCTGCGGCATTCCGGATGAACATAAATTGAGTCTTCCACCGTGTAGCGATAAGCCTTTCTCGGGCGGTACTGACCGGCGTAGGCAAATCCCAGGATTTGATGTTCCAGCTCTGCGACTAAATACGGATAGTGCCCGGCTTCAATTGTCTGCATGCGAGAGAGCATTTCCTCTTCGGAAGGAGGCGTGACTTCAAAGCTGGCGGTACCAAGCAAAACGGCTTGTTCGTAAATACTGGCGATCCCGCCGATGTCGGCCGGTTCAGCTTTGCGAATATTGACAAAAAGCTTTTCCATACGATTTACTCATCAATTGACATCAGAAATTCTACGTGTTTGGGATACAATTTTTTACGTTCCGCTCCCAAAAAGGAGCATAACTTCGAGGAATTTTCAATGCCGGGTTCACGTTTGGGCGAATACTTTTCTGTGATTAATTTTGGCGAGTCTCACGGACCGGCTATCGGTTGTGTGATCGACGGCTGTCCTCCGGGCATGGAGTTAAGTCAGGAAGATATCCAAAAAGAGCTTGATCGGAGACGTCCTGGAACGTCACGTCATGTCACTCAGCGCAAAGAAAGTGACACGGTTGAAATCCTCTCCGGGGTTTATCAGGGCAAAACCACCGGAACTCCGATTGCATTGCTGATTAGAAACGAAGATCAGAGAAGTAAAGACTATTCTGCAATCGAAAATTTGTTCCGACCGGCCCACGCTGATTACACCTATTACAAAAAATTCGGAATCCGTGATCCCCGCGGGGGCGGCAGAAGCTCAGCTCGTCTCACAGCCCCGACGGTCGCAGCAGGAGCTGTTGCTAAGAAATGGCTTGAAGAAAATCTAAATATAAAGATTCGTGCTTGTCTGGTTAACTTAGGTGGGATCCCGCTGGAAGTTAAAGATTGGACGGCGGTCGACAACAATCCGTTCTTCACTGCAGATCTGGAAAAAGTTCCTGAATTGGAAGCTTTTATGGATGAGCTTCGTCGGGCCGGAGACTCTGCCGGAAGCGAAATCTATGTTGAAGTACAAGGCGTTCCTCCCGGGGTCGGAGAGCCGATTTATCGAAGGTTGGATGCTTGCCTGGCGTATGCCTTTATGGGATTGAATGCAGTAAAAGGCGTTGAGATCGGAGACGGATTTGAAGTTGTAGGCAGTCGAGGAAGTCTGAACGCGGATCGTATGGGTACGCAATACGAAAACGGCTTTGCTAGCAACCATGCGGGCGGCATCTTAGGCGGAATTTCCACAGGGGCCCCGATTACCGCTCGAGTGGCGATAAAACCGACGCCTTCGATTCGTCAGGAAATGCCGACACTGACCGTTGACGGGAAGGACACAATCGTCTCGACTAAAGGAAGGCATGACCCTTGTGTCGGCATACGTGCGACACCGATCTTGGAGGCACTGACTGCCTTGGTATTGATCGACCAAGTTATGGCCCAGAGAGCACAGTGCGGAAGCATTTGAGAATCCAAAAATAGAAACGGGACCCAAGCGGTCCCGAATTCAATCTTAATTGACTTTTCTGCGGGGGTCCTCATCACGCGGCCAGCACTGAACTCCTTTCTTGTCCGGAAGGATTCGCGGATCAAAGATCGGATCAAGAATGCCTCTGCGTTTCTGGGCGCTGTAATCGCGCAAAGCGGCAATCGCATATTTGCCGAGCATGAAGATGGCGACTAAGTTCACAATAGCCATCAAAGCCATGAACAGGTCAGCCAAATCCCAAACTAAAGAAAGGGAAGCGATAGAGCCAACAAAGACCATTACAACGACAAAAACTCGGAAAATCGGCATGGCGTACTTGCTCTTGGAAATGAACGGCATGTTCATTTCGCCGTAGAAGTAGTTGCCGATGATGGAGCTGAAAGCAAAGAACAGCACAATGACGGTCATAAAGAAGTTTGTCCACTCGCCGAGCTGACCGGCCACGGATTTCTGAACAAGCGCAATTCCTGTGAGTTTGGAACCCATCATCCATTCCGGAGAGAGAAGAACCAGCATTGCAGAGGCGGTGCAGACAAACAGCGTGTCGAAGTACACACCCATCGCCTGAATAAGACCCTGCCTAACAGGGTGAGAGGCGTCGGCTGCTGCGGCAGCGTTCGGAACAGCACCCATACCGGCTTCGTTGGAGAAGAGACCACGCTTAATACCGGTCATCAAGGCGACACCGATAGCAGCACCTGTGATGGAGTCAAAGCTGAAGGCTTTGGTCACGATCATGAGCAGAACGCGAGGGACTTCAGTGATATTCATGCAGGTCACGACAAAAGCGAGAAGAAGGTAGGCGCCCGCCATGAACGGAACCATAAAGCTGGCAACCTTCGCAATACGTGTCATGCCGCCGAAGATCACTAAGCCGGTGACTATGGCAAGGATTAGTCCGGTATATGCGGGTTTGAGTCCCGTCGTGGTTTCAATAGACAGAGAAATCGTATTGGCCTGGACGGAATTGAAGATTAAGGCATAAGTGACGGATATCAACACGGCGAACACACCGGCCCAGAAAGGCGAACCTAAAGCGTTCTTGATGTAGTAAGCAGGGCCGCCCATGAAACCCCCGCCGGGTTTCTTTACCTTATAAATCTGAGCCAGTGTGGACTCAATAAATCCGCTGGCTGCGCCTAATGTGGCAATGACCCACATCCAGAAGATGGCGCCTGGACCGCCGGTAACGACAGCGATAGCAATACCGGCAATATTGCCGACGCCGACGCGGGAGGCGGTGGAAATACAAAAAGCCTGGAAGGGAGAGATGTGTCCTTCAGGCCTTGGAGTGCGGGACCCTTCCAGAACACAGCGGAACATTTCTCTGACGTTGGTAATCTGGACAAAACGAGTGCAGAAGGTGAACCAAAGGCCGACGCAGATCAGAAGTCCGATCAGGACGTAGGACCAAAGGACGTTGTTTAAAGAAGAAACGATTGAGGCGAACCAGTCCATTTGATAGTGAAATTAAGCGATTGGAAACGAGAGCGCTCAAGACGTACCTGGTTTGCTTATACTGAGCTCAGGGCCGGATGTTTTTTATCATGGCGGCTGTATTGACATCTAAGAGATCTCAAAGAAGAAACCGAGTAGGACTTTTACGTTCCGCAATGCGGAAAAGCACTGCAGGACAAACACTCAGCCCTCCATTCTAATTGCTCATACCATCCGTCAACGGAAGGGTGCGAAAAAAATCGCAAAAAAATTAAAAATTTCGGAATTCGTTAGCGTCTCGGTGAAATTGCTGACCGAAGACAGTCAGAAAATCTTACAGATTTTTATTCGCCGTGCTTTTCGGTGGCATACTCAAAGAATTACTTCAAAAATTTAGTGATACCAGTAAGAAATGAGAACACCGGAATCCCCTAAAACACTCTACGACAAAATCTTTGACGAACACGTCGTCCGAATGGAAGAAGACGGCACTGCAACCCTCTACATCGACCGTCATCTGGTCCACGAAGTGACCAGTGCCCAGGCTTTTGAGGGACTGCGCATGAACAACCGTCCTTTGTGGCGCAAGAGCTCGATTGTGGCCACAGCCGATCACAACACACCGACGACCGGTTGGGAAGCCGGAATGGAGGGCATTACTGATCCGATCTCCAAGCTGCAGGTCACGACATTGGATGAAAACATTCGTCAAAACGGATGTGCGGCGTTTTTCCCGTTCCTGTCCCGCGGACAGGGCGTCATCCACGTTATGGGACCGGAAGAGGGTGCAACGCTTCCCGGCATGACTGTCGTTTGCGGTGACTCTCACACGAGCACCCACGGAGCTTGCGCAGCAATTGCCTTCGGTATCGGAACGAGTGAAGTTGAGCACGTGATGGCAACCCAGACGCTGCTCACGAAGAAAATGAAAAACATGCGCGTGCATGTGGAAGGCAAACTGCAGCCCGGCGTTTTTGCTAAGGATCTTGCGCTCTACATTATCGGCAAGATCGGAACGGCCGGCGGAACAGGGTGCGCCATTGAGTTTGACGGCCCTGCAATTCGTGCGCTCTCTATGGAAGGCCGCATGACGCTCTGCAATATGGCCATCGAAGCCGGTGCACGCTGCGGGTTAGTCGCCTGTGATGATAAAACGATTGAATACATGAAGGGCCGTCCTCTGGCTCCGGAAGGCGAGCTTCTGGATCAGGCCATCGAATACTGGAAGACACTTCATTCGGACGAAGGCGCCAAGTTTAGTATCGAAGTCAACCTTCAGGCAGAAGACGTCGTTCCGATGGTCACATGGGGAACTTCTCCCGAGATGGTCGCACCGATCACTGGCTGCACACCGATTCCCGAAGATCAAAAAGATCCCGTCAAACGTGAGGGCTGGGAACGCGCTTATCAATACATGGATTTGAAGCTCGGTACACCGATGACTTCGATCGCTCCGAACAACGTCTTTATCGGTTCCTGCACGAACGGCCGTATTGAAGATATTCGAGCCGCTGCTTATGTGGTGCGCAAGCTTGGTAAGAAAGTGGCTCCTACGGTTAAACAGGCTCTGGTGGTTCCGGGATCCGGACTCGTCAGAGAGCAGGCCGAGGATGAAGGGCTGGACAAGATTTTTATTGAAGCCGGATTCCAGTGGCGCCGTCCGGGCTGCTCGATGTGTTTGGCGATGAATGCCGACCGCTTAGAGCCGGGCGACCGCTGTGCCTCAACCAGCAACCGAAACTTCGAAGGGCGCCAAGGCAATAAGAGCCGCACGCATCTTTGCTCTCCGGCCATGGCCGCTGCGGCAGCCATCGAAGGTCATTTTGTTGATGTGCGCAAACTTTTCTAAGAGAGGCAGAAATGGAAAAATTCACAGTTCTTCAAGGCATTGTCGCTCCCTTAGACCGCTCTAATGTCGACACCGATGCCATAATTCCGAAACAGTTTTTAAAGTCAATTTACCGCACCGGTTACGGTCCGAACCTTTTTGATGAATGGCGTTACCTCGATAAAGGCGAACCGGGGATGGATCCTGCCACCCGCAAGATCAATCCGGATTTCGTTTTGAACCAGCCTCGCTACCAAGGTTCCACGATTTTGCTGGCGCGCAAGAATTTCGGTTGCGGCTCGTCCCGCGAACACGCGGCTTGGGCGCTGACGCAGTATGGCTTCAGAGTGGTCATCGCACCGAGCTTTGCCGATATTTTCTACAACAACGCATTTAAGAACGGTTTGCTCCCGATCAGTTTGCCGGAGTTTGTGGTTGACTACTTGTTTGATGAAATCAAAGCAAACAACGGCTATCAGCTCTCCGTCGACCTGGTCAACCGCGTTGTGATTGAACCCAACGGCAAACGCCATGAATTCGAAGTTCCTGAATTCCGCCGTTATTGCCTGCTGAACGGCTTGGACGATATCGGCATCACGCTGCAGCACGCTGACGAAATCAAGGCATTTGAACAGCAGCGTCTGAACCAGAAACCCTGGCTCGCTAAAACAATTTATTAATCAAACCTAAGAGAAGAAAACCAATATGAAAAAAATTGCAGTTCTCGCCGGTGACGGCATCGGTCCCGAGATCATGGCCCAGGCCCTTAAAGTTTTAACGGCGCTCAAGCTTCCTCTGGAATTTGAGGAAGCCTTAGTCGGCGGTGTCGCTTACGCCGCTTTCGGTCATCCTCTTCCCGCTGAAGTCGTGGAACTCGCCAAGAAGAGCGATGCCGTTCTTTTCGGTGCAGTCGGTGACTTCAAATATGACAATCTGCCTCGCTATCTCCGTCCCGAACAGGCCATCCTCGGCTTAAGAAAAGCTTTAGGCCTTTTTGTGAATCTTCGTCCGGCCATTTGCTATCCGGAACTCACAGCTGCTTCTTCCCTGAAACCCGAACTTGTTTCCGGTCTGGATCTTCTGCTCGTTCGCGAACTCACCGGTGACGTTTATTTCGGCCAGCCCAGAGGCAAACGTATCAGCCCGGACGGTGTTTTTGCAGGTACTGAAGAAGGTTTTGACACGATGCGTTACGCTGTTCCCGAAGTTGAAAGAATTGCCCACGTTGCATTCAAGGCCGCGATGGGCCGCAGCAAACACCTTGTCAGCGTAGACAAGGCCAATGTTCTGGAAACTTCCCAGGTTTGGCGTGACACCATGATCAAGGTCAGCAAAGAATATCCGGAAGTCACTCTCGAACACATGTACGTCGATAACGCAGCCATGCAGCTTGTTAAGGCTCCGAAGAAGATCGATGTGATGGTCACCGGCAATCTTTTCGGCGACATCCTTTCTGATGAAGCCGCTATGCTTACCGGTTCCATCGGTATGCTGGCTTCTGCCGCTTTGAACGAGAAAGGACAAGGCCTCTTCGAACCTTCTCACGGTTCTGCACCTGACATTGCCGGCCAGAACATTGCAAATCCTCTAGCCCAGATTTTGTCAGCGGCCATGATGCTTCGTTATTCTTTAGGAATGGAGGAAGCAGCAGTCCGAATTGAAAATGCGGTTAAGAAAGTTCTTGCTCAGGGATACCGCACGGGAGACATCCGCAGCGAAGGCTGCAAGCTTCTCAGCTGTTCTGAAATGGGAGATGCGGTTGTCGCCGCGCTCTAAAGCAAAGTGAAGCACTACTCGATAGGAGAAACACAAATGTTGAAGTTAGGTATGGTTGGCTGGCGGGGAATGGTCGGCTCCGTGTTGATGGACAGAATGAAGCAGGAAGACGACTTTAAGTTTGTCAGCACCACATTCTTCTCTACCAGTAACGCCGGTGGCAAAGCACCGGAAGTCCCTAATTCAGATCCTATTCTTAAAGATGCCGATGATCTGGACGCATTGGCAGCCTGCGACGTAGTCATTTCCTGCCAGGGCGGTGACTGGACAAAAGCTCACTTCAAACCGCTTCGCGATAAAGGCTGGAACGGCTACTGGATTGATGCCGCTTCCACGCTGCGTATGGAAAAAGACGCCATCATCGTTCTCGACCCCGTGAACATGGACGTGATTCAGAAGGGTTTGCGCGAAGGCGTTAAGAACTACATCGGCGGCAACTGCACGGTCAGCCTGATGCTGATGGCCTTAGACGGTTTGATCCGCGCTGATTTGGTTGAATGGATTTCTTCCATGACTTACCAAGCCGCTTCCGGCGCCGGTGCTCCCAATATGCGCGAACTGCTCGAACAGATGGGTGCTCTTTACGGCGTTGTTGCCGAAGATCTGAAGGATCCTCGCTCTGCCATTCTGGCCATCGACCGCAAAGTTACCGAAGAACTTCGTTCTACCGACTTCCCCGACAAAGCTTTCGGTGTACCTCTTGCCGGCAGCCTGATCCCCTGGATCGACAAAGAAGTCGAACACGGACAGAGCCGCGAAGAATGGAAGGGCGGTGCCGAAGCTAACAAGATTCTGGGCAAACCCGCTATCGGAGAGCCCGGATGCATGCCCGTTGACGGTTTGTGCGTTCGCGTCGGATCCATGCGCTGCCACTCTCAGGCTTTGACGATCAAGCTGAAGAAAGATGTTTCCTGCGAAGAAATCGAAAGACTTCTTGCTGAAGCCAATCAGTGGGTTAAAGTCATTCCGAACCGCAAAGAAGATTCTATTCATGAACTGACTCCGGCCAAGGTCTCCGGAACGCTTTCTGTTCCTATCGGCCGTATCCACAAACTGAATTTCGGTCCGGAATACGTCACTGCCTTCACAGTCGGCGACCAGCTCCTTTGGGGCGCTGCCGAACCGCTGCGCCGCATGCTGCGTATTCTCGTTGACTTCAAAGCCTAATTGCCGATGAGAGTCGCATTAGGACTCGAGTACGACGGCCGTTCTTTCGAGGGCTGGCAGACCCAGCCTTCCGGACAAACAGTCCAGGATTATCTCGAAGCGGCCGTTGTTCAGTTTACGGGTGAAAAAGTTAAAGCCGTCTGTGCCGGGCGCACAGACGCCAATGTTCATGCCACGGGTCAAGTGATCCATTTAGATACGGGAGCCGACCGTAAGGAGATTTCTTGGGTTCGCGGCTTGAATTCTTATCTGCCGACGGAATGTGCGGTTCGCTGGGCGAAAGTCGTCCCGGACGAATTCCATGCGAGGTTTTCCGCTTGCAGTCGGACTTATGAATACTGGATCGTCAATGAGCCGGTTCGTTCTCCGATTCTTTCCGGCAGAACCGGCTGGGTCTTCCGTCCGCTCAACGAAAAGAACATGGAAGCCGCAGGCCAGTTCTTGGTCGGCGAACATGATTTCTCCAGTTTCCGTGCCGCAGGGTGCCAGAGCAAGACGCCGGTGAAAAATATTGAATATCTGCATGTCATTCGTCTCGGACGATTCATCAAGATTCGTGTCAAGGCAAACGCCTTCCTTTATCACATGGTTCGAAATATCGTCGGCTGTCTGGTTTACGTAGGCACGGGCGCCAGAAGTGTTGATTGGATGGGAGAAGTTTTGGAAGCAAAAAGCCGACAGGCGGCCGCTCCGACTTTCTATCCAACAGGACTTTATCTGACCGGCGTCGGCTATCCGGAAATCTTTGGCCTGCCTCAGCACGGAGCTTCGCCGTTTCCCGGCTGACAAATTTTTGTTAACGAACTCAATGAGTTTGAGTTCATGCAGAGCGGCTGGATTCGATTAGAATCAGTAGATTCAGTAAAAAGAAACTAATTTGCACTATGAGTTGGCTCGATAAAGTGCTCCCGAAAATCAGTCGGAGTAACGGCGAAACTGCCAAAAAAGATATTCCTGCAGGCGTGTGGACAAAGTGTTCCAACTGCGGAACGACGCTTTACGCTCAGGAGCTTCGCGACAACCTTAACGTTTGTCCGAAATGCAACCATCATATGCGCGTGAGTGCTCGTCAGCGTTTGGATATGATTCTCGACCCTGAAAATCGTCAGGAAATCGGTGCGGAAATTCGTCCTGTCGATCCGCTTGGATTCGTGGACAGCAAAAAATATCCTGACCGCGTTAAGCAGGCGCAGTCTGCGAGCGGAGAAACCGACGCTTTAGTTGTGCAGTCAGGCACCATCCATGCTATGCCCGCTGTCGTTGCCGTCTTTGAATTCGGTTTTATGGCCGGTTCCATGGGCTCGGTTGTCGGAGAGCGCTTTGCTCGTGCTGTTCAGGCCGCTATTGATAATCAGGCAGCATTTGTCTGTTTTACCGCTTCCGGCGGCGCTCGTATGCAGGAAGGTCTTTTCTCTCTGATGCAGATGGCCAAGACAACCGGAGTTATCGCTAAGTTGGCAGAACACAAACTTCCGTTCATTTCTGTCTTAACCGATCCGACGATGGGCGGCGTGTCTGCAAGCTTTGCTTTCATGGGCGACGTCGTTATGGCTGAGCCTAAGGCTTTGATCGGCTTTGCCGGCCCGCGCGTCATTGAACAAACCGTTCGTGAACAGCTTCCGGAAGGATTCCAGAGATCCGAGTTCCTGCTGCAGAAGGGCGCCATCGACATGATCGTCGATCGTAAAAACTTAAAGATGGAAATCGCAAAACTCATTGCACTCTTCCAAAAAGAGTCTTTGGACGCGATTGAGTAGCATTCTCCGGACCGCTTCGGCGGTCTTTTTAGTTTATTCACAATGAAATTTGAGACTTTGGATGCGTGGCTTCATCACATTGAGGGTTTGCATGCACAGGCAATAGATTTAGGCCTTGACCGCATGGAAACCATGCTCAAGCGTCTGGACATCCGCTTTAAATGCCCCGTGTTTACCGTCGGAGGCACCAACGGTAAAGGCTCTACCTGCGCTTTTATTGAATCGGCACTGTTAGCCGGCGGCTATTCCGTAGGTGTCCATACTTCTCCGCACTTGATCCGCTTCAACGAAAGAGTTCGAATTAACGGAAAAGACGCTAAGGACGAAGAACTGATTCGTCAGTTCGAGAAGGTCGAAGCCGCTCGCGGCGAGATGACGCTGTCGTACTTTGAATACACGCTGCTCGGCATTCTTCTTCTGTTTGCGGAAAAAGATCTTGATGCCGTGGTGTTAGAAATCGGGCTCGGCGGACGTCTTGACGCTGTCAACACGGTTGAGCCTTCCGTCTCCGTCATTACGAGCATCGGAATTGACCATACGGCTTATCTCGGAACTACCCGTGAATCTATTGGCTGGGAAAAGGCTCACATTTACCGTTCGGGCAAGCCGGCTATCTGCGCTGACGCTAATCCTCCGATTACGGTTGAGCAGTACGCCGATAAAATCGGTGCCGAACTCCTGGTTATCGGAAAGAACTTCAGGTTTGAGCACAATCACAGCGATAAGACCTGGAATTTCTATGGGTCAAGGGGCGAGCTCAGGAATTTGCCGTTGCCGACGATGTCCGGCGAACATCAGCTGAACAATGCCTCCGGAGCTTTCGAAGCCCTTCAATGCATGCAGGGAAAACTGCCGCTTAAGCGTGAAGCATTTGAATCAGCTTTATTGAATACTCGTATTACCGGACGCTTCTCTAAAGTCAGAAATGCACCGGAGGTCTACTTAGATGTCGGACATAATCCCCATGCGGCCAAAGAATTGGCAAAGACGCTGAGTGAGCTTCCGAAGGCAACACGTCAGGTTGCGGTCTTCGGGATGCTTTCTGATAAGGACCGCCCTCAAGTCTGCCGGATCATGGTTTCGAGCTTTAACAAGTGGTATTTGTCGGATCTGCAAGGTCCGCGAGGCGGAATCGCACAGGATCTCTGCGCTATGCTAAGTGAAGCAGGCGTTCCTCAGGAAAAAATTCAGACTTTCAAGACCGTCGAGGAAGCTCTTCAGAGAGCCATCGAAGAGGCGCACGAGACTGATAGAATAGTCACCTTCGGTTCCTTTTTAACAGTGGCTTCAGCTATTGAATATTTAAAGGAAAAAGTCGGACGAAATTAAAAAGAAAGGAAGAGCAGTATGCCTTTTTGGAAAAAGAAAGAGCCCGAAGTTCCGCTGCCTCATGTGGAACCAGGGATGAGCGCCCCGCAGTCTTCGGAGCCCAACCCTATAAGGTTCTCCGACGAACCGCAATTCGGCACGGTGCATCCTTCGCAAACTGCTGTTCCTCCGACTCGTGTCCGCCAGCCATCTGACGGTGAATTCGCAACGCATCCGTCGGCGATCCAGACTCCGGTGACCTCTTCTCAAAAGGAATCTTTTGCAACGGTCAGACCGACGCCGGCTCCTGCGCAGGAGATGCCGCTTCACATAGAAGAAAATCCTTTTGCCTCGGCTCCTGCCGCAAAAGAATCTCCGACTGAAGTCAAACTCGATCTGGAAACCGCTTCTCATGCCGCCCCTAATGTTGAGTCTGAGCCTGCCGCACCGCAGCCCGAAAAGCGCAGTTGGTTTAAATGTGCGCCTAAAAAAGACGAGCAGCAGCTCGAAGAAGAGGAGCTGCGCCGTCAGAAATGGATTCATGCACGCCGAAGATTTGTCGGTACCCTGATGCTTCTGATGGCTGCCGCGATTGCGATTCCTATTCTTTTTGATAAGGAAGCGCCGCCTCCTGCCGTCACGATTCCGCTTCGGATACCGAAAGAAAATTCTGTTGATGTAACCAAGATCACCGTTCCGCCGGCTCCGGCGCCGGAAGAGGGCGAAGAACCGAAAGAAGCGCCGAAGGTTCCTCCCGTCCCGTCTGTGAATTCCGGTAAAGGTCAGGCCGCTGCCGTCGCGCTTTCCGCTTCCGGCAATACCGCCGGTAAGGCTCCTGAAGCCAAGAACGACACTGCGGAAGCTGCTAAGAAAGCAGCAGAAGCCAAGAAGGCCGCAGAAGAGAAGAAGGCAGCCGAAGCTAAAAAGTTAGCTGAAGCCAAGAAACAGGCAGAGGCTAAGAAGCAGGCCGAAGAAAAGAAAGCTCAGGAGACTTCCGCTCCCAAACTTACCAAGGGCCAGTACTTTATTCAGGTGATCGCGCTTTCTAACCAGAATCGTGCTCAAGGCATTGTGGACAAGATGAAGAAGGCCGGAGTGCCTGCCTATCTTTCCCCGATCCAGGCTAAGAGCGGCAGGATTTACCGCGTGCAGGCCGGTCCTTTCAAATCTGCTAAAGAAGCTGAAGCCGCTAATGCCAAGCTCGGTTTGGCAGGTTTGAATACAGGTAAAGTCCAGTCAGTGAGGTAAGTGTGGATTTTTCTTCCTTAGGTCTCGGAGAGCTCGACTGGGTCTTCGTTGTTATCATCTTGCTCTCCACACTTCTTGGGGTTTCCCGCGGCATGGTTCGCGAAATTTTTGCCCTGGTAGGCTGGGTAGCAGCTTTCTTTGTTTCTCTTTACTGTTCTGCCGATTTGGCTGCGATCCTTCCGTTCCAGGCCCACATGGGCCTCATGACAAGGACTTTTGTTTCCATTGTTTTGATTGTGATCGGATGCGTATTTCTGGCCGGTTTAGTCGGTAAAATACTGCGCAGTATTCTCGCCTCTGTTTCTATCGGAGCAGAGGATAGGCTTTTGGGGTGTTTGTTCGGTTTTCTACGCGGATTACTCATTGTCGGGCTGCTGGTCTTTCTCGGCGGAACGACCGAGTTCTTTTCCAAGCAGCTTTGGTGGAAAGATTCTGCGCTGGTGCCGGCGTTTGAGAAGGGCATCACATGGTGCGCTCCTTACATTCCCGATAGTCTGATGGAATTACGTAAATAAAACTTAACCTTTAATCCTCGGAGTTAAATACAAATGTGCGGAATAGTGGCGCTGTACGCTTCCGGTCCCGTTAACCAGAGGCTGTACGATGCACTCCTGCTGCTGCAGCACCGCGGTCAAGACGCCGCCGGTATCTGTACGGTTGAAGGACGTCATTTCCATATGCATAAAGGCATGGGCCTTGTGCGTGACGTTTTTAGAACTCGCAATATGCGAGACTTGCCCGGTAACTGCGGTATTGGACAAGTACGTTATCCTACTCAGGGAAATGCAACGGCTGCGGATGAATCGCAGCCTTTTTACGTCAATGCACCCTTCGGTATTGTTCTGGCTCACAACGGCAATCTGACAAACGCCGAAGAGCTGGCTCAGGAACTTTACGAACTGGACCGTCGTCATATCAATACGACCAGCGACTCCGAAGTGCTTCTGAACGTGTTTGCTAATGAGCTGGCGCTCGCCACTCAGGGTCATCCGCTGGATGAAGAAGCCTTGTTCAAGGCAGTTTCCGGTGTACATAAACGCGTGAAAGGTTCTTATGCCGTCGTCTGCATGATCGCCGGTCACGGTGTTGTGGCTTTCAGAGACCCGTACGGCATTCGTCCGCTTTGCTACGGCACAACGCTCGGAGAAGACGGAAAGAGCGAATATATGATCGCCAGTGAATCCGTGACGCTGGAAGGCAGCGAATTCCAAATTCTGGGTGACGTCCATCCGGGAGAAGCCATTTGGATTGATGAGAACGGCGACCTGCATAAGAAACAGTGCGCAGAACACCCGGTCTATTCGCCCTGTATTTTCGAGTATGTCTATTTGGCTCGTCCCGACTCTCAGCTCGACGGCATTTCCGTTTACGAAGCTCGTCTGAGACTGGGCGAAAACTTGGCAAAAGAAATCAAAAAATCGATTCCTTTGGAAGATATCGATGTGGTCATGCCAATCCCCGATTCTTCTCGTCCTGCCGCAGCTCAGTTAGCTAAGGCTCTGAATCTTCCTTACCGCGAAGGCTTCATCAAGAACCGCTACGTCGGCCGCACCTTCATCATGCCCGGCCAAGCTGTACGAAAGAAGAGCGTTCGCCAGAAACTGAACGCCATGGCGATTGAGTTTAAGGATAAGAATGTTCTGCTGGTGGATGACTCCATCGTTCGCGGAACGACAATTAAGGAAATTGTTCGCATGGCTCGCCAGAGCGGTGCGAAGAAAGTCTTCATCGCTTCCGGAGCTCCTCCTGTTCGTTATCCGAATGTCTACGGTATTGATATGCCGACAACGGCAGAACTCATTGCCGGCGACAATCGTCCTACCGAGCAGATTCGTATCGAAATCGGCGCAGATGCGCTTGTGTACCAGACGATCGAAGGAATGAAAGAAGCCGTCGGCGGATTAAATCCCGAGATCAAGCGCTTTGACTGCTCCTGCTTTGATGGAGACTATGTTACCGGCGATATCACGCCTCAGTACATTGCAGAGCTTGAGAAAAAGCGTTTGGAAGCAAAAGCAGAAGCGAAAAAAGCCGCTTCTGATGATTGATTTCAAAAGCAGTAGTTAAAGAGAAGGCCGAGGAACAGAATTCTCGGCCTTTTAGTTAATCGCATTGGCTGAATTCGATAAACTTTCTTTTTTCCAAAGAAAAGACCAAGGCAACTCGCAGTATTTGCTCTTCTAGCTCTTGAAGGCCGTATTCCTTTCTTTGTAACTGCAAAATAGCTTCTTTGAGAAGCTCTTTGCCGTCGTTTTCGGAATTGCAAACTTTGAATTCGAAAACCCAGTAACGAACACCGACTTTTACCTCGAGGTCACTTCTTCCTTTCGCGTTATGGTGCTCGACTATCGGGTTCAATCCGGCACCAGAAAAGAATACTTGAACGAAAGCTCTAACCGATGCTTCATCTCTTATCGGATACTTTTGATAATCGATAGAGCCGAAAAGCTTGTTTAAGAGATGGAAGATATCCTCAATATTCTCAGATGCAAGTCGGTGCGCTATGTTGTCAGCACCAACCTGTTCAACAGTATGCCCTGCTAACAAACGCTCTGTATATAGTTGTGCCATCGAGGTCTTAACTTCCTCGTTAGGATAACCAACGTAGGCAGTAGTTCCAACTATATTTTTTAATGTCAAATATCCGGCTTGAGTCAGGAGAGCCACATCAGATAAAGTTTTGATGTCGGAAGAGCTGGTAAGTTCAGTTAAAGCAATGCTTTTCAGTTTTCCATATTCTTCGGGATGCCGAAGGGCATGGGACTTCAAATATTCCAGCAAAGCATATGGGCGCCCGCCGCTTTCAAACCAGTAGTTCTTAAAACCTCTTTCAGGTTCTGCGAAAAAGGAAAGAAGTGACCATGGAGCAAAAACTTTTTTGCTGACAGTTTCTTCAAAACAGAAGCCGTCGTATTGGGAAACCAACTTGTCTAATAATTGGTCAGACTCAATACCTAACGCTTTTGCAGAACGATCTAAATAATTTTTAAAATATTCCACAACCTCTTCGTGGGTATAACCAAGAAGACTGCCATAGCGAGGAGATAACGAGATATCGGTAAGTGTGTTCAGTTCAGAAAAAATACTTGTCTTATTAAATTTTGTAATTCCCGTCAAGAATAAGAAGCGAATTACGCCCTCATAATTTTTAAAGCTGGCATAAAGGCGAGAAAGTTTTTTTCTAACGAAATCAAAAAGTTCTGGATTGTTCATACAAACTGTCAAAGGAGCGTCGTACTCATCAATGAGGACTACGACGGAATTTGACGGCTGTAGCCCAAGCCAGTAGATAAAAGAAGAGAATCCTCCGAAATTTGGCTCTTTTGAAACTGTAATTTCATTCTGAGCCATCAAGATCGCGAAGTATTCGTCCAGGAGAATAGAAAACTCTTCTTCTGTTGAGAAATCCTTCAGGTTGGAAAAATCTAATCGGATAACTTTGTAAGTTTTATCATTCCAAAGTTTCTCAATTGCTAGGCCTTTGAAATCTCGCGTTCCATGTTTGAAAAGTGATTCGAACGTAGAGACTAAAAGTGACTTACCGAAACGTCTAGGTCGGGCAAGAAAAACTTTTTCAAAAGTTGTAATAAGTTCATAGAGCAGATTAGTCTTGTCGACATAAATCTTTTCCAATTCTCTTAACTTATGAAAATCTGACACACCTAACGGTAGTTGGGAAAAAATTTTGCTTTCCATACCATCCTCTTAACCTAACCTTGAGGCGACACCCTTCGGTAGAGCTGCACCGGAAAAGACGCGGATTTATCTATCACCTTTACTTCAAGGCTAACCTGAATAAGTCTAACAAGCAATAAGTTACAAAGAAAAAGTCTCGGACGTCATACAAGTCCATGGTTCCTAGGAATTGGATTTTTATATTAAGACAACAAAGATTTCATAGGAAGTTGAGTCAATAAGTCAGCTTTTCAAGTAATTTAGCAAGAATTCAAAGAAAAACTAGCAGAAAAATAAAAAAGGTCGAAGACCCAAACATCTTCGACCCTAAAAAAATTGACCAAGGAGAATTAAACAGACAAGTTACGGAACCTTAAACCCGAAGTTGTGACACTGCTCACAATAGTTTTCGGTTTGGCCGTGCTGCACGTGGCATAACACGCAATCCAGGTCTTTACCATAGTGAGGTGAAACATGCGGATTTTGTGGTTTAACATTGGCTGTTTTTGCAGCAACTGCGTTCGGATCATGGCAGACGATACATTGAGTCTTGTCAGGATCTTTAACTTCATTGTTGGCACCATGGCACTGCTGGCATTGGACGCCTCTTGCAACGTGACGGTCCGCCCCGAAATTGCCGGCAGCGTAGCTCGGCAGTGAGAGAATACAGCCGAAGGTAAGGATCAAAGTTAGAACGGATCTGATCATTTGTAGCTCCTTAGGCAAGCCGAATCTCCGGCTTGCCTATGAGGGGTTTACTAAATCTTACTGTTTGGCGACAGACTGACCGGCAATGCGGCCGTTAACCAAGCAGTCAAGAATAGCGTTGCAGCCTAAACGGCAGTCGCCGTGAACACCGCCGCAAGCTTCACCGGCAGCGTAAAGCCCGGGAATCGGCTTCAGATCGCCGGCGTCAAGGGCTTGACCCTGCGGATTGGTGACGATACCGCCCATGCAGTGATGGATCTTAGGCATAAGTTCTGCAGCGTACCAGGGACCGGTCTTCATCTCTGTGCAGTCGGCGTTATAAGTCTTGCCCAGAGAGTCAACTTCAATCTTGTTGCGGACGTTTGCGTTGTACTGATCTACTTCTCCTTTGAGGACATCATAGGGTGTGCCATAGTACTTGGCGACAGCCTCCAGGGTGGGGAATTCGAGCAGGCCCTTTGTTGCCATCAGCTTGGGAAGCGTTCCGGGGCGGTTCTTTTCAAGCTGCTTGGCACCGCGGACATCCGTTAAAGAAATGCACTTGTGGCCGATATTGTTCAAAGCGATAATTGCATCAGAGCGGACTTTTCGGTTGCCTAATTCATTGATGAAACGTTTTCCGGTGTTGACGTCAACCCAGATGCCGTAAGGAGCGGCACATGTCTGAGAGAACTGCCACATGTTGCCCATGCTCTTTTCATAGGGGCTGCACCAGGGAACAACCTGAACGCGGTCGGCTTGAATCATCAAAACACCGTTTCTTGCTGCTTCCTTCCAAAGTTCACCTGTAGCACCGCGATGGTTAGTAGTATCGAATTTATCAGTCAGTTTCGGATCCTGAACTTGGCGATAGGCAATATCGGCGCCGAAACCGCCATGGCAAAGAACAACACCCTTGTTGGCCTTGATGAGCTGGACGGTACCGCTCTGAGGATTCGGGAAACGGTATCCTTTGCGAACCTGAAGTCCGAGCACGCGGCCGGTTTCCGGATCTCTAATAATTCTTTCAACGTAATTGCGAGTACGCAGCTGAGCGCCGAGTTCTTTGCATTTTGCGAGTTCGGCATTCACAAAGCCGGCGCCGGAACCTTCTTCGGAAATCACGGAACGAGGATATCTGTGACCGCCGTCCTGAGTAATGATCGGACGGAATTTAACGCCGATTTCATTAACCAGCCAGTTGTAGTTATTCAACATGTTATCGGCCAGGACCTGAATTTTTTCGGGGTAGTTGAAGCCCAGGCCTGCTGCGAAGGTATCGGCCTTCCACTGTTCGACGGAGTCCGGGATGTTGGCTGCTTTTTGCTGAGGGCAGCCCACTGCGGTCATTTCTCCGCCGTTGATGATGGAGTTGCCGCCATGAGTCGGCATTTTTTCAAGAATGATAACTTTAGATCCCGCCTTTGCGGCTTCGTAGGCTGCGGCTAAACCAGCAAAGCCGGAACCTACAACGATAACGTCAACTTCTTCGTCCCATTTCTGAGGAACGGGAGCGGGGTTGGCAGATGCCTTGGCTGCGAAGGCAGACGAGGCAAGAGCTGCAACGGAGGCACCGAGAAGGTTGCGGCGAGAAAATTGAATGTTCTTCATTTGTTTCTCCAAGTGAGTTGAGGAAGAATGTTTGTTTAACTTCTGGAGTCATTGTGCACTTGGAGGTGTCCTGGGACTTTTGACAATCGTCAAACTTTCTTCTTTTTTGTGTCCCGGGACAATTGATAATAATCAAAGGTTAATCATTTTCATTCTTCGAATGAGTGTTTTCCAGGATGTGAAGGCCGGCGGCTCGGCCTCCCACAAGAGCATCGATGAGACTATGGCATGGAATTCTGCTGCGTCCGAAAATGCCGCCGGTTGCTTCTCCTGCCGCATAGAGGTTAGGGATGATTTGGTTTTTGTTGTTTAATACCTGCATACTGAGGGTAGTTTTTATGCCGCCCATGCAGTGATGAACCTTCGGCCTGATTTCAACAACAAACCAGTTCGTTCCATTTAACGGAAAAGTGTTGGAAAGATTTCTTTGGAACTCATCAATTACCGCGTTGTTAACGCAGGTATTGTATTTCTCAACCGTCTTGACGAGTTCGGTATAAGAAATACTGCTGTTGACAGCAAGAGCTTCCAAGCTCGGAAATGAGCGAATGATTCCACGAAGTTTTAATTCCTCGGTTGCTTGAAGATCGTCCGGTTGGTGTTCAATTGCGTTCTGAGTCGTAATCCCGAAGATTCTGTGCCCGTTTTTGATTTCTTCTAAAAGCCGCTCCGATCTGAGTCGCTGAGAGCCTCTTTCGTTAACGAAACGCTTCCCCTTGTTATTGACCCAAATACCATAGAACGCTGAGTATTGCTCGATGAAAGGCCATGCATCTCCCAGCCCGATTTCGTCCGCACTAATCCAGCTCAGCGCCTGAATTTGATCTAAATCTACCGTCTTGATTCCTAGTCGCATGGCCATTCGAATGGATTCGGCGGTTGCACCCGGTTGGTTTGTCGTGGCTAATAGTTTTCCCATCGACGGGTTGACCATTTCCCTAAATTCCTCGTCGGCTCCGAAACCGCCGAAACACAGAACAATGGCTCTTCGGGCCCGAATTTTTATCTGAGTGCCCGAGGCCGGATCAGGAAATTTGTAGCGAGTACGTACAAGAAGACCTTGAGCTTCACCGTTGGGTCCGAAAAATATGTCTTCGACCAGACTGTTATTGCGGATCTGAACTTTAAGGTTTCTGGCGTACTCAATACCCGATGAAAATAGAGCAAAACCTGATCGAGGAATGCTGAGCAGCCCCCTGGGAACGCTTTGTCCTTCGTCAAACTGTAATTTGTCAGGATTCCAGCGGGTACCCCATTTTTCCTGAGTCCATTTCCATGTGCTTAAGGCATTTTGCGCTAAGAAACGAACTCTTTCCTTGTCAACAGTCTTGCCTGCGCGTATTAAGTCCTCCGCCATCATCTGCGGGGAATCTTTTATTCCCATTTTTAACTGGACAGGGGATCCCGGAACGGCAACGTCGCCCCCGCTGATCACTGTATTGCCGCCGAGAGAATTCATTTTCTCCAGCATGAGAACGCTTAGACCGCCTTCTGCAAGCGTTGCTGCGGCGGCTAAGCCGGCAGCCCCGCTTCCGACCACGATCGCATCCACGGTCAAATCCCATTTGGGATTCTCTTCGGCATGCGTTGTAGGGCAACAAGTGCCAAGCAAAAGAAATTTCAAGAGATCTCTGCGGTGGAACATGGTTAGCTTAATCTTTAAGAATGCTTCGTATTTTTTGCATAAACAGACTGATTTCAGCCGGAGTATTGAGCTGAAGTTTTTGCCGGATATGAACTTTATAGTTCCTGACGGTTTTGCTTGAAACCCCTAACTTTCTGGCAATATCTGAGTTGAGGAACCCTTCTGCGACCAGAAATGCGACCTCTTTTTCCTGAGGCGTAAGATTTTCATAGAAGGAAACCAATTCTCCGGGGGTGTAATTTTTAAATAGCTGATCTGCCTGGCCGTCCGTACCAAGCGTAGAGGAAACAGCTTTTAAAAGTTCCGAGACACCGGTTGCCTTCCTTAAGAAATTCACGGCCCCATGCTTCATGGCTAAAACTGCGCTGTCCACGTCTCCGTGTCCGGAGAAAAAGATGATGGGAAGACGGGAACCTCTTTTGTTTAGCTCAGTCTGAAGCTCGAGCCCGGACATCCCTTCCATTTTCAGGTCAAGAACAATGCAGCCGGGAACGGATATGGCATCTTCTCGTAGCATTTCTTCTGCACTGCAATAGGTAACGCAGTTCCAGCCGTTTTGTTCCAAAACTTCTTTTAACGTCGTACGGATGCTTTCATCGTCATCTACGACCCTGATTATTAACGAATCAAACATATTTTCCTTAGGCCGAAGTGTTTTTAAGTACAGCAGAGGCGGCGGACTGAGACGCTGAAATGAGCTCTCTGTCCGCGCTTCTCAACGTAATTGTGGTAATCAAGCTTCTTGTCTTAGAAAGGGTAAATGCGATTTTTCCTTCGTTTTTTTCGATCAAGGAACAGACAATGTCGAGTCCGAGTCCAAGTCCGTGTGCCTTAGTGCTCACTCGGGACTGCGAGGTGATATTGTCGAAAGCTGCCTTTGTAAGAGGAGAGCCGTTATCAGTAATGGTTAGAACCACGGAATTGTCTGTGCTGTATTTTAATGAGCAGAAAATCATTGATTTTTGCTCAGTGCTAGATGCCTCAAAGGCATTTTTCAAAAGATTGTGGACGACGAGCTCGAGCTCAATCTCATCGAAATGAACATAAACCGGGCCGCTCTTACAATGGTTCTCAAACTTCACATCAGCTTTCTTTGCGTAGACTTCACAAGCTTCTTTGGCAGCCCGCAATAGATCCGAGACGGTTTTCCTTTGTTGATTCGGTTTGGAATAACTTCTTACCTTATCGACAATTTTGCCGGCTTTCAGAGCCTGCGTTTCGATGGATTCCAGCTGCTCCTCAATCGATTCAAGTTCGTCGGAATCGACGGAAGTATTGTTCTCAAGTGCAGAATCGATCCTGCTGCGAAGCATATAGGTAATATTTTGAATGGCAGCAAGAGGGGTGTTTAGCTCGTGGGCAACGATGCTCGAAAGCTGACCGACCAGGGAGCGTTTTTCCAAGAACTCTATCCGCTCGGCCCGTTTTTGGGCTTTTCTTTCGGCCAATCGCTGGTTGACAAGCGAGCGTCTTAACTGGTGGGTCCGTTTCTGAACGGTTTTCTCTGTCATCCAGCCGTGCGTCAGAAGCGCAATAATCAGGATAAAGATGACGAAAAAAACGGGCCAAAAGATATCCCATGTTCTCTTGAGTGTCCAGTGCCGCAGGTATTCATAAGAGCCGATTCGGAGCTGCTCGGACAGTTTCTCAATACTGCTCATGTTGGCGGGGGCTGTCCATCTTTGTCCCCAGGAGTCCGGGGGCATAGAAAAGAGCGCTGCCATAATTTCGTGTACGGTTTCTGCAGGCAGTTTTGTATTGGCTACAAGGGTCGGACCGGGATAACTTTCAGAAGACTTCAAAAACGCAGGCCCCGCGTAAGGCCCGGAGAGGACGCGAATGTCTTCCAGAACGTTGGCTGCATTTGCCTTTTTGATGTCTTCTATGAGACCTGCACGAATAAAGCCCGCTGAAGCTCTCCCTTCCGTAACTTCTCGAATGACATTCTTTTCGTTCAAATCTCCTAAGAAATAAACGTGATCCTTTGTGAGTTTGTCCGTATCGGTACCTAATTTTTCGAGCTCCCTGAGACAGGCTAAGAAGCCCTGCACGGAATGTTTGTTAGCTGATGCGATGGGAACGTTTGAAAGCTCACTCAGTGACTTAATCGGACTACTTCTCTTAACAATGACGGCACAGGCGGTACCGGCATCCGGATCGGGCGCTTCTCTTGAAACCATTGTCATCAGCAGACGATGCTGACGAGTTTTCTCATCAATGAGGTAGCCAGAAGGGAAAACGGCTAAATCAAGTTTTCCTTCATCGAAAGCCTTTTCGATGTCATCCACAGAGATCCATTTGGCTTGGAAAGAATAGGTAGGAATTTTCCAATTTAAGTAGTTGAGAGATTGTTCTAAAAATCGGGAAGCTGACCATGGATGAGACACCAAAGGAAAACCGATGGTTATCGGCGCCTCTGAGGCAAAGACCCTCCAAGGAAAAAGGGCGCAGCAGAAGACCAAGGAGGCGATGAAATATTTTCGTTTCCTTTGAAAAGCGGCGTTGCAAAATTCGAAACAAAAAGGCATCACTGCGGTTCAACTGAGGTCAATACGTTTATTTGGACTCAAGTCTAAAGAGAAGAAACATCAAAGAATATTGGTGATTCAACTGAAAGAGAAACTCTGTGTCGTATTAACCTCGGCCGAGACCGAAAGTTCCCTGTGGGTAGCAAGCTGAAATCTGAAAGAAACTCTCTACTGCAAGAAATCGGCTTCTCGATATTGCCTTGACACGGTGTCAGAAGGAACCATAATTGCGTAAATCGCCTTGCGGTCCACAGAGACTTCCTTGATTCTCAGCATGACTTCACTGCCGACCCTAAGGTGACGCGTGTGCCGCATGTTTAAAAGAAAGATCAGCGTCTCATCCATCTTGAGATAGTTCTCGGAAACCTCACTCAGTTTCCCGTGAAGGATGCAGCCGTCGCGCGCCACTTCATTCCAGTCCGGGGATTCTTCCCCGGCCATCTGAATTACTTCGAGAGGAGTCATGATTCGAGTGGGGCGGCGCAGAAATTGCTGAGCTTTTGCGACGGTATTGGGTAATGGCAGTCGCCGCGCAGTAGAAGGGTTTCTTTCTCCGGCAGATATGCCGGGTGCGACAGGTGATGCCGTACCCGTCCTCGGAAAGGATAAAAAGATCGCGCTAAGCGCTAATGCACGGATTCCGAACGTCGGATCCAATTGGGCAACGAGGGATTTGTGAGGTTGAAGAGACTCGTGTTTTGGCTGAATTTCGGCCGCAGAGAGTTCCCGGATCTCGGGCGCTTCCCAGGCGTGAACAATCGATGCGAGTAGAAGAGCCGGCAGCAGAGAGAATACTTTAAGTTTTGTCATATCAGCTCCTTGCCGATGGTTCGAACTTTGTTCTAATAATTTGTCATTTTTATTTCGAACAATTCAATTTTAGATCTGTACACGGCGATTTGTCAGACAATTTTCTAGGGGTTTTCATCTTCGGGTTTTCCTGTTGTTATTTTGTGAAATAAGCCTGCCTTTAGTCTTGAAATGAGCGAAGGACAACCCTGTCAGGTTCTCTGCCTAGGATACTTACTAAAGTTAGTTACATATTTACTTCCCGTGCTTACAAAAATCAGCTTTGTAGCTTTTTAAGCGACACGGGGTGCTAGAAAAGAGGTACAACGTGACAATCAATCATTTCAGCCGATATTCGATGCTGTCAGCCGCCGTGCTTTGCGGAGTTTTAGCTCTAAGCGGATGCGATAAAGATAAAGAAGGATCTGCGGCGAGAGGCCCGAGCCCGGTTTCCGTTGTCAAAGTAACACGGCATGATGTGCCGGCGGACATGACCTGGGTCGCAAAAACTGAAAGCTCTCGAGCGGTTGAAATCTATAGTCGTGTCAACGGATTTTTGGATGCCAGAAAGTACACCGAAGGCGGCATGGTGAACGCCGGCGATGTGCTTTTTCTGATGGACAAGAAGCCCTTTGAAGTACAGCTCTCCGAAGCACAGGCATCTTTGGATTCGAGTCTTGCAGCTCATGAAGTAGCAAAAAGAAATTTGAATCGTATTCGTCCTCTCGCGAAGCTGAAAGCGCTGAGCCAGACTGATTTGGATCAAGCAATAGGTGATTTTCAAACCACGGCAGCTGCAGTTTCCAATGCTAAAGCTCAGGTGGAAAACGCAAAACTTAATCTTTCTTACTGCACGATCACTTCTCCTGTGACGGGTTACGCCAGCTCTGCACTCCAGACGGATGGTACCTACATCAACATGAGCAACGCACATTTGGCGACTGTTTACACCATGTCTCCGATGTGGGTAACATTTTCCATGTCGGAAAACGAAGAAGCGAAGATTAATCAGGAAGTCAAAGAGGGTATCCTCCGCCGTCCTGAAAACCATGACTACGAAGTTCAGCTCGAACTGGCCGGCGGAGAAATTTATCCGATTACCGGCCGCGTGACTTTCTCGTCACCGAATTTCAACCCGAGTACAGGTACGTTTGAACTCCGTGCTTCTTTCGAAAATCCGAATAATCAATTAAGGCCTCAGCAGTATGTGCGTGCCATCGTGAAGGGGGCGACCTATGTTAACGCGATCGTCGTGCCTCAGGTCGCCGTGCAGGAAGGGAGCAAAGGGCATTTTGTCTGGGTTGTTACCAAGGACAACAAAGCTCAATTTCGTCCTGTCGAAGTCGGCAGCTGGATCGGAAACGACTGGCTGATTAAAAACGGTCTGGAAGAAGGGGACAAGGTTGTGACCGAGGGTATGATGCTTTTGGCTAGCGAAGCTCCGGTAAAGATTGTCAAAGAAGTGGACCAGAAACCTGCTGCTGGCGACAAGGCTAAGAAGTAAAGGGGGTCGGTATGTTTTCGAACTTCTTTATTAAGCGACCGATTTTCGCCATCGTCGTATCGCTGGTGATTGTGATTTCCGGCCTGATTTCCATGTTCCAACTGCCGATTGAGCAATATCCGAACATGGCACCGGTACAGATTATGGTTACAGCCAGTTATCCGGGAGCCGATGCGAAGACCGTGGCCGAAACCGTAGCGGCCCCGATTGAAACGCAGGTTAACGGTGTTGACAACATGATATACATGACGAGTTCCTCGTCATCTACCGGCACTATGATGCTGACCGTTTTCTTTGATATCGGAACGGATCCGGATATTGCCCAGGTGCAGGTACAGAATCGTGTCAATATCGCACAGCCGTACCTGCCGAGCGAAGTAATCCAAAACGGCCTTCAAATTGAAAAGCGCTCTTCTTCAATTCTGATGTTGATCGGTATTTACGGCAAAGGCGACCGTTATAGCCGCGATTACATTAATAATTACGCCAATGTTTATGTTGTAGATGCCATTAAGCGTGTTAAGGGCGCCGGTCAGTCTGCTGTGATGGGCAACGCCAATCAGGCCATGCGTATTTGGCTTAATCCGGACCGCATGGCATCTTTGGGCATTACCACCTCTGATATCAACTCCGCCGTTGCAAACCAGAACAAACGATTCGCAGCCGGTAATATCGGTGCGGCTCCTGCGCTCCCCGGAACTATCCAGACTTTCCCGGTCATTGCTCCGTCTCCCTCGGTTGATCCGAAAGGATATGAAGATATCATCATCCGCTCGAACCAAGATCAAAGCGCCATTGTTCGTCTAAAGGACGTAGCGAGTGTCGATTTGGGGTCTCAGAGCTATGATGTTTCTTCCAATATGAACGGCTTACCGACGAGTTACATTGCGGTTTACCAACAGGCCGGCGCCAACGCGCTGGATGTGGCGAAAAATGTTCGAAAGACATTAGAGCAACTCAAAGCAAACTTCCCAGAAGGCTTAGATTACAAGGTCGCTATCGACACGACAGAGTTTGTTCGAATTTCTATCGATGAAGTAATTAAGACGCTGTTTGAAGCAGTGCTTCTTGTTATCGGCGTGATCTACATCTTCTTGCAAAGCTTTAAATCCACAGCAATTGCGTGCACGGCCATTGTGGTCGCTTTGACTGGTACTTTCGTGGGAATGCTGGCGCTTGGGTTCACGATCAACCTGCTGACGCTGTTTGGTTTGGTGTTGGCGATTGGTTTGGTGGTGGACGATGCCATCGTGGTGGTGGAAAACGTCGAACGCAATATGTCCGAAAAAGCCATGAATCCGATCGATGCAACCATTCTGGCTATGTCGGAAGTCTCCGGCCCGATTATCGCGACGGTTTTGGTCTTGGCCAGTGTGTTCGTTCCGGCAGCCTTTATGGGCGGCACCACCGGTATGCTCTATAAGCAGTTTGCTATCACGATTGCGATCTCCGTTTCGATTTCCGGCTTCGTCGCTTTGACGCTGACGCCGGCCCTTTGTGCTGCTTGGCTCTCCCATGAAGAGCCGAAGACTCACGGCTTCTTCTTCCGTTTCAACCAATTGTTCGGACGCTTGACGGTGAAGTACGGGGAATGGACGAGAGCTTTGTTCCGCAGAACTTTGCTTGTCATTATTTTGTTCGCGGGAATGGGCGTTGCTATTTTTCAGATGTTCCGAGTGCTCCCGACCGGTTTTGTGCCAAGTGAAGACCAAGGCTACGTTCTGGCAGCTATTATGCTTCCTTCCTCTGCCAGCTTGCAGCGCTCAACAGAAGCCATGGATGCTATTGAAAAAGCTTTGGATCCGGTTAAAGGGATTGAAACCAAGAACTCCATCGGTGGTTTTTCTCTGCTCGACGGAGGAGTGAAAACCAATGCCGGTACGTTCTTCATGACTTTGGCTCCGTTTGATGAGCGCTATAAGAATTCTCAAACGGCTAAAGAAATGAGTGCCGATGCGATCATGCAGCAGATGCAGTATCGCGGCATGGCCTCACAGATGCAGGCGTTGGTCGTTCCGATCAACCCGCCGGCGATTCCGGGATTAGGTACGACAGGTGGTTTTGAATTTTGGATTCAGGATACCGGTAGCGGGACGCCTCAGCAGTTAGGTGATGTGCTGAACAATTTTTTGCAAAAAGCTCGTCAGCGTCCGGAACTTACCGGTTTGACCAGTACTTACAACGCCAACAACCAACAGCTCAAAATTAACTTTGATCGTGATAAGGCCCAATTGTTAGGTTTGAGTACTGCAGACGTCTTTAACACGCTTCAAAGCCAGTTTGGCTCAGCAATTTCCAGTCAGTTTAGCCAGTTCTCACGCGTTTGGTTCGTGATTATGCAGTCCGAACCGAAGTATCGTGCAAAACCGGAAGACATTGACAAACTTTACGTTCGCAACAGTAACGGGGAAATGATTCCGCTGAGTGCCGTTATTACGACGGAGTACACGAACGGCGCAACCTCCTTACCGCACTACAACGGTTTCCCGGCCGCTCAGGTGATCGGTAATGCCGCGCCTGGTTACTCTTCCGGCCAAGGTATGAAGGCCTTGGAAGAAGTGGCGGCCGAAGTTCTTCCTCCGGGCTACACCTACGGCTGGACTGGAATCAGCTACGAACAGCAAAGTTCCGGATCTTCTTCCGCAATTGTGTTTGGTTTCGGTTTGCTGCTGGTATTCCTGGTGCTGGCTGCCCAGTATGAAAGCTGGGCGCTTCCGGGTTCAGTCATCTTGGCGGTGCCGTTCGGCGTCATCGGTGCGTTGCTGGCGACATGGGCTCGCGGTCTTGAAAACGACGTTTACTTCCAGATTGGTATGCTGGTGATGATCGGCTTGGCGGCGAAGAACGCAATTTTGATTGTGGAATTTGCGGTTGAACTGAGACATAAAGGCATGGACTTGGTGCGCGCGGCTATTGATGCCGGAGAGCTTCGTTTCCGTCCGATTATTATGACGTCCTTGGCGTTTATCGGCGGTACTATCCCGTTGGCCGTCGCAACAGGCGCCGGCGCTGCTTCCCGTCACTCTCTGGGAACCGGTATTGTGGGCGGTATGATCGGTGTGTCGACGCTGGCTCTGCTGTTTGTTCCAATTTTCTATGTCTGGTTTGAAGGCTGGGCCGAACGCTCCGGAGCGAAGAGCGCTTTGAAACTGGCCGCTAAGCTTTCCTCTAGAAATATTCCGATTACAGACAAGCTTCGTACTGCCATTCTGCGCGGCCCTGGCACCGTTTATGATCCGAATGCAACCGTGAAGGTTTCTCCTTCAGGAGAGTTAACGGTGATCAACTCTCCGGGCTTTAATCCTGAAGGGGTCGAAAATCAGGATATCGGAATCGGAGATCTGACATCGCAGGAGCAGAAGGCGAATGTTGAATCCGCAGACAAGCTGACTGACCTCGAAAGAGAGAAGAGCGTCAAAGAGGATAAGACAGAAATCACGAAGGAAGTTCTATCTGCAAACGAAGTCTCCCAGAAGACAGCCGATGCCAAGAACAATAAAGGAGAGGGCAAATGATAAATCGGCGCACATTTTTAGCCGCGGCGGTCAGCGCCGCAGTGCTGACCGGCTGCGCAGTCGGTCCTGACTATGATCGCCCTTATGTTCCGGTGCCGAAGGATTACCGTCACATCCAGAGCGAGGAAGCGGATCTCGGCCTCTTGAAAGCAAGGTGGTGGACAGAATACAACGATCCTAATTTGGACTTCTTCGTCTCCAAAGCCATTGCCAACAATCGAACATTGCAGCAGACCATGGCAAACGTCGAGAGGGCAGCGGCTCAGCTTACCGTGGCTCGATCCAATCTTTTTCCGCAGCTTAACTACTCGGGCGATCTCGGAAAGTCAAAAGCAAGCTTGAATACTCCGACCGGGGCGGCAATGGGAGATAAGCCGATCAAAAGTTATGAAACTCTTGCCTCGGCCTCTTGGGAAATCGACTTGTGGGGCAAGATTCGGAGGCAAACTGAATCTGCTCGGGCAACTCTGAGAGCCACGGAAGCGGCGCATCGCGCGGCAATTTCATCGGTGATCGGCTCTGTGATCAGTACTTATCTTTCTATTCTTACGACGGAAGAGCAATACAAGATCGCCGTAGAGACAGCGGAAAGCTATCACAAGACTTATCAGCTCTTCCTCCTGCGATTTAAGCATGGCAATGTTTCCGAGATGGAAGTTGCTCAGGCTTGGTCGCAGTGGGAAAGCGCGATGGTGCAGATTCCGCAGATTCGGCAGAACAATACGGAATTAAAGAATTCGCTGTCCGTTCTTACCGGAGTGCCGGTTGACGATTTTCCGAAATTCAAGACGCTAGATGAACTGAACGTTCCGGCAGTCGTGGCGGGAATTCCCAGTCAGCTGCTGGAGGAACGCCCTGACGTGATCCAGGCCGAAGAGCAGCTTAGGGCAGCTAATGCCGATATCGGAGCCGCTAAGGCGTTGTACTTCCCGTCTATCTCACTTTCCGGAGGCCTCGGCTTTTCCAGCGATCAGCTGAAAGAACTGTTTAAAGGTCCGTCCAAAGTTTGGCAGTACGCCGGCAATATCAGCGGTCCAATTTTCCATTGGGGCGCTGTAACCGCCGGAGTCCGCAGTGCCGAGGCGCAGCAAAAAGCGCTTTTGGCCGCTTATCAGCTTGCCGTATCTACTGCATTTGCAGACGTGGATAATGCACTCAGTCGGCGCCAAAACGTGATTGAAGAGCTGCGCAGCAAACGCAGCCTCGTCATGAGCTTGGAAGACTACTCGCGCCTTGCTAACGCTCAGTATCAAGGCGGTTACACGGGATATTTCACTGTCCTGCAGGCAGAACAATCTTTACTGCCGCAGCAAATCTCTCTAGCTGAAGTGAAGTCTCGGGCTTTGAATTCGGTTGCGCAGGTATATCAGGCGTTAGGGGGCGGATGGATTGACCAAGCCTTAATCGAGGAGCAGCAAGCGATTCGAGAAAGCGAAGAGGCGGAAAAACTCAAAAAACAACCCATTAAACCAACAACGGCGCAGCCGATGCAGAAATCGGCTGACGGCTAGCCTGCAAAACTAGACGCGGCAGGTCCGCAATAATTTCTTATTTAGAAGTATAGAAAGCGGTGGGTAGGATTAACAGCCCACCGTTTTTTACTAAGGCAAAAAAGAAAAAAATCCGACGCCGCGCAGGCGCCGGATAAGCAAATGAGTTTTAAATGAAGGAGCTCTGCCGTGACATAGGAGGAAAACACGGCGGCTGCAACCTCATCTCATGCAACACCAAAATCTTTCATCCCCTTCAAATGAAAGACTGTGAAGACCCAAACGGATGTCTTCAGCGCGGTAATCTACACTCATTGTCCGAACAATGCCGTCATAAAATGTGTTAGTTGTGACGTTTTGTGTCGAACAGCCCCCCTTGAAAGAAAATGAAAACTCTTTCGAATTATCAAGGTGTTCAGTCTTGTTCAATCATAAAAGTTAAATCAAGTTCAGCTTGGGATGATTGAATTTGATTCAGATTTTTTTTTGAGAGTTAAGGAAATGCTGAAAGGGAGGGACCTATTTCTTCGGTTAGTCCGTTTTTGTTAGCGTCGGATGGAAAGTTCCAGTCTTCCTTAAAAACTGTATAAGTTTCTCCAGAGCGGAAATTTTTCGGCCGGGATGCTTTAGAAGCCAAACGGGTGCGTTCGGAATATGCCAATTTGGAAGTAAGTGACGCAACTTACCGTTTTGTGCTAAGGGCTCGGCGGCCCAAAGCGGTATGCGGAGGGCAATACCCAAACCTTCAACCGCGGCACTGATCATAGCTTCATTAGAATTAATTCTTATTTGAGGCTCTACGGTAATGGTTATGCTTTGGAAAGGGCCCTGCAAGAGGACTTTTTCGCTTTTTGAGTGGATTAGCGGAAGTTTTTCTAACTGAGCCGGATCAGAGATCCTTTTGTTTTGCGCAATGAAGTCAGGAGAGGCAAAAATTCCATATGAAATGCTTGCGATATCGTATGCAATCATCCTGACATTTGGCAATGTTTGGAGGCAAACTATGAGATCAAAATTTTCAGGCTGAATATCGTTGATGTTTTGGTAACTGTTGATTTCGATGCGTGTGTGATTAGAAGATTGGAGTTTTTCAAACTCTGCGAGAGGCTTAGCGATAAGCCCTGTCAATGCCCCGGGAACGGCAAGACGGATAGTCGAAGATCTGATTGAAGTATTTTCAGTTTCAGAGAAAACAGTATTGATGTCATGAAGAATTTTTATGGCTTCTTTGTGTTTTTGAGCGCCTAGCCATGTCGGACGAACACCGGAGCGGGATCTTTCCAGTAATGGTTCCTGTAGCAGATGTTCAAGTTTTGTAATTTCTCGGCTGACAACGGCAGCGTCGGTGTTGGCAGCGGCAGAAGCCGCAAGAATGCTTCCTTTTTCAACGGTAAGTATAAAGAGCTGCCATTGACGCAGTGTTGCCCTATGTTCAGAATTATTAGAGACCATGATCGAAGACGAGTTCAGGGTTTGAACGCCATTTTTCAGCAATGAAGTCACACAAGGCTTCCACAGCTGAGGATGGTTTTCGGCCGATGGGAAGAAGCAAGCTAACAGGAGACGGCTCAGGCTCCCAGTCGGGCAGAACGTGTATGAGTAATTTGCGTCGGACTAATTCCATGGTGTCATACCTGAATGCATGAACACTTATTCCGGCGTCAAATAATGCGGCTGTCCTTGCCGCTGTATGATCTTTTAGTCTAAGTTTGGAGTGGATCGGAACGATGACGCGCTCATTGTCTTTCAGGAGAACTAAGGGCGCTCCGTTGACTAAATCATTGCCGCCTAAAAGTTCATGAAATTCTAAATCCTCCGGAGTTTTCGGTACTCCATGTTTTGCCAAATAGGCCGCCGATGCAACCATCATACGGCGCATTTCACCGAGTTTTCTGATGACGGCATTGGAACATGGATAAAGCCCGTGATTGATTCTGATATCACACTCCGGAGGAATGATGTGCATTGGACCAAGAGTCAGCGTTAGGTTAACAAAAAGTTCGGGATTTCTTCTTTGGAATGCAGTGATCCATGGAATGAGCAAACCATTGCCGATAGCGTTGGGCGCTGAAATTCGGATTGATCCGCTGATGCTCCCTTCAGGTCGAGAGACAGGGGCTGAAAGTTTGTGAAATCGCTCTAGGAGGGGTTGAATCTTTTCTAAGAAAAGGCAGCCTAAAGGTGTCAACTCGCTGCCGTTTTGGTTTCGGATAAAGAGCTTTCCAATGGATGTTTCAAGTGAAGAAATGCGGCGTGAGACGGAAGCTTTTGAAATATGAAGCTGCTCAGCGGTTTTTCCGACACTGTTAAGTCTTGCGAGAACAACGAAGGTTTCAAGGGTTTCAATTGTGTCAAGGTTACGCATGATGTTCCGTTTAGATCAAAACGTTGTCACTCTTTGATATCTTACCGTAACGCAATCCAATCTTCACAATGGTGACATAACGATAACCCATAGGAGAAGATTATGACTTGGACTGTCTGGGCAGCCATTGTTATCGTCATTTTGACAGTGGCAGCTCTTATCAAACGCTATGAGACACGCTTGGTTCTGTTAGCCTCCGGCTTTCTTATGACCTGTTTGTCTTTAGATCCGATGCAAGGTCTGAATGCATTTGCAAAATCTATGACAAACAGCGGGTTGATCATGGCAATTTGCTCTGCGATGGGCTTTGCTTTTGTCGTTCAAATGACCAAATGCGATGTTCATTTAGTGAAGCTTCTGTCGGCTCCGTTAAGTAAGCTTGGTTTGCTGCTGATACCTGCTGCTACGGCAATTACCTATTTCATCTGCATCGCGATTCCTTCAGCGGCCGGGTGCGCGGCGGCCGTGGGTCCGACAATGATTCCCTTATTACGCCGAGCCGGCGTCAGCCGTCCCGGAACTGCCGCCGCTATCCTCGGAGGGACGTTCGGATCCATGCTTTCTCCCGGTCTTTCTCACAATGCCTATGTAGCAAAGATGGCGAATCTGGATGTTATCCAGACAATCGGCGTACACATGAATTACACGTTGGTATGCGGCGCCATCTCGATGATAGGTGTGACGATTATGTGCATCTTACTGGGCGACTATAAGCCGGGCTCGGTTTCCGAAACTGAATTAAATGAGGAAAGTGAGGTTCAGCGTGTGAATGTTTTGAAGGCCTTAGCTCCGCTGGTTCCAGTTCTGATTTTGGTTACAGGGAATTTATGGCTTCCCGTCATAAAAATGGGTGTAGCTCAAGCCATGCTTGTGGGAGCTATTTACACGTTGGCGGTTACTTTGGCTGATCCTCAGTCTTTCTCTAAACGCTTTTTTGCGGGCATGGGCAACGGCTATGGTGAAGTTCTCGGCATCATTATTGCTGCCGGTGTCTTTGCTGCCGGTTTGAAAGCGTCGGGCCTTATCGCAGTCTTCATTGAAGTTCTTCGAGGCTCGAATGAGATCGCTCGTTGGGGCGGCTCACTTGGGCCTTTTGTGATGGGTGTTATTACCGGTTCCGGAGACGCAGCAGCATTTGCATTCAATGAAGCCGTTACACCCCATGCACCGAGTTTCGGCATGACCGTTCCGACTTTAGGAACAATGGCCGCTTTGGCCGGAGCTCTTGGAAGAACTATGAGTCCGATATCCGGTGTCGCTATCGTGATTTGCGGTCTGGCCGGGGTCAGCAATCCGATTGAACTTACAAAACGTCTGGCAATTCCGATGATCATTGCCGTCATCTTTGTCGCATTAGCGATGGTTTAAGGAGAACAACATGGATTACATCAAAAACGCAGTCAAACTGAGACGAGAACTGCACCAGATACCCGAACTCGGTTGGGGTGAATTTTGTACTACAGCAAAAATTTTGGAGACAATCGAACCGCTTGGCTGGAAGACGTTTGTCGGCGTTGAGCAGATCGGTCTCGATGCTGTCATGGGCAGGCCGGAAGATTTTGTGGAAAAAAGCAAAAAGAGGGCACTGGAAGAAGGTGTCGACCCGACGCTCATTGAAAGAATGCACGGATATACGGGCACCATTGCGGAATTAGACACAGGCAGACCGGGCCCCGTCACAGCTTTGCGTTTTGATATCGACTGTGTCGGTGTCGAAGAAACGGACTTAAAGGATCATCTTCCCAATAAAGAGAATTTCAGATCCCGTCATGCAGGAGTTATGCATTCGTGCGGCCATGATGGACACACGGCAGTCGGATTGACCATGGCGCAGTGGATTGTCGATCACAAAGATCAGTTGTGCGGAAGAATTAAATTGATTTTCCAGCCGGCCGAAGAAGGTGTGAGAGGAGGAGCGGCTCAAGCGGCTTCCGGCCTCTTAGATGACGTCAATTATTTGTTAGGTGCGCATTTGGCAATGATGTGTCCCACCGGAGAGGTTTGTGTGTACCCCGAGGGCGTATTGTGCACAACTAAGTTAGATGTTCGCTTTAAAGGTCGGCCCGCTCATCCGACAATGAGTCCGCATCTTGGTAGGAATGCTTTGGCTTGTGCCTGTACTTGTGTATCCGAGCTTCTTGGAATGGCACGCCATGGAAAAGGTCTAGGATGCATTAACGTAGGAATGATGCAGGCCGGTGAAGGAAGAAACGTTATTCCGGTACATGCTCAGGTTCAATTAGAAGTACGCGGAGAAACAGCGGAAATCAATGATTTCATGGTCGATCAGGCCAATCGCATTGTTAAAGGCACCGCTTTGGCTTATGACGTGGACTATGAAGTTGAAAAAGTCGGAGAGGCCGGTGAACTCAATAACGATCCTGAGCTTGCTTCTTTAGTGACGGAAGTTGCAGGAAGTCTGCCGAGTTGCGAACGAGTTGTCCAGCATAAAAAGTTAGGTTGTTCCGAGGACTTTACGATGCTTGCAACACGTGTAAAAGCTGCCGGAGGAAAGAGTGAGTTCTTCGTTGTAGGAGCCGACAGAACAGCAGCTCACCACCAGAGAGAATTTGATTTTGACGAAAAAGGACTTGAAACCGCATTTGGAATTTTCAAAGGATGTGTGTTGAAACTTAACGGAATCTAATTCTCTAACTCACCTCAAAACCACAAGAAACGGGCCCAATTTTGGGCCCGTTTTAGCAGTTGCTAAGTATTAGAGGAGATTACTTGCGGGATTTTTTGATGGCGGCAGTTGCACCGTCTGCGGCATCCACACCGGAGATGATGGCCCAGGAGTTCATCATAGCGGTCATAGAGTCGGCGCCGTTAGCACCGCCAACTACGCAGCCGGCTCCGAAGAGACCGGGGATGGGCTTACCGCCTTTCCCTAAAATCTGCATATTTGCATTGGCTTTCAAGCCGCCCAGTGTTGTGGCAAAACGAGGCTTTTGTTCAACAATGTAATACGGAGCTTTAATGAGCTCTTTCGGATCTTTACGATTGAACTGAGTGTCTTTGCCGGCGCTTGCCATTTCGTTCCACTGTTTGACAGTAGCTTCAAGTCCTTCAGGATTGATACCCATGACTTTAGCCGCTTCAGCCAGATTATCCGATTCAACCATCACCGGTTTCCCGTTGTTCTTAATGGCAAGCCATTTACGAAGAACAGTTTCGTCCGGAACCAGTTTGTCTTCAATGCTCTTAGCCAGGTAACGGTCATAGCCTGTTTTATCCATGACTAAGTACATGATCTTGTCGGGCTGAGCTACGGTGATATCTGTGAGTTCTCCTAAAGAGGCGCGCTCATTGATGATACGTTTACCCTGACTGTTGACATAGATTGCACCGGTATCATTGACCGTAGCCGTGGAACTGGCAGTCGCTGCAAGGCCGTGGTTCGGAACGGTCTCAACACCCTGCGGATAGACTTTTACAAGATCCATATTTATGTTTTGCGCGCCGAGTTTTCTGGCCATTTCGTAACCTTGACCGGCATCACTGTCTAAACCGTAGAAAAGGTAGCCTTTCAAAGTCTTCGGGAGCATTTCTGTCTTGGCGCCAAAACCGCCGGAGGCTAGAATGGTTTCTTTAGCGTTGATCGTGATCTTGTCCCCATCTGCGTTGACAGCCTGAACTCCGTCAACGCGGCCTCCCTTGTAAATTAAAGAGGTGGCGCGAGTTTCCATCAAAATTTTGCCGCCGTGGTCCGTAAAGATACGGGCCATTGTTCTGATGAAATTAGGAGAGCGACCTGTTACACCAAGCTGGCGTGAGGCAGAGTGGTCAGGGTATTGGGTTGCAGCAGGACCGTAAGGAATCTTGAGGTCGTCAATCAGCCAGTCGACGACTGAACCTGCTTTTTCAGTGACCATTTTGACTAAAACCGGGTCATTTCGATTCTTGCCGACATGCATGATGTCTTTATATGCGAGTTCCGGAGAGTCCTTGATTTCTTTCATGACATCGCGTTGATAGCGAGAACCAGTCGCAATCAAGGTTCCGGCATTCAGAATCGTGTCGCCCCCGAGGTACGGCATTTTTTCAATCAGAATGGTGGGATTTCCGTTCAACTGAGACCGAACCGCTGCAGCCATTCCGCTGGCGCCGGAACCGACAACGACAACGGCTGTCTTGTAGCTAATATCAATGTTGGAAGCCGACTTCTTAATCGGCGCCTTGTAGAATTCGTTCGGAGTACCGCCCGCGGCCTTAACCGCGTTTGTCGCAGCAGCTTGAATTGCCATGGAAGACAAAGTGGCACCGGCGACGTTATTTACCCGCAGGGACTGGCGGGCAACGATTTCGGACGGAATGCGAGCAATTGCAGCATCTCCGATCATTGCGGATTCGCCGGATTTTACGACTTTAACATTTGTGATCTTTCCTGCTTTGATGGTTACGGCAACGGTTACGGGACCGTTTTTGCCGTTGGCTGTGCCTTCAAACGTACCGTCCTGAACAGCGGCCTGAGCGTAGGAAGCAACGGCCAAAGAAACGGCGGCAGAAGTCAGCAATGTTTTAAAAATCATTGAGTTATCTCCTTTTCATATGAGGTTGTTAATCTGTGTCGAATTGTAAATGTTTTAGATGAAAATAGATAGAATTTCCTACGTAGTTTCACCTAAAGACCGGGGATAAGCTTCGGAGAATGCGATTAACTTATTAAAAATATAAGAAAAAATTTTTCATCTTTTCGGATTAATATTTTTTGAGTGCGGTGAAAATACAAGTCAATCTTGTGAAAAATACTTTTTAGCAATCCTATTTTGAGGTGATTAGGAGAGTAGGGTTTATACCTAATATAGTATTTTTATTTGGTCTGTAAAGCTCGTCTCAGGTGTTGTCAATGCAGTTACGTTCAGAAGGTTCATCGATTCGATTCGTTGCAATTAGTTTGCTTATATTTACCGCAGCTAGTTTTATCGGATATTGGTATTGGAGTCCGTATTACGCTGCGGATCAAATCAAAAACGCTATCGAGTCCGGAGATACCGCAAGGATGAGTAAATTTATCGATTTTCCGAAGGTTCGCTTAAATATACAACGGCAGATTAATAATCAGATTGATCTAAAACTTCGGGAGTTTCAATCTCAGCCGGTAACGACAAAGAACCAAATCGATCTCTATTCTTTTCAGCTTGTTGACCGCTTAGTTCGAGATCTGGTTACGGAAGAAGGAATCGCAGCCTTAATCAGCGGAAAAAATAAATTAACTCGGGATTCTTCTTTGAATCCCAATGACGGTTTTAAAAACGTTCATCTTCAAGCAAAAGTCGCAGATAAGGGTATGTTAGGAGTGGACGTTGAAAAGAAGTATGGAGACAGTGTCAATCGCTTTTATGTTACTTTGAGCGGGAAGAACAGGCCCGACGATAAGGTTCTTATAACCCTGTCTAGAGAAGGTTTTTTCTTTTGGAGAGTTACAAACGTGCTTCTGCCGTTCGGGACGTAACTTACATCTCTTGAAAAATTCTTAACTCTGTGAAATGGCCGAAACCCTCTTTTAGTTGACCTAATTTCTTTTCCTCGGCTTGACGTCAGCATTGAAAGGAACCAAACTAAGTTTGCTGTTGAGGACACTCCGAAACGAACGAAATCTGTTTTGGGCGCAAGGATGCGAAAGAGGTACGATTTTCCCCTCTATGTAGCCGCTCTCCTAAGGTAGTTAGGATGTGCATTGAAGTTCATCTTCAGCGTAACCGTAAATTTTTTCTAAGGAAGTTGAATGCCGTTTGTATTTGCTCAAGCTTGTGTTCCGGCGGTTCCCGTTTGGGGCGAGAAGGACCGATATTTTCCTGTACATCGTGTTTACGCTATTGCCGGCAACTACGCGGATCATCTAGCAGAAATGGGGCGCGTTGAAAGGGCTGAACCGGTGTTTTTCACAAAGCCTTCTGACGGCCTTGTTGTTTGCAAGGAAGGAAAAAGCGTAGAGATTCCTTATCCTCGAGAAACGAATTCTTTTTGTCTTGAGGTGGAACTCGTCGTTGCGATCGGCAAAACAGCACCTGAAACTGGTTTCATTACGCCTGAAGAAGCAGAAGAATATATTTTCGGTTACGCTGCAGGCGTCGAGTTCACGCGCCGCAATTTTCAAACAGTCGCTAGAGAGAACCGCCAACCTTGGGAAAAGGCAAAGTGCTTTGACAACTCAGCATTAATTACCGAGATCAGAGAAAAGCACCGAATGCCGGATATGGATGCGGCAACGCTCTGGCTCTATGTCGATAATCAGGAACGACAACGAGGCAACACAAGTCAGATGATGTACAGCATCCCTGAACTTGTTTCCGAGGTTTCTAAGTATTGGCGACTGACAGCGGGGGATCTAATTTATACGGGGACTCCGAAAGGGAGCGGACCGATTGAAAGCGGACAATCCTTTGAAGGCGGCGTAAACGGCGCGGGAAAATTTTCCGGAAAGGTTTTTGGTCGCTAAGACAAGTCTTTGAAGCAGGAAAGGCTAGTTTCGAGTTTTCTAACTAGCCTCTTCTAGAGATGTCAGGAACACACTTTGCAGAATTTTTGTATTCCTTTATCGCTATAAGTAATTGCTTGATTTCCTCTGCGGATGGTTACGGTAGTTCCGGTGTATCCGATAAGTTCGCCAACTTTGTTGAAGAGCATAACGCCGCGCTCGTTATAAACGTTAACGCTATTGCCGCGCTGTACTGCACTTCCAATTGCCATCTTTTTCTCCTTGTCTTCTAACATTCCGAGAGTTCTCTAAGACTCCTGTACGGAATATTCTAGTTCGGAGAGGTAAGGAAAGAAACTAAAGATTATTACCGGAAGAAATCGGTGTTACGGTTTCCTTGATTCCTTTAAGGTTCTTAGCGATTCCGCTCGACTGCGGCTTAAGATGCGGCGGAAGAAGCTTCTCACCATCGATCAAACCTTTCTTGCCCATCATCTCTGCAATTGCAGAGCCTAGCTCAGCCACAGCACCGGCGTAGAAATAGCTGCTGTTGTAGCGAAGAACTGCTGTGAAATTTTTTGTACCGACTCTATAAAGTTTTTCAAAGTCCAAGGATCCCGGAAGATAAAACGGATAGTCAACAATGAAGACCGGCATATTTCCTGCAAAATGTTCGTCATTGTCCAGCGGCTTCACACCGTTGCTTATCAATTGATTCCAAGTAAAGCGGGGATTGGTGCCGCCCCCGAACTTAGCCGCTTGAGCCGGTGAAATATCCGCCTCAATTAACATGGGCAGCCCTTCTACCCATCCGTGTTTGCTCAGATAGTTGGCAATAGAGCCGATCGTGTCAGCGGTGGAATGATTGATGTCGATTTTTCCGTCACCGTCAAAATCCACGCCGAATCGTTTGATAGAGCTTGGCATGAACTGCGGCAAACCGACGGCACCAGCATAAGAGCCTTGTACATCAAAAGGCTTAAGGTCATTTTTGTAAAGGATGACTAAAAATTCTTCCAGCTCTTTCTTAAAGAAGTCGGCTCTGCGTTTGTAGTCAAAACTCAAGGTGACCAAAGAATCGAGAACCTTCCAATTGCCCGTATTTTCTCCATAACGTGTTTCCACGCCGATGATGCCGATAATAACGGCAGGGTCAACATGATAAATCTCACGGGCACGCTCCAAGGAAGTCTCATTGTCTTTCCAGAACTGAACACCTAAATTCAAGCGGTGAGCTCCGAGAAAGATATTTCTGTACTTTTCCCAATCTTTGCGGGTGTCTTTTGTACCGGGCTTGGTACGCTTCGGTGTCATCAGACGCTCAATTTTGGGCTGATAAGTGGCCTGATCAAGAACGGCAGCGACCCAATCCTGGTTGAGTCCGCGGCGACTGCAGACGTCTTGAATGAATTTTTTAACTTCAGGCCTTTTGCTGTAGGGCAGAGCTTTTTCGGCGGAAGTGGAGGACATAGATTGGGCCAAAGCCAACCCGGAAAAAGCGGCGAGCCCGGAAATACCTGAGATAAGAATTGATCGTCTGAGCATAAGCGCCTCCTAAGTCCTAGTTAGATTACCCGAATTTTTTCCGAATTGTACGGACATGGTGTAACTGTCGGAAGAAAAAATGGACTTCAGCAACATTGCGTGACAACAACGGTCTTAGTTGGCTTTCTTAAGTGAGTTCCGTATTTTGAGTTCCGGTAAATTTTTGCTCAACAACTAAAATAGCAGCAAACAAATAAGTCAAAACAAACAACCGCAGAATCTTTCGATTCTGCCCCAGAGAGAACATGGCTTCAAACACTTCAAATTTTGTCGTTCCTCTTCCGCCGGTGGTAAAAGTTGAGGTCGAAGAGCAGGTCGTTCCTAAAGACTTTCGAGGTTATCTGACGCGTGCTTTGGCCTGGACGGCCTTGATGCCGCTATTTATGCTTGCCTTCATGCATTTCTCTCAATTAACTCACACTGCGGCGGTCATCGATGACCAGCAGATAATGAGGACGCAGCAATTTGCAAGAAGCATTAGTGCACGGTTTGTGAGTATTGAAACTTTTTTGAACACGGCATCTGACATGATTTCAGAGTCCATTGGTTCTAAAGTTATTCCGGTTTCACGCCTCAATAAGCTAGCTGAGAAAATGCCGTACCTCACTTCGCTTAAGCTTATCTCAGACACTGGGAGCGTGGACTTTCATCATGGTGAAAGCTCTGTCTCAACGGCTGAATTAATGTCCGCCTTTGCCGGCAGCGAAGTTAACGTTCGATCGTTTCAAAATGAAATTTGTTTTGGTTCGCGTATCCCGGAAGCTGATTCTTACGACCGTTCGTATCTTTTGATTGGCTGTGAGCCGAAGGAAGATATCGCTGCCATCTTCGAACGATCCGTTGGCGCTGAACCTTATTCTTTACAAATATTTGATTCAAAACAAAAGGAAATTTTCTTTACTTCTTTGAACGACAGCGGCAATGTAAGACCGCAAAACTTATCGTCGGAATTTGTGAAAATTTCTGAGCAAATGCTTGGGGCGCCTACACCTTTGTGGCGGACAAATCAAAAACGTAATGACTCAGCGGTTCTTTCAATTGCCGAGATTCCGGATACGGATTGGCGTGCGGTGTTTTCTCAGCGCGTGACATTTCGAGACAAGCAGCTCCTTTCCTCACTGCTGACTTCAGGCGTCTTTCTTGTTTGCGGTGCACTGCTTGCTCTAATTGTCGGAACCTTCTTGGGATTTCGTCTTACAAATTATGTCCAAACCTTAATCGACCAAATCAACGCCTTCAAGAAGGACGGTTCCATTAAGAAACCGGACCGATCTTTTCTTGCAAATGCGCCGATCGAATTGAAGTTGCTTTCGGTCCAGTTTGAAAAGCTGGTTCGGCAGGTTCAATCGACACAGAAGAAATTAGAAGAATCGAACTTAGATTTGACACATCAGGTCAACCTGCGGACCCGAACACTCAATCAGAGAAATCAAGAGCTCAGGGCCCTCCAGTTTCTCTTGGCGCCGCTTCAGGATGAGCCGCATGTTGTGATAAAGCGGACCGTCGAGAGCTTCCGTCTAATCCTCGGACTTAACCAATTGGATTTCGTCGATGAACCGGAAAGGGGTCGTCAGGATCTAGCCAGTTTGCCGGTTAAACTCAGCACGGGAGTTTTAGGCTATTTAAGCTTCGAGCGGCCTGACTACACTCAAGAAAATCGAGTCAATACCTCGCTTCAGCGTTTGGCAAATTCGATTGCCATTGTGTTAGAGAACAAAGAGATGTTTTCTTCAGTGAAAGCTTCTCAATCCCGCTTCAATGCCCTACTGGAGTCTATGACGGAAGGGGTGGTACTGATCGGAAAAACCGGCAGTTTGCTGTATTCCAACAAGACAGCAAGAGAGATTCTTTCTATTGCGCCCGGAGACGGTATCGCCAAAGTCGAGAACTATATAGAGGAGCACTTTAGAAAGGTTTATTTGGCAGACAGTCCGAATAATCCACAGGATTTCTTTGCGGGCCCCACTCGATATGTTAGTAAAGTAGATTCTGATTTTTTCATTGAAGCTTCCGGTTTTTTAGTGCCGGAATTTCATGGCTATGTTGGCCCGAGAATGGGTTTGCTACTTCGAGATATTTCGGAAGAAGTTTCCATGGAAAGAATGAAGCGCAATTTGATCTCTGTTGTCGCGCATGAACTAAAGACTCCGGTCACTACGCTAAGACTTCAAAGTGAAACGCTGCAGCGCCAAATTAGATCCGGAAAACTTTCGGACTCTCAGCAGCTTCTGACAGAGATGCTGGAGGAAAGCGAGCGTCTGCAAAACTTGATTTGCGACTGGCTGGATGTTTCCAGACTTGAGGCAGGATCATTGGTGATTAAGCCGAAGGTGCAGACTGTTACAGCAATTTTGAATAAAGCAATGAAGAGCGTTCATCTTCATTTTCCTCACTTGGAGGTTTCGCTGAAAGTTGAACCAGAAGCCGAATGTGTTTTGGCAGACAAGGATCGTATGACCCAGGTCTTTGTGAATATTTTGGAGAATGCTGCCCGCTACAACGACAAGGAAAAGCCTACGTGTAATGTGAGGTCGGAAAAAATTGATGACTCTGTGGTTATCAGCTTTTCTGATAACGGTATAGGCGTGTCCGAAAAACATCTCTCTAAAATTTTTGATTCTTTTTATCAAGTCGATATGGGTTCGGGACGGAAAGTCGGGGGGACCGGGTTAGGCCTTTCGATTTGCCGCGGTATCATGGCTGCCCATGGCGGAAAAATCTGGGCCGAACAAAACCCCAAAGGCGGAACAGTCTTTAAAATCTCCTTGTCGCTGTAGGAGGGAAGTATGCATCGTCCTTTAATCTTGATCGTTGATGACGAAAGCAAGATCCGCCGTCTTTTGGCTCAAAATTTAGAACTCGAAGGATTTGACGTTCAGACGGCCTCCGACGGTGCTCAGGCACTGGAGGTTTACAACAAGTCGGTTGAGAAACCCGATTTAATTCTGCTTGACTTGATGATGCCTGAAATTGACGGCATGTCGATGCTCAAGAGACTGCGTAAATCATCTGATGTGCCGGTCATTATTCTGTCAGCGAAAGACGAACGTCCCATGGTCATCGAGGGCTTCCGAGAAGGAGCAGACGACTTCGTCTCGAAGCCTTTCTACATTGAAGAACTGATGGAAAGAATTCGAGCCGTGTTGAGACGAGGAAAAACCAGATCACTTGTCCACGCCCCTCAAAGTCAGGAACTTATTTGCGGTGCGCTGAGACTGTTGCCCGGCCCGCGTCAATGTTATGTCAAAGACGCGCTCGTCAAACTGACGGACAGAGAGTTCAGGCTGCTCTTAGAGCTTGTGAAACACCCCGGAGAAGTCATGACCCATGAACGGCTGCTTCGAGCTGTGTGGGGGGACGAGAGCATCGGAGAGGTCCAGTATCTTCGTGTTACTTTTGCAAGAATCCGAAGAAAGCTTGAACAGTGCGGCTTGGACGGCGGCGTGATTGCGGCTTATTCCTCGGTGGGGTACCTAATTACAGAACCTGATTGAAAGGCTCTTAGTACAAATACGGATCATTTGTAATTTTTCTGCAATAAATTCCCGGGGTTCTGCAATCGTCCTGTTACAGAATGTTGCGAACATTATCTCGTAGAGGTTTTTCTACGCGCAGCTCTTAGAGAGTCTGCGTCTCAAATCAAGAGGAGATTAATAATGACAACTCAAATGATCATAGCCCAGTGCTTGATGGTCTTGACGTTGGTGATCATGATTACAGGCATGACGCCGATTTACATTACCGCAATCACCGGTGCTGCTATTTCTGCAATTGTCGCAGGCTTCCCGCTTGCCGGAAGCGCTCCGATGACAATTGCAAAGATGATTAATTCCGGTTTGAACCCTGTGATTGCCGATATGACGGGTATCTTGCTGTTCATCGGCATCATGCAGGCAACTGGCTTCTTGGATGTTATCGTGAGAGATATCGTCCTTTGGGGCAACAAGCTCGGCGGCGGCCCCGGCGTTTGCACGGCAGGCGGTATTGCTGCAGGCGTTATCGGCGCACTGACAGGTTTCACACAGCCTGTGATTACCGCTGTTATTACCGGCCCGGCTGCTGTTAAGCTCGGCGTCGACCCCAACAAAGTTGCAGGTATTCAGGCTCACGCCGGTCATATCGGTAACTTAGCAGGCTTCACACACCCGACCCAGGTTGCAATTCTTGCAACTGCCGGCATCGGCTACGGTTTGTTCAACGTTCTTGGTTTAATCGCCGCTCTCTCTATTTTCTTCATGTCCTATGTCCGCGTGATCTATGACATGCACAAGAGAGGCGTTACTGTCAGCGAAGAAGACAGAATCGCCGTTATGGAAGAAATCAAAAACAAAGAATACAAGACCACTTCCGGAAAAGCTTTCTTCCCGTTCTTGGTTCTTTTGATCGGTTTCATCTGCGGTCTGCCGATTTTCCTGGTCGGCCTGGTTTCCGCTCTCGTCGTCATGATCCTTGCCCACAAGGATATGAAGAGCGCCGAACAAACGATGATGCAGGGCGTCGGCTTAATCGCCACCCCGTTGGTCGCAACGATCGGCTTCCTGTTCATGAGCACGGTTATTAAACAAATCGGTCTCGTTGACACGATCTCGACCTTCGCATCTCCGATGCTTTCCTTCTCTCCTGTTATCGTCATGTTCTGCGTGGCTTTCGTAACCGGCTTCATGACTCAGTCTTATGCAGCCTCTGTTGCTGTTTTGGTTCCGTTCCTTCAGGTTGTGCTCGGTACCGGAGCTGACCCGTTTGCAGCAGCTTTCGCTGCCGCTTCCGGCGCTTCTCTGATTCAGTACTTTCTTACCGGCGGTCCGGTTGCTGCTCTGGCTACCGTTATTCCGGTGGTTCCGGGATCCAACCTCAAACAGGCTAACTTGTTCCAGCGTCCGTCCATTCTGTTCGGCTGCTTGGTTGCCTTGATCATCACCATCCTTTTGATGATCTTTTAATTAGTCTGTGAATCTTCGGGTTCGGTGTTAGCCGAACCCGAACTCATCGGTTAACTCATGAAAACAAATATATCCTTATCTGCCGCACCATTCGGAGTCATCGGCGTTGTTGGTCATGCCGGATGCGGACACGCCAATAGCCACTTGGGTTTTATCCAGGACGATTCTGGGGGGCTGAGCGCAGTGCTTGGTCTTCTGCGAGAAGCAACTGGCTTAAGTCTTGAAATTGCGGAGTGCAATGTCCATACGGGTCTTGAGGATGCATATTTTCAAGTTAAGACAGTTTCAGGCGGAGAAGGCATAGGCACGGCAAGACGCGGCATTACAGCTTCAGAGGCCCGTCTGGCATCTCATTGCGTCGGAAAGCAGGCCGTTTGTTCGCAAGCGATTGCGGTGGATTGCTTCGGAAGAATCTTAGGTCAGGGCGCTATGGAAGTACCTGTTGCCTTGCAAACTGCGATTGCTAATGCAGCGTTGGACAGCTTTGTGAAAGCCTTCTCCGATCAATTCATCATCAAAGAAGAGGACCTGGAAGGAAATTGCGGAAAGATTCTTGGAACGGTTTTGGATATTCACGGTGTTCCGGTATCGGTCATGGCGCTTTCAAATGCGACCGTAGGCGGCATTGGTCCTAATGAGGATATTGAAGGAAACGTTAACTTATACGGAAAGAAAGACTTATCTGAAAAACTGCATTTGGATCGAATCCCTTCCTTTGTCATTGAAGGCAAGGTCTGTGCAGAACCGCTTTCATCCGTTATCAAGGAACCCACATTCTTAATCAGAGCGTTCCCCGGGGATGACAACACTGTTGCCGCAAAAGCCTTATTAAAGGCCGCACAATCTCTGGACCTTCCGGTGGAGTATCGTCCGGAACTGCTTGGCAGAAGTGATACCGCAATGGAAGATCTGACGCGTCAGCAAGGCAGAAAGATTATTGAATTCGGAAAAAGGCTGAGCAAAGCTTCTACTGCTCAGGAAAAAGTCCGAATCGCTGCCGAACTGAACGAATTTTGCAGTCAGGAATTAGGTGGCATTACCTTTATGAGCAATGATGTGCATAAAGTTATGGGAGGCGTCGGCTGTATACCGGGAACTTCTGCTGTAATGAGCCTCTTTATTAGCCGAGAGCAACTCCAAAAACAAGTTCTTCCGACCTTAGAGTCGGAAGATGTTAAAAATTACGACCGAATCATCTGCGCTGCGGTCGGATACTTGAATGAAAATCTTGGGCAGGCAAACGAGGAACTCATTGCTGCTCAGGAAAAGTATGGGATGACCAGACACTAAAAAATTTCAAAGGAGAAATCGAATGTCGGAAAAGAAAAAAGTCATTGTTTTTACTACAGGCGGAACCATCGCGATGAAGTTTGACCCGAAGGTTAACGGCCTGGTTCCTGCTGTCAGCGGCGCAGACTTGGCCGCCGCTGTTCCTGGTTTGGATAAACTTGCTGATGTTGAAGTCAGAGAGTTTTCAAATCATGCCAGCTGCGCGATGACTCCGCAAAAAATGTTTCAGCTCTCTCAAATGATTGAGGAAGCTTTGAAAGAAGAGGGCGTTGCCGGCGCTGTAGTGACCCACGGTACCGATACAGTTGAGGAAACCGCCTACATGCTCGACATTCTTCACAAGAGCGAAAAGCCTATTGTCTTAACCGCTGCAATGCGCGGCGCCGGCGATACCAGCCCGGACGGTCCAGCAAATATTTACTGTGCTGTCAAAACAGCGGCCAGCGAAGAAGCCAAAGGCAAGGGCGTAATGGTTCTGCTGAATGAAATTATTCATGCAGCCGGACAGGTCAGAAAGACTCATTCCGCTAACCCCGATACCTTTGCTTCTCCTTGGTGGGGCCCCATAGGTTACTGCGATGTCGATAGAGTTGTTTTCCGCCGTACTCCTCTGGACAGACATACTTATTCTCCAAAAGAACTGACCGCTCGTGTGGACATTGTTACCGGTCAGACAGGCATCGGTCGTGATTACATTGACTTTGCTGTTGCTCAGGGCTGCAAAGGCATCGTGTTAGAAGGATTCGGACGCGGAAATCTTCCTGCCATTGTGGAACCGGCGATAAAAGATGCAACAGATAAAGGTGTTGTTGTGGTAATTACCACTAGAACCCCGGGAGGTCGCCCCTACCAGGTCTATGCCTATCCCGGTTCTGTCACGGACAGCCGCAACAACGGTGCGATTCATGGCGGTGAATTTTCTTCTGCCAAAACTCGTCTCAAGCTGATGGTTCTGCTTTCCGAACGTCCCGAGCTGGCAAAGAAAGAAAATCGAGAAGAACTTGAAAGACTCTTAGACGTATAGCAAATTACCTATTGATATCCTTAATTTGTTTTATCCCTCCATAAAACAAAGTTTTGGCTGTCGATTTCTTCTACCAAGAAGAAGCCGACAGCCCTTTTTTGTGCACCCTAGACTTCCTATCACAGTTTTGGATTGAAAAAACAATTTTGCAACCTTCTGATAACCGTCGTTAATTCGATCATTGCCTTTCTGAAGGCTGTTAACGTCCCAAGAAATGGTTAAAATTGGAAAAAGGCTCAGAAAGAAGAATCCCATGGCTGACACCGCTTTTTATACTCACGGATTGTTTTTCAAACACAAGATGGGAAGCAACAATCCCGAATGTCCTAGGCGCCTGGAAAAAATTGAAGAGCTTATGCTGGCTGCAGGTACCTCTCAATACGTCGATAAGAAGATACCTCCGATGGTCGCAGTGACGGACATGCTGGCCGCGCACGATGCCGACTATATTTCTTACCTCTCCCAAAATTCCCCTAAAGAAGGTTTGAACACAATCAGTGTAGACACTGCGATGAATCCTTATACGTGGGAGGCCGCTCAATATGCGGCAGGAGCTGCTTGCGCCGGAGTGGATGACGTTCTTTCAGGTCAATATAAGAAGGTCTTCTGTGCGGTAAGACCGCCAGGGCATCATGCGCATCGAGATCATTCCGGAGGTTTTTGTTTTTTAAATAATGTCGCGATCGGCGCATTACACGCAATCGGTATCTACGGGCTGAAAAGAGTCGCAGTCGTGGACTTTGATGTTCACCACGGAGACGGCACAAGTAATATCTTGGGCGGTCGGGATGACGTTTTAATTCTTGACGGCTTCCAGGAAGCACTGTTCCCATACGCCCACATTCATCACGCTCCCCCGAATGCAATCTATACACCTTTCCCGGAGGGAACCGAGGGCATTGCACTTCGTCGCACGATGGATGAAGTTTGGATGCCCAGGCTTAAAGAATACAAACCCGAGCTGATTATGGTTTCCGCGGGTTTTGATGCGCATAGAGAAGAAGATCAAGCTCAGCTATTGATGGTCGAGCGGGACTATGCCTTTTTGGGGCGTCGTTTAGCGTCCTGCCAATCGGAGATTCCGGAATGCCGGGGTGTCGTGGCAGTACTTGAAGGCGGATACAACACATCTTCTTTAGCCAGAAGCTGTGCGGCCTTTATCCATCAACTGGCCTGTTCGGATTAGTCGATGGATTCGGGAAAGAACTATCTGATGCCCGGTGTTTCAAAGCGGGAGGTTCTCGCTTGGGCATCTTATGACTTTGCCAATTCCGGCTACACCACCGTCATTTTGACCGCTGTCTACAACGCATTCTTTGTCTCCGTGGTTGCTGAAAATGCAGTTTGGGCAACTTTTGCTTGGACGCTTACGATCACACTTTCCAATTTGCTTTCTATTGCGGTCATTCCGGTGATCAGTGCTTTAGCCGATGCCCAGGCAAATAAGCGATTTTGGCTCGCTGTGATGACAGGAATCTGCTGTATGAGTACGGCGACCCTAGCTTACACAGGACACGGAACCTTAGCTTCTGCTGTTTTTCTCATTGTTATTTCCAACACAGCCTTTAATGCTGGCGTTTCTCTGAATTCGGCGTTTCTCTCAGAGTTGGCAAAACCGGAAGCTTTCGGAAAGGTCTCGGGCTGGGGATGGTCTTTCGGATATTTAGGCGGAATCGTCAGTCTGGCGGCTTGTTTGCTGATCGTCTTTGAGGGACAGAAAGCAGGTCTTCCCGCTGATGTTTATGTACCGTATACAGCAATGTCGACGGCGACTATTTTCTTTGTCATGGCTTTGCCGATGCTCTTGTATGTCAAAGAGCGTTCTAAACCTAAGAATATCTCCTTTGAAAAGACTTTCAAAAGAATCAGACAGGAATCGGTCGACAGTTTCAAACTTCTTAAACGTTATCGGGAATTCTTGAAGTTTTGCGTCTGTGGACTTTTCTACCAAGCCGGTATTGCCGTTGTGATTACGCTTTCAGCAGTCTATGCCCAGCTCGTTATGAAATTTACGACTGCTCAAACGATTACTTTGATTTTGGTCGTCAATATCACTGCGGCCATCGGAGCCTTTGTTTTCGGGTACGTTCAAGATCGGTTGGGGCACAAGAAAACTTTGGCGCTCACCATACTTTTGTGGATCATCATGGGCGTGATGGCAGCGTTCTCACATGGTCCAGTGAGTTTTTGGATCGCTGCCAATATTGCCGGCATCGCGATGGGATCGAGCCAATCAGCGGGCAGGGCAGTTGTTGCCGTTTTTGCTCCGGCAGGAGAACTTGCCCAGTTCTACTCTGCCTGGAACGTCGCCGTTTGGGGTGCCAATGTTTTGGGCCCGATCACATACGGAACAGTCACTTGGCTGACGTCCGGAGATCAAAGAACCGCAATCCTCGTGACGACACTTTTCTTTGTTATCGGACTTTTAATCCTTCGTCGTGTGCATTTGCCGTCTAAGACTGTTTGCTGATACCGCTTTTGCGGCTGACGGCATCTGGCTTAAATAATGTCCCAGAAAAGCAAAACGCTCCTAAAAAGGAGCGTCTTGCAAAACTAAAACCTAGGACTTAGCTTAATCCTGTGATCTTGCCGTCAACGACGTCGATGGTATATGCAGCCGGTTTCTTCGGCAAGCCGGGCATACGCATGATGGCGCCGGTCGTAACAACCAGGAAGCCTGCGCCTGCGTTCAGGATGACGCGCTGGACAGGAAGCGTAAAGCCGTGAGGAGCTCCTTTCAGGTCCGGATCGTGGGACATAGAGAAAGGAGTCTTAGCGATGCAGATAGGAAGCTTTTCAAATCCCATGTTCAAGGCTTTGATCTTGGCCAGGTCTTTCAGAGCGGCAGAAGAGTAAGAAACATCTTGTCCGCCGTAAACCTTGGTGTTGACGTCCTGAATCTTTTCTTCAATGGATTCGTCAAGGCTGTAGGCGTAGTTCAAAGGCTTAGAACCTTCTTTGACGGCAGCCATCACTTCTCTGGCAACGTCTAACGCACCTTCGCCGCCTTTGGCAAAGCCGTCGGAAATCGCGAAGCGAACACCGGCAGCCAAGCATTCTTTGCGGACAACATCGATTTCTTCTTCGTTGTCGTTGGCGAAATGGTTCAAAGAAACGACGACCTGCTGGCCGAAACGCTTCAGGCTGGCAATGTGAGCCTTGAGGTTGGGAAGGCCGTTGATCAGAGCATCCATGTTTTCCTTGCCGATTTCAGGCAGAGGAACACCGCCGTGCCACTTCAGAGCTCTTAAAGAAGTGACGAGGATCGTCGCGGCAGGCTGAAGATTGTTCATACGGCACTTGATGTCATAGAACTTTTCAGCGCCTAAGTCGCTGCCGAAGCCGGCTTCCGTGATTGCCCAGTCGGCAATCGTCATAGCAGCGCGGGTAGCGGCAACTGAGTTGCAGCCGTGAGCGATGTTAGCGAACGGGCCGCCATGAACGAAAGCAGGAACGCCTTCGATGGACTGAACCAAGTTCGGAAGCATGGCGTCTTTCAGAAGCGCCATGAGGGCGCCGGTAGCGCCTAATTCTTTGCAGGTATAAGCAGAGCCGTCGCGTTTCAGACCGACAACCAGGCGATCTAAACGGACGCGAAGGTCTTCTTCGCCGGCAGCTAAACAGACAATGGCCATGAGCTCGGAAGCAGCGGTGATGTCAAAGCCGGTTTCTGTAGGAATGCCGTTGGCAGAACCGCCGAGGCCGGTGACGATGTTGCGAAGCATACGATCGTTCACGTCAAGAACGCGGCGCCATGTAATTTCTTTGAGGTCGACCTGACCCTGATGGCGGGCGTTGTCAATTAAAGCGGCCAGAAGGTTGTTGGCTGCAGTAATGGCATGGAAGTCGCCTGTAAAGTGCAGGTTGATGGATTCCATCGGAACGACCTGAGAGTAACCGCCGCCGGCAGCACCGCCCTTCATACCGAAGGAAGGTCCGAGAGAAGGTTCTCTCAGAGCCAGACATGCTTTTTCGCCGAGTTTCTTAAAGGCCTGAGCAACGGCAATGGAAGTCGTTGTCTTTCCGGACCCGGCAGGCATACCGGAAGTCGCCGTGACGAGAATAAGTTTGCCCTTCGGATTAGAGGTGTCTAAAGCAACCTTGGCTTTATCTCTGCCGTAAGGAATGAACTGGTCGTCAGATAGACCGTATTCATGGGCGAGTTGATCGATAGGAATGAGCTTGGTTTGCTGTGCAATTTCAATGTCAGTCAGCATGTCTGTCCTTGATAGAAAGGTGTGAGTCGGAAACTTGGATAAAGTATCTAACCTGTTGATCGCGTTTTTGGGTGTCTGCGAACAAGGCTCCATTTTAATGGCAGATGCCCGAGGAGGTTCTAAAAACAAGAAGCTGGAAATCCGTATTTTTCCTTAGGCTGAACAACCTAACTAAAACGAGTTCGACCGCTTTTGAGAAGCGATAATTATTTCCTCTGCTTAATCAATTCGTTTGCGGAAAAGAAAAACCGAAGATTTTTAGGTCTTCGGTTGGCGGAAAAACTTTGTAAGAATTATTCAGCTTTTTTCTTTTCCTCACTCGGTGTCTCGGATTTGGCAACTTCCGCGTTCAAAACCTTAGGATCATGAGCGGCACGAGGTACGAATTCCGGATCAAACTTCGGATTGAGCAGGCGTTCTAAAGCGATACGGACACCGCGTGAATACTGGTAGTGGATCTTGCCGACTTGGAATTCCGAGGCGATTGTATGGCGCTGAGAGTCCAGTTTTTCCGGCATAGGCTCGGAAGCTTTAGGACCGTAAAGTTTGAACATCAGCAGAGCAGAAACGGCGTCCGAGACTTCTTTAGGGTTCTCGGGGTTTCTTTCGAGTGTCGACTCAATGACATTCCAATATTCATCGAAGTCCGGTTTGAAGCTCTTATGCAGCAGCTTAGTGCGGAGGGCCTCGATGAGTTCCTCATTCGGCTCGCCTTCCATCTTCAGCGTGCTGTTGCGAACGCCTTCTAAAAAGAGAGCAACCGAGAAGGGAATGTACTGTTTTTGAAATTCTTCCAGGCGTTTTTTTCTTCCGATAAACCAAGGAATGTAGAAATCCGTCGCTTTTCTCAGTGTTTTGAAATTTTCTTTGTAATAAAACTGAAAAACTTTATTAAGTCCCTCAATTTTGGCTTTAAGATCTGCGGACTGAGCCATGTTGTACTGTCGGTTTGTTAGAAAGATTTACATAATCTACACGATCTAAGGAACGTTTTGTCTTTTACTGCCTACCTTTGGACGCTATTTACGAGTGCATTAATCTCTTCTACCGTTTTACCCGGCGGAAGCGAGGCACTGGTAGTCTTCGGAATGCACGAATTTCAGACGCATTTATGGATCGTTGTCTTTGTCGCGACGGCAGGAAATACATTAGGCGCATTAATAACCTATGGGATGGGGAGACTCATCCCGAATAAGAAGCAGGAAGCTAGAAGTCTGGAACTGCTAAAAAAATACGGACCGATAACACTGCTTTTTTCTTGGCTTCCTATCGTTGGCGACGGCTTCTGCCTCGGCGCGGGCTGGCTGAGAATTAACTTTTGGCGCTCTTTTTTGCTGATTCTCCTCGGTAAGTTTGCCCGCTACTTAGTTTTGGCTGCGGTTTCGCTGCATATGTTTTCTTAAGCTGGAAGACTCTAAAAGAAGATCGTTAATTCTTTGGGAAAAACACCTGCAGCCTCGAGTCCTTATACACCTAACTGTCTTGGTAAAACGAATCAAATTTTTAGGATATCTCCTTAAAAAATGAAGATTTTTAGAAACTAACACCCGCCTATATTGAATCTGCGTACTTTTGTAATAGGAGATTTTGGTATGCAGTGTTTGGACGACTTTCGTCTTTCTTTTAAGGGACGTGACTTTTTGCCGCTGATGGTCGGCGGAATGGGAACCAATATTTCGACAGCAAATCTCGTATTGGCGATTGAGAAGCTTGGAGGAATGGCCCATCTTTCTGACGCTATGCTGCCGGATGTTGCAGATCGCGAAATCGGAACACATTTCACAAAAGAGAAGACAATCCGATTCAAGTCAATGATTGAAGAAGCAGACAAGACGGAAGAAAAGTTCAACTTGGAGGCTCTGTCCAGAGTCTCAAAACAATATTTTTCCGATGTGATGGAAAAGGCAACCGGTAAAGGTCTGGTTCTTGTGAATTGCATGGAAAAGCTCACTATGAACGACCCGATCGCCACGCTGAAGGCTCGATTGAATGCAGCATTGGATGCCGGTGTCGACGGTATTACGATGTCTGCCGGTCTGCATCTTTCAAGCTTGAAACTGATGCAGGACAATCCTCGGTTCAATGACGCGCTTTTCGGATTGGTTGTCTCTTCGGCTAGAGCGCTGAACCTCTTCCTGAAACGCACGGCATTCATCGGACGCAAACTGGATTATGTGGTTGTTGAAGGTCCGCTGGCCGGAGGACATTTAGGTTTCGGCGAGGATTGGAGAAACTTCAAGCTGGAAGATATCGTTAAAGATGTCGTCAAGCTCGTGAAAGATACCGGACTAAACGTTCCGGTGCTCGGTGCCGGCGGAATATTTTCCGGGAAGGAAGCCGTTGACTTAATGAAAAAGACCGGCGCGTCCGGCATTCAAGCAGCGACCAGATTCACGATTGCTCAGGAAAGCGGTCTTCCCGATCCGGTCAAACAAGTCTATATCGACGCAAAAGACGAAGACGTTGAAGTCAACCATGCCTCTCCGACCGGATATCTCATGAGAATGCTTAAAAACTCTCCGGCGTTAACCGCCAATAATCGGCCGAACTGTGAGTCTTATGGCTATATGCTTTCGCACGGAAGTTGTCCATACCTTAAAGAGTGGCTGGAAAACTCGTCCGAGAAGACCAAATGCTGCTTGTGCACGAATATGCGCAATTACAAAGTGTGGACGTGCGGTACGAGCGTCAGCAGGCTCAAGACGACAACGGTTAGAGGTCAAGACGGGAAGTGGGTTCTTCCGACGGCCGAACAAATCTTCAACGACTATCGATTGGTCTAAACAAATTGATAATCAGGAAAGAGGCGCCAAAGTTTCGAGCGCTTCTTTCGCAAGATAAGCTCGGTTTCATCCTCAAAAGCTAAGCTCCCCTGTGCATGCAATTCGCTCAAAACGTTTTGCCTGAAAAAATTCAGCGAGGCTTCAATCGCTATAATCCACCGAATGTAATCTAACATTAGAGAAATAAATGAAAATTCTTGTCCCTGTCAAAAGGGTGGTCGACGCCAATATTAAGGTCAAAGTCGGACCTGACGGCAAACTCGACGTCGCTAACCTCAAACACTCGATGAACCCGTTCGACGAAATTGCACTCGAACAGGCCGTTCAAATGAAAGAAAAGGGCATTGCCAACGAAGTGATCGCAGTGTCCGTCGGCGATACAAAGTCTCAGGAAACATTGCGCACGGCCCTTGCTATGGGTGCCGATAAGGGCGTTCTCATTCAGACGGACAAGCCCTTTGAAGCAGAGCCTCTGAACGTTGCCAAGCTCATCAGCGCTTATGTCAAACAAGTCAATCCGGATCTGATCATCTGCGGTAAGCAGGCCGTTGACAACGACTCGAACCAAGTCGGTCAGATGATTGCCGCGATGTGCGAATATCCGCAGGCAACCCACGTTTCTGCTGCCGTGATGAAGGAAGGCAAACTCGAAGTCACACGCGAGATCGACGGCGGCTATGAAGTTCTCGATCTCACACTTCCGGCTGTAGTGACTGCTGATCTGAGATTGAACGCTCCGCGCTATGTCACACTGCCGATGATGATGAAAGCCAAGCGCAAGCCGCAGGAAGTCGTCCAGGCTTCTGCTCTGTGCCCCGATCTTCGTGCGCACGTTGAAGTTGTCGGCTATGAAGCGCCTGCAGCTCGCAAAGTCGGCCGCAAAGTTGCCAACGTCGACGAACTCATCGACAAACTGAAGAACGAAGCGAAGGTACTTTAAGGAGCGAAACATGGCCGTTTTAGTTATTGCAGAACATAATCATGCCGCTCTGAACCCTGCGGTTTATTCTTTGGTCACCGCTGCTCAAAAGATCGGCGGCGACATCGACATCATGATCGCCGCTCAGGAAGGCGGAAAGCTTGCAGAAGAAGCAGCCAAAATCAACGGTATTCGCCGCGTGCTGCTTTCCGAGGCTCCTTACTTTGCCGAAGAACTGCCCGAAAATCTTGCCGCTTCCGTCTTAGAAGTGGCAAAGGAATATGATTACTTCCTTTTCGTCGCCAACCCTGCCGGTAAAGCAGCCGCTCCGCGAGTTGCCGCCGTATTAGATGTTGCTCAGATTTCCGAAATCACGGAAGTCGTTGACGCAAAAACATTTAAGCGTCCGATTTATGCCGGTTCTGTCATTGAAACCGTGCGCGCGCTCGACCCCAAAGTTGTTTTAACAGTCCGCGCTACCGCATTTGATGCCGCTCCGACCGGAGAAGGCAACGCCGAACTCGAAAGAGTCGTTCCCGCTTCTCCTGTGATTAAAGTCACTTTCGTCCGCAGCGAACAGGTCAAGAGCGATCGTCCCGATCTGCAGAACGCTAAGATCGTTTTAGCCGGCGGCCGAGGTTTGGTTGACGAAGCTGAATTTGCGGAAATGGGCAAACTGGCCGACAAACTCGGCGCAGCCGTCGGTACGACCCGCGCTGTGGTCGACGCCGGTATTGCTCCGAACGATTGGCAGATCGGTCAGACCGGTAAGATCATTGCTCCTGACCTTTACATCGGTTTTGGTATTTCCGGCGCCATTCAGCATATTGCCGGTATCAAAGACGCCAAAGTCATTGTGGCTGTGAACAAAGATCCTGAAGCTCCTATCTTTGATGTCGCCGATTACGGCTTAGTCGGTGATGCAATGACAGTGATTCGGGAACTGGAAGCAAAACTCTAGTTTTACGATACTAAAGTTCAGGCAAAAGGCGGTTGACAACAGCGGCTTTTTCGTTTGCACTGAGTAACAAAACAGATGCAACCCGTTTGTTTAATTGAAAAAATTAGGATAAAATCACGTGTTTTCAGGCGTTAGAAGCCTAATTTTTAAACTTTTTAGAATATAAATTTTTTGAGGTAACTTAATATGGTCGTTATCCGTCTGGCTCGCGGCGGCTCCAAGAAGCGCCCCTTCTACAACATCGTCGCGACCGACTCCCGCAACCGCCGTGACGGTCGTTTCAATGAACGTATCGGCTTCTACAATCCGATGGCATCCGGTGCTGCTCCCCGTCTTTCCATCAATGAAGCTTCTTTGAACGCTTGGGTTGCTAACGGCGCACAGATGAGCGACACCGTTGCTCGTCTCTACAAAGAATTCAAAAAGGCAGCTGCTCCTGCTGCTTAATTGATTTCTGACCGTTTGTGACTAACGAGAAGAATTCCGGCGCCGAGCCTATTGTGCTCGGCGCTTTGCATGGTGCCTACGGGCTAAAAGGCTGGGTTCGCGTCCAGCCTTTTCAGGGTACGTCTGCGCTTTTAGGTTCCAAGCACTGGCAGCATGTTCTCCCGGACGGAGAAGTCAGACCGGTGGAACTGGAAAAAGCAAAACTGCACGGCGCCGGTATCGTCGCAAAATTCCAAGGCATCGATACGCCTGAGGATGCGGCGGCGCTTCGCGGTGCAGTGGCCCTTTACCGCAAGGATTTTCCTGAAGCCGAAGAGAACGAATACTACTGGGTCGATTTGATCGGATGCGAAGTCGTCAATAAAGAAGGGCAGAGCATCGGCCAAGTTAAGGGCATGATCGACAACGGTGTTCACGACATTCTGAATGTCAAACGCGCCGACGGTAAAGAAGTTCTCATTCCTTTTGTTGAAGATTATTTGGCAGAAGTGAACGTTGAGGCGAAGAAGATCGTTGTGGACTGGGATCCGTCCTGGGATTAAACCGCATTATGCGTTTTGACATCGTCACGCTGTTTCCGGAAATGCCGCTTCTTATAGAGAAGTTCGGTATAACCGCTCGGGCTGCCAAGCTAGGACTTTGGCAGCTTAAGTGCTGGAACCCGCGTGATTTTGTTTTTGATGCGCATAAGACCGTAGACGATCGACCCTTTGGGGGCGGCCCGGGCATGGTTCTGTTGGCAGAACCGTTGGCTGACGCAGTGGATGCTATCCGCAAGGACGGCAACTACGGCAAAGTTATTGCGTTTGCGCCTTCCGGCAAAACGCTCAATGACGACAAAGTGCGTTCATTGTCCGAAGACAATCAGGATTTGATTCTGATTTGCGGCCGATACGAAGGCATTGATCAGAGGTTCCTGGATACCTATGTCGATGAGACCCTATCGATCGGAGACTACGTTCTCTCCGGCGGTGAGCTTCCGGCAATGGTGCTTATGGATGCAGTAATCCGCCAGCTTCCCGGCGCGATTAAGGATTTGTCGGCTTCCGACGAGTCTTTTTCTACAGGTCTTTTGGATGCTCCGCATTACACACGGCCGGAGGTTTGGCGAGATATGCCGGTTCCGGATGTGCTTTTGAGCGGACATCATAAAAACATCCGAGCATGGACACGCAAACAGGTGTTACAAGTAACCGCCCAAACGCGTCCGGATTTGGTTAAAATAGCGCGCTCGAAGAATTTGCTGACCCGTGAGGATGAGCGAGTTCTGCGAGACATTAAAGAGAGTACGGAATCGTAAAACGTTCCGATTTTTAAAATCCATCCTCTCTGCAGTTGAAGAAATAACAGAGCTGCATGAAGATGGTCATTGGAGACAAAAATGAATTTGATTGAAACACTTGAAAAAGAAGAGATTGCCCGTCTTTCTGAAGGCAAAACCTTCCCGAAAATGAACCCTGGCGACACCGTTGTCGTTAACGTGAACGTCGTTGAAGGTTCTCGCAAGCGTGTTCAGGCTTTCGAAGGCGTGATCATCGCCATTCGCAACCGCGGTTTGAACTCTGCTTTCACCGTTCGTAAGATTTCCAGCGGTGAAGGTGTGGAACGTACATTCCAGCTCTATTCTCCGTTGATTGCCAGCATCGAAGTTAAGCGCCACGGTGACGTCCGCCGCGCCAAGCTCTACTACCTGCGTAATCTGTCCGGTAAAGCTGCTCGAATCAAAGAAAAACTGGTTCGCAAGGCCTAATCGGTATTCGGATCTCCGAATTAGAAAAACCTCGTCAGCTTCGGTTGGCGAGGTTTTTTGTAGGCCGCTGCAAAAAAAAGACCTCCGGTTTCGGAGGTCAATTCATTCAAGCTTTGGAAAAATCAGCTACTTCTAAGTCAACTAACTTTGAAGAACGTTCTTGATCTGTTCGCTGGTTCTCATCAGATCGTAAGTCTGGCTGTCGTCAAAGGCGGCAAAGACGGTACCGATGCGGTCGGTGATGACGTACATGTCGTCAGGAGTCTTTTCAATCCAGCCCAGGTCAACGAGCTTGGCGAGCTTACGGCGAACGGTTTCACGCGGGATACCGGTAACGTCCGAAATTGAAAGGGCGTTGCAGGGCAGGTACTGTCTTTGGCCATTGAAGGAAGCGGGCTGGTAGCCCCGGCGTTCGTCATAGAAGCGTTCGGTATTGCGGGAAGCGATTTCACCGAGAACCAGGCAGAGCGTCAGATCTCCGTCATAAGCCTGATACATCGCGCGAAGGCGGCTGGTCATAAAGCGAAGAAGAAGGACGGATAAAACGTCTCGGTGAGAAGCATAGGTTTCAGGAGAGACACCGGCAGGAATTCTGAGTCCGGACGGCAATTCGGTCGGGAAGGCTGCTCTGTCTTTCGGTGTGCGGCGAGTTCTTAACATTTTCTATCTCCCATGTAACTGTTCTAATCTTGCTGTTGAAAACTGACTGTGTTTTCGTTTTCGATGTGTTCATCATATCGGGAATTCCCGAGGTGAGCAAGTAGAAACCCATATTAATGCATACCATAGAAACGGTATAATTGTTTAAAAAAACAATTAAGTCCTAGTAAAAATATATAGGGATTATTACTAGAAAGCCCGTCGTTATTGGCCTTACGAATTTTTATAAAAACTTAATATATGTGGAAAATAATTCGAATTAAAATGTAATAATTTGTAATAATAAATGTAATTTCCTTTGTGGGCTAACGGAAAGAAAGTATTTGTCAGTTTTAAAACCAATTTGGTAAGCCAACATTTTCAATGGTTATAGGAGATTTTAATTTGTATAACAAATATTTGTCTGCTCAAAAACTGCATTTGGATGATTTTGTCGGTGAACGACTATTTTGGTAATCAAAGTCTTGACACTTAATGTGCTTACTTTTTCTTAATACGATCTTGTATCCCTTATTGCTTGCTGCATTTCTTTTCTTCATACCTAATATACGGTATTTAAGGCTAATTGTTCGTACAAGAATCGCATGTTAACGCGATGATTTCTCTTAATTTCTCAGTGTAAGAAAAGTGTTGATCTAACCACATGTGTAGACAATCATTATGCGGATGAGAGTACGAAAAAGGTTCTCGAAAAAAAATACCCGGCTTCCACCGGCGAAAGGTCATGGAGATGATTTTTTCAAAAAGTGTTCTTCTCTGCGGCGATGGCTTTTTCGGCTAGCTCTTTGTAAAAAGCATAGCGTTCAGGATCAATTTCGCCTTTATCTACCGCGGTCTTAACCGCACAGCCAGGTTCATTTAAGTGGCGGCAATTCGTGAATCTGCAGTATTCCACCCGATCTCTGATCTCGGGCATACCCCGCATAATGTCATTAAGCGTTAAGTGAGAAAGACCGAACTCCTGGAACCCAGGGGAGTCAACAATAGCACCGCCCTCATAGTTAAACCACCGAGCTGCCGTGGTAGTTTGCTTTCCGAGGTTCAAAGCGACTGAGTATTCCTGGGTCCTTTGGCCTGCGTCTTTGACTAAGAGATTCAAAATAGTCGATTTTCCCATTCCGGATTGCCCGATCAAAAGCGTCACTTTGCCTCTAAAAAGCGGTTCGAGTGTCTTAACCGTACCCTCAGGGTCCATGGTAGCGGAAACCTCCACAACCTCGGCTCCTAGCTCTTTGAGCTGGTTAATGAAGGGGCGGACAGTCGGTTCGTCTTCTATAAAGTCCGTTTTGTTCCGAATCATCAGAATATGAATGTCGGCAGTTTCTGCCGCCAGCATGGCCTTCCAAATGAAATGAGGATTATAGGAAGGGCGCGTGGCAAAGACGACTGCCACCTGGTTGATATTGGAGGCAAGCGGTTTGGTTCTTAGTTCGTCGCTGCGATAAAGCAAAGATCGTCTTGGTTCGATTTTTTGGATCGAAACTTGTTCAGGGGACGTTTGCAAACATTCAACGATATCGCCAACAGCCAGGTCGACTTTTTTACCTTTTCGGGTTGCTTCCAGAACCGTGCCGTCTTCCTTTTCGACAAAGCTGTGTTTGCCGTGCGAAGAAATAACACGCGCTTTAAACCAAACCTGTTCTTTCATAGCCTCTCACTTACTCATTTCTTTCTGGATCGTTGCAATTCGGATCGCTGCATCCGGATGAGAAGAATAGAAGGCCGAGTACAGCGGATCAGGTGTCAGCGTAGCGGCATTGTCGGAGAAAAGCTTGACTAATGCACTAATGAGGGCACTTCCGCTGCTGTACCGGACGGCAAACGCGTCGGCTTCAAATTCATGTTTGCGTGAAAACAGGCTCGTCAGAGGAGCAAGCGGGAACAAGAAAACCGGAACCGCAACAGAGAAGAGGATCAGGGCGACTCCGTGGCTTGCTCCGTGCGAAAGGTTGACCCCTAAGCCTTCATAGAACCATGAGCATTCCGCAAGGACGGAGAGTATCCAAAAGAAAAGCAGTGAGAAGATAAAGCTGAAAGCCATCATCTTATAGATATGGTGCAGCTTGTAATGTCCCAGTTCGTGAGCCAAGACCGCTTCGGTTTCTTCCGGCGTCATTTTGCTGAGCAGTGTGTCGAACAATACAATGCGCTTATTTTTCCCAAAACCGGTCATGTAGGCGTTCCCCTTGGCGCTTCGTTTAGAGGCATCCATAACAGACAGGCCCTTAGAGGCAAACCCGATTCGGCTAAGCAGTCCCTCCAATCGGCTTTTGAGTTCGCCTTCGGGCAGAGGAGTAAATTTATTAAAGAGCGGAGCGATAAAAGTCGGATATATCCATTGGACCGCCAGAATGAAGAAGATGTAGGCGAGCCAAGCCCAGAACCACCAGAAAGCTCCTGCTGCATTCCAAATCCAAAGAACAGCCGAGAGAATGGGAATACCTAGAATCAAACTTAATATCCCTGAAAGAAGAAGGTCTTTGACGAAGCGTGCCGGAGTCGTAGTGTTAAAGCCGTATTTTGCTTCAATCCTAAATGTCGAATACCAGGAGAAGGGAAGGTCGATCAGAGAAGAAAGGAGTGCGTAGCCCAAAATAATAACGATTTGGGCCAAAATATCTGCGCCGAACCAACCGTAGACTTCTCCGTAGATCCATTGAATTAGTCCGCCGAAGGTAGCGATTAAAACAAAGCCTAAGTCGGTGATGCGAGTGAGCTGACCGAACTTAATTCGCTCAACCGAGTAATCAGCGGCTTTTTGATGGGCCTCCAAAGAGATTTTGCCGGCGAAGGCGAGAGGGACCGCCCCGCGATTCCTCAGGATCGATTGGACCTGACGGCGGTCAAGATAGTATTTGAGGACAAAATTCCCAAATAAAAACAGGATAAAAACGATTTCAAAAGCGGCAGCCGAATTCATTCGAAAATTTCAGTTAAGAAGAGATTCAGGAATTATAGAGAAGTCACTTCGCCGCCCAAAGTATGCACATAAATAAGGGATGCAGCGTCTGAACAATTCTCGCCCATATATACTGAATTTAAGGAATTGAGTGACCATGAGGAGCAGAAAATGCTTACCTTTCAACATCTGAAGCGATACACGGCGATCTTCTGTTTTGCCGGAGTGGTTTCAATGCCGTCACTGGCCGGCGTGCATGTTGATGTCAACATCGGTGTGGGTTCCCCCGGATATTATGGGGTGCTTCCGATCCAAGGCGTTACTCCCTCCCTCTGGAATGCCAACCCGATCGTCGCAATCGGAGCTGCGCTCGCAGGCGCTCCGATTTACCTAACGGTTCCTGATAAGCATCGTCGCCATTGGAAACGTTACTGCGCCGAGTACGGAGCGTGCGGTGTTCCGGTGTATTTCGTCAGACGCGGCTGGTACAACAACTACTATGGACACGCAGCTCCCCCGCCTCCTCCTCCGGGCCCTGGGTTCATGCCTCCTCCCCCGCACCATGCCGCCCCGCCCCCTCCGCCGAGAGAATACGGCGGGCCAAGACACTTTAAAGATCATGGTTGGAAACATCGGCCGCCAGGTCACGATTGGGACGGTCACGGACACGGCCATAAGAAAAAGCACCACAAAGATTAATTTTTGTCGAATTTCGGCATTTATCTGGAGATCCGGCCGGAACATCGGTTCGGATCTTCTTTGTTTGTTCTAAAATGCCGAGAAAGATTCAAAATGGGGTTGAGAGCAACATGAGCAATAACGGCTTTGCGGTCGACAGAGATCCGCTGTTTAACGAGAATAATCTGATTTGGATGGATTTGGAAATGACCGGCTTAGAGCCGCAGATTAATCGCATTCTCGAAATGGCGGCTGTCATTACGGATCCGCAGCTCAATGTTATTGCAGAAGGGCCGGTGGTCGCAATCCATCAGGATGCATCGATTCTCTCCAATATGGACTCCTGGAATACCGCCACGCATACTCGCAGCGGCCTCGTAAATCGCTGTCTGGAAAGCAAAGTCACGGAAGACGAAGCAGCACAAATTTTTATTGATTTCTTCTCCAAATACGTTCCGGCAGGCAAGAGCCCGCTCTGCGGCAACTCTATCGGTCAAGACCGTCGTTTCATGGCCCGCTGGACACCGCGCCTGGAGCAGTTCTTCCATTACCGCAACCTCGACGTTTCTTCCTTCAAAGAATGCGTCAAACGCTGGGCTCCTGAAGTGATGAAAAAATATCAGAAGACTTCTCGTCACGAAGCTCTGTCCGATATTTATGACTCTGTCGAAGAACTTCGTTTCTATCGTCAAGAAATCATGAAGATCTGATTTTTTCTCGCTCCCAAAAACACGAAAGCCTCGGAAATCCCGAGGCTTTCGCGCTATTTAGAAGCGATTAAGACTTCTTCGGTTCTCTGTTGAGCCGGAGAATCAGAGAGGAGGTATCAAATCTGCCTCCGCCCATGTTCTGAACTTCACCATAGAACTGATCGACAAGTGCGGTCAGAGGAAGGTCTGCGCCGGTCTTGCGGGCCTGCTCTAAGCAGATGCCTAAATCCTTGCGCATCCAGTCCACAGCAAATCCGAAATCAAACTTGCCTTCAATCATTGTGTCGCCGCGGCGATGCATCTGCCAGGAAGAAGCGGCACCTTTGCCGATCACATCCAGAACCGTGTGCATGTTGATGCCCGCGGTCTGCCCGAAAGCAATCGCTTCTGCTAAGCCCTGAACAACGCCGGCGATACAGATCTGATTGCACATCTTGGCAAGCTGTCCGGAGCCGACCGGTCCGATTCTGCGAATCGAGCACGCAAAAGCGTCCGCAATCGGTTTGACGCGTTCAATGATTTCTGCATCTCCGCCGCACATGACGGTAAGACTGCCGCTGACTGCGCCGTCCTGGCCGCCGGATACCGGTGCGTCAACAAAGTGCAGACCTCGGGACTCAGCTTCAGCCGCCATTTCTTTGGCGACTTCTGCAGAATCTGTGGTGGCGTCCCAAAGGACGGCGTCTTTTTTCATGCCGGCAAAAGCGCCGTTTTCTCCGAGCAGCACACTGCGCAGATCGTTGTCATTGCCGACACAGGTAAAGACGACGTCAGCATCTTGTGCGGCTTCACGAGGTGTTGCGACGGCTTTGCCGCCGAATTTCTCTACCCAGGCTTGGGCTTTAGAGGCCGTGCGGTTATAAACGGTAACCTGACAGCCTGCATGCAGGAGGTGACCCGCCATCGGAAAACCCATTGTGCCTAGGCCGATAAAGGCTACTTTGGTTCCGGCCGGAACCGGGGAATAGTCTTTAGCTTGAAAATACATTAGCGAACACCCCTGATTTTTGTGATTTCTCCGGCAACTTTAACAACACGGCGAGCGAGCGAAGCGGTCGGATCCACAATGGCAGCATGTCCGTCTCCGAGCTTGATGTTGTCAGTTTCTTCCAGAATTAAAGGCAGCTCCGTGCAGCCGAGAATAAGAGCTTGAGCGCCTTTATCTCTGACCAAATGCTCGGCAGCTTTAAGCAGAACTTCTTTGCAGTGGCCGTCGGTAAAGCCGGCTTTGACGCCTTTTTCACCGTAAATAGCTTCCATGACCATGGCCTGATGCTCTTTATCAGGAACGACCATGGCAAGTTTCATGGATTTGGCTTTGCGGCCGTAAATGCCTGTCTCAATGGTTCCGTCAGTGGCCATCAAGCCGATGACGACATCCGGTCCGAATTTATCGCGGATCTCTTCGAGCGTTACCTGCTGCATATTGATGAGCGGAACGCTTAAGTGCGGAACGATGGTTTCAAAGTAAGCGTGCGCGGTATTGCAGGCAATCACGATTGCGTCAACCGCATCTTTCTCGAGCTTGCGGCAAGCGGCATACAAAGAAAGTGTGGGATCCACGCCGCCGTGAAGCAGGTATTTGGTACGGTCAGGAATCTGAGGATTCTGTTCGACGGCAACTTTGATGTGTTCCTGGTCATTCTTAGCAGGAGTTGCCTTAGTAATTTTGTCGTAAAGGTCGACAGTGGCAGCCGGTCCGAGACCGCCGACAATACCGATCTTGAAGGGTTTAGGAAGTTTTTCCCAATCGGTGAAGCAAAGGTAGGAAACGTAGGCGCTCATGGAATCCAAAACGTTGTAACCCTCGGACTTCAGAGTGGCCGCAAATAATGCCTGCATGACGCAAGTCGGGAAAACCAATTCGGCGCCTTCGCTCAGAAGGTTAGAGCAGACTTTGCCGAAGAGTTCACAGGCTTTCTTCTGATCGGGAATCACTGCACAGCGAGAGCCGCTTTCGAGTTCGTCGAACACTTCGAGCATAGCTTCGCTCGGATAAACCCATTCCACAGGGACTTCGCGGCTGACGGTTTCTGTAATGAGTTTGGCTTTATCTGTACCCGGACGGCCGAGATAACCGAGTTTCTTAACAGGATTCTTCTTGAGCTCTTCGATGCAGGCCTGAAGGATATCCGTCACAGGAGTTGTGATTTCTGTTTGAACTTCATTTAAGAAACTGATGTTTCTGAAGTTGCACAGTGCGATGACTTGAGCGCCTTTTTCAATGAGCTGATACGACTCTTCCAAAACGCGAATCTTAACGTCGCCTTCTTGGACTAACTTCGGAGCGTCTGCATCCGGAGAAGACCAGTCGAGATCTACAAGTTCAATGCGGGGACGTGAACCGTCAGGAAGGAAAGTGGATTGGAGTCTTTCCTTCAAGGCTCTGACGAAGGGGGCGGGACTAAAACTTTGGCTGATGCCGATGACTTTATGGTTCATAGTTACTCACCGTTGTTAGATTCGGATAAGTATAGAGCCGCTGTAACGTTTTGACACCTCTAATTTTCCTTAATAGCTTCGGCGCCAGGCATTCATCGGAGAAACAAAAGAATTGAGCCCGCATATTACGGGCTCAAAAGCAAGAATCATCGAAAAAACCGAAGTCTTCGGTCATGAAAAACATCGTTCTCTATTTTTGTCCGTCATTCTTAGGCTGGCTGTAATGATGGTGGTTAGAGCTTCTCTGTTCTCCGGTGACGTCCGAAACGATGTCGGATTCGATCGAATTTTTAGACAGCTTCTTAAGAACGGTCTCGGTTTTGGCGGTCGGCTGGTCTTTATCGTTGACCGTGGCAGAAACGGACAGCCAAGTCTTGCTCATCGCAATACCAACGGCAATAACAACCGGTCCCAGAATAATGCCCATGAATCCGAACGCCAGCACGCCGCCGAATACGCCTAAATAGATGAGCGACAAGGGCAGGGAAGCGCCCTTGGAAATCAGGATCGGCTTTAAGAAGTTATCCACACTGGAGACTGCAAGCGAACCCCAAAGCACGAGGAAGATCGCCATGCCGACTTCGCCTTTGTAATAGAGCCAGAAAGCAGCAGGACCCCAAACTAAGGGAGGCCCGATAGGAACGGCAGATAAGACGAACACTGCGACACCCAATGTGATGGCGCCGGGAACACCTGCGATCCAGAAGCCGATTAAGGCAACGACGCCTTGGCCGGCAGCACTTCCGACAATGCCGAAGACGACGCTGCGGGTTGTGTTGACGATAATGTCGCGAACTTCGGCACCGATGCTGCCGCTCATGCGCGTTAAGAGTGCCAAAGATTTTTGAGAAAGGACTTCGCCGTCGCGATAGAAGAAGAAAATGACGAACAGCATGAGGAATAACTGGAGAAGTCCGTCGCCTAACATCACGGCACCTGCAAGAGCCGCGCGGCTCACAGGATCAAAGAGCTTTTGTGCAATGGCGGCGAGCTCCTCTTTATTGCCCAGCAGATGCGCAGCTTGTGTGTAGGCCCATTCACCGACAAAGGGAATTTCCTTGAGTTCTTCTGGAACAGTAAAGCCAGAGGCAATCCATTCACGCACATAACGAATTAAGGTCGGGATTTCCTGGGCCGATACTAAAGATAATCCGGCAATCGGAAGCACAATAAGGATGGCCAGCAGGGACACCATGATCAGTGTCGCAACAAGATTCCTGCCTCCGACTTCCTTTCGGACTCGTTTAAAGAGAGGCCAAGAGACGATCGCGATCACAGCCGCAACCGACATCGCTGTTGCAAAGGGCCAAACGACTAAAAAACAGCCGATGGCGATGAATGAACCGAAGAGAAACCGCACCACATAATCGGCACGGTCCCTGAGGGAAGGCAATAGCATGGCTCTCAATAAAAAATGATTTAGGAAAATTTTAGTTGAAATGTGCTTTGCAACACGGAGTTGTTCTGATTTTAGGCACTAGGGAGCTTCTTCATCGAACAGCAAGGTTTCGTCCCTTGATTGAGCAGGTACTGACTGCCCCATTCGTACATCGACTCTAGAATCGGCCGAAGAGAGGTTCCCAGCGGCGTTAGGGAGTATTCAACTTTCGGAGGAACGACGGCATAAACCTTTCTGATGAGCAGTCTGGCATCTTCCAGCTCTCGAAGCTGCTGAGTCAGCATTTTTGGCGTTGCCGACGGAATCAGCCGACGCAGTTCGGAAAAGCGTAGTGTCTTGCCGATGAGGTTCCAAAGAATAAGCGTTTTGTATTTGCCGCCGATCAAAGAGAGTGTGGCTTCAACGGGACAATGGAACTCTTCAGACTGAAAAGCTTCAGAGGGTTCGGATTTAACTTTATCCATAGTATCTAAAAAGTAACTATCTATCAAAAACGGAAGTTCTTGCGTAAAAGGTAATAATACTTAGAATGATTTCGTTCGACAACGGAATTAAATATGAAGAAGAATTTTGATGTCACCGGAATGACATGTTCAGCCTGCTCTAATCGAGTAGAGAAGGTTGTGTCGCACGTACCCGGCGTTGAAGACGTGAACGTCAATCTGCTGAAAAACAGTATGACCGTCGATTACGACGAAACTAAAACCGGACTGGAGCAGATCATTCAGGCGGTGACGGACGCAGGCTACGGTGCGAGCGAAAAGCAGGCTGCAGGTTCTCCTGCTGCTAAATCCGTCGATCCCACGCTGGCGGCCAAAAAGGAAGCCGCACAGATGAAGACTCGTCTGTACGTTTCGCTCTTTTTTGCGGCCATCCTCATGATGCTGGCAATGGGTCCGATGGTAGGGATGCCGCTTCCGGAAGTCATGTCCGGAACAAAGGGTGCACCGATCAATGCTCTGACACAGTTCCTTTTAACTCTGCCGGTTGTCTTCGTGAATTTCAAGTATTTCACGGTCGGATTTAAGACGCTCTGGCAAAGATCTCCGAACATGGATTCTCTTGTGGCGATCGGATCTTCGGCCTCCATGTTGTTCGGACTCTTTGCGCTTTACATGATGCTCTATGCATTAGGACAAGGCGACGAGGCAACACTTCATCATTACGCGCACAACTTGTACTTCGATTCTGCCGCGATGATCCTTGCCCTGATCACATTGGGCAAGTACTTCGAATCCAGAGCTAAACATAAGACGACGGACGCCATTTCCCAGTTGATGTCCTTGGTTCCTGATAAAGCTGTCGTTTTAAAGAATGGCAAAGAGACGGAAGTTCCGGTCAGTTCCGTTCAAGTCAGGGACATCGTTGTCTTAAAGACTGGCAGCCGAGTGCCGGTCGATGGAATTGTCGTTAAAGGCTCGGGCGCCTTGGATGAATCTTCTCTTACCGGAGAAAGCATTCCTGTAGATAAAAAGGAAGGAGAAGAACTGTCCGCTTCGACGCTTCTGACGCAAGGCTATATCGAAATGCGGGCCACGAAGGTCGGCGGTGACACAGCCTTAGCCCAGATTATTAAATTGGTGGACGAGGCGACTTCCACTAAGGCGCTGGTCGCCCGCTTAGCAGATAAAGTCAGCGGAATCTTTGTTCCGACAGTCATCAGCATCGCAATCATTGCTGCCATCGTTTGGATGTTGTGCGGATATTCCTGGGAGTTTGCGCTTGAGATTGCTGTTTCCGTACTTGTGATTTCCTGCCCGTGCGCATTAGGTTTGGCGACCCCGACCGCCATTATGGTGGGAACCGGTCGCGGTGCACGAAACGGTATTCTTTTCAGAAGCGCAGAAGCCATCGAATCCTTAGAAAAAGTCGATGCCGTGGTTCTCGATAAGACCGGAACAGTGACTTCCGGCAAACCTTCTCTGACGGACGTCATAGCTTTCGGGAACGTAAAACCTGAAGAACTTCTCACGCTTGTCGCTTCTGTTGAGCAGAAATCCGAACATCCTCTGGCGACTGCCATTGTCGAAGGTGCTAAAGCGCTCAATCTTTCTTTGAAGGAAGCTTCTGACTTTGTCCAGCAGCTTGGCAACATTTCCGGGACCTGCGACGGCAAATCAGTCCGTATCGGCAATAAGTCGGTGATTTCTTCGGAAGATGCTAAAACGAAAGAACTTGCAGACGGACTTGCCGACGAAGGAAAAACGCCGCTTTACGTCATCGCTGACGGCAAAATGGTCGGACTGTTAGCGATCGCGGATCCGATTCGTCCGGACAGCAAGCAGGCGATTGAAGCCATGCAGGCTAAAGGCAAAGAAGTTTGGATGCTGACCGGCGATAATGAAAAAACCGCCCGTGCCGTGGCTACTCGTGTCGGTATCAAGAACGTTCGAGGCGAAGTCAAGCCTGCCGCCAAAGAAGCCGTTGTTCGCGAACTTCAGGCTCGAGGAAAGAAAGTTCTTATGGTGGGCGACGGCATTAACGATGCTCCCTCACTGGTTAGAGCAGATGTCGGTGCTGCTATCGGCGCCGGAACCGACGTAGCAATTGAAGCGGCGGACGTTGTGCTGATGAAGAGTCGTTTGTCTGACGTGGTTAACGCTTCGGCCTTGTCTCATTCGACAATGCTCAATATTCGTGAGAACTTGTTCTGGGCGTTCATATACAACATCATCGGCATTCCGGTTGCTGCAGGCGTTTTCTACACGGCTTTCGGATGGATTCTGAATCCGATGATCGCGGCAGCAGCGATGAGCATGAGCTCCGTGAGCGTGGTAACGAACGCGCTTCGTTTGAGAGGCTGGAAACCGGTACTGAGAGATTCAGGAAACAGTGATAAATCTTCTGATCAAGTATTGCTTCCCTCACTCCGGCAGCTGGCCGATGTTGCTGTTGAGGCTGAACAAAAGGACGCAACGAGCTTCGTTTATAAAGTAGGCGTCGAAGACATGATGTGCGAACACTGTGTCAAAGCAGTTAAAGGCGCATTAGAAAAAATTCCGGGCGTAGTTTCTGCCGATGTTTCGTTGGAACAGAAGAGTGCCGTTGTCCGCGCAGATCGTGCCTTGTCTCAAGAAGAGGTAACGGATGCGATCAAGGCAGAAGATTATGAAGTGACGTCTTTTGAAGCAGTTTCCACTCCGAAAGAAGCCGTCGCAATCAAGATTGACGGCATGATGTGTGAACACTGCGTGAAAGCTGTAACAAAGGCACTTTCCGGGATTGACGGCGTTACGGTGCTGTCGGTTTCTCTTGAAGACGGATTGGCCAAAGTAGCTGTTCCGGAAGGTTTTGATACTGAAAAACTGAAGGCTCTGATTGAGGACGAGGGTTACCAAGTCGTCAATATTGAGTAACTCATTAATTAAGTAAATTTATTGGGCCGAGTAAGATTTAATTCTCCTCGGCTCTTTGTTCAACCGGATTAGCCAAGATCGTTTCAAAAGCTCGCTTAACGTAGGTAAGAAGTTCTTCAGTGAAAGGCGGTTTATGCGCGGAAGATGCATAAACGGCCCAAATATCAACGAGGATGCCTCGATATTCAGGAAGAACGACTTCCAAGCGGCCTTCAAGAACATCAAGAAGGGACTCAGAAATCGGAAGATAAGCAATTCCCTGGCCCCGCAAACAGGCCCGGAAGAGAGGTTCACTGTAATTACAAGCAAACTTAGGTGCGACTTTAAGTTTTTCTCGTCTATCGCCATGCGTGAACCACCATGTGTAGACGCCGCGTCCTTTGACATGCAATAGCTCCTCGCCTAAGTCTTCGTCAATCACTAAGTTGTGCAGAAGATCTTGTTTGAGAAGATCTTTGATTGTTTCCGGCCTGGAGTGAGTGTCTAAATAAGAAGGTGAAGCACACATCCATGAATTAGATTTTCCAAGGCTTCTCTTGATATAGAGAGGGTTGACTTTGCCCCCGATCTGAAACCGCAGGTCGATTCTATTTTGAACCAGCGGCAGAGGAGAGGCCGATAGCAGCAGCTCTATCCTTAGACCCGGATGTAATTTCTGAAATTCTTCGATTAGCTCGGGAAGTTTGAAATTCGCATAAGTTGTCGCGATATTGATGCGGTAAAGACCGTCGTATTTTTCTGAGTGTCGTGGAGAATGGAAAATATCCGAAGCCATGTTCAGCAGTTCGCGAGCTCTCGGCAAAAAACTTTCTCCGGCAGAGGTCAAAGAAACCCTGCGTGTGTTCCGGAACAAGAGCTTTTGATTTAAATCCTTTTCCAGCTCTGCCATTAATCGGGTGACCGTGGGTCTGGAGAGGTTTAAAGAACGTGCCGTCTCATAGAAGGAACCGGTTTCTGCGATCTTGGAAAACACTTCTAACTTTGTTAGCCGATCCATTTTCTATTATTCCAAAAAATGAAATAGTCTTATTACTTTCTAATCGAATTATTTAATTAATTTTACTTAGTATTTCCGACAGAAAGACAACTTAATTTTTACCGTTCTTCTGGTTTAAGACGCAATTTCCATTTAAGGAGTAAAAATGACATTCACCAGACGGAAATTTTTTACTTTCAGCGGATCTGTGGCAGCCCTCTCTTTATTCAGTCAAGCAGAGGCAATGCCCGTTGAACCTCCGACAAAATACGACGGGGATTTTGATATTGTTATTGTGGGCGGTGGCGGCGCCGGTTTGTCAGCAGCCTGCGCGGCATCAGAACTAGGCGCTTCAGTTCTTGTTCTTGAGAAAAGACCTTTTCTTGGCGGATCCTCTCTTATTACCGACGCAATGTTTGCCGTCGGAGGAACGAGATTACAAAAATCCAGAAATATTAAAGATTCTCCGGAACTCTATGCGAAAGATTTGTATGAAGTTGGTAAACATTTCAATCAAAAAGGACTTCCGGAAGTTCTTTCCCAAGCAGCGTTAAAACAGTATGAGTGGATGGAAAATGTGTTAAATGTTCATCCCTTCACGCTGGAGCATCAGGGCGGCCAATCAGTTCCTCGGTCACATCAATTTAAGGCACCGGAAGTTATCGAAGCCATGACGAAATTTGCTCGAAGTCACGGTGTGAAGATCTTGACCGGAGTTTCAGCCAATCGTTTGTATTGGGATGAAAAGGGAAAAAGAATCTGCGGTGTTAAAGCGGTTAATGCTAAGAAAGAGATTCTGAGTTTTCATGCCAAACGAGGCGTTATTGTCACTTCAGGCGGATTTGCAAGAAATCCGCAGGTCCTTCAGCGTTTTGCTCCGTATCTTAAAGATGTCCAGGTACTTTCAGGCACAGGTTCTTTAGGAGAAGGAATGTTAATGGCGCAAGCCTATGGTGCCGATGTTAGAGATACTTCCTTTATCGCTGCTACCTTCGGCGCCAAGAAAGGCATGACAGACATAAGTGAATTGTCCTTCATCCAATTTAACGGAGGCGTTGTCGTCAATAAAGAAGGGAAGCGATTCGTTGATGAATCAAAAACCTATATGGAGATCAGCGAGCAGGCGGTCAAACAGCCGGAAGGCAAAGCCTATACGGTTTTTGACAGCAATATTGTTAGAGAAGCAGTAAAAGATACTCCGGCACTTTCGAGGATGTGGCTCGCGATTCCCGAGGGCAGGATACCCGATTACGTTTACTCAGGAAATACATTAGCGGAAGCAGCGAAAAAGGCTGGTATGGATGGCGCCGAACTCGAGAAAACAATTAAAAAGTACAACGAAGACGTAGCAAAAGGCACAGATTCAAAGTTCGGTCGGCAGTATTTAGAAGGAAAGGTCGGGAAGCTCGTAAAAATCGAGAAAGCACCGTTTTTCGTATTTCCGACATCAAGCGTTATTTTCGGAACCTACTGCGGCTTGCTTATCAATGCGTATGCACAGGTTATAGATGTGTTCGGAGATGTTATTCCGGGACTCTATGCGGCAGGAGAGGTAACGGGCGGTCTCCACGGAGCGGGCTACATGAGTGGTTCAGGGTATGCAAAGGCCCTCAGTTTCGGAAGAGTGGCCGGTCAAAAAGCTTTTCAGGATAACTGATCTAAACAGGAAGAAGTTAGCTGTTATCAATGGTGACTTGCAGAAGCTCTTACATTGGTTAATTCGGAGCTTCACTAGATTCTCGCAGGTCCGCATTATCACATAGGAGAAAGTGATGGAAGTTTCAAGAAGAAATCTTTTCAAGGGAATGACCGTCAGTGCATTAATGATGAGTGCACCGGCATTTGCTCAACTGGAAGCTCCGCAAAAATGGGATGCTGAATATGACATCGTGATCGTGGGAGGCGGCGCTGCCGGATTATCAGCTGCAACTGTGGCAGCTGATGAAAAGCTCTCAGCGGTCTTATTTGAAAAGCAGAGTTTCCTCGGTGGTTCCTCTGTACTTAACGGCGGAATGTTTACTGTTGCAGGGACAAAGGAACAGGAAAAACAGGGCATCAAAGATTCTCAGGAACTGTTTTTCAAAGACATGATGCGTGCGGGTAAGAATAAAAACAATCCTGATGTTGTCAAAGCTTTTGTTAAAACAGCAAACGAGCAATATGACTTTATTCTGAACAAGCTCAAACTTCATCCTGACATGGTGGTCCATCAAGGCTATCAAAGCGTTCCGAGATCCCATCATTTCGTGACTTCTCAAATTCTGACGGCTATGGCCGCTTACGCAAAGAAGGGCGGCGTCAAAATTGAGACAGGAGTTAAAGTACTCCGCTTGGTCTGGAATAAAGATCACAGTCGGATTGCAGGCGTTGAAATTGAGAGCAAAGGCAAAAAACAATTCGTATTGGCGAAAAAGGGTGTTCTTTTGGCTGCCGGGGGCTTCTCAAGAAATCCTGAATTGCTAGGCCGTTATAATCCTCCGCTTGAAAGTGCAGCTTCAATAGCCGGCGCCGGCACACAGGGTGATGGAATCTTGATGGGACTTTCTGTCGGGGCAGACATGCTTGATGTGGCTTATATCAAAGCGACATATGGATTCAGATTGAATCCGAAGCATATTGACGAGCAGTCTCAGTTGTACTGGTCCGGCGGCATTATCGTCAACAAAAACGTCAAGCGTTTTACAGACGAATCTCAGTCATACAAGGTCTTGGCAGACTTTGCTTTAGCTCAGCCTGAAGGAAAGAGCTATATTGTCTTTGACCGCCAAATGGCTGAAAACGACTTCAAGAACAATCCCCAGGGACGTATCTTGATCGAATCTATTGTTAAAGAAAACAAAGTTCCTGAATGGATTTTTGCGGGCGAGACAATCGAAGATGCGGCAAAGAAAGCCGGCCTTAATCCAAAAGAATTGGCGAAGACTGTTAAAGAATACAACGAAGGAATCAAGAATGATTCGGACGCATTCGGGCGTAAGACTTTGGTGGACACTAGCGGCAAACCTATCCCGTTAGATAAAGGACCGTTCTACATCATGCCCGCCACTGCGGCAGTTATCGCGACTTACTGTGGATTGAAGATTAACAAAGATGCCAAGGTTCAAAATGTATTCGGTGAAGTTATTCCGGGTCTCTGGGCTGCCGGGGAGATGACCGGCGGAGTTCATGGTGCGGGTTACATGTCCGGATCTGCCTTTGGAAAGGCTCAGACTTTCGGTCGTATTGCTGCAAAGGATATTGCTAAACAGAAATAAGTAACTTAACTTAGGCGGGGATTTAGTTAAGTCCCTGCCTAATCATTTGATTGGAGTCAAAATGAAACATCGCGTGAAAGTAACTGTGTTGGATACTCTGCTTTATGAAGATCTTCAGCGTGAGTATTGTCAAAATCCTTGCTCAGGCAAATGCCCCGTCTACAACAAAGGCGATGTTTTTGTCTTTTACCGTGAAGACGGAAAGGACAGTTTTTGGCAGTGCGGCTTGAATACATTAGTCTCAACAAATGGGAATCCGGCGGAGGTAGCCGGTGGCTCCGCTAAGCCTTTTTGTTCCGAAGCTTGGGATGCAATATCAAGGTATATCTACACCGGTCTGCAGGGCGGTTCGATTATGAAAGGCTGGATGAAGGAAGAAAACACCATGATTGCCTGTTGTTCTGATGGCACGAGACCAGTCATTTTTAAAATTGAAAGGATCGACGTGTCGGAATAGAAACCAGTCGTATGTCGCAACTAAGTCATGGGCGATGCATCGCTTGTTCGTAGGTTCCAAGAAAACTTATAACCTTGTTGCGTAGTATGAAGGCGCAATGGATTGAAGTGGAACGCTTCGATGAAAATTTTATCTTCCAATCTTTTGAAATCCAAAATTTAACGGCCGCTTCCCAACAAGAACCTCGGAAACGGCCGCCTTATTTAAATTGAGGGGGCTCAAAGTCTATTCTTGAAGGCCTTTCCTCACAATGTATTCACTAATCGCTCTTTGGGCCCTTGCTTCTTTACCCATTGTCTCTTGTTCATTGGAACAAGATTCGGCCTTAACGAGCTTGTCGTCCCGCCAGTTGTAACACTCTAAATTTTTCCCATTGAGTGTTACCATCCCCGGTTTTCCGATAACGAAGCCAGATCCTGACCAGCCAATGAAAGAGACGGCACCTTCTTCGGTATCTTTAGCAAAAAGGTTCCTGCCTTTTTCGTTTCCAAGGTTTTTTCCTGTGGACATCGCTAAAAGAGAAGGAAGAATGTCCCTGTGTGAAACCCATCGATCAGTATCGACGGATGCTTTTAAATTTTGATCAGGGAGCCAAAATAGGACAGGGACCCCGAAAACATGGTGCCAATTGCCCTCAGACTGATACCTCATTCTTGCGTTGTGATCCCCGGTTGCTGCCACGATCGTATTTTTCAACCAACCTTTATTCCTAAGGTCAAGAATGAAATTTCCCAAAGAGTCAGCCGCATACTGATAAGTCTTCAGAAGCATTTTCATGTTTCCGTCATAAGAACCCTCAAGATTGATGGTCTTTGGCAGCTTACTGATATCTACTTTTGAAACTTGTTCTCCGTCCGGAACCTTAAAAGGCGGATGATTGGTCGTCGAAAGCATCATGATAAACACAGGCCTTCCGGTTCCCTCTGCCTCTTTCAGCAAATCTTCAGCGAACTTAAACATCCACTTATCTCCGATTCCCCAAGGGCTTTTCTCGGCGTTAGGAAATTTTTCTCCGATGGCGGCTTGACCATAGATCTCTTCGAATCCATAGAACTTAAAGGTGTCATTGATTTGACGCCAAGGTTCAGGGCAGCCTGTAAGGAAGATCGTTCTGTATCCTGCTTCCTTAAAAGCTCGTATTTGGGAGAATGAAAGTTCTTTTCTTCCGTAGATGCTCTGAGATATCGGACTTATCGGAGTGTCAAAAAGAAGGCCTTCCAGAGAAGGAAAAGTTCCGTTTTCGATACTTACGGCTTTTCGGAAGACGACTGCATCTTCTAAAGCGGTATCCAAAGCTCCTAACGTGTTGTTCACTAGTGAATCATGAGAGTTAAAAATGTCTCCGCTCATTGATTCCATGACGGCGAAGACAACATTAGGTCTAAAACTTAACTGTGTGGACGTATGTGCTCTAACAGCAAGATCTTTTTTAGCCTCTTCAATATTCGAATATCCGAATTTAGTGAGCGCTTGAGAAGGTTCTCCTTTGATCTGAAAATTTCTCCAGGCTTTAGTGGCTTCATATAAAGCTGCGGCTCCATTAGGAACAGAAGCATTGATTAACTGAACTTTACTGACTGCGAAATCTTCCTGTCGAAGCGGAAATTTTCCAATTGAACCGCGTATAAAAAAGGCAAAAAGAAGGATGCTGACAATACTTAGTAAAAAGAGTTGATAGCCTCTGGGACTTGCCTTAAGTCGGTTGAAGAAAAGAGAAGCTGCGACAAAAGGAACTGCGATGCCGCAGAATAAAACTAAAAGATAACTTAAGATTGGCCAATCTTGCCAAAGCGTTTGTAATATGGCCTTTGTGTCGTCCTGGAAAAAACCGAATACTAAAGGGCTTATAGGAGTCTTGTAAAAACTAAAAAATCCGAAATTAACGGCGTCCAAGAGGACCATTCCGAACAGACCAAACCCTGCGAGAACGGCTGCATACTTAAAAAGGAACGGTTTCCAATATGAAAAAAGGAAAACCAAAAAAGCTGGAAGCAGCGCTAACGAGAGCCATTTAGCATCTACACGAATCCCAACCCCTAGCGCAGGGAGAAAATTGGCGCCGGTAATGTTGAGGCCCGCAGAGAAATAATAAAGAAAGAAAATGCGGAAAAGGCTTAGAACAATTATCGAGGCAATAAAGAAAACGACGGCCTTAAAGAAATGTTTTAACCAATAATCTTCTTGTTCAATTGAAGTTTCGTGATCCATAACAACGTGGGTAATTAATTCGTGCTGTTTAGAATTAAAGTTATGCATTGGCGAAGGTTTCTAGTATTAAGCACGATCTATTCTAGAAACTAATGGTCTGTTTACCGCCTCGTCTTCTTTGCCAAGTGGCGTCGAAGGTTCGTCTAAACTTCGCCCATTGTCGGTCAATTTTTTTTCTTCCGAAGTAACGAAAGTATTTTGCCAGAGGAATTGCTTCGGGACTTCCAAAGCCGTCCACCACAATTAACCGCTTAATATTCCCAGCTTCGTCACAGTAAATCATCATATTACCGGCGTGCAGGTCGCTGATAATGATATTTTTGTCTTTGAGTTCCCTATAGAGTTCCCGGAATAATTGTTCCAGCTTAGCTAGTTGTTTATCTGAAGCATCTGCAACAAATTCTTCCACACGAAATGCAAACAGATTTTGTTCAGGGTGGTCAGTGATCAATTCCTGCTCGATTATGATTTCTTCTTTGGTTTCAAAGTTATCGATAAAGGCGGGAATAAAGGAAGAAGAAATGCCCCGTTTTTTAAGAAACTTAAAGTACTTTATCTCTCGGCGTGTTTCTTTAGAGTGAATCTTTTTGCTGATTTTGAAACAAGAAAATTGATTCTTCAAATTTCTTACGCATATTCTTTCGGCTCCGGTGGCAACCACAGGGCCAAAGAATTTAGAGAATTCACTTTGCGTCTTCGTACTCATGCCTACACACTTTCATTGATATCAGGAAAAACCTGATCCATGAAAAAATTATAAGGTAAAGGTGAATGGACCGTTAGAAGCGTAAGGAACGAAGGTCTTTCTAAATCATCTTTATCTAATTCAAGACAGCAGGGAAGAGTTCTGAAGGTTGAGATGCTGAGTGTCTATGGCAGGGGATATATTGGATATTTGACTGCCTCCCTCCCATAGACTCATTTTTTGATTTCTAATGTGCGATTTTTTTTAGATAATTTGCGTTTTTTCCTTTCAATAAGTACTGATAAGTAGATCAGTAAAAGCTTTGTGAATCTGCCGAAATCTTTGTTTTTAAGATGCCATAAAGCATATCTTCTGATGCTATTGGGGTCCTTTTTATAAACTAGCTCTTTTGAAAACCCCTTCCAAGGACTTGAGCCATAGTATTTCTGATATAAGCGCGTCGAGAAAGCTTCTGTCCACGGCTTGGAGCGGTTTGCATAATGGATAATGACGGAATCAGTTGGGCGATCTTGATCCTGTTCGCCATGGACGGTTAGCTCTTGAATGAAATTAAATTTTTTCGGAAGAATGACTCTTCTGTCTTCCAGTGCGTCATTTAGAGCCATCTGATCGGGAGATTTATATTGACGATTATTCTCAAGAACAGTAAGAGTCTTTTGAGCTATGTCGGACTCAACGTATGGTTTGACGTTAATAAGCATCATTCCTGAATTGAAGTCTCTCCTGCCATGCCGCACAGATGAACCATCTTTTGCCTTTATGTCCAGAACAACAGCGGCTAATTTGCCCTTCAAGTCTAGATCCGCAAGCTCTTTGAGACTTCCGACACAGAGGGTGTCACCGTCAAGGTACAACATTTTGCTTAACGCAGGGAACAACTCTGGAAGGAAGATTCTGATGAAACTTGCGGGAGGAAAATGAAGAGTGGAGCGGCTAGCGGTGATTTTTTCACACTCTTTCGCCGTCAGGGAGTGAAAAAGGATTTCTGAATTCGGAGAGCAATTCAGCTGCTTGAAGTAGTCCAAATTCTTATCGGAGACGTCAACGCCCACAAGATGAACGTTCAAAGGAAGCGTTTTGTTGTTTTCCAAGACAGAGAAGGCACTAATTCCGGTCGGCAGACAGAATGCATCGTCAAAGCAGAAGAAAACATCCAATGCTTCTTTTACGTTCTTATCCTTTCTTGGGATCAAGACTGAGGAAACGATACTAGGCAGCTTTTCCGTTTCGGTGGTCATTGTGGATGTTTCTCCGGAATAAATGGATTGCAAAAAAATTCAAATAGGTGGGAATTAAGACAATTCTAGTGCTTCTTTAAGAAACGAGAACTTTCCTCTAAAACCTGTTTCAGATAAGGAGGTACAGATTGGTCTTTTGCCGGGTTGTAAGCAGGATCCAGGAAAGAAAGAACTCCGATTTCATTAATCAAAACAACCCTGTCTTTTTCTACAAAAGCATCTTTTGAGTAATTACTGACATAAACAAAAGGGTTTCTTCCACTGGGTTCAAAAAGGTCTTTGCCAACACTGTAATCAGACACAGGATTCTTGCATCCAAGGACTCGAGGCAGCAGAGTGGGCACGACATCTAAGGCAGAAGTTCGATAGCCAATATCTATAGAAGCTTTGCCGGGCCACTTAACGATAAAAGGAATTTGTGCCTGATATTTTGTAAAATTGCCGTTGTGTCCCCAATAGTTTTTCCCCGTATCATTAAATTCTTCTCCGTGGTCAGAAGTGATAACGATGATGGTCTTATCGATATCGATGTTCTTGCCTAAGAATGAAAGCGCACGCCCTAGATTTTTATCTGTGAAGAAGACGGAGTTTTTATACCTATTGAAATAGGGAGTCCTGTCAAAATCGTTTGAAAGCTTGATTTGGTTGACTTCTTTCCAGTAAGGTTTGAAGACGGTAAATTCTTCTGTTTCCGGAAAGATAGCCGAATGTACTGAATCTAGGAAAAGAAAGGCGAAGAAGGGCTTGTTTTTTGGCACAGACGTTAACCACTTTTCCATGTCTTCTATTGCAGATTCGTCTTTTTCAATGGGATTATTTCCTTTGGAATTTAAGCGAGCGTCCGGCAACGTAGCAAAAACCGTCTGGTTAAATTCCGGCATTGTGAGCGGGGCAGAGGCAAAAAGGCCGATCTCGTAGCCTCGAGTCTGTAGAGCTTTAATCAAAGCAGAGCCCGATTTTGACGCTTTGGAGCTGTCCCAATATGAACCTGGAATTCCAGTAAATAGCGTGAAGATCCCGTGTCGAGTGTTAATGCCTCCAGAGTAATGGTCCTTAAAATTTATAGCATTCTTCGAAAACGCAGTGACATTAGGCATCGTTTGTTCAGTGATCATGTCAAAGCGGAGAGCATCGACAACTAAGAAAACGATGTTATAGCCTTCTCCTCCGGAGCAATCGAGCTTACTCAGAGGATAATTCATAGCGCCTTTTGCGTCTGTTTTTTTGAATGTGTATACATCTTCTCTGGAAACCAATCCTGTTTTTATCAGAAGTTTATTGAAATGCAAAGGACGACTTAAAGGTAAGTTCTCCTCAACTTTTGAGGTGTACGGGTTATGGTAGGCAAAGCCGAATCCGTACACGCCTTGGCAGACAAACAAGCCGACGAGAGTAAAAGCAAGAAGATAAGAAGGCTTGAAGCGGGGTTGAGTATTAGAGAGTACGTTAGCCAACCAAAAACAGACGAGGGCAGCAATGAAGCAGGCTCCCATTAACAGACAGATCTGAAGAATCATGGAACCAGAGAAACTGACCACTTGCCCCCCGCCAAGTAAAGTCATTTGCAGCATTGCAATATTTAAATGCAACCTGAATTGCTGATAGACGAAGCTGTCGGTCACAAAGAAAATCAAAAATACCGACAAAACGATATAAGCACAAAATTTCCCAACTTTTTTATTTACAAGAGAAATCAGAGCAAAAGGGGCGGCCAGAAGCAGGTTTAAGAAAGAGTAATAAAAAAATGAATAAGAGAAAAAATAGACAGGGCTCCATAAAGGGGCGCCTGTAAACTCATCCGGAGAGGTAAAACGGAAACTTAAAATTGAAAAAATGAGTCCAAGAAGAAGCGGAAAATAGATAAAAAACTTCATATTTTTTGTATTCATTTAAAAACCTTATTACTTCTTAGAACTCTCAGATAACTTTTCCATGGCGATAACATAACGGTAAAACGTCGTATGAAATGCAGAAACGCCGATCAGGAAGCCTCTCCATCCATCTAAAAAACCTCTTCGCAAGAAAAAATGTCGACAAAATGCCCAAGAAGCGTGGCCTAACCCTCTGAACATTCCAATTTTTTTGTTTTTAGCAAGCATGGCGTCGGCACCCAGGTCCGCATATTGCATCTCTTTAGCCATAAGCGTTTTGACAGTAGGGAAAGAGTAGTGTCGGAAAGAAGATTTCAACTTCTCAACCCTCCCTGATGTAGTAAAACCTTCATGAACCTTTCGGTAGGTATAACGATATTCGCTCTTTTTAAATAAAACGGCATGTCTAAAGTCAGGATTCCAGCCGGAATGCAGAACCGGTTTTCCGAGAAGAAAAGTCAGTCTATTGGCGAGATAGGCAGAAGCAGAAGGATTTTTTAACGTCTCCTGAATTTCTTCAGCTAGTTCAGGGGTGCAAACTTCATCAGCATCAAAGCAAAGGACCCAGTCAGAAGTTAGATGGTCAAGTATTCTGTTCCGGGTTGTACCGAAACCATCAAAGGATACCTCAATTACAGCGCAGCCCAATGATTTTGCGATTTCTTTAGTTTTGTCAGAAGAACCAGTGTCGGCGACCACAATTTTCGGACACCATGAAAGAGCTTGAATACAGCGGGCGATGCAGTGCTCTTCATTTTTAGTCATTATGTAAGCCGTTAAATCCGGTAGGCTTTTTATAGTTTCAGTTTGCATTTTCTTTTCTTGCTAACTCACAAACTTCAAGAAGCTTGGAGATATGTTTATCCAAAGAAAAATCGACTAAGAATTTTTCTGAAGCTCCTTTTTTGGAGGCTTCTGTCATGGAATCTTTCCGATTGAGGCAGTTTCGGATTGCGTTGTCGAGAGAATCAATTGAAAAAGGATTGAACTCTTCTTTCACAGCCTTTGAGATATAGTCTTTACAACCAAGATTTTCAGAAATCGCTACCGGTACACCCATACAGAGTGACTCGATAGGAACGAGTCCGAAAGGTTCGTAAATAGAAGCGAGGATAGAGAAGTCGGTCTGCGCATACAAAGCCGCCATATTTTTCTCATAGCCCACGTAACAAATATTCTTATAGTCTTTTCTACTAATAGGACGCCCTGCCACAGCTAAAGCAATCGGAAGGTCGGTATTTTCAAAATACTTTTCTAAGAGTTTGAAACCTTTCCTGGCGTGACTGGAAGACACAAAAAGAAATGTCGTTTTGTCCTTTAACTGTGGGAAAGAAGAAAGTCGAATTCCACATGGCTTCTCCCCCTCATCTTTTTGAGGCTTAAAAATGCTCAGGTCGACAGGAGGCGGTATCAAAAAAAGACGCTGCACAGGAATTTGGTAGTAAGTTCGGATTTCCCCTTCAACTAGCCGAGAGTGCGCTACTACATACTTTGCCTCCTGGTATGAGGCCTTTTCGAAGGGAAGAACGAATCTGTCGAAAATGCTTTTTTTCTTTCCCGTTGCCTTGAGAAAACCGGGGTGAGTTCCGCCACATATCACAACGTCTACATGTCTTGAGCGACAGCAGCCTAACATGACATCCACCGGATATTTTTTCCTTAAACCGGGAAGGAGATTAGAAATATAAAAGTCTCTTAGTCTTTTTGGCAAAAAGGAAGCATTGATTTTTACTGTCTTCACAAGAGTCGCTTCGTAAAGGCTTCTATCGATCTTTCTCGTAAAAACTGTAAGTTCATGCCCCGCAGATACAAAGCCCCTGATAATATCCAGTGTGTATCGTTCCATTCCGCCGCTGTTAGCGAGGGCGTTACAGACAATCCCTATTTTCATATCTCGGTTTTAGTGTGTTGAAAGAGAGAAAACGAATTAGCGGAGGCTTTATTTTCAGTCTGGTGGGCTAACACAAGAAGGCAACCCAAGGTAGCCCAGTAGTATTTAATAACGGCAGAGTTCCCAAAATTATATTCAGTGAACCCCTGAAGGAGCAGGGCTAAAGAGCTGCCGAATATTAATACATAATAGGGCGAACATTTAAAGAAGGCGTTTTTTAGTGAAGACAAAAGAATATAGCCAAACAACAAACAAAAACCAATAAATCCGGCTACACCGTTCTCAGCAAGCATTTGAAGAAAGTTGTTGTGACAGTGGTTCTGCTTTTCTTTGGCCTCCGGCGACTTATATTCATTTAAGTACTTTGATGCGTATTGGCCAATACCAACTCCAAATACTGGATGATCTTTAAACATTTCGTAGGCTGACTCCCACATCAAGAGCCTTTCAGTATTCGACTGCATTGTTGTGCTCGTAATGCTTTCCGCTCGATTTTGAAGTTGCGGAGAATTAAAAAATACCAAAGAAGTCCCGACTGCGAAAATAACAAGAAAAAGGATCTTTTTGATGGAGTGATCATAAAGAACAGCAACTAAAGGAAGAGAGACTGCCAGCGCTAGCCATGCACCTCGAGTTCCGTTCAGAAGGAGTCCGGTAAAACCTATTAGAAAGAACATAATAGTCACGAATAAGGTTTTTCGGTCCTGTTTCCAATCCAAAAGGAAGCAAAACAATATAGGAAGCGAAGTCAGGAGAAATCCTGCTAAGGTCATTGGGTGTCCGTAAAGTCCTCTTAGGCGCGGTCCGTCCCCGTGAATGATCATTCCACCGATGACGTCGAGGACGCAAGATAAGATACTCAGTGCTAAAAAGAATGACGCGTATCTTTTCTTTCCAAAAAAGAAAAGGATTATGAATAAAGGGAAGGTCCTGTAAACAAACTGGCCTAAAAATATCTTGAGTCCCTTAATCGGGGCGCCGCTTGCTAACGCCGAACAAAAGATAGTCAGCCAAAAAAATCCAAAAAGCCAAATTAACCACTTGTTTTCTTTATAAATTGTAGTCAAAGACTGATTTGAAATTGAACCTTTGGTGCGTATTAATTGCAATACGAGGAAAAAAACAGAAAAACCGAGGGCTATGTTTGCAGCTGCAATCGAAAGACATTGGAGTAAGACAAATAAACTAAAGAAAACGAAAGCAGCCCGTTCAAGTCTTCCTAGTCCGGTTAAAAAGTTCATAGGGTCAATAGCACAAAGGCTTAGTGGACAAAATAGAGTTAATTAGATACAAAAGACAGTTTTGAATCCAACATTCTAATTGATAGGCGTTATCGAGTTCTAATTTTGAGATTTCAGCCTTAAATGTCAAAACCCGGCTTAAGGCCGGGTCTTGAGATACCAGAAGAAATTATTTCTTGGCTTTGGCTCTTCCCTTACGGGCAGGTTTCTTGGGAGCATTTACAGCATCCTTGAAAGCCTTACCTGCAGTGAACTTGGGAACCATAGCTGCTGGAATCTTGATTTCGACTCCGGTTGATGGGTTGCGGCCGGTACGCGCTTGGCGCTGGCTTGCATAGAATTTGCCAAAACCGATAACTGTATATTCTCCGCCTTCTGCAACCGTCTTCACGATTGTGTCGGTATAGGCGTTAAGAACTTTTGCGACCTCTGTTTTGGCGAGACCGGTTTCAGAAGCTACGGCTTCAATCATTTCAGTCTTGTTCATTGGAATTCTCCTATGAGAGCTGTGTCTGTTCACGTGAACTCAGTTATCTTACCCTTATTTACATTTATTTAGAAGTTTTTCAATGTCGAGTTCATAGGCTTACCGTTTTTTTTCAAAGAAAATAAAGGAGCTCTATGCAGACAATGGCACGACTAAAGCATTGCTACCACAATTTTTTCTCAATACAAGGCTGCTTAACAAAGGGATTTTCATTTCCTTGGATTCGTTCAATTCGTTTTGTTCTCACGCACTCCCATTTCTCAACGGGATATTGCCTGTCCCAAACGTCCATTAATCTTTCTTGTTCCTTGCTCAACTTGAAAATTGGATATGCGTAAGCCATATATTTATAAGCACGGGCGATAGTGCCCCTTGCATACTTAGGCGGTTCTGCTCTGTTGCTTGAAATTTTCATCGCACAGGAACCGAATGTGTTTTCAGCTGAGGCGGAAAGGAGCCCAAAATTTTTGTTGCCCCGTTCTGCATTAACTGCGCCGATGACGGGAAAAAGGTTATACATGTCACTTTGCATCAGCCTGAACGTGATGTTTGATTTTTCCGCGCATTTTCTTCCTTTAAAAGGAGCACCTCTGTTATCAGTGCACATTGGCGAACCTTCCCTCCATTCCGGGAAGAATCGTCCGAAGTTTTCGGCAGGTACGACATGTTCCCATTCGACTCTGTTAGCTCTTTTTTTATGGACTTGGGTAGTGAAACCAGAGGGAAGAGAAATCCATTTGTCTTTATCAAATGGGGCGTTGCAATAAAGCGTAACGCGATGATCGAATATCACCTGATGCTCTAATATTTTTTTTGCTTTATTAAAGCTCTGGAAAGTTTCGTTTCCTCTGAAGACATCAGAACAAAATCCGTTCGGAGCTGCGGCTATACCAAAAGAAAGAGCAAAGATACTTGCAACACCACGATTAAAGAAAGAGAACAAACTAGGATTCATTATTTTTATAGTCAAGGTCTAAGGGTTATAAGGATATTTCGAGATCAAAGGGTATTTTCGCTAAAAGAGATTTCTTTAAAGGGTAAGCCGTTTCTGTCTTTTTCACTTAATAAAACGGTTGAAGCTGGAGGTATGGGCCAATCAACCCCGATGTCTTTGTCGTTCCACAAGATTCCTGCTTCGTCTTCAGGATGATAATAGTCAGTGCATTTGTATTCGAAGAAGGCTGTTTCTGAAAGAACATAAAATCCGTGTGCAAATCCTGGCGGAATCCATAGTTGATTGCATTTTTCTGCGCTTAAGACAAGGCCGAACCAATTCCCATAAGTATTGGAACCCCTCCTTAAATCTACGGCTACGTCAAAAACTTCCCCAAATATCACGGAAACAAGTTTTCCTTGCGGGAAACGTTTCTGGAAATGAAGACCTCTCAATGTGCCTCTTGAAGAGAACGAGCGATTATCCTGAACGAATTGATAATGGATTCCAGCCTCTTCATACCGTTTTTTTTGCCAAGTCTCCAAGAAAAAGCCTCTTTTATCACCAAAAACTTTGGGCTGAATTTCTAAGAGGCCTTGAATAGGTGTCTCAATTATTTGCATTTTTATTTCCGACTAGATTTAAAAGATAGCGACCGTAGGCATTTTTTTTATGAGGTTCAGCCAATTCTTTTAGCCGTTCATTGTTTATCAGTTTGTTCAGCCATGCAGCTTCTTCTGGAGAGCCGACCATTAATCCTTGTCTTTCCTGGACTGCATGTATAAACGACCCTGCTTGCAAAAGTGATTCGAAGGTTCCTGCATCGAGCCAAGCCACGCCTCTTTCTATTACCTTAACTCTTAGGCTGCCTTCAGAGAGGTAAGTTTTATTTATATCTGTTATTTCTAATTCCCCTCGTTTTGAAGGGGTAAGTGATTTGGCGATCTTAATCACTTTCGTGTCGTAAAAGTACAAACCGGGGATCGCATAAGGCGACCTTGGAAATTCCGGTTTTTCTTCTATTGAGACAGCTCTGTTTTCCTTGTCAAACTCAACGACACCGTACCGTTCCGGATCGTTTACTCGATAACCAAAAACGGTTGCGCCCGCAGGGGAAGACATGGCCTCCTTAGCTAAGTCAATAAGTCCGTTTCCGTAAAAAATGTTATCGCCGAGAATCAGGCAAGTAGGGCTGTCTTTAATAAACTCTTCGGTTATCAAAAAGGCCTCTGCAAGTCCGGTAGGTTTTTCCTGGATGAAAAATTCAAAATGACAACCTAACTGACTGCCGTCCGAAAGAAGCTTTTTAAAAAGATGCTGCTGATCAGGCGTGGTAATAATTGCAATTTCTCTTATGCCGATCTGAATTAAAGTACTCAGCGGGTAATAGATCATCGGCTTATCATAAACAGGGAGCAATTGCTTACTTATGGCCGTCGTGAGGGGAGCAAGGCGGGTACCAGAGCCTCCGGCCAAAATTATTCCCTTCCAAGAACTCATTTATCTTTCCTCATAGTTTTTCTTGATCCAATCTTGGTAATTGCCATTTTTGACATTTTTTACCCATTCTGCATTCTTCAAATACCAAAGGACAGTCTCTCGGATGCCTTGGTCAAAATTAAATTTGGGCGTCCAGCCTAAATCTTTCTTAATTTTTGAAGCATCAATGGCGTAACGAAGATCGTGTCCGGGACGGTCTTTCACAAAATGAATTTGTTCAGAATAAGATTTTCCGTCTGAGCGCGGCATTTCTTGGTCGAGAACATTGATAATTGCCGCCACAACTTCTAAATTGTTTTTTTCTGAATTTCCTCCGACGTTGTAACACTCACCCGGCATAGCTCTTTCTAGCATGAGGGATATTGCGCCGCAGTGGTCTGAAACATGCAGCCAATCACGGATGTTTTTGCCGTTTCCATAGATTGGCAAAGGCTTACCTTCGATGGCATTCAGAATCATCAAAGGTATTAATTTCTCGGGAAATTGTCTCGGTCCATAATTGTTAGAGCAATTGGATATTAGGGTCGGCAGTCCATAGGTTTCATGAAAAGCCCTGACAAAGTGGTCACTAGATGCTTTTGAGGCTGAATATGGACTATTAGGGGCGTATGGTGTGTCTTCTCTAAAGGCCGAATCTTTAAAGCCCAGAGATCCATAAACTTCGTCAGTTGAGATGTGATGAAACCGGAATCTTGTTCTTTCTTCTTGAGAAAGTGACTTCCAATACTCCAATGTCTCTAGAAGGAGGTTGGAGGTCCCGAGAACATTCGTTTTTACAAATGATTCAGGATCTACCACCGACCTATCAACATGCGTCTCTGCGGCGAAATTAACCACGGCGTCCGGACGGAATTCGGAAAGGATTTTTTGAGTTAGGATTTTGTCACCGATATCGCCTTGTATGAAAGAGTAGTTTTCGTTGTCTTGGACTGATATCAAATTATCAAGGTTACCTGAATAGGTTAACTTGTCCAGATTAAGTACTTTGTCTCCTTTTTCTATTCTGTCCAGAATGAAATTTGATCCGATAAATCCTGCACCACCAGTTATTAGTAATTTCATCAGTTTGTTCCAAGGCTAAAAATTGATTTGTCGACGGGTTTCATTGGGGAAATGAGAAAATGCTTAATGGCGTCAGGGTTGATTTCATTCCCCTCGGAAAAAACAAACATCCTGCTTGCATCATAAAAAGGCTCGTTTAGTATGCACGTTCTATTAGTAATAATCTTCGAATTGAGTGTCAGAGCCTCTGATATTCTGAAGGAATAGCCCTCACCAGGCGCTAATCGCCAGAGATCTATTACTGCACGACTTTCACTCATTAATCGTAAGTAGTTTTCGTAAGACACGATCTCTCTGTCGACCTTAAAGTCCTCCAACTCGGAGTAGGGATAGTCTACAAGTAAAATTTTGACATTTAAATTGGCCTTTTTTAATGCGCTCAACAAAGGCCTTAAAGATTTTTCTCTATCTAGGCTATATGCTGCCAAGAAACAAACATCGTATTTCTTTTTAACATTCAGGAAATTAATAAGCTTTGAAGTGTTTACCTTGTTCATGGCATAGGGAATGCCAAATTTAGAGGAAGTGGACTGGTCATACACAGAGATCTTGATATCGTTTGACAACGAAAAATTTTTAATCCAAGTAAATTCTTTAATTCTACTTGGTCGCAAAATGTCAAAGTATCTAACCTCTATATTTGCAAGAGGATATTTTTTTCTTAAGTACCGAAGGAGTTCAGGAGAAAAAAGCCCAACGATGAAAATTCTTTTCTTTACTTCTTTCGGTTTAACTTGAGAGATCAGCCTATTTAGAGCTTTGTTGCTCTTGGCGATCAGATTGATTGTTTCAACTCCTTCGACCACTACATCATTTTTCTTTGCATAATGGAATTTGATTAACTCAGCCCCAACGGAACCTCCGATAAAGAATAAATCTTTTTCTTTCTGCTTGTTTAAGAAAGAGTCTAATAATTTAGGTATCTTTTGCCTATAGTATTTTCTAAGTACAAAAGAAAGCAGTGCGAAACAAATTAATTTAAAGTTTCTTGTTTTCAGGAGAGAAGGAAGTTTAAAGACAACGCAAGTTACGCCGCTAGAGAAGAGTTCAGAGAAAGCAGGTAAGTTTGGTAACGGCTTTTCTTTTCCCAGGAAGGGCTCTTTTGCCGTGCAATATATTTTTCCGTTCTTTGTGTAAATATGGAGGACTGCCATAGTGTTAAATGAAATTTTTCTTTATTTTGAGTAACTTTTGAAGTTTGCGCAGGGTTATTTTAAATAACTGGATTAGTGATCGGTAAAACTATTATTAGGCTAAAGTTTATAGGCAGCCTGTAAGGGGAGATTCTAGTAACTTGTTAAGTTGCCTTAGAAAATATTATGTGATAGTTTTCTGCGCGTGTCAGCTCTTTCTTAGAGTGATTTTTTAGTCTTGAATCGCTTACTCCAATGTCTTCCTTGATTCTTCCTCCCATCAAGCCATCTCATTATCGGCCAGATATTGATGGTCTGAGGGCGATAGCAATTGTTTCGGTTGTTATTTTTCATACTTTTCCGACTCAACTCCCTGGAGGATTTGTTGGTGTAGATGTTTTTTTTGTCATTTCTGGCTATCTCATTTCGACGATTATCTTTAGGTCTCTCGAAAAGGAGTCATTCAGTTTTTTAGATTTCTACGCGAGAAGGATTCGTCGAATATTTCCAGCGCTTGCCTTTCTTTTGCTTGGTGTCATATTACTTGGCTCTCTCTTTTTAACACCAGAGGAATTCAAAAATCTCGGAAAGCAGACTATTTATGGATCTGCATTTGGAGAGAACATTTTCCTTATCCGTCATTCCGGTGGTTATTGGGATACAGCTACCGAAATGAAACCTTTGATGCATTTGTGGACTTTGGCTGTTGAGGAACAATATTACATTTTCTATCCCTTACTTTGCTGGATCCTCTGGAAGGTAAAGAAAAGAGTCTTGCCGGTCCTTTGTGTCTTATGGCTGGTTTCTTTTGGTTTCGATCTTTATCAGAGTCAAACTTCATCTATTGTTGCTTTCTTTTCTCTCCATACTCGTTTCTGGGAACTTTGTACAGGATGTATTCTTGCTGCTTTAGTAAACCCTAGCATTTCTTCAAAAGGATTGGTCCAGCCCATAGCCTCAAAATTAAGAGAAGAAAGAGCACGGGAACTGGGGGGGGGTAAAATTAAGTTATTGACTAATCTTCGTGAGAAGCGCAACTCCATCGGTAGCGTCGCCGGCCTTGTATTTATTTCTGCGGGTATTCTGTTTGCAACAGGAGATGCGACTTATAGACCGCTTTTGATATTACTTCCAGTCTTCGGCACATTATTACTTATCATTTTTCGTGATTCTTGGATAAATAAAAATGTTTTGAGCTCGAGTCCCTTTGTCTTTGTTGGCCTCATCAGTTATACCTGGTATCTTTGGCATTGGCCTCTCTTGTCAATTGCTAGGAACCTTAATGGAGGAAATCTCCCTAATTACCCAACTTGTTTTTTTCTTTTGTTAATCGGCTTAGCTCTTTCTCTCTTTAGTTATTTCATTATTGAAACCCCTATCCGAAAGAAAGCAATTACAAAAAAGTTAACAATTTCTCTCTCAATTTGTGTTTTCTGTTGCACCTTACTTGGTTTGCTGGTCCAAAGTCTGGACGGATTTCCAGGCAGATTAGGAGACTCCGCTGCCGCGGCTCTTTCTAGTAAGAACACTTTTCCTAAACAGAATAAATATGCAAAGGTCAAATATGGTTGTTCTGCAGATTTGGAGTTTTGTTGGGCCCCTGAAAATTCTCAGCCTTCTCTAGCTTTAATTGGAGATTCTCACGCACACCATCTAGCTTTTGGATTACAGAAAAATTGGGGCAAGCAGTTTCTTCTAATAGGCCATCCAGGTACTCCTCCTGTGAAGGGAATAATATCGTTAAAACACGAAAAAAGCAGTAAGCAGCCCTTAATGAGTAAGGCTTTGGATACTGTAATTAACGATCCCGATATAAAGACGGTGGTGTTGAGTGCCCGATGGCATTATTTTGTTAATTCCAAAAAAGGAGACTTCCAGTTATTAGATTACAAAAATGACAGTAATCTAATCACTTTGGGAAAACTTCTATCCCAAACCATTAGTGAACTCGTCATGCATAAGAAAAAAGTAATCGTGGTATTAGATGTTCCCCAGATTCCATTAAATCCGAAGAACTGTATAAAAAGTCGCCCATTGCAAACGACTGCAGGAAATTGCACCTTCCAAGAAGATCAGAGAAGAAATAATGATGCCAAAATCAACGAAATGATCGGAAAAGTTGCAAAGAACTTTTCGTCTGTCACGGTTGTTGATGCGTCAAAGGCAATATGCGATCAGGGAATTTGTTCTGTGGGAGATGGGGTAAATTCGATTTATTACCATGATGACAATCACTTAACAAATAAAGGAAGCGATCTTGTAGTAAGCAAGATTCTTCAACAAGGCAAGTTCTAGTTATTTGATAGTTTTCTCCGGGCAGGCTCTGTGACCAAATTTGACTTCTTCACCTAAATTAGAGCTTGAGACCAAACTTTATCGTTCAGTCTGAGGCTCAAGAGTTTGTCTATCAATCATCGTTGGGCAGGTTTGTTACCTGTTTGGTCCACTGAGGTCTACTTTCAGCTGAAGACTGGTTTTGGAAATAAAATATGTACGCTTTGTTGGTTATAAAGAGTTATAGGGACAAAGGCAGCATTTCAAAAGTAAAGTGCTGAAGGATAATTCTTACCGAACATGTTTTATGAAGAAGGATAGTAATTTGTTCAATTTCGCTTTTGTTACTATTAACGCTCTTTTGTTAGGCCTAGGATCGCTTTGCTTGGGCCTTCGCAGCATTTTTTCTGCCGGCGTTCTTGCTGGTTGGGACAAAGGCCAACTCCTTATTTTTTCTAGCTATACCTTCGGTTTATTTACCCTTATTGCGCTAGTTTTAGGTTCAATATTCCTTGCTTATCCTTTGCTCAGAAAGAATAAAAAACTTCTCTTTGGAATTACGATTTTTCTAGATTGGATATTTCTGATCTACCTGGCTGCCGACGCTTTTATTTATCCTTTGTACCGCACACATTTGAATTTTGCAATGATTCAAATGACATTCCTCGGAGGCGGAAGAATCGTTTCGTTTTCTCTTCCGATGATATTTGAAATAGCAGCTTGGATATTAGGTTTAGGATTGCTGTCTTGGATATTTACCTTTATATCTTTCAAGTTGGCGACCTTCAAAAAGCTATCGCTCACGGCTTTGGTTCTAGTTTTAGCCGGCTTTTGTTGTTCCAACCTCTGTTACTCCTGGGGATTTGCTAATTTCAACACTCGACTTGTTTCCGTTTTTGACAAGATTCCGCTCGCTCGCCCTCTTAGGATGAACACGCAGCTTCAAAAGCTCGGATTAATCGACAAAAAAGCCATCGACGCAAGAAAGGTCTCTTTAGACGAACACGGAAAATTAAACTATCCGCTCAATCCTTTGGTGTGTAAGCCCTCAAAAGATTACAACATTCTTTTTCTGTTTGTAGACACTCTTCGGTACGACATGCTGACAGAAGAAGTTATGCCTAATACCTGGAAATTTGCCTTAAAAAATTCAAGGTTTAATAACCACTATTCGAACGGGAATAATACAAGGCACGGTATTTTTTCATTGTTTACAGGGCTCCCCGGAAATTATTGGACAGGCTCCCTGTCAAGCGGAACTCCCGGGATTTTGCTAATAGCGCTCCAGAAGAGAGGCTATGAAATAGGGATTTTTGCCGGCGCACCGTTGAATATGCCAGAGTTTCATAAGTCCATATTTGCAGGGATTTCTAATCTTCCAATCTATCCAAGAGGAAAAGGCGCTGTCGATTCCGATGCATTTGCCGTAGAAGATTTTGAAAAGTGGCAGTCTTCTCTCAAACCCGGCTCCCGCTTCTTTAGTTTCATTTTCTTCGACTCTGTGCATGCATATAGTTTTCCAAAGGAATCGAAGTACGAGGTATTTAAGCCATATTGGGGATCGATTAATCACATGGAACTGAATAATTCCTTTGATCCCGCTCCTTACCTGGCAAGATACAAAAATTCCGTCCGTTACGCCGACAACCTCATCCAAAAAGTTTTGGATTATTTAGAGGAAAAGCATCTTCTTGATGAAACGATAGTGGTTATCAGTTCTGACCACGGTGATGAATTTAATGACAATAAGCTGAATTTTTGGGGCCACGGAGGAAACTTTACGGATGCTCAAATTAAGGTCCCTCTGGTGATTCATTGGCCCGGTAAGAAACCTGCCAACATTGAATACATGACTTCACATCTCGATCTTGTACCGACCTTGCTGCCTGAGGTTCTGGGATGTGAAAACCCCACGGAAGATTATTCAGTCGGAATGTCTATCTGGAAGGAAGCGGGGCGCCGGAATTGGGTGTACTCCAAAGGATGGAGCAGAGACGCTTTTGTTGAGCCCAATAGGATTGTTCTAATCAACGCCGCAGGTGCATTGGAGTTTTTGGACAAAACTTATCGTCCGTCAAAGGATAAAACTATCCCTGCATACATTCCAGAGGTTTTGAAGGAGAATTCCAGATATCTCAAATAGATGTTTTGAGGTACTTGGCCAGTTCTTCTTTCCATTCAGGCATGGGCGCTAGCCCCAACATTTGAATGACCCTTTTCTCCAGCCGAGAATTGCTCGGCCGGGGAGCAGGGCGCACAAATTCTTTCGATGTACACGGAACCACTTTCTGGTGTAATCCAGACAATTCAAAAATGGTTTTTGCAAAGTCATACCATGTCGCGGAGCCTTCACAGGTACCGTGAACAACACCTTTGTAATCAGTTCGTAATAAGTCTTTTATGAGGTATGTCACTGCAGACGTGCTTGTCGGATTGCCTATTTGATCGTTGACAACTTTTATCTCGCTTAAATTTTTCTCGGCAAGAGAAAGCATTGTATCTACGAAATTTTTGCCATTGCTGCCGTAAAGCCATGCGATTCTGACGATCAAATGATTAGGGCAAAGCTGCCTAATGAATTGTTCTCCGGCAAATTTAGTCTGTCCGTAAACAGTTTTACCTCCATTTGCGACGTCAAATTCATGATAGGGTCGAGAAGAGTCACCTTCAAAAACATAATCTGTCGAGATACTTATTAAACGAGATCTGACCGTGCTGCAAGCGAGTGCTAAATTTCTACAGCCCCATGCGTTGACCATCCAGGCGAGATCTTTTTCTGTTTCGCAGGCATCCACGCTTGTAAAAGCCGCGGTGTTTATTACGGTATCCGGCTTATTTTGTTTGCAAAAATTTAGGACTGCGTTTTCGTTAGAGATGTCGAGATCACTTCGGCCGGTCAGAAGCAGATCATGAGAAGACAGTTTCGACGCGAGTTCAGTGCCAAGCATGCCTGAAGCTCCTGTAATCCAAATTTTCATCGTTGTTTATCGCGGAGTAAAAGGGTTCAATTAGTTAGTAAGCGCCGGATCGAGAAGACAGGACTACTCTTACTGTTTTGACCAGTAAACTGATATCAAGCCAGATGTTCCAGTTTCTGACGTACCAAGCATCCAAACGAACTCGTCGAGAGTAAGAAGTATCGCTTCGACCGCTTGTCTGCCATAAGCCTGTCATCCCGGGTCTAACCATTGTGTAATCGGAAAAGAAGACGTCATATTTAATGACTTCCTCATCCACGATAGGCCTTGGGCCGACAAGACTCATTTGACCGCGAATGACATTAAAAAGCTGAGGCAATTCATCAAGCGAAGTTTTACGAAGGAATGCTCCGATCTTAGTCACTCTAGGATCATGCTTGAGTTTATGAGTCTCTTCCCACTCTTTTGCCGCTTCAGGGTTAGCCCGCAAATATTCTTGTAAGCGCCTGTCGGAGTCGACCACCATTGAGCGGAATTTATAACAGTTGAAATAAATACCGTCTTTACCGATACGCCGATGAGCGTAAAAGGCCGGTCCCGGACTTGAGGCTTTGATGGCAATGGCGATCCCTAAAAGAATCGGTGAAATCGCAATCGTCCCGACGGTTGCGACCGATAGATCGAATGCTCTCTTAAAGAATTGGTTGTACCACCGTGAGAGATTATTTTTAACGGAAATGACGACAAGATTTTCAGAATACAGTCTGTGCATTTCCATATTGGATACAGGCAGCTCCTCCGTTTCCGGTACGAAGGAAATATTCTTAACCAGAGGAAAAATTTCATCAATAAGCGTGTAAAGCCGCCGTTTGTCCATTCTTGGGGCCAGGATCAGGATGTTTTGTACTCCTGTCCGAAGAATAATTCTTGCAGCCTTGTCCGTAGAGCCGAGCCGGGGGTATTTCCCTTCGAGGGCGGTCCCAGAAGTTTTATCATCGATAATTCCTACGACTTTGATTCCAAAAAAGGAGTTTGTCGCGGAATAGTTCAAGACGCGTTTTGCAGTGTCGTCGGATCCGATGATGATCGTCGGTTCTAAAAGGATATTGGCACGGTTACAGAGGTAACGAACAAGAAGGCGAGAGCCGCAAACAAAAACGAAAACAAAACAGCCTAAGAATGCAATGAAAAGGCGCGAAACGACAGGAGCTTTGCCGGCGATAAATAAAACGACAATAGAGACGACAATGGCATAGATTACGGAGTAGAAAGTTCTCCGAATCATCTCTCCAATAGAAAGCAAACGAATATAGGTTCTGCCCCAATGGAGGAAAACCATGAAAATGAGGGGTACAAACAAGTAGAAATAAAAATTGTTCAGCTCGAACCAATCGTTCTTTCTTCCGAGTAACTCTAAAACAATGTCCCTGCCTCCGACGGCGCACCACTCGGCAATAATAATAGCCAAGTAGTCCGTAGACAACAGGAGCAGCGGCTGGAGCGTCGAACTGTACCTGTCGGTAAAAGAGATAGAGGGGTTTGCCATTTATTGCTTACTCGAAATATCTTGAACCTGAATTTTACTCCGAACCTTATTTTTGACGAATGACAGATCTGGTCCGAATCTAGGTGTGGCTGAAAGGATCATTTTTTTTTGCGATGTATTTTTGATTGAGCGATTATTGTCATCGACAAGAATTGATGTTGCGGCGTAAACCGTCGCACTGTTGGTTAGATTAGAGTCTTTAGAATAGAGCCAAATTGTTCGTGAATAGATATGGCAAGTAAATCCAAAACGAAAACCGCATGGGTGTGTTCAGAGTGCGGATACGATGCTCCGAAATGGTTCGGACAGTGTCCTTCTTGTAAAGCCTACAACACGATGAAAGAATTCCGAATCGAAGCGGAGTCTTCTAATCGTTATGCGCGGGTAGAACAGGCCGCTGCAACTTCCTCGGCAAGAGGCAGGACAGCCCTCGCCGGGACCAGCGATATTCTCGATTTATCAGAAATTGAAGCAAAGGAAAGCCCGAGAATCTTAATCGGCTTCAGCGAACTCGAAAGGGCGCTGGGTGGAGGCTTTGTTCCAGGCTCCGTCGTGCTAATCGGCGGTGACCCCGGGATCGGAAAATCGACCTTGCTGCTCCAAGCAATGTGCAAAATGGTTGCTTTGGGTCAGGTTTGCCTTTATGCGAGCGGCGAAGAAAGTCCGACTCAGGTTGCGCTTCGCGCTCAGCGTCTCGGCGTTAATACTAAAGGTCTCAAATTTATCAGCGAAATTCAGCTTGAAAAAATTGAAGCGATTATTGAAGAAACGAGCCCGCAGTGGGTTGTGATTGACTCCATCCAAACGCTTTTCTCCGAAGATTTAAGTGCGGCGCCGGGGTCTGTTTCTCAGGTTAAAGAATGTGCAGCGCGGCTGACGAGAATTGCTAAACGAAAGGGCCTCGGCGTTATCTTCGTCGGACACGTCACAAAAGAGGGCGCTATGGCCGGCCCTCGCGTCTTGGAACACATGGTTGACACTGTTCTTTATTTTGAAGGGGATCCGGAGTCGAATTACCGTATTCTTCGCGCGTGTAAAAATCGTTTCGGTTCCGTCAACGAAATCGGTGTTTTCGGGATGACAGACAAGGGGTTGCGCGGCGTAAGAAATCCTTCGGCTCTTTTTCTGGCAGAAAGAAGAGAAGGAGTGGCGGGAAGCGTGACCTTTATTAATTTAGAGGGTACGCGCCCGATCCTTATCGAGATTCAAGCTTTGGTGGACAAATCCATGCTCCCCAATCCCAAACGCCTGACCGTTGGTACCGATGCCCAGCGTCTCACGATGCTTCTTGCAATTTTGCATCGTCATGTGACGCTTTCCACTTATGATCAGGATGTTTTTCTGAATGCTGTCGGCGGCATTAAGATCAATGAAACGGCGAGTGACTTAGCTGTGCTTATCGCGATTGTTTCTTCGATGACGAATCAGGCAGTCAGCAGTAAGACGGCGATTTTTGGGGAGGTGGGCTTAGGCGGTGAAATTCGACCGGTTTCTAGGGGGCAGGAACGTATCAAGGAAGCTTCTAAGCTTGGCTTCAAAAGAATCATTGTTCCTCTTAAGAATAAAGCAAGTGACATTCCTGATGTTGAAATCATCGGAGTAGACAATCTTAGAGATGCTGTAAAGGTTGTCTTTGGATCGAACCGTGTCAAAAACGACGAACAGATTTATCCCGATGAATAAAAGAGGCCGTCACTTGGACGGCCTCAAATAGACTGATTGATTATTTTCCGGAGAGTTTGTTCAACCGGGCAACCAATGACGATTCTTCTCCTCTCATCGGACGATGAGTTTCGCTCTTGGACGGTGAGGCCGTGGCCGGTCTGTCTTCGATGCCGGCCTGAGCATCGGCGTTAGCAAGATTTTCGTGCATGATTTCGTCCATGACGGAACCTTTTGCCGGCGTATTCTGATTTAGCTGTGTCACTGTTTCGTCTCCATTGGATTGTGGTCTGTAGGCGACAGTTCCGTACGGACCGTAAATATCTGCTCCGAGCTCGGGGATCTTTTCTCCCGGGAATCTCGGCGCGCGAAGCCCATAATAATTCGGGTACGGAGAAGATGGCAAGAGCAGCATCAGCAAAACTACAAGATTAAGAAGCGGAATTAGCTGGGCAATGACCCAAAATCCGCTGTGGTTTCTGTCGTGCAGACGCCGAACCGTAACCGTTAGGGACGGAAAGAAAATCGCTATGCAAAAAGTCAAATAAAGGCTTCCGAAAATCAAAGCGAGAATAGGATCTTTCGGAAAAACAGGTATCCCGTCAGACATTGCATCTTCCGGGATGTCAACAAGCTTAGATATGAACCAGAATGCCCATAAAATCAGAAGATTGATAATAGTGAAAGACCAATATTCAGTACGAGAAGCGCGCCCCTGAAACGTAAAATATTTACTGAAGCAGTAGCGATACCACTGGAAAAACATTTTTTACTCCTTTATTCTAGGTTCATTGTATTTGGGTTCAGTAGCATTTGCCTATCGTGGCTCCAAAACGTGCAGTCAAAAATCCTGCTTCGTTCCCTGACGAAAATCTCGGAAACCAATAAAATTTCAGAAAACATTAGGGTCCGATTTATGAGAACTATCCCAAAGCTTTTCTTTTCCGCAGCCTTAGCAGGTTCTGCACTCGTCATGGTAGGGTGTCAAACTGTAGAGCCTTACGTTTCTTATCCTTATGAAGTCACGGCTCAGAATGCTCGTATTTTGAAGCGGCTGGAAGTTAAAGATGTTGCAGTCGATCAAGTACGTGTGGTTAAGACGATGGATCTTGAATGTGCCGGAAACAATATTTCTATTCCCGGCCAGGAAGGATTTAAAACAATCAACGGAGCATTTTCTAATTATTGGCGTAATGCCTTGATGTCTGACTTGAATCAGGCCGGAATCTTGAATCAAAAAAATCCTAAGGTCAAAATCTACAACCTTATTGACAGCGTAAAGATTCAGGCTGAACCGACATTCCTGGCTTGGCGCATCAATATGGAATTGTTCTCTTCTAACGGTCACTCGATGAAACTGGATGTGGTTTACAACGCACCGACTGACGGACTGAAGAACATGCAGGACGGTTGCCGCCGGGTTGCCGAGACCTTAAATAAGGCGGTGAAGTGGTCTGTTCTTAAAGCAATCAGCGATCCAAAATTTGAAGCTATGGTTCAGCCCGGACTTGACTTCACGCCTTCTATGAAGGCTCAAAGCTTCCAGACAATTTTCCTTGGGGAAGACGAGAGCGAGCGCTGGGTTGACAAGGCGCCTAAGAAGCCTGAAAACTAATTTTCCTTCATCCTTTATTCAACGACGAAGCGGTTTAGAAAATCTCCAAACCGCTTCACTGCACTAATGTGTTTTTCTTCTTAGGCAATCTTCAGGACCGTCTCAGGGTTCTGCCACAAGTAAAAGAAACGAGTCCGTGACTGGTTGTACCAACGAGGATTGTTGAGGTACCAGTTCACAGTCTTTTTCAGGGCGTCTTCAAGGGAAGTCTTACCCTGCAATCCCAGAACGACAAGCGTAGCCTCATCCTTTGAAATGTCTGATGTAACCGGAGCAGTTGCAACTTCTTCAATTAAAGCTTGATAACGTCCGACCGGAGGAGGCAGCTCCTCATTCAAACTCTCGCAAATGACGTCGGCGGCTTCGAGATTAGAGAGAGCGCACGACGGACCAGCAAGATGATAGTGGCCCCCGATCTTGCCGTTCTTCTCAACGATGACGATCGCATCCACTACGTCCTTTACATAAACCAGATCGGAGACTTTTTCTTCCGGATTGACAACAGGAATCGTCTCGCCCTCAATTGCACGATAGATAATCATAGAGATCGGACTATCGGGCTGCTGGAAGGGACCGAATGCCGGCGGTACGAGAAGACTGCTGATGGGTAAACCGTCTGCAACGTAACCATCTAACAGCTTAAGCAAACCTGCATACATATGGCCGTAGGAGCCTAGAAGCTTGTAATGCTCGGAGACGACGACCACGATCTTGTGAATTTTTGTGTCGGTCATTCCGTTGCGCCATTCTTTGACGGTCTCAAAAAAAGTGCGGAAATTATCCAAGCTGGATTCTTCTTCCGGGTTCTTCGGTGTGATGCAGAAATAAATCGTGTCGGCAGCAGCCATGAGTAGGGCTTGGCGAATTTCTTCAGGATTGGCAATATCGCAGCGAGCAAAGCTGTGGCGGCTTTGCTGCATGAGCTCGGCAATATTGAGCAAGTTTCCGAGACCGGAAAGATTGTCAAAATTGAAGACTTGCTGTCCGTCTTCAATGAGCTGGTATACAAGGTTAGTGCCAATGAAGCCGGCACCACCAAAGACTGCTGAACGATTGCTCACTTTTTTCTCCTTATTTGTAATTTTAAGTGGGCTCCCCACAATCGCAATTGGTATTTGTCAGTTAGGCTTGACCCTAACTGAAGGGAAATTAAGCGGTATTTGTTCTTTTTTATGAACATTTCGGGATTTCCCTTAAACCAAACAAATCACTTAAACGCCGTTTAGAAACCCCTCTTTCTTCTGTACGGCGAGCCGAAAATTCCTAACATTTAACAAAAAGGTCAGTGAAAAGTGCTCAAGGTTACACTATTTTTGCTTGCTAAAACTTTAATTCGATAAAGGAGCCGACAAGGTGCCTTGGAGCTAATCAAGGAAACAGCCATCGAATAATTAATAAAGATTGAAACTGGGTAATTGTATAAACAACAAGAGTTTTTTTCATTTGCTGGAATGAAAATAAAAGATTGCTTTTCATTCGAGCAGGGATCTATCTTTAATGACTTGGGAAAATTGCAAATGATCCACCCGGATTAAGTTTGTCTAATCTATTCCCTGAGGTGCCTTCTTTCCTGAGCATCGGTCAATTGAACTCCTTGGTTGCGGTTACTTTTAATTTTCAAACAAAGGTCGGAATTTCGAGGGTTACTTCTAAAGAGAAAAATAGGATAATATTCACAATTTCCTACCGGTGCGAGCTTTTTCTCTAGAAATGTCTGAAGGATTTTTGTCAAAAACAGCATTATCTCCAGTGAATTCATCTCCTAAAGTCGCAATTGTTATTCCTGTGTGCGACGTAGCCCCATACCTCGAGGACTGTTTGGATTCAGTGCTTAGACAGACATTTTCTAATTTCCAGATTTTTGCTGTAGATGATAAATCCTCTGACAGTTCACCCTCAATTCTTAAAAAATATATTGAAGAGGACGATCGGGTGTCAGCCTTATTCTTAGATCAAAGAAAAGGAGTATCCAATGCAAGAAATGAGGCTTTGGAGCAGATAGAGACTGCAGCAGAATTCGACTATGTTGCCTTCGTTGACAGTGATGATATTGTGGAACCTGCCTATCTAGAAAACCTTGTCAAGAAGTCAGTTGAGACCTCTTCCGATATAACGGTTTGTGGCTTCTTTAACTTTTCTGACGATGCGGAAGGTGTAGAAAATCTTGTGTCTTACCCAAATGAAGAGTTTGAGCAAGAAGACTTTATAGAACATGTTTTCGCCCGCGGCCGGTGGACCAAAAGCATAGGAGGGGGTGGAATGGTGTGGAAGGTTCTTTTTTCTGCACATGCAATAAAAGGTTGCCGCTTTCCTAGCGATGTCAAGATAGTAGAAGATGAAGTGTTCTGTGTGAACGCTGCCATCAGATCGAGAAAATTTGCTTATGTACCCTTAGCGCTGTATGGTCACCGAAGTAGGGGCGGTTCCCTTACTTGTGACAACAATATAGCTGCTGAGAGAGTAAAAGCTCGGTTGATTTCTTTAGAAATGGGTAAAGCTTTGTCTGAGTATGCTCAGTTAATCATGGCATCAGCATTGGCTGACGCCTCAGTAAAAGCGTTTCAATGTTCACAGCAAATTCTCGAAAATCAGCTCCTGCCTTATAAACAACTCATTCTTAAAGCGGCAGAAAAAGGGTTAGTTCGAAAAAGAAGCGCTTCGAAGTTTCTCTTATTTTGCAACTTTCCGACTCTGTCTAAAGTCTTTGTGAAATCTCGAAATTTACTTATTGTATTGAGGGGTATATTTTTTGGAAAAAGAAAGTCCTAGGCTTTGCCGAGCAAAGAGTCATAAAAACTGATGGTTCCTGCAAAAGAAAGCTCTTTTTTGCGAAGGTCATATACTAGCAAAGCGACCGTCCTATTTTTCCACACAGACCAAAAGCTGCTTAATTTCAAGATAATCTCTCTTTTAAACAAATTCGTACTTTCTTTAGTTTTTAAAGAACAAGTTGTTACATTGGTTGAGAACCTTCAGAATCTTTTCCAAATCTTTCTTTAGTCCGTTTGTGAGTTGACTTGCCTCATCTTTCAGTGAAGCTGTGGTAGTGTGGCAAAGTCATTATTGTTTCTTTCGGAATTCAAGAATGTTTAGAAAGATTATGGTCGCTACTGTTTTAGCCGCTGCCGCGATTGGTGCCAATGCGGAAGAATTTGCCTTGAAACCTGCCCAGAAAGGCATGGAAATCAACTTGCCGGTCACAATTCTGAAGAGTTTTCCCAACGACAAAGCCTCCATCACGCTCTCTGCGATGTCCGAGGCTAAAGACTTAGCAACGGCACAAAGCGAAGTCAATAAGACAATGGCAGAAGCTCAGAAAGCCATTAAAGACTTTTCCTCGATGGCAAAACTCCGCAACGGCGGCTACTACACCCAGCCGATTTATACAAATCCGAAAAAAGGCGAGGCACCTGTGATTGCAGGTTGGCGCGCTCGTCAGAACCTCATCATTGAAACGGAAGACGTCAACGGCGTTGCATCATTGGTCCAAGTGGGCCAGCAGTCGAAACTTGCCCTTGAAAACGTTTCATATTCTCTAAGTGAGGAAGCGAAAGCTGCAGCACAGGATCAGCTCTCAAAAGATGTGATCGATGCCTTAAATAAGAAGGCTGAATCCATCGCAGTAGCAATGAAAGTTGCGCCTGATGCTCTTCGTATTGAAAAGCTGAATTTCAATTCGTTTGATTTCGCACCGGAGGGGGCAGTGTTTGCGGCCAGAGCTATGGGTGCAAACGCTGCGTTTAAGACTGTGGAGACACCTGTTTTTGAAGCTGGAACATCCAACCTCTCGATGTCGGTGTCAGCTGTCTTGAAGACGGAAGGCGCCGAGTAGTTTTCTGCATTCACCGACCATTCACGGCTTGAAACGTATTAATCCAAAGAAATTTGTCTAAAATAGGCCGTTAAAAGGGGAGGGCCGTCCGCCTTCTCCTTTCCGAAAAATAAACCTATTAAGGAGAAAAGGTTTGAAATCAAATTCTTCATATCCCATCCTAGCTAAAGAAGGTTGGGGAATCATCGGCGCCGCGATCTTTATTACGCTGTTAGTATGGTGGCTGATCGGAGGATTCATTTCCTTCATTTTCTTTGTCCTTTTGGTCTTTGTCATACAGTTTTTCCGTGATCCTCCTAGAGCGATCAGTCAGACTCCGCATAGCGTTCTTTCAGGAGCTGACGGAAGAATCTGCAAAGTTCAAAAAGTCGAGAATCCCTACACCGGCAAGGAAGAAATTCTTATTTCGACCTTCATGAATGTGTTCAACATTCACTCCAACCGCAGCCCGATCGGGGGTACTGTTGAGGCTATTTATTACAAACCCGGCAAATTCTTGAATGCCGACCTCGATAAGGCCAGCATGGAAAACGAACGCAACGCCATCATCATCAAGTCTGATGAAGGCCCTGTGATTACCTGCGTTCAGATCGCCGGCTTGATTGCCCGTCGCATTATCTGCCATCTCCATATTGGTCAGGAAGTTACTCGCGGCGAACGCTTCGGTTTTATCCGTTTCGGTTCCCGTGTCGACGTCTACGTTCCTCTCAACTCTGAAGTTCTCGTTTTCGTGGGCCAGAAGGTTCGCGCAGCGGACACCGTCCTTGCTCTCCTGAATCCTCAGGAAGAAGAAAAACCGGAAACTCCGGTCGAAGCTCCCGCTGTTGAAGCCGTAGAAGTGACCGAAGTTGCTGCAACTGCTGACGCTGCTCCTGCTGCCGAAACAAAAACGACAGAAGAGAAGACTCAGCAGCAGGCTTAATCAGAAGGAGAACGCTTAAATGCCTTTACAGCGAGATAAAGCCAAACCGTTTCATGCCCGTCGGAATTTTCGTCCGCATCCTCGCGTGACACCGAAGGCCATCGTTCGCGAACGCATTGACACCGTCCGCAAGAAGGGGATCTATCTGCTTCCGAACCTGTTTACGCTTTCGAGTTTGTTCTCAGGCTTCTATGCCGTCATCATTGCGATGGCAGGCGACTTTGAAAAAGCCGCTATTGCGATTTTCGTGTCCATGATCCTGGACGGATGTGACGGCCGTGTGGCCCGTCTGACTCACACTCAGAGCTCTTTCGGTGTCCAGTTCGACTCTTTAGCCGATATGTGTGCTTTCGGCATGGCGCCGGCGATGGTGGTTTATCAGTGGGCTCTTCACGACTTAGGTCGTTTGGGCTGGGCCGCCGCCTTCGTATACTGCGCCGGTGCGGCACTTCGCCTGGCACGCTTTAATGCCAACGTAGATGTTGTTGACAAAGGCTTCTTCCAGGGTCTTCCTTCTCCTGCGGCCGCTGCTTTAGTAGCAGGTTTTGTTTGGCTTGCGGTTGACCAGAGAATGCCCGTTAACAGCGATTGGCTGCCCTGGCTTGCTATGGTTATTACGGTTTATGCCGGTCTTACCATGGTCTGTAACGCACCGTTCTACTCCGGCAAGAGCTTCCATTACGGCAAGAGCGTTCCTTTCTGGGTGCTGATTGCAGCTGTGATTCTGTTGTTTGTACTTTCGACGGATCCGGCTCTGATGGTCTTCATCCTTTTCTGCTTGTATGCACTTTCCGGTTTTGCTTACCAGTTCTACCTCTGGTACACAGGTCAGCCGAATCCGGTTATTCCGCATCGTTCTGAAGTGGAATTAGACGAGCCTGCAGATCAGGTTAAATAGGAAATCATTAAGATATTCGTGCACGGCCCGGGGATTTTCCTCGGGCTTTTTTGATTGTCTTCTCTTTCTTGACCAAGTAACTTAAGTAAACATAAAAGTTGACTTAGTAATAAAAAATGTTTACTATTTAGTTGTTACTGAGGAGTTTTGGATGAAATATGGTCAGTTCATCAAAGCTCTTAAGGACAAGGGCGTGAAGGTTGAGGATCGCACAAGACATCTGAAGCTTTCTTACGGCGGCAAGCAAACAGGTTGCAAAAGGCATCCGGCGGAAGGGTATCCTCTGATGCTTCTAGCAAAATTTTGAAGCAGCTCGGCCTTTGAACTTAAGTAGCAGGCGGGAGGATTCCCGCCTTTCACGATATTGGAGGTTCATGTGAGATTTTCTTACCCGTGTGAAGTATCGAGAGATTCTGAGACTGGTCAGGTTATCCTGGAATGTAAAAATCCTTCAGCCTTTGCTTTCGGAGACAGTTTGGAAGAGGCTGTGAAAGAGATGCATTCTCTTTTACTTGATTGCGTTTCCGACTATATTGATGAGGGGAAAATTTTTCCGACTGTCACAAAACCTGCAAAAAAGAATGAAGTATCTGTCGAGCTAACTCCAAGTGAAACCGTCAAGGTTTTGTTTCTTAATTCCATGGTTGAAACCAAGACAAAACCGATCCAAATCGCCAGACGCTTAGGAATAGCCAAACAGGAAGTTACTCGGATTTTAAATCCCAGACAGAAAACTAAGATTGATACATTAGAAAAAGCAATCGAAGCTACCGGAAAAAAATTGATCTATTCAATCGCCTGACAAACATCAACAATAAGTTGGAATTGAATTCCCGTTGGCAGATGGCAGACATCCGGACGGGAATTTTTTTAGAACTTCTGCGTATTCCAGCGCCACTAATTATTTGAAGTGAATTAAGCCTTATCGCCTTCATCCCATCTAAAATTGAAGATAGATTTCACTCGAAAAAAGGTGTAATTCGTCAGACACTTTCGGGGATGCAGCAGGAGGCTCCGACAAGGAGAGTGTATTTGCTCGAAAGCGTCGCTGTTCAAAGGTAAGGCAGAGACGTTTACGCTGCTTTTCAGTGAGGCTCAGATCTCAACAATTTTTGTGGCTAAAACAATGACAACTGCAAGAGACAAGCTTTTTATTTTCGATACAACCCTTCGTGACGGAGAACAAAGCCCGGGCGCAAGCATGAGCCCGCAGGATAAACTCCGTATCGCCAAGCAGCTCGAATTTCTCGGCGTTGATGTGATCGAGGCCGGTTTTGCTGCTGCCTCTCCCGGAGACTTTGAATCCATCTGCGCAATTTCCAAGGTGATTCGCAACTCCACGGTTTGTTCGCTTGCCCGAGCAAATCCTTCCGATGTGAGAAAAGCCGGCGAGGCTATTGCCGCCGCTCCGAGACGCCGCATACATACGTTCATTGCAACTTCTCCGCTTCACATGGAGAAGAAGCTCAACATGACGCCGGAGCAGGTAATCTTTCGTGCTGTTGAAGCCATTCGCATCGCAAAGGAATACACCGACGATATCGAGTTTTCTTGCGAAGACGCTTCTCGCTCGCAGCCTGAATTCCTTTACCGCATCATTGAAGCGGCGATTCGCGAAGGCGCAACGACGATCAATATTCCTGATACCGTCGGATACGCAGTTCCGTCCGAGTTCGGCGCTTTTGTTCGTGATTTGCGTGAACACGTCTATAACTCCGATCAGGCCGTTTGGTCCGTTCACTGCCATAATGATCTCGGACTTGCCGTGGCCAACTCCTTGTCCGGTGTAGTCCACGGCGGTGCTCGTCAGATCGAGTGCTCCATCAACGGTCTTGGCGAAAGAGCGGGTAACTGCGCTTTAGAAGAAGTCGTCATGGCGGTTAAGACCCGTAATGACTTCTTTAAGCTCGGCGTTGACATCAACACTCGTCAGCTCGTTCCGACTTCAAAACTCGTATCTTCTGTCACCGGTTTCCCCATCCAGCCGAACAAAGCGGTTGTCGGTTCAAATGCCTTCTCGCATGCTTCCGGCATTCATCAGGACGGCGTGATCAAGCATCGCGAAACCTACGAAATCATGACCGCAGAAGATGTGGGCTGGACAAGCAATCGTATGGTGCTCGGCAAGCTCTCCGGCAGAAGTGCTTTCCGTCAGCGTGTGCGCGAGCTGGGCATTCCGACAAAGAGCGAAGCCGAGATCGATGACGCATTTGCCCGATTCAAAGATTTGGCCGATAGAAAAGTTCAGATTTTTGACGAAGATATTCAGTCGCTCTTTGATGCTAAGAATATCCAGCCCCAGGAAATTTCTTTTGTTTCTCTGAAGCAGGAAAGCCAAACCGGTAAGACACCGGTAGCTGAAGTGACCTATATGGACCACGGAGAGCAAAGGGTAGGACGTGCCGAAGGCAACGGTCCTGTCGATGCGACGTTCCAGGCTATTGAAAGCTGCGCCAAGAGCGGAGCAGAACTTCTGCTCTTCTCGATTAACGCTCTGACTAAGGGTGCCGAAGCCCAGGGCGAAGTGACCGTTCGTTTGTCTGTTGGCGGCCGAGTCGTTAACGGCAACGGATCGGACCCCGATGTGCTGGCGGCTTCCGCTAAGGCTTACTTAGACGCTTTGAATAAGCTGGCTAAAGTTGAAGAGCGCAAGAATCCTCAGTTCGATCATGAGCCGACTCCATAAGAGCTGACTTACGAGTAGATTGACAGACGGGCGCTTCGGCGCCCGTCGCTGTAAGGAGATATAGATGGCTTCAGATGCAGAAATGGCTTCCTATATTGCGGACATGCTCAACCCGCTAGGAGAGGTTCGAATAAAGAGAATGTTCGGAGAATACTGTTTCTATGTGAACGAGAAGCCGGTCGGCTTTCTGTGTGACAACGAAGTTCTCGTCAAAACCAATGCAGAGATGAGAGCACTGCATCCTGAAATGCCTCAAAAGCTGCTTTTCGACGGAGCGGTCAATCCGATGTGGCTGATTGACAACCCGGATGATCGAGAAGCTGTCGAACGGTATTTCGGTATTGCGGCAAAGATGCTTCCGACACCCAAACCGAAGAAGCCGAGAGCATTGAAAGAGCCTCAGAAAACAAGAAAGTACCGGGACGGAGAGGGGTCGCCATTGAATGATCCTGCCGTAATGGGCGACGATATGAGAGAAAACAGTGACTAAAAGTTAAGGATCTGATGGAAAACGAGGAGGAGAATGGATTTTTTAGATATAATCTCGACTCGTTTCAATCACGCTCCGGCGTATTTTCCGTCGGAGTCGCTCGTAACGCCGAAAGGCAAAGGAAAATAAAATGGCACAGACTACTGCTCAAAAAGCTGAAATCATCGAGAAGTTCGCTCAGTCCAAGGGTGATACCGGATCTCCTCAGGTTCAGGTTGCTCTTCTGACAGCTCGTATCAACGAACTCACAGAGCACTTCAAAGTTAACCCGAAAGACCACCACAGCCGTCGCGGTCTTTTGAAGATGGTTTCCCGCCGTCGTAAGCTCCTTGACTACCTCAAGGGTCGTGACCTCGCAGCTTACAAGGCTTTGATCGAAGCCCTCAACCTGCGTAAGTAATCTTACCGGCATACCGATGAGCAGCGGTCCGCGGTTTTGTTACCGTTGACCGCTGTGTTTGTTTTTACAGATAAGAATTTTTTAAACCGGAACGTACGCGCGTTGCTGTATGTACGTAAGGCGGTGAGGACCGCCGAGTCGTAGATACCGCAATGTGCAGTTCCAAACATAAGGAAAAGAACGACATGACGATGTTCAATAAAGTAGTCAAGTCCTTTAAGTACGGCGATCACAACGTCCGTTTTGAAACCGGCGAAATCGCTCGCCAGGCCTCCGGCGCCGTGATCTGCGACATGGACGACACTGTCGTATTAGCCACTGTTGTTGCAAAGAAAGAAATTAAACCGGGTCAGGATTTCTTCCCTCTGACCGTTGATTACATTGAAAAAACTTACGCTGCCGGCCGTATTCCGGGAGGCTTCTTCAAGCGTGAAGGCCGTCCGAGCGAAAAAGAAACGCTCACTTCCCGCCTGATCGACCGTCCGATTCGTCCGCTGTTCCCGGAAGGTTTCTTCAATGAAGTTCAGATCATTATTCACGTCCTTTCCGTGAACCCCGAAGTTGATCCGGACATTCCTTCCATGATCGCAGCATCTGCAGCTCTGGCTGTTTCCGGCGTGCCATTTAACGGCCCGATCGCTGCTGCCCGCGTCGGCTACATTAACAACGAATATGTTCTGTGCCCGAACCTTTCTCAGATGAAAGATTCCAAGCTCGACCTCGTTGTTGCCGGTACGGAACGTGCCGTTCTGATGGTTGAATCCGAAGCCGATCAGCTCTCTGAAGAAGTCATGCTCGGCGCCGTGATGTTCGGCTACGAAAAAATGCAGGTTGTTATCGAAGCCATCGACGAACTCGTTGAAGAAGCCGGTAAACCGCTGTGGGATTGGGCTCCTGCAGAACGCAATCAGCAGCTTGTTGCGCTCATCAATCAGATCGTCGGCAACCGTATTCATGAAGCTTACGAGCATCGCAGCAAACAGGACCGCAACGAATGCCTGCGCGCGATCTATGACGACGTCAATGAAAAAGTTAACGCTGCTGTTGAAGTCGGCGAACTCGCTGAAATCGGTGAAAACGAAGTCGCCAACATTCTCTTTGAAATGGAAGCTGCCCACGTCCGCGGCAAGATCCTTTCCGGCGAACCGCGTATCGACGGCCGCGACACTCGCACTGTTCGTCCGATCGAAATCCGTACCGGTGTTCTTCCGCGCGCTCACGGCTCTGCGCTCTTCACCCGCGGTGAAACACAGGCTCTTGTTGTCACAACTCTTGGCACCAAACAGGACGAACAGATCGTTGACGGTCTGACCGGTGAACAGCGTGAACGCTTCATGCTTCACTACAACATGCCTCCGTTTGCTACCGGTGAAACCGGCCGCGTCGGCTCTCCGAAGAGACGCGAAATCGGTCATGGCCGTCTGGCTAAACGCGCTCTAACTGCCGTTCTGCCGAACGAAGAAGATTTCCAGTACACCATGCGTGTGGTTTCCGAAATCTGCGAATCCAACGGTTCTTCCTCTATGGCGAGCGTCTGCGGCGGCTGCTTGTCTCTGCTGGATGCCGGCGTGCCTCTGAAAGACTTCGTGGCCGGTGTTGCCATGGGCCTGATCAAGGAAGGCAATAAGTTTGCCGTTCTGACCGATATTCTCGGCGACGAAGACCACCTCGGCGATATGGACTTCAAGGTTGCCGGTACCGATCACGGCGTGACTGCTCTGCAGATGGACATCAAGATTGAAGGCATCAGCAAGGAAATCATGCAGGTCGCTCTGGCTCAGGCTAAGGAAGGCCGTATGCACATCCTCGGCAAGATGCACGAAGCCGTTGAAGGTCCGAAGACAGAACTTTCTCCGTACGCTCCGCGTCTGGTTTCCTTCAAGATCAATCCGGACAAGATCCGTGACGTGATCGGCAAGGGCGGCGCTGTGATTCGTGCCCTGACGGAAGAAACCGGTACACAAATCAACATCGAAGACGACGGTACCGTTACCATCGCTTCCGTTGACGAAGCCGCCGGTGCAGAAGCCCGCCGTCGTGTTGAAGAACTTGCCGCTACTGTTGAAGTCGGTAAGGTTTACGAAGGCAAGGTTCAGAGACTGCTCGACTTCGGCGCTATCGTTCAGGTTCTGCCGGGCCGCGACGGTCTGCTGCACATCAGCCAGATCGCGCATGAACGCGTCAACCAGGTCAGCGACTACCTCAAGGAAGGCCAGATCGTTCGCGTGAAGGTTCTTGAGATCGATGACAAGGATCGCATCCGTCTTTCCATGAAGGCTTTGATTGAAAAGCCCGAACACAAGGAAAAGAAGGAAGAAGCTGCTCAGCAGGATGGCAATCCTGACATCATCAAAGGCTAATTTCCTTTGATTCTGAGATAGCTTAATGACAAAACCGGCGGCTAAAACCGTCGGTTTTGTCTTTCAATTTGTTGCGAAAACTAGTAATGACTGCTTCAGATGTCTTTGCCATAATGCAGCGATTCACTGATGCACTGTGACAAGAAAAAGTAATGAAATTGAACGGAAACTCACTCGATGAAGTACTGATGAAGGAAACTTTATCCGATGAGGATATCGTGTTCCTGCTCGGTCTGACCGAACCTGAAGACTGCAAGAAGCTTCAGGAAGCTGCCTATAAGAAGACCACCGAGCTTATGGGCAATAAGGTTTATTACCGCGGACTCATTGAAGTCTCTAACGTCTGCACGGTTGACTGCCGTTACTGCGGCATCCGCAAAGATAACTACGGTGTTCACCGCTATACGCTTACCAAAGATGAAATCTTGGGTGCGGCAATGTTTGCGGCTGAAAACGGCTACGGAAGCATCTGTCTTCAAGCCGGAGAGCGCAACGATCCGAAGTTTATTTCCTTTATCTCGGACTGCCTAAGAGAGATTCATCGCAAGACGGTCTCAGAGAGCCTTCTGGATGGTCTCGGCATTACCTTGAGTCTCGGAGATCAGACGAAAGAAGTCTACGAAGAATGGGCGGAAGCCAGCGGCAACCGCAAGAATCTTCGTTATCTCGCACGCTTTGAAAGCTCTAATCACGAACTTTTTGATTTTCTTCATAACGTTCCTCACAAGAAGTCCAAACATCTGGAGCATCGTCTCCAGTGCTTGCAGTGGCTTAAAGAGTGCGGATATCAGGTCGGTACCGGCGTGATGATCGGAATCCCGGGGCAGACCCTGGAAGATTTGTGTTCGGACATTCGTTTGTTCCAGAAGCTTGAAGCAGACATGATCGGCATGGGCCCCTACCTCATGAGCGAGGGCGGGGATCTGAAGTCTTTGGGCCAAACGGAAAACAAAAAGCTTTTCCAGCTTTCTTTGAACATGATTGCGATCACGCGTTTGGTGATGGGCAATATCAATATTGCCGCCGCGACAGCGATGCAGGTTTTGGATCCTCAGGGCCGAGAAACTGCGATTTCTTACGGCGCCAATGTCGTGATGCCGAATCTGACTCCGCTGCAGTACCGAGAAGGCTATCAGCTGTATGACAAGAAACCGGGACTCAAAGATGATCCGGAAACCTTCGGTCTGAAGCTTGAAGAACGCATTCAATCGAAGGGCAGAGAAGTCGGCTGGAATCTTTCCGGATCGTCGAGAAAGTGGCTGAACCGCACCGGCAACTCTCAGGAAGGCTACGACGGCAAAAAGAGCGCCGGCGAGCAGTCCGTGGTGTGGATTAAATCAACTGACTCGTAAAACTACGAGTAAAATTCGGTATTTAGTTTCTACAACAGAGTATTGGAGTTATCTGATGCGCAGAAGTTTGGTGATTGCCAATTGGAAGATGAACGGCTCGGTCGATTTCATTGACCAATGGACGAACGTCTTCACAACTTTTTCTCCCGTGAACACCGAATTAGCCGTGTGTCCGCCTTTTGTCTACATTCGCTATCTCCAGCAGAAATTTCTGACAAGCGCACTCGATATTAATGTCGGCGCACAGGACTGTTCCGTTCATGAATCCGGCGCTTTTACGGGTGAAGTGAGCGCAGGGATGCTGGCCGATGTCAAATGCCCCTGGGTCATTGTCGGACATTCCGAGAGAAGGCAGTATCACGGGGAGACCAATGAAATCGTTGCGGCAAAAGCCAAGATTGCCATCGAACACGGACTTCGTCCGATTGTCTGTGTCGGCGAGACGCTGGAAGAGCGTGAAAGCGGACGAACAAGCGATGTTGTGATCGGACAGCTCAATGCCGTTCTCGATGCGATCGGACCAGAAACTTTGGTTACCGGCGCGGTAGCTTACGAGCCTGTTTGGGCTATCGGAACCGGCAAAACCGCCACGCCTCAGCAAGCTCAATTAGTTCACGCCGAACTGAGGGATAGTGTAGAATCTCGGGATTCTCAAGCTGCTTCCGCGCTCAGAATTATTTACGGCGGATCCGTCAAGCCGTCCAATGCGGCAGAGCTTTTTGCCTGCAATGACATTGACGGAGGATTGGTCGGCGGAGCTTCTTTGAAAGCTGCGGATTTTTATGCCATTGCCCAGGCCGCCAGCGGAATAGGGCTGATTTAATAAACGGATACAATTTATTATGCATTTACTGATTACGGTTGCGGTTGTTCTGCAGGTGATTTCTGCAGTTGCAATCATTGTTTTAGTGCTGCTTCAGCACGGTAAAGGCGCCGACATGGGCGCAGCCTTCGGCGGCGGTGCCTCCGGCTCTCTTTTCGGGGCCACAGGAAGCGCCAACTTCCTTTCCCGTTCTACTGCTGTTGCTTCCACGATTTTCTTCTGCGCTACATTGGCGCTGACATTCGGCGGTCAGGTTCGCAAGGCTCCGGCTGCAGGCGGTGTTCTGTCTACTGTTACGACTGAACAGAAGGCTCCAGCTCAGCCCACACCCCCTGTTCCTGCGACTAATACTAGTGATTTCACTGATAAGCCTGCACAAAATCAAATTCCGAGGTAGAATGTCGTCTTTCGGTTCTGATGAAAACGGAAACGAAAGAAAAAGTTGAAAAAAGTGCCTTCGTGGTGAAATTGGTAGACACGCCATCTTGAGGGGGTGGTGACGAAAGTCGTATGAGTTCGAGTCTCATCGAAGGCACCAAAAAATTTAATTGCTAAGCCGTCGTGGTGAAATTGGTAGACACGCCATCTTGAGGGGGTGGTGACGAAAGTCGTGTGAGTTCGAGTCTCACCGACGGCACCAAAATTCAAAAAGCCTGATTAACGTAGAGTTGTCAGGCTTTTTCCTTACGCTTTACTCATTTCTTTGCTAATTTCTGCTTTTTAAAGTTGACGAGATTCCGCTGCCATTTTCAGATTTTCTGCATTGACAGTTCCTTTTTCACCTGATATTTTGCGTTTTTCAGTGATCTAGCCGGAGTCCAGCTCCGGCAGTCTCATTAAATTTCAATATCCGTACCCAATAGCGGTTCGGTCTCCGGTTCTTCAGGAACCTCTTCCGGAGTTTCAGGACCGGCTCCGGGAACTCTGACATCCAACGCTTCAAAGTATTTAATCTTTTTACCGGCAACTTCGTCGAAGTAGTAGCC
>ERZ791765.97-NODE-97-length-124023-cov-9.946059_pt1 | contig 124023 bp, 122 predicted proteins | sample MGYA00509949_ERZ791765 | MGnify/ENA primary metagenome ERZ791765 (study PRJEB30046, sample SAMN00791980) | human gut metagenome | study: EMG produced TPA metagenomics assembly of the A metagenome-wide association study of gut microbiota in type 2...
TCCGCCTTATCCGTTGTAGAATACAATTAGGCCAAAAGGCTAAATGCCGGAGGCCACTCCCCATACGGCCGCCAGCGTGTAAAAGCCTGGTGGCCGATTAGAAGCCGACGTTCTTACCGCTTTCTTCATGGCTTCACAAATCGGATAGAAAACGGCGGTTAGGTGACACGAAAGGTCCCTTGGTCGATATCATACCAGTTGGCTGCTGTGCGGCCCGAAAGATACCCCAATGGCAGGTGGGCAGGGTCGCGCCCTGGGTTCCGGTTCGATTCCGGATGCTACTGCTTTGTTCTCGCAGGTATCTTCCTTGAGAGCACCCGCACCAAACGGGTGCTTTTCTTTTGCCGAATTTTGGTGTATGATACAAGAAAATGGAGGAGAACAAAAGTGGTGGATGAGCAAAAGTATACGGAGATTTTAAGCGATGAGAAAAACTTTCCCATTGATATAGCTCAAAAATCCAGGATATTTTTACCGAAGTATTTATATAGATATCGTAAATTTAATCCGGAATTTTGGGAAAAAGAAATATTTAATGGAGAGATATATTTGCCAAAAGCTTGCGAATTAAACGATCCTATGGATTGCTTGATTTATTTTGATTTCAAAAAACTACAAGAGGATTGTTATTTGGCAAAAGAACTGGAAAAAAGGCCCCCATATTTAAAATTTTCTGAAGCAAGAAAAATTCTTCAGATTCCAGAGAAACAACAAGAAATTTTTAAAGGCACTCAAGAAAATGTGAGAGTGGCCAGCTTTACAGAGAAGAAAAATAATTTATTGATGTGGAGCCACTATGCGAATTTTCATCAAGGACTTTGTATACAATACACTACTTCAAAGTTAGAAACGTCTTTACTAGATGAATTGTTTCCAGTTTATTATTCGGCTATAAAACCAGATATCACAGAAGAACTGATGAAAGGCTCAAATAATGCCATGATAAAAGCTTTTGCATATAAGGCAAAAGCGTGGGAATATGAGCAAGAGTGGAGAGTAATTAAAACATCAGGCAGTAAAAAACGAACACATCAAAAGGATGCTATTAGTGCAATATATCTAGGAGCGAAGTGTCCAGATGATGATAAGCGGGAAAAGATAATTCAGTGGGCCAAGGCAAATAGAAAAAGAGTTTATCAAATGAAAATTTCTCAAAAAGAGTATAACCTAGAAGAGGAAAAGTTAGTATAAAAAGAGCATGCATAAGAGATAGCTTCGGCTGTCTCTTTTTCTATACCCAAAACAAGGAGGTGAGCCTGGATGGCAAAATATGAATATTGGATAACGCCGGAAGGCTTACTGAAATTGGAAGCCTGGGCGCGAGATGGCCTGACCGATGAGCAAATCGCCGCGAATGCCGGAATAGCAACCGCAACGCTGTATGATTGGAAAAAGCGGCATCCAGAGGTTTCAGAGGCCCTAAAAAAGGGCAAAGAGGTTGTTGACGTTCAGGTGGAGAATGCGCTTCTGAAACGGGCGTTGGGTTATACTTATACTGAAACCAAAAAGGAAAGGACAGCCGAAGGAGTAAGAACCACTACAACAATCAAAGAAGTAGTTCCGGACACTACAGCGCAGATCTTCTGGCTGAAGAACCGGCGCCCGGACCGCTGGCGGGATAAACAGGACATACATGTATCAGGTAGTCTCAACACCGAGAAAACGAAACTGGATGACTTGCTGAAACAGATGAGGGGGTGATGGATAGTGAGTGATGAGCGCTTGCTGCTGTCAGAAAAGTATAAGGCCTTCCTCCGTTGCGACGCGCCGGTGGAGTTCCTGGAAGGGACAACGGCTGCCGGAAAGACGACAGTAGGATTGTTCAAGTTCATGCTAAAGGTTGCCGAGAGTCCCAAGAAGCTGCACATCCTTGCAGCAGATGATACCGGAGCCGCCGAGAAGAACATTATCCAGAAGGACCTGGGTATCCTGGATGACTTCGGTGTACTGGTGGAGTACAAAGGTAACGGCGGCGGTGGCTATAACATGCCCCACATCCTCTTCCGCACATCCGGCGGCGATAAGATAATCTTTGTTGTCGGCTATGGCAACAAGCGCAAGTGGAAGGACGCCCTGGGTGGCCAGTACGGATGCGTGTACATAGACGAGATTAACACGGCCGATATAGACTTTGTGCGAGAGGCTGCCATGCGATGCGATTACCTGATGGCGACACTTAACCCGGACGACCCGGGTCTGGATGTCTATAAGGAGTATATCAACTGTTCCAGGCCATTGCCAGAGTGGGCGGATGAGACGCCAAAGGAAATACTGGACGAATTACGGGAGGAACCAAAACCCGGATGGGTGCATTGGTTCTTTTCTTTTACCCATAACCTGGGGCTGCCGGCGGAGAAGCTGCAGCAGATTATCCAGAACACGCCAGTAGGGACTAAGATTCACAAGAACAAGATTCTCGGCCTACGCGGCAAGGCAACCGGTCTTATCTTCCCGAACTTCGACCGAAAGCAGCATGTGGTTACAGCAGCCTGGGTAAAACAGCAGATTGCCGCCGGCAAGATAAAGTTTCGAAAGTTCTCTGCAGCGCTGGATACATCCTACTCCAGCAAGTCGCCTGATACCATCGCCATGATATTCCAGGGGATCACGATGGACCGTAAGCTCATCATCCTGGCCGAGAAGGTTTATAGCAATGCGGACCTGTCCACTCCGCTGGCCCCATCAGACACTGCGGTAAAATTTGTGGAGTTTCTGGAACGGAATCGGCAGGAATGGGGATTTGCAAAAGATGTCTTCATCGACTCGGCGGACCAGGCAACTATCACGGAGTTGCGCAAGTACAAGCGGCTGCATGGCTGTCTGTATAACTTCTTTGATGCATACAAGAAACTGGAGATACTGGACCGCATCAACCTGCAGCTAGGCTGGATACAGCAGGGGTGTTACCTGGTAGTGGATACCTGCGTGGAGCATCTGTCCGAACTGGACAGGTACAGCTGGGACGATGAGAAGGATAAACCGGAGGACCGAAACGACCATACCATCAATGCGTCGCAGTATGGGTGGATTCCATACCGACAGGGGATAGGATTTGAGGAGGGTGAGAAGTAATGGAAATACAACGGTTGGAAATTGATTTTGATAATAGACTTTTAAAAATCAACGGTAAGGATTATACAGAAACTCCAATTATCGTAACTCTTCCGGGCCCAGAGGGATGGCCGCACGCAATGCTATTTAATGCTGACCAAGCAACAGTACCTGGAGAGTATTTGGAATTACAGATAGAATGCACAGAATCTAATAGGAGGCCGGGAAATGAGGTGGCTATCAACATTGAATGAGAATATCAAAAGAGGGGTACGCAGCTGGCTGAATGTGGTGCCGGCCAGTGGGAACGGCATCCAGATTAACGAGGTCCTGGACTTCGAAGCGAACGCCATCCGCAACCGTATCTGGTATCGGGGAGACAGCAACGAGCTGGAGCAGATGTACCAGCAGCTGGCAGAATATGCGGATAAATATAAGTTCTGGGCCAGCAAGTGTACACCGGGCATGGAGATGCGCAAGATACATACCGGCCTCCCCGGGCTTATCGTTAGGATTCTTTCGGCGATTGTCCTGGCCGACATGAACGACTTTGATTTTGATTCACCAGCTCAGGAGCAGCTTTGGAAGGAGATTGAAAAAGAGAACAAGTTCAGAAAGGCGCTGGAAAAGTCGTTGAAAGAGGTGCTGTATATCGGTGACGGTGCCTACAAGGTGACCATCGACACGGCCCTGAGCCAGTACCCGATACTTGAGTGGTATCCAGGGGAACGTATTGAGATTATAAAGGAGCGCGGCCGGCTGAAAGAGGTAGTCTTTAAAACACCATACACAGTGCGGAGCCAGCAGTATATCCTGTATGAGCACTATGGATATGGATATATCCGTAACGAGCTATACAAGGGAGATACGCAGGTGGATATAGGCGCTATTGAGGCCACGAGAGGGATTAAGGATACAGTCTTTGATAAGACAACCATCCTGGCTGTTCCCCTGCAAGTGTATGAGAGTACGAAATACGAGAGGCGTGGCGGCAGTATCTTTGATGGGAAACTCGACAGCTTCGACGCCTTCGACGAGACCTGGTCCCAGTGGATGGATGCGCTTCGGGCTGGCAGGGCAAAAACCTACATACCGGAGTGCCTGGTGCCGCATGACCCAGCGACAGGACAGATTTTAAAACCGAATCCTTTTGATTGCCGATACTTTGCATCGGACAATGATATGTCTGAGAAGGCGGAGAACCGGATTAATACAGACCAGCCGACAATCCCGCACGACAGCTATATTGCCTCTTATGTGACGGCACTTGACCTCTGTCTGCAGGGAGTCATCAGCCCATCCACGCTTGGCATCGATGTCAAGAAGCTGGATAATGCGGAGGCGCAGCGAGAAAAAGAAAAAGCAACTCTCTACACCCGGAACGCTATCATAGAGGCTCTGCAAGAGACGTTGCCGGATGTGGTGGCTGCTTGTATCAATGCCTATCATATTCTGCTAAGGCAGCCAATTGAGGAAGTGAAGGTTGAAATTTCCTTTGGAGAGTATGCAAACCCATCTTTTGAGAGCCAGGTGGAGACACTCAGTAAGGCCCGGCCTGGCGCAAGCATCATGTCCATAGAGGCGCAGGTGGAAGAGATGTGGGGAGATAGCAAGGATGAAGAGTGGAAAGCGGAGGAAGTGAAGCGGTTAAAAACCGAACAGGGCATTGCAGAGATGGAGGACCCTGGAATTAATCAGGCCGCAGGTGATTTCCTGCTGAACATGGATGGAGGAAGAGCAGATGAAGGTCAAGGTAATGAACCGGACGTACCAGATGGGCTGGGGGGAGTACCAAGGGCTCCTGCAGGTAGCAAGTGAGCAGGTGCCGTTCGGAGTCTACGCGGTTGAGAAGCAGGGGTATGCGGAACTGCGCTGCGACCACTGCGAGAGTGTTACGCAGCTTAAAAGCCTGACACGGCAGTTCAAATCCCAAGGATTTAGGATACATTCCAACGGGAGGTGATGTCGTTGACAGAATATGACATTGGCGCCGCTTTCCAGGCAATTGAGAACGAGTTGATCGCCTCCATGATTCGCAACATGGACCGACATCGGGCTGAGGAAACGAAGGAGGGCATCCAGTGGAGCATGTGGCAGGCGGAGCAACTGAAAGCCCTGGAGAAGTATAAACGGGAAAATCGGAAACGGTATAGCAAGCAGTTTAAGTCTATAAATGGGCAGATAGGAGAACTGCTCCATCAGGCGCGCCAGACAGGTAACATGCAGCAGGAAGTCCAGATACTGAAAGCTATACAGAGGGGATACCGATTCCCGAACATGCCCAAGAAACTATTTGGCCTGTTGGAAGAGATGGACGGTAAAACCTTTCAGCAGAAAGCATCACTGCTGCTTAAACGTCTTAAGGGAAAAGAGGCTGCCCAAGCAACAGCAGAGTTTTTTAAACTTAATGACCGGAAGCTGGAAGCACTTATCAAAGCAACGACTCAAGACATGGAACGCGCAGAGACAGCAGTATTGCGGATGGCTAACGACCAGTACCGGAAGGCCATTTTCAATGCCCAGGTGTATGCCAACAGTGGCGCCGGTACTTACGAGAAAGCGGTGGACATGGCTACCAGGGACATGTTATCCCGTGGCCTGAATTGTGTGGAGTATGCTAACGGTGCGCGTCATACACTGGCCGATTACGCCGACATGGCTATCCGGACAGCAAGCAAGCGAGCTTACCTGCAGGGGGAAGGTGAGAAGCGTCAAGAGTGGGGGCTCGCCACGGTCATTATGAACAAACGTGGGAATCCTTGCCCGAAGTGCTTGCCATTCGTCGGTAAGGTGTTGATTGATGATGTATGGAGCGGCGGCAAGAAGGTAGACGGTCCCTACCCTCTGATGAGTACAGCTATTGCCGCAGGACTCTACCATCCACGGTGCAAGGACAGCCATACCACCTACTTCCCTGGAATTTCTACGGCGGACGATACGTGGACCAAGGAGGAGCTGGAAGCTGTAGAGCAGACCAACCAGCGGCAGGCAGAGAGACAGCATGCAGCACGGCAGGTGGAAAGATTCGGGAGGCTGGCAGAGTTTTCTCTACATCCGGAAAACAAAAAGAAATATCAGCAAAAGAAAAACGAGTGGAAACAAAGACTTGCACAGTATAGGCAAGCTGATATAATGAAAACAGAAGGTTGGACAGATGAGGCAATAGAAAGGCGTAGACTGGATGAAGCAGCGATTGCTGGGCATAAAAGTGAATATGCCATATTGTATGATGAACGAGGAAATAAATTATTTAAAAAGCACGGTGGTCAGCATGAAGTCATTTACACTGATGATGAATGGGCACTTATGAAAAATGGAGTCTCAACACATAATCATCCATTGGGAGCAACCTTTTCTCCTGACGACATCTGTGTTTTGAAAGAGAGCGGGCTAAAAGAAATAAGAGCCGTTGGGAAAGACGGTGTGTTTGTTTTGAAACAGCCAGATATATGGCCGGACGAACTATCTTCGCCAGATAAAATATTTGCTGCCTACGATACTATACAAAAAGAGTTGGAGCCTGAATTTATACAGGCTTATATAGATGGGAGGATCACAGACGAACATGAATATTCAATTTTATATCAGGCGCGGATTCTTGAAGAACTCACAGATAAATATCAGTTAAATTATTTTGTGGAAAAGAGGTAAAAGGATGCCAGATAAAAAAAACAGGGTTAACGTTAGAGACATAGATCGTCCAATAAGCGAGTATCCAAAGGGGACGGAGATTGTACATACCGACAATGCATTTATTCCTTTGCCTACGAAAGAGGAGATGGAAATGTTTTTAAAAAAGAAAGGCGATACCACCAGTCGATAAGAGGCCGGTGGTATTTTTATGTTGTTGCGATATCGCAATGGATAGGAGGTGATCCAATTATCTCCCTTTGAGGCGCAGGGTAATGCGTCTTATTTTTATTGTCCAAACACGACAGGACGCCATAAAAGGTGCGTGGCCGGTGACACCGATGACAATGGACGCAATAAAGAGCGACACTCTCAGAAATGGAAAGGAGCACATGACAATGAGAAAGAAATTTCGGATGAACTTACAGTTATTTGCAGAGCCCACTGGTGGAGCAGGGGGAACCGAGCCGCCAGCAGGAGTACAAGGCCAGCAGACACAGCCGTCTTCGGCTGGAGGGCAGCCACCAACAGTACCGCAGATTGATTATACCAAAATCCAGCAGATGTTGGAGGGCACCTTGGCGGCCAAGGAGGACACGGCCTTGAAGGCCTATTTCAAGCAGCAGGGCCTTAGCCAAGAAGAGGTGGAGCAGGCAATCGCCACCTTCAAGCAGCAGAAAGCAGCTCAGCAGCCGGATGTGGCGGCGCTGACACAGACGGCGCAGGCAGCTCAGGCGGCGGCCCAGCAGGCCATGCTGGATAAGGAGGCAACCCTTGCAGCCATCAGTCTGGGACTCGATGCCAAGACTATCCCGTATGTGCTCAAGATGGCCGACTTAAGCCAGGCTATAGGACAGGATGGGAAAGTCAACACGGAGGCCCTTAATACGGCCCTGAATAAGGTCCTGGAGGATGTACCGGCCCTTAAACCGCAGGCGTCAGGGACAACTGGCTTCGTGCAGGTGGGAGCCGCCAGTACAGGGCAGCAGACAAGCAACGAACCAATGACGCTGAAAGATGCAATTTCAGCAGCACTCAAAAAATAAGAAAAGAGGTATAAGATATGGCAGTAACATTAGCTCAGGCTAAACTTAAGACCCAGGACAAATTGTCTATGGCAGTCATCGATGAATTCCGTAAGTCCAGTTTTTTGATGGATCATATGATTTTTGATGACTGCGTTTCCCCTGTAGGTAGCGGGGCAACCATGACTTATGGGTATTATCGCGTAATCACACCATCTACGGCCAGCTTCCGTGCGGTTAATGCGGAATATACGGCGGACGAGGCCAAGAAACAGAAGTACACCACAGATCTTAAGATTTTTGGAGGCGCATTCGAGATTGACCGTGTGATTGCGGATATGGGAGGAGTGGATGATGAAGTGACCTTCCAGATGCAGCAGAAGATAAAGTCTGCATCCGCACTGTTTTCAGAGACACTAATTATTGGTGATTCCAGCAAAAATGAAAAGAGTTTTGACGGTTTGGATGTGGCTGTAACTGGAAGCTCCACAGAGTACAAGCCTAGCGCAGCAATTGACCTTTCCACTACAGCCAAGGTAACCGAAAATTATCAGCTGTTCCTGGACCAGTTGGACGAGTTCCTGATGGGCCTGGATGGCAAGCCGGATTTTATTGGTGGTAATCTGAAATTGATTGCGAAAATTCGGGCATGTGCTCGCAGAGCCGGTATGTACCAGGTAACAAAGAATGATTTCGGCCAGCAGATTGAAAGCTACGGAGATATACCGTTGGTGGATTTCGGAGCGAAAAGCGGTTCTAATGACCCGATTGTCGCCATCGAAGGAAGCGGAGCCGCCAAGGGCGAAACCTCCCTGTATGCTGCAAGGATTGCACTGGATGGATTCCATGCAATTTCCCCATCCGGCACTATCCCGGTTAAACAGTGGCTCCCGAAGTTTGACGATGCCGGAGCCGTGAAAAAGGGCGAGGTTGAAATGTTGGCAGCTGCCGCGTTAAAGGCAACCAAAGCGGCCGGAATTATGCGCAAAATTAAAGTGCAGTAAGGAGGAACGTTATGCCGAATGAAATGAAGTATGGAAATGTAGACTGGCCTTCCAGCTCCCCGATAAGCGGCGAGCGACTGGCTACTGCCGGGGAATATACCGGCCAGCACAAAGGGAAGGTCATGCAGGATGCCTCCACCAGTGCAGACAATGACGCATATCTGAGAGCGCGCAAGACGGTTAGGCACGGAACGCTCACACCAGATGCCGGGGATGCCAATTTCCCCGACAGGCTTATTACTGTGGGCTATACAGCAACCGGAGCAGTTACGGAAATTTCCTTGTCGGGGGTGAGCTATAATGCCACGGGTAAGGTATTTGAGGACGTTCCAAGCAAGACGGAATCCTTCACATTTAAAGACGGGGAAACGGCCAAGACGGCAAGTAACGCAAGTGGTACATGGTCTGTAGCATAGGGGGTGACATTATGGCCTATGTGCCTTATGTAACACCGGAATATTACCGGGATGTCTATAAGGGCAGCACGGTGCCGGCAGATGGCCTGGAAAAGGCCCTGCAGCAGGCATCACGTCATATTGACTCTCTGACCTACAACAGGATTGTGGGCCAGAGATTTTTAAGTTTGACGCCGTTTCAACAGGATGTTATTCGCGAGGTAGTCTGCCAGCAGGCGGATTTTGAGACTGAGAATGCCGACGAAATTAACACTATCCTGCAGGGCTACAGCATCAATGGTGTGTCGGCACAGTTCGGGCAGAGCTGGAATGTATTCACGGATAAGGGTGTGGCAATGCGTCGCGATGTGTACGCCCTGCTGTCACAGACAGGCCTGTGCTGCCGGTTAGCGAGGTGAGAGGATGAAATACCCATGTTTAGTGCCGAAACGCCTTTGTAAGACGGATATCCACGTTCATCTGGAATCAGAAGAACTGAACAACCAGGGCAGCCCGAAGTATACGGCGGATCTGGAATTAAAATGCAACTTCCAGGACCGGGCGAAGACGATCCTGACGGAAGAGAAGAAGCTGGTGCAGATTACCGGCACTGCTCTCTTCTCAGGGGACATTGCCCCTGATATGCCATCCTTAAGTGGTGGCACGGTGACGGTATTCGGTCAGGAACGCCGCATCGAGCAAGGGATGAAGGCCCGGAACCCGGACGGTACGGTTAATTATTGTCAGTTGGAGGTGGTCTGATGCAGGTAAAATCAACGGTGAAGATGAACTTCCCACGGATTAAACAGCTGACACAGGCGGCAGTGACCGCCCTGGAGATGACTGGAGAAGCGCTGCATACCGAAGTGGTTCAGGCGCAGGTATTCCCGTTTGATACTGGAAACTTGCAAAATGAAAGCACCTTTGTGGATTATAGCAAAGCAAAAGACGGCAAAGTCACGCTGATATCCAGCACGCCTTATGCCCGGCGCCTTTATTATCATCCGGAATATAATTTCCAGACAAAAGAAAATCCGAATGCGAAGGGGCACTGGTATGAAGACTGGGAGTCTGGCGGAAGTAGAGCGAATTTTGCCCCGAATGCCTTTAAACAGTTCTACAAGAAAGTAGGTGGCGTGTGATACTTACAATCAATGATATCCGCGGCTATATTGCAGGTCTTGGGATAGCGGCGGATGATAATGTGTACATCGGCAAGATGGACGGAAAGAAGCAAAAGTCCATTGGTGTGTACAGCCGCCCAACCAGTGGGATGCCCAATATGGCCCTGGGAGGGATGGACTGTACCACCTATGATATCAAACCAATTTCCCTGCTTGTGCATTGGAGCAAGGACAAGGGAGCGGCTGAAGCAGCAGCCTATGAGCTGTTTGAGAAACTTAAAAGTGTAACCAGCCTGTCCATAGGAGACACCCACATCAATTACCTGCGCCTGATGGTTCCAGAGCCACAGGACGTTGGTACGGATGATAGCGGGGTGTATGAGTATGTGATATGGCTGGATTTTATTTATCAGAGAAAGTGAGGAATAAAACATGTCCAAAGAAGCAACGGTATATCCGGTACATAATAACAAATTTAAGTTTGGTACGGCCGGTCTGCTTAGTACAGACGCGGAAATGGTAGTGCCGAAAGACTTGACAAACTTTGCTCCGACCATCGACGGAACAACGGAAGAGTGGTATGCGATGGATGCGGAGGGATGGGCGAAATCAGCGGTGACAGGGAAGAAGCTCAGCTTTTCCTTTCAGGGTAAAAGGAGCGTGGGCGATCCGGGCAATGATTACATAGCCGGGCTGGCTCTTGCAATGGGACTGGATGCAATGACGAAGTTTGAATGGGAAATGGTGTCAGGTGCAAAGATGGCATTTGACTGTGTCGTTAATGTGACCACGCCGGGCGGCGGAGACAGTACGGCACTGGACGCACTAGAGTTTGAGGTGACCTGTTACGGAAAACCGAACTTTACAGCGGCACCCGGGGGTTGAAATTCGCCCGCAGAAGAAAAAGCGCATAGTGAAGCAGTCAAACCTGCAGAAGTAAAGGAGATAGAAGATGGCGAAAGTAGTTGACATTACAGACAAATTAAGCTTTGAAGGCAATCCCTCTCTGGCAATCAAAGGAAAACACCTGGAAGTAAATGCAGATGCCCCGACCATGCTGAAAGTTATGGGGCTGATGGGAGGCGCAGAGCCGGGAGTGAATGAAATCCTGGAAACATATGATTTGATGTTTCCTGAAAAGTCTAAAAAAGAGATTGAGAAACTGAAGCTGGGATTTAATGACTTGATTGTCGTCGTTCAGGAGGCAGTTGGACTGATTATAGGGGAGGATGAACAGCCGGGAGAGCAGTGACCCGTACTATGATTTATTCGGAGACTGGGACTTGATTATATCCAGTTTCTTATCACAGTACGGGTTGCGCATCAGAACGAAAGAGTTTGAGAGTGTCTCCTGGGATGAATTTAAATCTCTTCTAGCCGGAATGGCCCCGGAAACAGCCCTAGGGCGTATGGTGGCTATCCGGTCAGAGACGGACAAAGATGTAATCAAGCACTTTACCAAAGAGCAAAAGCGGATTTATGACGATTGGCGGAATCGGAAGGCGGAACGCACCAAACAGGAGCCGCAGACTTATGAGCTGCAGATGAACTATCTTGAGAGTATGATGGCGGCAATATGCGGAGGTGGTTGAGATAAAGGCAGGTGATGTAAATGGCAGCTGACAGCGTTGGTCAGATTGGTCTTGACCTTGTAGTTAATAAAAACGATTTTGACAAGCAGATGAAGGGCATCCAGGGGCTGGCTAAAAAAGCTGGTGCAGCCCTGGCGGCTGCCTTTGCAGTTAAGAAGCTGATAGACTTCGGGGCTCAATGTATTGAACTGGGCTCCGACCTGCAGGAAGTGCAGAACGTTGTTGATGTAACGTTCCCGCGCATGTCAAAGCAGATTGACGACTTTGCCAAGAATGCGGCGGTGCAATTTGGTCTGTCAGAGACGATGGCGAAGAAATTTGCCGGAACCTTCGGCGCGATGGCGAAGGCATTCGGCTTTGGTGAAAAGCAGGCTTATGAGATGGCTACGGCACTGACTGGATTGGCTGGCGATGTGGCGTCGTTTTACAACATATCGCAGGACGAGGCCTATACAAAGCTAAAGTCCGTCTTTACCGGTGAGACAGAGACGCTTAAGGACCTGGGAATTGTTATGACACAGAGTGCCCTTGACAGCTATGCCCTGGCCAATGGATACGGGAAAGTAACTGCCAAAATGTCCGAAGCTGAGAAGGTGGCCCTGCGGTATCAGTTTGTGCAAGACCAGCTTACCCTGGCATCCGGGGATTTTGTCCGCACGGCTGATGGGTGGGCCAACCAGGTTCGAATACTGAAACTGCAATTTGACAGCTTAAAGGCTACGATTGGTCAAGGGCTTATTAATGTCCTTACGCCGGTCATTAAGGTCATTAATACGATTATCGGGAAGCTGATGAGTCTGGCCAATGCTTTTAAGGCCTTTACGAACCTGATATCCGGAAAGAAGGGGTCCGGAGGCGGAGCGTCAGTGGCTGCAGCCGGCATGGAGGCCGTGGCGGAGTCAGCAGATAACGCAGGCGCTGCAATGGGCGGAGCCGGTGGAGCAGCGAAGAAAGCCGCGAAAGACATCAAAGGTGCGACAACAGGCATTGATGAACTGAATATTATTCAGCCATCAGATTCTGGTTCAGGAGGCGGTGGAGGGGCCGGTGGGGGCTACGACGCAGATGAATTTGACATGGGAGAGATTGATACCTCTCCAGTCGACGAGATGGATGCCAAGTATCAAGCGTTGATTGATAAGGTGAAGGAGCTGGCCGACCTTTTTAAATATGGGTTTAAAATTGGCTTTGGCGACACATCAGTCCTGGATAGCATCCAGTCTTCGATTGATGGAATTAAGAAAAGCCTGAAGGATATTTTTGCGGATCCGGCAGTAAAGAAAGCCGCCGACAACTTTGCGAAACAGTTCTCGTATAACCTGGGGAAGATAGCTGGAAGCTTTGCCTCTGTGGGGGCCACGATTGCCGATAACCTGCTGGGCGGAATTGACAAATATCTACAGCAAAATAGTCCCAGGATAAAAGATTTCCTGGTATCAATGTTTGATATCGGAAGTGATATATCTATGATATCTGGTCGCTTTTCGGAGGCCATTGCGGATATTTTTTCCGTGTTCCGGAGCGATGCAGCAAAACAGATTACCGCCGATATAATAGCTATTTTCTATGATGGTTTTATGGGGGCGCTTGAATTGGGAGGCGCTTTCGGCCTTGATATTCTGGATTTAATAACAGCACCAATTATCGAAAACAGCTCTGAATTTAAAGAAGCGTTCAATGGAATTTTGGAGGCGGTTCAGGCTATAACAGGTTCAATCAGCGAGACGTTTTCTAAGTTTGTAGACACTGTATTAGATGTATACAACAAAAATATTTCGCCATTAATTAAAAGTGTCAAAACAGGTCTATCCGAGATTGTGAAAACATTCCTGGAAGCATTTAACACTCATATTCTTCCGGTTATTCAGTATGCAGCAGAGCGTTTTGCTGAATTTAATACAAGCACTTTACAGCCGCTTATAGAGAAGTTCGGCGAGTTTGCCGGAAAGGTAACAGAGTGTATACAGACGGTTTGGGAGACAGTCTTACAACCCTTCATCACTTGGTTTATCAATAACATAGCACCAATAATCGCCAGCAACCTCAAAACTGCTATAGATAATTTTTTTGCTTTTTTAGATAGTGTTTCGGAGGTAATCAGCAATGTTTTGGATGCCCTTGGAGGTCTATTAGATTTTCTGATAGGAGTTTTTACCGGGGATTGGGAACGGGCTTGGGATGGAATTAAGCAATTCCTTTCGTCTTGTTGGGAAGCTATGAAGGCCTTGGTTCGAGTTGCCTTTGATGCAATTAAATTATGTATTGACACGGTACTCAATACTATAAAAGGTCTTTGGGGACTGATTTGGAATAATATAAAGTCCTTCGCGGAAGAAACCTGGAATGCCATTAAGAATAAAGCTTCGGAGATATTTGAGGCAATTCGAGATAAGCTTTCCGAAATCTGGGACAATGTCCGTTCCACAATAGAAGACAAATGGAACGCTATTAAAGAGTGGTTTGAGGACATCTGGCAGAAAATCAAGGACGTCTTCAAACTGGACGAAATGGTGGAAATCGGTAAAGGCGTCATGAATAAACTCTGGGATGGCTTAAAAGCAGTCTGGGATGAGATTACGGGATGGCTTTCTGGGATCGTGGATACGGTTAAACAGATCTGGCAAGACGTTTGTGACACCGTAAAAGACATTTTTAAGAAGTCCAAAGAAGCAGAGGACAGAGATAGTGACAGTGGTAGCAAATCTAAGAAGAGCGGCGGCAGTCGTGGCTCCTCCACCGGTCCGGCCAGCGAGATTTCCGGGCATGCCAGCGGTGGGTTCCCGAAGTCGGGCCAGATGTTTGTGGCGCGTGAAGACGGAATCCCCGAGATGGTAGGCAAATGGGGAGGCCGCGCAGCCGTGGCCAATAACATGCAAATCACACAGGGTATTACCCAGGCAGTACAAAGTGGCATGCGGAGTGCAATTGCGCCGTTGGTATCCACAATGACAAATGCGGCCAATCATGCAGCTCCGCCGCTTGCAATGGTCGGTAGCACAGTACCTGTATATTCCCAGGAAGACAGGATGCAGGAGATGGTAAACCGGGCTGTCGCAATGACATCTGGAACAGACAACTCAAGCGAGCAGCATTTGGCTATCATGGTGGAACTGCTGAAAAAGATAATCGAACTAATTGAGAATCTGGATTTGGTGGTCAACATCGACATCCGGGAAATCCGGAAGAAACTAAAGGACTTAGAGAAGCGCACAGGCTATGGATTTACGTAAGGAGGCGGTGAGATGGCAGTAATCACAATCAATGGCCGAGAGTTTCCCGCCCCTGATATTGGCGGAAACCTGGTAGTGGCTACGAACGTAAGTGACGGGAAAAACGCAAATGGCGAGTTCGTCGGGCAAAAGGTGGGCCGGGACCAGTATAAGTTTGACGCTCTGCAATGGAAGTTTCTGGACGCTGCTATCTGGTCCGCTATGTTGCAGGAGTTTGACAAGTTTGTGGTAACAGCCCGGATACCTGACATGGTACATAATAATTGGATAACGATTCGGATGTATCCCGGGAATCGGACAGCTACGCCGATAGAGTTTGATTTCTGGGGCCTCCCGACGAGGTACCGAGACTGCAAGGTAAACATTGTGGATTGTGGGGTGATGGAGTAATGCAGGCGTGCAGCCAAGCCTATAAAGCGGAAATGAAAAAGGAATATCGTAACCGTTCCTACATGCGAGTGACAATCGGTTTGATTAACCAGGAAGCCCAGGCTTCCGCTTTTGTTCCGGATCCGACCAATTATGCCTACTACAGTAATCTAAAATGGCCCCTGGACAATTATTCGGTGTCTGAACTATACGCCACCTGTGATGAAGATTACAGCACGGTGGATGGCAGCATGTATTTTCTACCCCGCCGTCGGCAGGACATAGTGTTAAATGCAGGTATTGTAACAGAGGAGCTGTCGGGGAGTATTCTGATTCGTTTTCCGATACAGTACAATATCAAGGGGGTGACTGTGGAGTTTGGCAAGGCGTATCCAGTAGATTTTACGATTGAATCCGACAACAACACGGTGGAAATAGCTGGGAATGCGTCTGGACATTTTGTAACAGAGGAGATATTTACGGCGGCTACTTTCCTGCGATTTACGCCGTCAGTCATGGTCAACGGCCAGAGCCGGTTCCGCATTCATCGGCTGACAATGGGGATCGGCATTTACTTTGATAATAAAAAAATCAAGTCAGCCAGCAAGAAGGAGCATATCAGCCCTGTATCAGAGGAATTGCCGACGATTGATTTTGACCTGACGGTGGAGAACAAAGACCGCGCCTATGATGTGGAGAACAGCGAGAGTACGGTGAATTTTTTGGAGCCGGGGCAGGAGATATCGGTGTTGTACGGGCAGGAGTTGGATGACGGGACCGTGGAGTGGTTGCCAGGAGCTACAGTATCCCTAAAAGAATGGTCTGCGGATGACGAAGAAATGAGTTTTTCTGCGTCCGATCGTTTTGATGGAATGAACGAGACATATTATAAGGGACTGTACCGGGAGTCTGGTATTAGCCTGTATGATTTGGCCACAGATGTGTTTGACGATGCTGGCGTGGATTACCGGACGTACTGGTTAGACCCATACCTGAAGGATGTACTGGTAAAAAATCCTATGCCGGTTGTTACACACAAAGAAGCACTGCAGATTATTGCTAATGCCGGCCGGTGCATCCTGTATCAGGACCGCTCCGGAGATATTTATTTGAAATCTAGTTTTATTCCGGATATGGTTGCCAACTCAGACAATGAAACCTATTTTTCACATGCCGGCGCCGTTTTAAATGGAGCAGATAAGGCGGACTACGCGATGCCCGTCCGGAACTATTCGGACGCAAGGCCGACACAATATTTTCTGCCCCGGCAGGCTGAGGGAACTGCTTACTTGGATACCGGTTATATATCGGAGGAAACAGCTGATGAGAATGGACTGTTTTCGGAGAATCCAACCATTACCATTGTTTTGGAGGCTGCGTTTAAATGCTTCGGCCTGACGATGGGATTTGGGCGAAATCATCCAGAGCAGATGATATTTCATGCTTATTATAATGACGAGCTTCGGGAAAGCTACAGTGTAACCGTATTGGAGGCGTTATCGGTTATTAGTCATGAATTTACAGAGTTTGACAGGCTGGTCCTGGAATTTACCAGAGGCTGCCCGGATAACAGGGTTGTGCTGAATCATATTTCTTTTGGTGACAGCACAGATTATGTGCTGGAATATGGCCATGAGCTGACGAAGACACCGAAGGGAACACAGGTAGAGAAAACCAGGGAGCTGCAGGTGCTGCGGACACTGTACAATCCGGGCGGAGAACCGAAGGAGCTGGCGAAGGAAACCATTACGTTATCCGCGATAGACAACCGATATACCTTCTATTTCTCGAACCCGTCTTATGACCTGTCCTGCGCCATCACAGAACCGCAGGCCGGTCAGGCAGCGGCGATTGTGGAAGCAAGCAATTATTACGCCACCGTGGAAGTGACCGGTGCGGCCGGGGCAGTTGAGGTGACCATAAACGGCAGGGAATACGGAACGTCGCAGGCTAAGGTCAGCCGTCAGCTGAACCCGACGGGGACGCTGGAGACGTGGAAGAACCCCCTTGTGTCAGACGCGAGGCATGCTGCGGATTTGGCGGACTGGATCGGCGATTACATGAAAGCGGATCGAGAGTATGAACTGGTATACCGCGGAGAGCCGCGGATTGATGCCAATGATATTGTGTTTTTAGAGAACCGGTATGTGGCGGATTTGCTCCTGAGGATTTATGATCATACGCTTAATTTTAACGGTGCTCTGTCTGGAAGCATGAAGGCAAGGAGGGATATGAGCAATGTGGCAACAGCCAAAAACCGACTGGCAGGTCGGTGATTTTTTTAATATCGAAGATTACAACCGAATTAAAGGGAACCTTGAGGAAATACAAAAGCAGGCGCTGATTCTATGGCCTGCTTTCCCGTTCGAGGAAATGGGGGCAGATAAAACTTATCAGGATTACGGATTTTATGCCGATGAACTTAACCGGTTTGAGGCAAATGTGGATAACGTCTACAGAGGTACTTTTAATTGTACGGTTGGAAACAGGGAAACTTTTTATGATAATCAGCCATTTATCGACTGGCGGGAGTTGAACCGGATTGAGGAGGCATGCCGCTTTATACATAACAATATTCAGAGCAGGATTAACGGTCGGAAGAAGCTGGCCTTTACGTTAAATGGAGGTGATTTTTAAAATGGTTTTAAAAACAGACTACAAGGACGCCATGTATGACGGGGCGAGAAAGTGGCGCATTACCCAGAATGCTGACGGGACGTCCGGAATCGCAGACGAGACAGGTTATACACAGGAAGGCGATCGGTTTGGGGCTAATGATATTAATTCTACCAATACTGCTATCAATCGGATTAACCATGTGACCGAAGTAACATTAACGGCATCTGGGTGGGAGGGTGGTGCTGCTCCGTACACCCAGACGGTAAGTGTGCCAGGAGCTACGGCCGACCTGGATGCGATACTGGTTAGTGCGCTGGCTGATGGGGCGAGCGTCACCACCCAGAAGGCGTATATAAAGGCATTTGGGATTATCTCCAGCGGAACTGCATCGCTGGGAAATGGGACGGCTACATTTAAAGTATACAAGAAGCCGGCAACAGATTGCCTTGTGGGATTGAAGGGGGTGTAACGCATGGGGAAAATATTGATGCCGGGCGGCGGAGGCGGTGTCGACCTGGATGTAATAACAGCCGGCGCAGAGGATGTTCTGGCCGGTAAAGTAATCGTGGACAAAAACGGGGAGCCGCTGACCGGGACGATGGCGGACCAAGGTAACTGGAACTTTTCAGAACTGGTGGCCGGCTCTGCAGTGACAGTTCCTGGTGGAAAACACGGCGGTGGTGGAAAAGTGACAGCAAAAAGCCTGGCCAGCCAGACGCCCGGTACATCAGCGGCCGGACATATTCTTGCCGGAAGAACGGCATGGGTAAACGGTAGTAAAATCACTGGCACGATTCCCAGCCAGGCGGGAGGAACATTGACACCCTCCACGTCAGCAGTAACTGCAAACTGTTCTGGCAAATACATGACAAGCAATTACACCATTCCAGCCTTCGCCTTACCGCCAGCAAACGCTCTCCGTAAAGGCTATTCCTACACCTTGTACGGGAAGACAGTTACTGGGACGTTGGAACAATGGTTATCTTCTCCTGCTGATGTTACCGGGAACGAAACAGGAGCAACCAAAATAGGCACCTCGACTGGTTTCTTTTCATGGATTACAAGTCCAAAAAGCATAAACGTGTTTTGTGGTAGTAATGGTGGTTCCACGTTGGGCCGACTTAATACAGCAGTAAATGTTTCGTCATATAAATACTTAAAACTATTCGTCCCCAGAGCATATGATAAGTCAGGCTCACAATACTACACTAAAGTAGGGATATCTTTACAAGCAGATGGAAGCGGGGTTACATATGGGGCGGAGGTGCTTGCTAATAGTACTGTTACTAATTTTAACGTAATTCTGGATGTCACAAATTACAATGGGATGTATTTTATTTATGTGTCTGTAAGAAGCGCAAGCACTACCAAAAATAATGGAATAATGGGTGGAACTATATCCCTATCTAATTCGTAAGTAACGAGTTACTGGCATTTAAGCTAAAGTCATAAATATCTCGTAGATAAACCCCCTATCGGGGCCTAAATTTCCACTAGAACTTCTGTGGTAGACACCATACACATATATGTAATAATTACCACTTAAGGATGATATGTCAAGTATATTATACTCTGGCCCGTTTGAACGTGTATCAAGTACATTAAGTTTTGCCATATCTGTTTCCTTTGCAGATGCAGACTTAGACACTCCTATTGAAAACTTGTATCCGTTCACCGGGGTACTACCACACCTGCCTGGTGGTCGGCTACTGCATTAAACATATCAAATGGCTGGAAGCGGTCAGTAATCAGTACATCCCATCAATCCTGGCAATCCTGGGCGCAGTCCTGGGATGTGTGGCCGTCGGAACGGTCAGTCTGGAAAGTATCGTGTACGGGGCGGTAACAGGACTTGCCAGTACCGGCCTGCACCAGGTTTTCAGCCAGATAATCAATAAAACAGAATAATAAGTAACCTGGGGAGCCGATTGGCTCTCCCTTATTTTATAATTTAAGCCATGAAAAGGAGATTAAAACTATGACAAACTGTAAGAAACACAAAATCAATGATGCAAACCACTACAAACACTTAATACCGGACACGGACTGTACTTGTGATGTTGGTATTAATGGCCCAGCTGGGGACCCGGACTTAATCGCGAAGGGGAGCGGAGGGTATGACCATCCGCAGACTCCGCCGGCGAAAGGGCCGGGAGCAGATCCGGAGCTGCTGGCGAAAAGCAAGCCGCCGTTAAAGCATCCGGAAACACCTGCAGCGACTGGACCAGCAGCAGAATAGTTGCGACATTTAAATGGACAGGGCGGCCCTTTGAGACTGTCCTGTCACTGAGGTGACCATGTATATTGACACAAATACAATTATAACGGTAGCCAGTGCAATGACAGCATTGGCTGCCATTTTTTCGGCCGTTTTTGCAGCCCACAGGTGGTTTTTAAAACAGGAAAGACAGGACAAAGAAATCGAACAGATAAAATCAGAACAGTGCCTGCTTACGTATGGGGTACTGGCTTGCTTAAAGGGATTGAAAGAACAGGGGTGCAATGGCCCCGTAACAGAAGCTATCAATAAAATAGAGAAACATATCAACCAACAGGCACACGAATGAGAGGTATAATTATGGATTTTGGAATTGCAAGTGTAGCAGGAATTACAGCACTGTGTTATCTGGCCGCTATGGCGGTTAAGGTGACATCGGTAGACAATAAGTGGCTGCCAGTTATTTGCGGCGTTATTGGGGCCACACTGGGCGTTGTAGGCATGTATACGATGCCAGATTATCCGGTGAAAGACATTATCAATGCGGCGGCCGTCGGTGCGGTATCTGGCCTCGCGGCTACCGGTATTAATCAGATGTACAAGCAGCTTAAAGACAATCAGTAAAAGCAGACAGAGGCGCCGGTGGAAGAGACAGTATAAGTTGCGATATCGCAACAGTACATAGGGCCTGGGATATCCCCGGGCCTTTTTTAATAGGAGGTTATAATGGTACAGAGTGAACAGAGCAGAGAACTTGGAGAAAAGTGGTTTAAACAGCTGCAGACCGAAGTGGCAGCGGCACCGGCAGAGAATCTGGAGGACTTCCGGGCGGCCATAGACCCGGATACGATGGGATTTTATGGTCAGGAGGGAGTGGACGATGAAGATTAATAAACTGCTTACCCCATACAATTATAACGACGGTCAGATTAGCCGTATCAAGTACATTGTAATCCATTATGTAGGGGCTACAGGCGGAGCAAAAGCCAATTGCAAGTATTATGCCAGTGAGCATATTGGCGCCAGCGCCCACTACTATGTTGATTTTGATGGTAGCATCTGGCAAAGCGTGGAAGATAAAAATATAGCCTGGCACAGCGGCCGTAAGGATGGCATATATAAGCATCCCGAGTGCCGCAATTCCAACAGTATCGGAATTGAGCTGTGTGTCAGAAACAAAGGAAGTCAGGCGGCAACCAGCCGGGATTGGTACTTTGAGGATGCCACGGTGCGTTCGGCTGTGGCCCTGACCAGAGAGCTGATGGAAAAATACAAGATAACGGCAGACCGGGTGGTCCGGCATTATGATGTCACCGGTAAAATATGCCCGAATCCTTTTGTCTATAATCATACGGATCATACCTGGGAGGAGTTTAAAGCCGCGCTTAAATCAGCCGGTTTCACACCGGGGTGGGAGAAAGATACTTTGGGCAGATACCGCTATGTACAGGCAGACGGCACCTATGCAGTTAATAAATGGCTGCTGATTAACCATCATTGGTATCTGTTCGGGAAAGACGGATACATGCTGACCGGCTGGCAGCGCTGGAACGGCAGTAGCGTCATCGGTTTGGATGAACCGGGGGACTGGTATTTTCTCGACAATACGGTGGATGGGCCGTTGGAGGGCGCATGCTGGCACGAGCGGGCCGGAGGGTTTGGCGGCCTGGAGGTGTGGGAAATTAATTAAAATATTTTGAGTGGTTGGGGGTATCCTGGCCACTTTTTTGTGTGGTGGGAGAAGAAGAATAAAGAAAAGAGTAATGTAACGGCAAAATAAAATCAGAGAAAGGATGAATTTTATGTTAGTAGAAATCACAGGGAAGAGATACGAAGAAAAATTGATTACAACGAGTTTGAAGGTTGCAGAAAAGTTCGAGAAGAACCATCAACACATACTCGAGGCCATCGATAAACTGACGGTCGAAAATTCGACAGTCGCAGAAATGTTTACCTTATCTACATATAAGGCTGGGAATAATCATGAATACAGAATGTATAATATGAACAGGGATGGCTTTTCTCTGCTTGCAATGGGTTTTACAGGTGAAAAGGCGTTGAGGTGGAAACTGGATTATATTAAAGCTTTCAACACTATGGAGACCGAACTTAAAAGAATTTACACGGAACGGCAGCAGTGGCAAATCGAGAGAGATAAAGGTGTTATCGTCCGTCATATCCTGACTGACACCATCAAAATGAAAGTAGCCGACAGCCCGCATAAGAAATTCGCCTATCCCAATTATACAAAGCTTATTTACAAGACTATCTTCGGTAAAACCATGAAAGAACTACAGACACAGTACGGTGTCAAGGGCAAGGAAAGCATTAGGGAATATGTGACAGCAGATGAACTTAAGCAGATTGAATCTATGGAGATGCTGGTCAGTAGCCTGATAAGCTGCGGATGGGGATATGACCAGATAAAAGCTTTTGTACAGACCAACGCAACGAAGATGCTGGCTGGGTAGTGGTCACAAAACTATACCCTTATCCGTTTATTGGGTATAGGGGCAAAAACAAGCCTACGCTATCATTAAAAATGGGCGACGCTGGGAGACATGCTCTCCATTGGCCTCGCCCCACATATCCTACTCTCTAGGCCCCGGACCCTCAACCGGGGCCTCTTTTTCTTTTTGCTCTTTAGCAATTTTCTTAAGCTCTTCCAGTATTTCCTCCCTGCTGTATTTTTGCGTTTTCTCGGGAAACCTTCGATGCTTTACAACATACCTGACAGTAAATGCAAAGCCAGTTAACGCAAGGTCGATAGCAGACAGGTAATATAGGATATCAAGCTTAAATCGGTTCCATTTTTTCATGTCAATCCCCCTCCCCTTTAACTTTATCATACTACTTTGGTACAGTGATGGTGCTGGAATTATATGGTAATTCTTTGTAGTAGTATTATAACGTAATTATAAAGTAAATACTATATGATATAAAATCTATTTTAGATTTTTGGATAGGTTACAATGGTAGTATAAAATATTACAGAGTTGGGAAGTAAAAATGATGGATGAAGGTTATGTGCTGGAGAGAATTGAAGAATTATGCGATAAAGAGGGCTGGTCGCATTATGTACTGGCAAAGAGATCAGGCATATCACAATCTACCATATCAAATATGTTCAGTCGGACTAATCAACCGACATTTATCACAGTGGCAAAGATTTGTGATGCCTTTGGAATCACAATGGCCCAGTTTTTTAATTCTAAAAAGCACCTTGATTTGACAGAAGAACAAGAAGACATTTTGTGTATGTTTGACGCTATGTCTGCCCAGAAAAGGGAATTGGTGAAGGCTTTTATGAGCGGACTTATAAATGGATAACAGAGGTGACCAGGAGTGATCCGCATTTTAAAATATTTCAGAATGTCTAAGTTTTGTCCAAGTACGCCCGTTCCGCCCTTATTTTATAAGGAAAGGAACCATGACTTTTAATCAAGTTGTCCGGGGTTCGAATCCCCGATGCCTCATGAATGAAAGATAGCGGAAAACCTTGTAATTACAGGGCTTTCCGCTTTTTTTGCTGATGACGGTGACCTGTGCGTGCAGGTTATCGTTTAACAGGAGAATCGCGTTCAAATTGCATTTTAGTCAAATTCTGTCTCAGTTAAAATCCAAGACGGAGGGAGCCTCTTTCAGGGAGGACAAAACAATGGAAGATTTTGTTTTGATTGCCGGTATTCCGGAACGGATTTTTGCCAATATGGATTCCAGGCTTTGGGTGGAGGATGTTACAATCTTCAGTAAATATTCGTAATCACCGCTGATGCAATAAGCTTCCCATATATCAGGTTCTTCCTGAATCATGTCCAGGAATACCTGAGTGGATGATTTTTGTTTGCTCTGTAAAAAAATCTGGCAGTAACAGATAATCTGCCTGTTTATGGCCTGAGCATCCAGAACAGCGGTGTATCCTTTGATGACTCCCTGCTCCTGAAGCTTTTGAACCCGGTTGCTTACGGCCGGGGTAGAAAGGGACGTCCTGTTCCCGATTTCTGAAAAAGACATCCGTGCATTTTCACGTAATAGCTGTATTATCTTGTGGTCGGTCTGATCGATTTCTGTCACCTCTTTATCTGATTTTAGAATTTAACTCCATTATAACAAAATCATGCTTTAAATACAATGAACACCGTTTTACTCGGGTGGTTTTTGGCGCTCCTTTTTGGCGGGGGAGGAACAGTAACCTTATGTTTTTACACAACGGCTTTAATATTTAAGGTCTGAATGAGGAAAAAGTAAATCTTTTAACGTGTTATTGTGGATAAATGGATGTTTATCCCGGATGCCTGTATAATGTGAAAGTCTTTCGTAACGACATTACATAGGAATACAGGAAAAAGGGTGAAGATGATGAAGAAGGATATCAGGATGATGAAAGCGGTTGCTGCGGCTGTGCTGGGAAATTCATTTTTTGGATTAAGCTTTTTATTTTCCAAAGTGGCGCTGGAACGGCTGGAGCCGTTTGTATTGCTGGCGGTACGGTTTATAGTGGCATTTGTGATGCTTAATCTTGTTTTGCTGACCGGAAAAGTGAAGATCAGGCTGACGGGAAAGCCGGTTCAAAAAATCCTCATGCTTGGGATGGTGCAGCCGGTTCTTTATTTTACATTCGAAAATTATGGGATTCGGGGGACGTCTACGGCATTTGCAGGAACACTGCTAGCCATTGTGCCGGTGATCACGCTGATTGCGGGAGTTCTCTTCAAAAAAGAAATTCCATCAAGGCTGCAGGTCTTTGGGGCGGTGCTTTCCGTGATTGGAGTTGCGGTGATAAGTCTGGCTCAGCAGAGAGGAAGCAATGAGGCAGGAGGCGTGGCATTTCTGTTTTGCGCCGTAGTATCAAGTGTGGGATATAATCTTTTGATGAGGGATACGGCGTACAGCTTCACGTCGTTTGAGCGGACCTATGTGATGCTTGGGCTGGGCAGCCTGTTTTTTGCCTGTTTTTCAGTGATACAATCTGGTGGCGCATTGGGCCGGCTCCTGCAGCCGCTGTCGGGGCCGGGCGTCTGGGGGAGTATTTTTTATCTGGCGGCATTTTCTTCAGTAGGAGCATTTTTCCTCCTGAACTATGCATTTTCCTATTTGAATCTGGCGCAGGCCAGTATCTTTACTAATCTGGTGACCGTGGTCTCCATTGCGGCGGGGATCGTGTTTCTCGGGGAGTCTTTTACCGCATTGCAGGGGATTGGGTCCATGGCAATCCTGACAGGAGTTTATCTGTCTAATCATATAAAAGGCCGGACAGAATAGACAGAGACGAGGGAGTAACCTGAATATATAATTTCAGGATACTCCCCCAAGTTAAATTAGACGGTTATATTTTATAGCTTCCGGTGATGCATGGAGTTGTAAAACGTGATGCCTCCCGATAATACCTTCACATGTTTGAAGCCGCATTGCATCAGGATTCTGGCTGCATTGTATGCGCGTACTCCGATGGCACAATACACTATAATCAGCTCATCGCGAACCAGTTCATCCAGGCGGAGCCGCAGTTCCCCCAGAGGTATATGTATGGAGCCTGGAATTGCGGATTCCAGCCGTTCCGGTATCTCCCTAACGTCCAATACAGTATAGGACTCTCCGTCTGGCTTGTCCGGGTTGATTCGGCTGAGCTGGTCCAATTCATGGACACAGATAAAGGAGACCAGATGGTTTATCACGTTTTCTGCAACAAATCCAAGCATATTGACCGGATCCTTTGCAGATGAAAATGGCGGGGCATAAGCCAGTTCAAGCTCCTCCAGATCATAGATAGTTCCCTTCATATGAATGACGGAGGCAATCGTGTCTATTCTTTTATCGACACCGTCCTGTCCTGATATCTGGGCACCCAGTATGCCGCCGTTTTTATTAAAAATAAGCTTAAGTGTAATCGGCACGGAACCTGGGTAGTAACCGGCATGTGACTTTTGGTTGACTAAAACTGTCTCATAATCTATTCCCTTAACCAATCCTGCGCTTATCAGGGATTTTTCGTTTAAACCTGTGGAGGCTGCGGTCAAATCAAATATTTTTGCCACAGAGGTTCCCATGGCGCCGTGATAGGCTGTTTTATCGCCAGCGATGTTATCGGCACAGATTCTGGCCTGTTTATTGGCCGGTCCGGCCAGAGGTATCATTGCAGTTTTACCTGTAATGTACTCGGTTACCTCGATTACGTCACCCACGGCATATACATCTTCGGCAGAGGTTTTCAGAAATTCGTCTACTATGATGCCGCCGGCTTTATTTAATGCAATACCGGCATCACGGGCTATGCGGCTGTTCGGCCTCACGCCCAGGGATAATATCACCATATCAGCAGTCAGGGATCTTCCGCTGTCCAGATGGATAGTTGTCCGGCCGTTTTGAGAATGAAAGGCATTTACCGTATCTCCTAAAATAAGGTCGACTTGGTTTGCTCTCATATTCTCATGCAGCAGCTCTGCCATCTCATAGTCAAACGGGGGCATAACCTGATTTTCCCTTTCGATGAGACTTACCTTAAGACCTGCCGCCCGAAGATTCTCAGCCATTTCAAGTCCAATAAATCCCCCTCCGATTACTGCCGCTGATTTTGGCTGTCTCTGTCCCACAAAGGATTTTATTAAATCTGTATCCGCAATAGTCCACACCGTGAACAGGTTCTCTCCGTCTATGCCTGGAATTGGAGGTTTAAACGGAACGGAACCGGTAGCAATGACCAGATTATCGTAAGTTTCCGTGTATTCTGTCCCCGCCTTTTTGTCGGTGACAGTGATTCTTTTACCGCGTGTGTCAATAGCCGTTACTTCATTAGCCACGCGGATATCAATGTTGAATTTTGTTCTCATCGCTTCCGGTGTCTGCAGCAGAAGCTCGTTCCTATCATTTATTATTCCGCCGATGTAGTATGGCAGACCGCAGTTTGCGTATGAAATGTTATCGCCTTTTTCAATCAGGACGATTTCCATATCCTCAACTCTGCGTCTCAGCCTTGCGGCTGTGGTTGCACCTCCAGCCACGCCGCCGATAATTACTGTTTTCCTGCTCATATGCAATTTTCCCCAATCCGCCTAAAATCAGCTGCTCTTCTTTCCAACGACCACAAACGGCTGAAGCTGATATGGCTTTTGGGCAATATTGAAGTCATTCCACTCAAAGAAGAATTCTTCAACCGGCTGCACAATGTATCCGTCCTGCCAGTGATCCCATGTATCATATGGATCGGCAATAATTAATACGTCGTCACCAAGCTGCGGTGTTCCCATGTTGTCATACCCAATAATTACAACATAGTGCCCGTTCCAGAGGTTCGTATGGGTGATAATCGGATGACCCTCTTTTATGTGACCGGTCAGCCATTTTACAAAGAAAGAATCCTTTGCATCCGTAACCCACTTATCGGTATTTGGATTGTTTTCACTGGAATATAGTGCCGAGGAGTCAAAATACTTCTTATAATTTCCTTTCATGACAGGAGAATATTTAAGAGATGCAATATCCTCATCCCCAACCAGATCATCTTCGGTCGGATTTTCAATATAATTAGCTTCGACAATTTCTATATCCGGAATGGTCTTCAGGTAGTTTACAATTTTGCCTATATTAGCGCCAGGTTCATACCAGCTGTCAGCGGAGCCGGGCAGCGCTCCTTCCACATCTTCATCCATATTGCAATGCATTCCTACGGCTGCTTCCCACTCTGTCATTGGTACTCCAAGGTATTCCAGTGACATGGTTACAGAAGACGGTGCACAGCTGAATTCACTGGTCTGCTGCATGGTTTTAAAGTTCTTTAAAATTGTCACCTCTTCGTCTGATTCCATATTATAAAAATCCGGGTTAACCCAGTATTTTGAGACTTTATGATCATTTGCCCCGTTAAGGTCAGCCCCGCCGTTCGGATCAATATCTTCAGCCGCCAGGGTTTCTCCTTTTACTTTCTCAGGTGTTTCCAAGACTTCATTGTCAGTGCCTTCATTTGCCTTAGCTTCTGTTTGTAACTCTGCCGTGTTTTCTGGCCCGGATTCTCCTGTTGGCGCCACCGGGGGCGTGGGCTGAGAAGAACAGGCGCTGAGCGCCAGCATAGCAGCCACCGCGGTTCCCAATAATTTCTTTTGTAGTTTCATAGTCGATCCTCCTATTTTTATCATTTATATTATATTTATAAAAACACGTGGTACCCGGGGCCAATCGGAAGCCCCAGAAGGGTCCAGATGATCAGCAGCCCTACCCAGACAATTGTAAAGGAAATTGAAAAGGGGAGCATATACGCGATAACGGTTCCTGTTTGGGCCCGTCTGTCATATTTCTGTGCATAAGTCAGAATGATTCCCAGATAGGCAAAGGTCGGTGTGATATTATTTGTAAGGCTGTCCCCGACCCGGTAAGCCATCTGGGTTGCCGCAGGACTGATGCCGGCAATTAACAGCATCGGAACAAATACGGTAGAAAGGATAGCCCATTTAGCGCTCATGCTGCTCACAAACAGGTTAATCAGGGCCACAAGGAATACAAACAAAAGGAAAAGTCCCACCCCCTGAATGCCGCTGTCTTTTAAAAACAGTCCGCATTTAATAGCAACGATTGTTCCAATATTACTTTTGGCGAATACGGCGATAAACTGGCAGGCAAAAAAGCAGATCAGGAAGAACTGTGAGATACTCTTAATCTCGTTTGCCATCATGTCCAGCGCATCTTTAAATGTTTTGATTGTACCGGTGATTTTGCCATATACATAACCAGGAACGGCAAATACGAAAAGAATTACTGCAGGAATACATTTTAACATCGGACTGTATGCGAAGGATTTTCCATCCGGCGGTGCAAACGGTAAACCTTTCATTCCCATGATAAAAAGTATAGCCACAAGAGCGGCAAGGCTCAGGGCCGCCATTTTCATAGCCCTGCTTTCGCTGTCGTTCAAGTGAATTTCAAATCGATCCTCATCCCCTAATTCGGATTCAGTGCCCATACCGACGCCATCCAGCTTTTTCTCTACAAATCGAATGGAAACCCAGGCTATAATCGGGCTCATAATCAGAGTGGATGCCAGCATGAAATAATAACCGCTGGCAGGTGATACAACAGCGGTTTTATCTACAAGCTGAGCCGCTGTTTCCGTCATGCCGGCCAGCATGGCATCGCCGTTACCGACCACCAGGCTCGCTCCGAAGCCGCAGGCTACGGAGGCATAAGCCGTAAATAATCCTGCCAGAGGATTCCTGCCGAGGTTCATGTATAAAATAGCAATTAGAGGAGGAAATACTACAAATGCAGCATCACCTATCAAGTTTCCGTTAATACCGATGAGAACAACGAGCACTGTGACGAGAAACTTGGATTTAAAATTGCTGGCGAGGCGAAGCGTGCCATTTAAAAAACCGCTCCCATTTGCCACGCCGAGTCCAAGGGTTGCGACAAATACTGCTCCAATTGGGCTGAAACCTGCCCATTCTGTGGGAAATCCTTTTAATATATCGGCAATTCCGGCAGCCGTTAATAAATTGACGACACTTACCTCTTCGTTATTTACCGGATTCACCGTCTGAAAACCTGCTGCGGCCAAAACGGCGGATAAGCCCAGCACGATAAAGAAAAAAGCAATAAACATATAAATGGGGTGAGGTATCTTATTACCCGTCCTCTCGATTATGCCGAGGATGCCTGTCAGCTGCGGCTGGTTTGTTTTTGTCTGGTTCTTATTACTCATAGCCCTTCTCCTTTACATATTCTTTTCTACAAAGTCAAGATAGAACCGCACAGCATATTCCAGTGCCCCCTCGTCCATATCGAATTTGCTGTTATGGTGCGCATTGCAGATGCCTTTTTCCTTGTTACCAATGCCGATAAAGGCGTAACATCCCTGGAATTCCTGGAGATAACAGCCGAAATTATCGGCCCCCATTATTTTTTCAAATTCAATTACATTGTCAGCGCCGAAAACCGATTCTGCAGACAAGCGGGCCTGATCGATGCAATCACCGTGATTCACAACAGGCGGCAGACCAACCAGGGTTTTCCATTCAATTGAGCACCCGGTCAGCAGTTCAGTCGCCCGGCAGCTTCTGTCAATGACATCTAATAACTGTGCGCGTTCACTGTCGCTGAAGAATCTCATAGTTCCTCCCAGCTCTGCGTCTTCCGGAATAATATTTGTTGCTTTTCCGCTGTGAAACTTGCAAAAGCTTAGAGTATTGCTCTGAAGAGGGCTGAATTCGCGATCCTTAAGCCGTATTGCCTGTCCAATAAGCGTTATTGCCGCATTGATTGGGTCGATCCCCTGATCCGGCCGGGAGCCATGGCAGCCTTTTCCTGTTATCCGGATCTGGAAACTGGTTGTCCCCGCCATCACCGGCCCTTTTCTGAGAGAGATTTTACCGACCGGAATATCTACCCATAAATGACAGGCAAGGACTGCTGTTATACCGCCTGCATTTTTAAGATAAGAGATTATCTGATCCTGTCCCTTTCCGATCTCCTCCCCCTGCTGGAAACACAGATAACAGGTTCCGTTTAATGTCTCTTTTTTCGCTGCAAGTTCCCTGGCAAAGGCCAGAAGTACCGCAATATGTCCGTCATGGCCGCACGCATGCATTACGCCGGAATGGACAGAAATGAACTCAACATCTGTCTCCTCTTGTATAGGAAGCGCATCTATGTCTGCACGAAACGCGTATGTTTTGCCGGGACCCACTCCTTTAATGCAGGCTACGGTGCCATATTCACCCACCTTTTCAAAGGGAATATCCAAATTTTGAAGCTCCTGTCGGATGGCTTCTGCAGTTTCTTTTTCCTCCATGGAAACTTCCGGAATCCTGTGGAATTTCCGCCGTTGTTCAATCACGTAATTTTTAGTATCCTTTAACATCTCTTTTTCCTCCTGGTAATAAAGCTTGTTTATCGCCCGTTATGCCTGTTCCTTCTTCCTCCTTTTCTCCACTGCCTGTTCCAGCCGGGCTAATGCATCTGTGAGCGTACATCGGGGACAGGCGACATTGATTCTCATGTAGCCATCCGGAGCGCCGAAGGAACGGCCGTCATTCAGCCCCAGACGGGCCTCATTGATCATAAAATCCACCAATTCGTCTCCTGTCATATCTAAATGGCGGCAGTCCAGCCACATCAGATAAGTACTGTCCGGAAGATAGGTTTGAATTTCAGGGATTTTCGTCTCCAGATATTCTTTTACATACCGCATATTACCTTCTATATACAGCAGTACCTGCTCAAGCCATTCCTCACCTTCGCGGAATGCCGTCTCCACAGCCACAACGCTGAAACAGTTATTTCTGTGGACATCCAGATCGTGCCAGAATTTATCAAATATTTCTTTTCTTGCTTTATCCGGAAATATTATTGTTGAGGCCTGCAGGCCTGCAAGGTTAAATGTTTTTGTAGCGGAAGAGCAGGTAATTGTATTGGCAGCAATATCTCCACTGACAGAAGCCATAGGGATATGTTTATAATTCCAGAGCATCAAATCGGAGTGAATCTCATCGGATATGACAGGGACTCCGTATCGGATACATAAATTACCAATCTGCTCCAGTTCCTCTCTTGTCCAGACGCGCCCCAGAGGATTATGGGGATGGCAGAAAATAAAAAGGGACGGACCGCTTTGAAGAGCCTGTTCAAATGCATCAAAGTCTATACCGTATTCGCCCTGCTCTTGTATCAGGGGAACGGTCAGGGGAATTCTTCCCCAATCTTTTGTTATATCGAAAAATTCAGAATAAACCGGTGTGAAAAAGAGTATGGTATCCCCCTCATTGGTAAATTCGCGAACCATTGTTGCCAGTGCCGGAACTACACCGGGACAAAAAGATGCCAGCTTCGGATCAAAGCTCCAGCCGTTCCTTTTCTCCTGCCATTCCCTTACAGATTCGAAATAAGAATCGGGCCGTGACGTATATCCGAATATTCCCTGTGCATTTCTCTTGGCCATTGCATCGATGATCGGCTGGGCGGTCGGAAGATCCATATCCGCAATCCAGAGGGGAATCAGCTCCTTCCTTCCGAACTTCTTTTCAGCTTCATCGTATTTTACGGCGTTAGTGTTCCACCTGTCTGTCACCACATCAAAATTGTATCTCATATAATGTCATCTCCAGTTTTCTTTTTGTACAAGCTTTGCCGGCCGGTTATCAAAGTCTGCTGCATAATATAAAAGCAAGTTTTGTGCCAAATTACATTATACTTTAAAATAGTCTTATTATTTTGCGGCCAGCCTTATTAGATGCAGCAAAAATGCAGGGTTTACAGATTTTCGAGAACCCTGCATTTTTCGAACTTGTCCCAATTAACCCGTTTAACTGGATTTGATACGCATATTTAACCATATTACCCCGTTTTTAGTTATTTTGCTGCCGCCCCGGCCCTGGCTGATATCGATAAGTCCTTTTTCCTCCATATCTTTCAATTGGCCCCGTAATTCCCGTTCTGTAATTAGATATCCGCATCCTCTTATCTTCTGGATCAAATAGCGTCTGCCGCAGCTTTTTCCATCTTTTGCCCGGGCAGCCATTTCACGAAGTAGGAATTCCTGTAGAGCATCTGTATCCTGAAAAAAACAGGGTGACTCTGATTGCTCTTTCGCAGCTGCGGACTCGGCCGAATATTGGCGGAAGTTTTTATCAGGAGTTTGCAAAATCGCTGAACTATCCTTTTTTGTGTACAGGCTTGGCGGAAGATCTTCCGGATTAATTACCGTTTTATCCAGGCAGGCAAAATACTCCAGACAATTTCTGAGCTGTCTGATATTTCCGTCCCAAGTCTGATTGAGCAGTATTTCTTCCGTCTCGGATGACAGCACAAATGTTGATTCAGTTTCCTGTCTGAACTTATGAACCAATTGTAATACGTCTCTTCCTCTTTCGCGAAGAGGAGGAAGCTCTATACTAAGCACATTCAGGCGGTAGTACAAATCTTTTCGAAATTCCCCCTTTTGTACCAATACCTCCAGATTTTCATTGGTAGCCGCTATAATTCTTACATTCACATTAATCACACGGTTTCCACCGACTCTCAGAACTTCTTTCTCCTGTATGACTCTCAACAGCTTGAGCTGAAGAGCTGTACTCATTCCTTCAATCTCATCAAGAAAAAGAGTACCTTTGTGGGCGAACTCAAAGTATCCCATTTTCCCGCCCTTTTTTGCACCGGTAAATGCTCCTTCTTCATATCCGAATAATTCGCTTTCCATCAGATTATCCGGGATGGCGGCGCAGTTGATGGCAACGAAGGGATATTCGCTCCGGTCCGAGGCCGCATGTATGGCATGTGCGAAGAGTTCTTTGCCGGTGCCGCTCTCACCTGTCAACAGTACCGGAGCAGGTCTTTTTGCCATTTTAGCGGCGATCTCTTTGGCCCGGGAGATAGCCGGGCTGGTACCTGCTATCGAATCAAACGTATATTTGGCGGCATGGCCTTTGTTCATAAGCTGGCATCTAAGCTTATGCTGCCGGAATTCTTCATCGCTGAAACGCTGTATTGTGGCCATTGCGCCTATAAAATCATAACCTCTGACAACCGGTACAATGCTGAGGGAGATATCTACATTCTGTACTTTCAGCATCCGTTCCTTTATTTCACGCCGTGTGGAAAAACATTCTTCAAACGGGATAAACGGAAGTACATCGCCAGCTTTTTTATCGAATACTCTCTGCTTTGTCAAATTGAGTATTTCCTCTGCTTTTTTATTAAAGAAGAATATGACGGAATCACCATCCATGCATATGATGCCGATATTCAGCGTGCTCTGAAGTATGTCAATCAGTCCTTCCATCTGAACGGAACGCTGAAACATTCGGTTAAAATTGTAATTGTCATCCACAAGGTCCTGGAAATACTCCTTTAATCTGTCTTCCTCCATCAGTTCTTCACTGTGAAGTTTCAGCATCATCTCTACAATGGTTTCGCTGCTCAGTATTCTGGGGCCGATATCCAAAATATCGGTAATCCCCTCCGGGACATACCTGCTTTCTCCCGGGGTCACGGCAAACTTGATACTCTGCGAATATTCCTCATTCGGGCTGCAGGGATAAAAATCTATGTTGTCAACGCCAAGCTGATTTAATAACGCCATGGTTTCAATCGCCATTTTGTGGCTGATATTTACCAACAGTGCCTTAGTTCTGGGGGGAACCTTCAATAGCTGTTTGAGACTGTTTTTTCTTATTGTGACCCGTATGATGACAACCTCTCCTTTTAAGGGGAGATACTTTCTTATATTGTTAAGCTCTGTATAGGCACACGTTGAAATTAAATACAGATCAGCCGGCATTATTTGGCTGATAAAATTATCTTTCACACTGTATAGAATGGTCTTTGCCCGATTTCCCATAAAGTAGTTTACCTGATCCGCATATACCTGAACGGAGCTTTTATCATAAGCGATAACTGCAATTGTTTTCATCGGCGCCGTCTCCTTTGTACTTTCTCTGGAATAAGTATACTATAAATTTGAAATAAAAGATATTGAAGATTTTATTTAGGGTGATATATAATACATTAAGTGAATTAAATAGAAATATTATTCCAATTATCAAAAAATACCCGGTTTGACATAGGGGTATTATTGTACTAAAATCGAAGTACGTTGTGCGAAAAGTAATAATTTGTGTTTATCGGAGAAATGTAAGCAGAAAGGCAGTTCTGTTATTTCTGAAGAAAGAGGAGAGTATGACTTTAAAGGACATGCATTATATCAGCCTGATAGCCGAAGAAAAAAGCATTACAAAGGCAGCAGCCATATTGTTTGTCGCGCAGCCGGCGCTGAGCCAGTGCGTGCAGAAGGTGGAGCGGGAGCTGGGAATCCCGGTATTTATCAGGACGGCGTCGGGAGTAACACTGACGGCGGAGGGACAGCGTTTTCTGGAGTTTGTGCACAGAACGCTGCATGAGGAACAGCAGATGAAAAAGGAGATAGAGGATATCAGACATGCTCAGAGAGGCGTGGTGAAGCTGGGGTTTACCGGTGCGCAGGCTGCCTGTGTGCTGCCTCACTTTCTCCCAAGGTTTAAGGAATGCTGCCCTCTGATCGATATTGTCCTGGAGGAGGCGCCGAGCGATAAAATAGAGGAGATGCTTGTATCCGGAGCTATTGATGCAGCCATTCTCCATCCTCCTGTCCTCTCATCGGGGCTTGAATGTTTTGAGCTGATTCATGACAGGATGGTGGTGGTTCCGCGCAGCAACAGCGATTACAGAAGCTTCATAGTCAGAAAGCCGGGTGAAGATAAGCCTTATCTGGATATTCATTTTCTGGAAAAGGAGCCGGTGGCGCTGACACAGGCCAGGCAGAGGAGCCGTATGGCGACGGAACAGATATTTGCCAAAGCCGGAATTATACCGCAGGTCAGGCAGGTATCACGCAATCTCAGTACATTGGATGCGCTGGCGCAGGTGGATTATGCGACGGTAATTCTTCCGGAGCGGCAGATATCGGCGGCGCTGCGGGAGCGGGAATATTTTCTGATTGAGGATGAATACAGCGTGCCTTTTGGCTTTTGGGCCGCTCTGATGCAGGGGAATTATGTTCCGCTGGCTGCAAGGAGGGTTATTGAATTTTTGAAAGAGGAGTTTAATTTGACAGATAGATAAGATCATGATAGTATGTAAGAGATACAGAAGGTTCCAGAAGTTCTATATTTTGACACATTTGATATCAGACTTAAAAGAGAATATGCCTTTGTAAGACCGACTTTCGTAAAAACATTCAGCATGCATGTAAAATAAACAATCGAGGGGGATTGCGTTTTTATGAGAAAAACGAAAGAAGATGCAGAACTTACAAAGCAGAATCTGCTGGAAGCAGCATTTCAGCTGTTTTTAGAAAATGGTTATGACAGGACGTCATTAGAGCAGATATGTCAGCTGGCCCAGGTTACGAGAGGGGCGGCTTATTGGCATTTTAAAAACAAATACGAAATTTTTGAGAATACGGTGATTGAAACCCTGAACCGCATCCATGCCGCTGTTGTAAAGAATATTGCTCACAATAACGGGCTGAAGGATGAGGAAATTTTGGTTGAGCTTCTCTGGCTGCCGAACCGTATGACGGACGATTTCCGTTTTGTAAGAAAGACGATGGCTTACGTTCAGGGCCATGGTGAATTTTCAGAATTGCGAGAAAAGATGCTGGAGGATAAAAAACGCCAGTACAGTTATTTCCTGGATCCAATCAGAAGGATAAAGGCCAGAAATAATAAACTGGATGACATCTCGGAGGATGAACTGACCTTCCTCATGTTTTATGCGCTGGACGGCGTCTACATACAGGATATACCAAAAGAAATATCGATCGGTATAAACAAACAGCTGATACGGAAATATGTCTATCTGCTTTTGAGAGAATAGCAGATTAAATGAATAGAGATTAGTTAATTAACGCATACCGCAGGGGAATCCTGCCGGTATGCGTTTTATTATTGAAGGCGGTACTTCTCATTTACTGAAAATTCAATGAATTATTTCTCTTAATTTACTCATAAGAATAAAAAACTACATAATTATTTAGGATTTATATAAAAGATTTTATAACATACAGTATTAAGTATAAATAAAAAGTTATTATGAAAATAAAGCAAAGCAATTGACAAGTAAACAGAAAACTGATACTATACAAATATACAAACATGCATGAATGTATACGTACGGAAAAGGTCTTGGGACAGCTTTAACGGAAATGTATGCAAGGAGGATTATTGAAATGAATATTGATTTTGAGAAGATACGTAAAGAGGAGTGGCCGGTACTGGAAACGATGACATTTTTGGATGCAGCGTGTGTAAGCTTCGCCCCTCAGCGTACCGTGAAGGCAGTAAAGGCATTTGCAGATATGACGGCGGTACAGGAGGAAGCAAACTCCAGCGCCCACCATATTGCAATGGATTCTCTCAGACATAAGGCTTATGATGAGGCTGCAAAACTGCTGAATGCGGATCCGGAAGAGATTGCTCTGGTTGAGAGTACTTCCCATGGTCTTAATATTGCTGCTCAGGGTATCGAATTACAGGATGGTGACAACATTATCACAACCAATCTGGAATTTATCCAGGTGGCTCTGCCCTGGTGTGTTATGAGGAAAGACAAGAACATCGATATCCGCGTTTGTAAAACAGAGGATAACCGTTTTACGGCTAAGGATTTTGCAGCCCTGGTGGATGATAAGACGAAGCTGATTGTTATGTCTACTCTGGAATGGTGCAACGGCTGGCAGACAGATTTGAAAGAACTTGGTGATTATTGTAAGGAAAAGGGCGTTTACCTTGTAGTTGATGCGGTACAGCAGCTTGGAGTCACAAAGATTGACACAAAGGCATGCCATATTGATATTCTGACGGCCGGCGGGCATAAATGGCTTAATTCTCCGTACGGAACAGGCGTCCTTTATGTAAATAAAGAAACGCTTCCAAAGCTGAAACAATCCTATGCGGGATATCTGAACACAACCGTACCGGAAGGCGGATGGGGCGCATACTGGGAGAATCCGGCAGCGCCGTCGGTCAATAACTGGACATTTGACAACACGGCAAGAAAATTTGAAATCGGTGGTACATCCAACTACACAGGAGCCATCGCATTAGGAGAATCTCTTGCTCTTGTCAATGAAATCGGCATTGAAAACATTGAAAAAAGGGTTCGTGAGATAGCTGTATACTGTATGGACAGAATTGAAGAAATCGGCGGGACGCTGATCACCCACAGAGATCCGGGACATTTTGGCGGAATTGTGATTGCTAGATTGTATGACGATCTTGACGTGGACAGAATGATTCTTAAAAAGCTTCATGCACGCAGAATTTTCATCGCACAGAGGTTTACTGATTTTATCGGCGGATTCAGGATTTCCTGCCAGTATTTCAACAATGAGAAAGATATCGACACAATGATTGACGCGATGAAAGAGCTTATTAAGGAAATCGGCAGAGAGCCGGACTATAAGAAATAAGAGGAGTTAAAGAATGGCAAACCTTCAGCTAACGTCAAACATCACATTTTTATACTTTAATGATTTAGAAGCTGCAAAACCATTTTTTGAAGAGGTTCTGGGGCTTGAGAAGGCTTATGATCCGGGCTGGGCGGCAGTTTACCGGCTCCGTGACAAAGCATTTCTGGGAGCCGTCGACAACCACAGCGGTTCCATTCAGGTGACTTCCACAGACAGTGTGTTAATCAGCCTTACGGTAGACAATATTGAGGAAGTTCATAAGTCCCTGAAAGGCAGCAGAGGGGTGGAAGGGCTTTCAGAGATCAAGCAGGTGAAGGATTTAGCTCTCAAGTCATTTTTCTTCACCGGCCCGGAGGGATACCACTTTGAAGTGGAGCAGTTCACATCGGGAGCTTTAAGCGAGCTGTTCTGATGAGTGCGGACGGTATATTATCTGTATAAACCGTAATCATTATATTGAGAAAAGGGGAAGAAGATGTCTATAGGAGTTCTACTATTCGCCACGGCCGGCGACAGGCTGAAGGGAGATCCGGGGTATCCGGGAACATTTGAATTTCCTGTCGAATACGGCATTGTAGAAGGAAGCTACAGAGATTTAATAGAAGGCTCGCCTGATGCGTGCAGGAGACTTTGCGAAGCTGCAAAAAAGCTGGCAAAAAAGAATGTGTCCGCAATTGCAGGGGATTGTGGATTAATGGCCCTCTACCAGCGGCAGATAGCAGATTCAGCCGGGATTCCTGTGATATCTTCCAGCCTTTTATTTCTTCCCTTTGCCAGAATGATGATACCACCGGGACAGTCGGTTGGAATTCTGACAGGCCACTCGGCTCTTCTCGGAGAACATCATCTGAGGGCGGCCGGCGCAGGGAATCCGGATGGGATTATAATCTATGGTATGCAGAATGAACCTCATTTTAAAGAAGTTGTGATAGAGGGAACGGCAAAACAGGATTACGTCAGGATGAAGGAGGATGTACTGAACGGGGTAAGGCATCTGAGCGGAGCCTGCAACGACCTAGGAGCAGTACTGCTGGAATGCAGTAATCTGGCTGTATTCGGAGCAGAGATTACGAAAGAGTTTCATATTCCTGTTTTTGATATAAATACGGGGGTGTATATGATGCAGGAGGTTTTGAGTAAGAAAAACTACTGTGAATGAAGGGAAGGTTACAATGAGATTTTATGAATATGAGACATGGAAATTAAAAGAGGGAGTGAACATTGAGGAATACGACCAGATGCTCCGCGACTGGTTCCAGTTTCTCCATGCTCACAAGGAGGAATTATTCCAGGAATGGATCAGCGCTAAATATTATAAAGAGACGGATATAGAAGGAGTTCCTTCCGGCCGTTACATTATGGTATTTGAATATGAATCCCTGGACGGGCATCATGCATACAAGAAGCGCCGGAATTATAAAGGTCCGTATGCTCCTTATAAGCTGGTGGATCCATACTATCACTATTTTAATTACGATGAGACAACATGTACATACTGGCAGCCGATTGAGCCGGAGCGCTGGCTTGATACCGATAAGAAATAAGGGACAAGTTCTGTATTGAAAATAAAGGAGGGGTTTTAAATGCGTTTTTTAGAGTACGAAACATGGAGATTGAAAAAAGACATCGATATGGAAGCTTACGATAAAATCATCAAGGACTGGTTCGCGTTTGTCGTAAAAAACAGACAGGAACTTTTCCCTGAGTGGGTAAGCGCAAAATATTACAGAAAAACGGATCGGGACGGAAATCCGAACGGATTATTTGTAATGATGTTTGAATATGAGTCTCTGGAGGGACATCACGCTTATAAGGAACGCCGCAAAGACTGGGACGGGCCGTATGAGGCATATAAGGCAGTGGATCCGTATCAGGAGTTCTTTGAATTAGAGTCTGTGACAACTGAATACCTGCAGCCACAGGAAGTGGAGAGCTGGTTTGATTTTTCTAAGTAAATCAAAGGAGGATGTATTATGAGAAAATTACTGGCGGTTATTTTAGCAGCAGCGATGACAGTCTCCCTGGCAGGGTGCGGCGGTAATGCGGCAAGTTCAGGAAATGCAGGCGGGACGCAGGAAGCCGGCGGCTCAGGCGCAAGCGGTGAAGTAAAAGATACTCTGATTATCGGGCATTATGGCGACACGCCGAACTTCGACACTCACGATAACTTAAATGATAACGGTATGCGTATTAATATGTGTGTTTACGATCCGCTTGTCCGGATGGATAACGAGACTTATGAAATCAAACCGTGTCTGGCAGAATCATGGGAGATATCGGAAGACGGAAGAGAGTATACTTTTGCCATCAAATCAGGGGTTAAGTTTACCGACGGAACAGACATGTCAATCGACGACGTTGTCTTCTCGCTGGAGCGAGGTATGGAAATGCCGATGGCAGTTCCGAGCTTTGCCCGTGTAACGGGTGTCGAGAAAGTGGATGACAGCCATGTCAAGGTTATCCTGGATGGTCCGTATCCGGAGTTCTTATTCGCCATGGCTCTTCCGACCGCAGGCATCTTCAGCAAGACGGCCTTCGAGTCCATGGGAGAGGATGCATTTAAAAAGAATCCTGTGACAACGGCTCCTTATAAGGTTGCAGACTGGAAAGCGGGAGAGAAAGTAGTCCTTGAAGCCAATGAAAATTACCATATGGGCGAGGTTCCGATTAAGCATGTGGAATACCGTGTTATCACCGACCCGAACTCGGCAGTGCTCAGCCTTGAATCGGGAGATATCGACGCTTACGTAGACGTTCAGCAGACCAGCTTCAAACGGATCCAGGAAAATGACAAATTAGAGCTTCACACAGGCGATACCTTTGGGCTCAATTACATAACCATCAACTGCGAGAAGGCTCCGTTTGACAATATCAAAGCGCGCCAGGCTCTGGCCTATGCGACAGATAAAGAATCTATGTTATACGGTATTTTGGACGGAAACGGTACAATCATGGATACGTTTGCAACAGATAAATACCTCGGTTACACCGATAAGGTAGAAAAATATCCTTATGATCTTGAAAAAGCAAAAGCTTTATTTGCTGAAGCAGGAGTCGATGGCAGCCAGGAAATCTCCATTATTGTCTATGATACAAAAGCTTCCAAATACGCACAGGTATTGCAGAATTCCCTCGCAGAAATCGGACTTAAGGCCAATGTATCTCAGATGGAACGCTCCGCCTATGACGACGCGTGCTTAAACGGTGATGCCCATATCATGGTTGACGGCGGCACATTTACGGCGCCGACAATTGATGAGGCTCTGTATTCCGGTATCCACTCCAGTCAGATGGATGTCCGCAATTACAGTAAATACTCGGATCCGGAGGCAGACCGGTTACTGGATGAAGCCAGAATAACTCTGGATGAAACCCAAAGAGCTGCATTATATGAACAGCTTCTGATCAAGTTAAGCAAGGATCTTCCAATGATACCAACCTTAAGCGGAACAAAAAATATTGCAACAAACAAGAACCTGAAGGGGGTTACGGTTAATCCGTGGTCATTCTATAATGTATACGACTTCAGCTGGTAATAAGATACCTTCGGATATTACTTGATTAAATGATGATTTGTCCCGCCTCCGCGGTGTTATGCCGGAGGCGGGACGAATGAAATCAGAAGCAGTTTGAGATAGGAGAGGGATATGCATAAATATATTGCAAAAAGACTTCTTTTGATGATACCGGTTATTGTCGGCATTTCATTTATTATTTTCTCTATTATGAGCTTTATGCCCGGTAATCCGGCCCGTCTGATTCTGGGGGAGAAAGCGACGGCTGACGCCATTGCCGCTTTGAACGAACAGATGGGATTAAATGATCCGTTCATTATCCGATATTTCAGATATATGGGAGATGTATTAACAGGAAATTTCGGAATTTCTTACCGTACCGGCATGCCGGTAGTGGAAGAGATTGTAAGACGTTTTCCGACTACTGCGAAGCTTGCGGTTCTGAGTGTTTTCTTCGCAACAATCATTGGTCTGCCTCTTGGAATTCTTTCCGCTGTTAAACAGTATTCCTGGATTGACAGCCTGACTACGGTTTTGGGGCTTGGCTTCATATCCATGCCTCCGTTCTGGCTGGGATTAATGCTGATTATTCTCTTTTCGGCAAAGCTGGGAATTCTTCCTTCTTTCGGTTCCGATTCCTTTGCGCATTTTATTCTGCCGGCTATCACCAGTTCGGCGTCCACCTTTGCGACGCTCCTGCGAATGACGCGTTCCACCATGCTGGAAGTCATACGTCAGGATTATGTAACCACGGCATACGCAAAAGGAGCTGAAAAGAGCAGAATCATTTTCCGCCACTGTCTTCCCAATGCGCTGATTCCGCTCATTACGGTTGTAGGCGTTAACTTCGGCGGAATGCTGGGCGGTTCCGTTATCACTGAGTCCGTATTCGGAATGTCCGGTATCGGCCAGCTTCTGATTACTTCTATCCGCTCTAAGGATGTTCCGGCCGTTATGGCATGTACGCTGCTTCTGGCAGTTATGTTCGGACTAGTCAATCTGATTGTGGATGTTATTTACGCCTATGTAGATCCGCGAATCAAAGCACAGTACGCGAAATAGGGGGTGGCATCGTGGAAAAAACAACGTTAGAATTACAGACTGCGAAAAAGCGTTCACAGCTTGCTATGATTTGGCATCGTCTGACAAAAAACAAACTGGCTGTAATCGGCCTGATTATAATTGTCACCATGATTGTGGCCTCGATAGCTATCGGATTTACGGTTGATTATAATAAAATTATTTTACATGACTTAAAGAATAAGCTTCAGGGGCCCAGCCTGTCACACTGGTTCGGCACAGATGCTTACGGCCGTGATCTTCTTTACAGAATTGTATACGGCGCCCGCATTTCCCTGTTTATCGGCTTTGTCTCCGTGGCCGGCGCGATGATAATCGGCGGTGCAGTCGGAGCGGTATCCGGCTATTACGGCGGGAAAATCGATATCGTGGTAATGCGTTTTATGGATATGCTGATGGCGATTCCATCCACACTGTTCGCTATCTGTGTCGTATCCGCATTGGGAACCGGGGTTATGAATCTGCTTCTCGCCATCATGGTTTCCATGATACCGCAGTTTGCAATGATTGTCCGTTCTTCCGTGCTGACAATCAAGGGTTCAGAGTTTATTGAAGCGGCGCAGTGCGGCGGTACATCCACAGCCCGAATTATTATGCGCCACATTATTCCCAATGCCATGGGACCTATCATCGTACAGGCGACACTGGCGCTGGGGGGTGTTATCCTGACAGCTGCCTCCATGAGCTTTATCGGCCTGGGCGTTCAGCCGCCGGAGCCGGAGTGGGGAGCCATTCTTACAGAGGGACAGGAATTTATGCGTGACTATCCGTACCTTGTAATCTTCCCTGGCGTTACTATCATGATGGCGGTACTGGCATGTAACTTCCTGGGCGACGGACTCAGAGATGCTCTTGATCCGAAGCTGAAACAGTAAAGGCCGGAAGGTGAACACGGAAGGAGTATGACAATGAATAATAATGATATTTTACTTGATATAAAGGATCTGGAAGTGACATACGATACGGAGGAAGGAATTGTCCACGCAGTGAATAATATCTCCGTTGGCGTTGTCAGAGGAAAAACTCTGGGAATCGTTGGGGAGACCGGTGCGGGAAAGACGACAACCGCCATGAGTATTTTAAGGCTCCTTCCTGAGAGAACGGGCAATATCCGCAAAGGCAGTATTACCTATGACGGGAGGAATCTGCTGGAGCTTCCGATCGAAGAAATGCAGCGTGTCAGGGGAGAGAAGATTTCAATGATCTTCCAGGATCCGATGAGCAGCTTGAACCCGGTTATCACCGTGGGAGATCAGATTGCCGAGGTGCTGCAGCTCCATGAGGCAGCAGGGGGAAAGAGCGGGAAAAGGCCGGGAAAAAGGCTTGGAAAGCCCAGCCCTGAAATTATGAAGAGGGTGGATGAGATTCTTGAAATGGTGGGAATCCCTACTGAGCGCAAGAGTGAATATCCCCATCAGTTTTCAGGCGGCATGAAGCAGAGGGTGGTCATTGCCATGGCCCTAGTCTGTGAACCGGAGCTGGTAATCGCGGATGAGCCGACGACGGCCCTCGATGTTACCATACAGGCACAGGTTCTGGAAATGATGGAGAATCTGAAAAATAAACTCAATACTTCCATGATTTTAATCACCCATGACCTTGGCGTTGTAGCTGAAACCTGCGATGATGTAGCTATTATGTATGCCGGAGAAATTATTGAGTACGGTACGGTTGAAGACATCTTCGATATGGAAAAGAGCCATCATCCTTATACCGAAGGCCTTTTTAATTCGATTCCGAGGCTGAATGATACTTCTGAACGACTGAAACCAATTCCGGGGCTGATGCCGGATCCGACGGCGCTGCCGTGCGGATGCAGCTTCCATCCGCGATGTCCGTACTGCAGCAGCAAATGCAGGCAGGCGGAACCGGGGGTATACCATTCGGGAACCCATAAAATCCGCTGTACCAGGATGGCGGACGATCATACCATGACCGATGATAAGGAAGGAGGAGCGTGCTGATGGCTTTTATAGAGACAAAAAACCTGAAGAAATATTTTAAAACTCCTAAAGGCATGCTTCATGCAGTCGATGATGTCAATATCAGCATTGAAAAAGGCAAAACTCTGGGCGTGGTGGGGGAATCCGGCTGCGGAAAATCCACACTGGGAAGAGTAGTCTTAAACCTTCTGGAACCAACCTCAGGCCAGGTGTTTATCGATGGCCAGGAGATGTATAAGCTGCACGGCGCGGCACAGAAAACCATGAGAATGAGGGCACAGATGATTTTCCAGGATCCTTATTCCTCTTTAAATCCCAGAATGTCGGTAAGCGAAATCATTGCGGAGCCTCTGATTGCCAATAAATTGATGACGGATAAAAGAGAGATTCAGGGACGAGTGGAACAGCTTATGGAGACGGTTGGCCTGGCCCAGCGTTTTATTAACGCCTATCCTCATGAGCTGGACGGCGGCCGCCGCCAGAGAATCGGTGTAGCCAGAGCATTGGCTGTGAATCCTGATTTTATCGTCTGTGACGAGCCGGTCTCGGCCCTTGACGTATCAATCCAGGCTCAGATCCTGAATCTTATGATGGATCTTCAGGACAGCATCGGTCTTACCTATATGTTTATTACTCATGACTTGTCTGTTGTCAAACATATCAGCGATGAGATTGCAGTTATGTATCTGGGACAGTGTGTGGAGCGGGTATCCAGTAAGGAATTGTTTGTCAATCCGATGCATCCTTATACACAGGCACTGCTTTCTGCAATTCCGATTCCGGATCTGTCGATGCGTGGAAAACCGAGACAGATATTAAAGGGAGAGGTTAAGAGCCCGATAGAACCGCCGGCCGGCTGCCGGTTTGCATCAAGGTGTCCCCATGCCACGGATGAATGCAGGTCGAGAAATTTTAGCCTTAAGGAAGTGGAGCCTGGCCATCATGTGGCATGCAGGCTGTATGAATAGTGGGAGCAGTACTGTACGGTGCAGGCATTGTTAAATATGACACCGCAGTACCAGACACGCTCTAGAACAGAGGGAAATTATGTATCAGAAAATAAAAGAATATTTTGAAGTCCATAAACAGGAGATGCTGGATGACATTATGGCTGCAATCCGGATTCCCAGTGTAAACGGTCCGGAAAAACCGGGTATGCCGTTTGGTGAAGAAAATGCCAAGGTACTTGCTTTTGCCGCTTCGCTTGCGAAAGAGCTGGGGTTGAAGGCCGAAGTACTGGAGAACAAGGTGGCGGTGATTGACTTAAATGAACAGCCTGCCGAGCTGGATATTCTGGCCCATTTGGACGTGGTGCCCGCCGGCGACGGCTGGACTGTCACAGAACCGTTTGTGCCGGTTATCAGAGACGGACGACTGTATGGAAGAGGTTCTTCAGACGATAAGGGGCCGGCCATTGCAGCATTATATGCAATGAAGGCTGTAAAAGACCTGGGAGTTACGCTGACGAAAAATGCACGCCTGATATTGGGGGCCGATGAAGAAACGGCATGCAGGGACACGGAGTATTATTACAGCAAATTCGCAGAAGCGCCGTGCTCCTTTTCACCGGATGCGGAATATCCGCTGATAAATATTGAAAAGGGCGGTCTTTATACGAAGTACAGCGCTCAGTGGAAGGAAGAAACAGCCCTGCCGAGGCTTATCTCCCTCAACGGAGGTACGGCGGGCAATGTGGTGCCAAACCGGGCGGAAGCTGTAGTGGAAGGATTATCAGGCGAGATAATCCGGGATATATGCAGGAAAACGGAGAATGAAACAGGAATCCATTTTACCGTGGAGCCCGTTCTGCCGGACGTGTCCGCGAACCAGGGGGAAAGATGGTTCATCCATGCGACGGGAACCAGCACCCATGCATCAACCCCATGGGAGGGGAATAATGCGGTGACCGGACTGATTAAGGCAGCGGCGTCCCTTCCTCTGTCAGACAGCGCCGGATTCAGAACCTTGAATGGGCTGGCAGAGATATTTCCTCATAATGATTATTACGGTGTGGCAGCAGGCGTGGCACAAAAGGATGAGATATCCGGCGATCTGACATTGGGGACGAATATGGTGGATTATCAGGTTACGGGGCTGATGGGAAAGATAGACAGCCGTGCGCCGCTCTGTGCATCAAAGGAAAATATGCTGGACGTCCTGAGGGCAAGACTTGATGCTGAGGGGATCCAGATGGATCCGGAGAGCCGGATGACCCCGCCCCACCACGTTCCGGAGGATAAACCGTTTGTGCAGACACTGCTTTCGTGCTATGAACAGGTGATGGGGGAAAAGGGATACTGCATGGCCATCGGCGGCGGAACTTATGCACACAGGTTGGAAAATGGAGTTGCCTTTGGCTGCATGAAGCTCGGAACTGATTATCATATGCATGGAGCCGACGAGTACCTGATTATTGACGAGATGGTTAGGAGCGCGGAGTTATTCGCTTTGGCGATTGCTGAGATTTGTCAGTAAAATGGGGTAAATTCCATATTGTTATAAGAATACAGAATATTGAGAATGAAGAGAGAATCCGCATCATGATAAAATGCGCATTCTCTCTTTTATATAGGGCGGTGACCTGTGCGCAGAGCGTGCAGGTTATCGTCTGTTAAGTACCGGCAGACAAGGAGCTTTTAACACTGTCAGAATTTCTCAAGGATTGACAGAATTTATTAAGTTGTCTTTGTCCCGGCTAACTGTTATAATCGTGTAAGGAAATTCCGCCCGAATTTAGCAGGCGGAAGGATGAACAGAGAGGAAAAGACAGACACATGAAGAGAAATTTAAATCAAAAGATAAATATATGGGTAAAAAGAGCGGTGGGAATCTATCTGACGGCTGCATTGATGATTGCAGTACCGACCTATGCTGATGTTATACCGCCGGCGCCCGGTCCGGCTGCTGTGGCACAGAACCCGGGAACGGCGGTACAGAACCCGGGAACGGCGGTACAGAACCCGGGAGCGGTGGTACAGAACCCGGGAGCGGCAGCAGAGAATCCGGGTGGAGCAGCGCTGCAGGATCCGACATCCACGGCGGAGGAATCTTATCTTGGGGGAGCTGAGCTGACACTGCTGGCCCCTGCCACACAGAGCCAGAACCTTTCTTGTGTGATCCAGACGAAAGCCGGAAGTCTGATTGTGGTGGACGGCGGACTCAGGGAGGATGCGCCTCATCTGATTGAGACGATAAAGGCCAAGGGAGGGCGGGTTTCAGCCTGGCTGATTACGCATCCCCACAGCGATCATATCGGCGCGCTGACCGAGATTTTGAATACTCAGCCAATACCGGTTGAGATTGATAATATTTATTATTCTTTTTTAGAAAGAGAATTTTATCAGAGAGGCGAGCATATGGGCCGGATGGACAACCTCGATAACCTGCTGGCGGCCTTTAATAACGTGGCGCCCGAAAAGCTTCACCCCTCAATCGATAAGGGGCAGCAGATTCAGGTGGATGAAGTCACAATTAACGTAATGAACAAACCGTTCAGAAGCCTTCACAATACCTTCAACAACAGTTCTGTGGCATACCGCCTGGATTTGAACGGAAAGAGAATCCTTTTTCTCGGTGATATGGGCTGGGATGCGGGGCAGAACCTTCTGAAGAAGAATAAACCCGAGGATTTAAAAGCGGATATTGTTCAGATGGCTCATCACGGTCAGGATGGAGTGGAAATGGATGTTTACCGGGTGATTAAACCTGAGATTTGTCTGTGGCCCACACCGGACTGGCTTTGGGATAATGTAAAAAACGGTGTAGTTGACGCAGGCCCGTGGAAGACAGTCACAGTCAGAAAATGGATGGAGGAATTAGGGGTTAAGCGAAACCTCTGTGTCAAAGACGGAGATCAGGTTCTCAGATAGTGTTACTGTTCACACCCCGCCAAAAAGCGGCGTGCTGCGAACAATAACACGCTTACAGTAATCAGATAGTTCTTATAAAAAATACTTGCAATAGGGGTTGGAAATATGGCAAAATTAAAGAGTATGAAAAAGTGGATCAGCATGGCTCTGGCCATGATTATGGTTGTGGCAATGTTTACCGGCTGCGCCTCACCAAAAAAATTAGAAACAAAAGAGACAAAAGAAACAACTGAAGCAACAGAAACGCCGAATACATCCGTTTCGGAGGAAGCTGTGGAAGCAGGTAAAAGCCAGCCGGCACAGCGGATAGTCAGCGGATACTATATTACGACATCTGCCTGTATTGCCCTGGGACTTAAGGACAAGATGGTGGGAATCGAAGCCAAAGCCGATAAAAGGCCGATATACAAACTGGCGGCGCCGGAGCTAATCGGACTGCCCAGCGTGGGTACGGCGAAAGAATTTGATCTGGAGGGATGTGCCGCATTGAACCCGGATCTTGTGATCCTGCCGAAAAAACTGTCGGAGCAGGCCGGGATACTGGAAGGAATGGGCATGAAAACGCTGGTCGTGAACCCGGAAAGTATGGAGGGTCTGGAGGAAGCAATCAGGAGCATTGCGGCGGCTACAGGCACACAGGAACGGGCAGAGGCGCTGATTGGCTGGTACGGGGCCAAGAAGGAGAAGCTGGCCGGGATTACCGGACAGGCGGGGAGCGGGGAGCATAAACCGCAGGTTTATATTGCCGGGACCAGAAGCATCCTGAGGGCTGCCACGACGCAGATGTACCAGAACAGTCTGATAGAGCTGGCCGGTGGGGTGAATGCAGCCGCTGACCTTACGGATAACGGGTGGGCCGATATATCCTATGAACAGCTGATTACTTATGATCCGGAAGTTATAGTGGTAATTCCGGAAGCCGAGTATACGAAAGAAGACGTACTGAAGGACGGACAGCTGGCAGGAACAGCCGCCGTTCAAAATGGCCGTGTGTACGAGATGCCTTCTTCCTTTGAGGCCTGGGATTCCCCGGTGCCGTCCGGGATTCTGGGATGCATGTGGCTTTCATCGGTGCTTCATGAGGATAGCTATCCGTTTGATGAATTCCGAGAAGAAGCCGCAGAATTTTACAGGGAATTTTACGGTGTGGAGATCGATCCGGCGCTCATTACACGCTGATCCGGCATGAGATTGAATAGTAACAACAATAACGATAAATCAGAGAAGAGAATATGGCAGTTCATAACAGAACGAAAAAAATATATATAATCAGCCTGTTCCTGTTAATCATATTTCTGACGGTATCTTTATGTACAGGCAGATACCCGATGACAATACAGGAAATAGGGCATATATTGTCGGGACGGGGAACAGATGAGACGGCAAAGAGCGTATTTTTCACTCTTCGTCTTCCCCGTACGGTTATGGCATTTATAGCGGGAGCCGGCCTCAGTATGGCCGGCTCTATTTATCAGGATATTTTCCGCAATCCGCTGGCGGCGCCGGATCTGATTGGAGTCACGAGCGGCGCCGGAGCAGGTGCGGCTTTTGCAATTGTATGTTTCGGGCAAAATGCAGGAGCGGCTGTGGGCAGTGCGTTTGCAGGCGGCCTGATTGCTGTGGGGGCGGCGGTGGCTCTGGCAGGAATGTCAAGGCAGAAGGCCGTCTCCGATTTTGTGCTGGCCGGAATTGCAATACGGGCCCTGGCTGATTCTTTTATTATGGCCATGAAGTATCTGGCCGATCCGGAGAGGCAGCTTGCATCGATAGAATACTGGACAATGGGAAGTCTTTCAAGTATTACGGCAGAGAAACTCATGACTGCGGTTCCGGCGGTTCTGATCGGATTTATATGCCTCATGTTCTTTCGGTGGCAGATTCAGATGCTTTCTCTGGCCGATGACGAGGCTGCCATGCTGGGAGTATCTGTCCGTACAGCACGGATTATAATCCTGATCCTAACCACGCTCATGGTGGCCGGAATTGTCAGTGTGACTGGGGCGATATCGTTTGTGGGTCTTGTTGCCCCGCACATTGCGAGGATGATTCTGAAGGAAAATGGATTTTCGGCAGGCATCTTAAGCGGAATTACGGGGAGCATTATCATACTGGCGGCAGACTGCCTGGCCAGGTCGGCAGGGGGGAGTGAGATCCCCATCAGTATACTTACCTCTCTTTTGGGAGTGCCGATGATGATATGGCTCCTGATGGTTACAATTCACAGGTAGAATCCTGCGAGGTGTTTTCGTGCGTTTTCTGCACGAAAATCCCGAGTTACACGGCGCGAAACGGCGCTTTTTGCCGTTTCTGTGCATCGCGAAGCGGGTTATTGTTTGCAGCATGCCTTTTGGGCATGGTGTGAACAGTAACTCCTGATGAGGCAGGAATAAGAAACCTTTAAGCATTTAGTAGACGGGTGCAGGATGAGCGAGTATAATGGAGAGAAAGACTGCCTTCTGGAGATACGTGATTTGTATGTGTCATACCATAAAGAGCCGCCTGTTTTAGTAAAGAACGGTTCGGAAGGCAGGGATGGGATTTTAAAGGGAATAAATCTGGAAGTAAAAAAGGGATGTCTGACGGCTCTGCTGGGAGCCAACGGTTCAGGAAAGACGACTCTTTTAAAAGCGGCATGCGGACTGCTTCCAAGCCGCTGCGGTACCGTCAGGGTGTGCGGCCGGGAGCTGCCGTCGTTCAGACGCCGGGAGCTGGCGGCCTTTATCAGCTATATCCCTCAGAAAAACAGTATATTATATCATATCAGAACGGATGAAGTGGTTGTTATGGGGGTGAACCCCAGGCTGAACTGGTATGAAGCGCCTTCATCGGCTCACCGGGAGGAAGCGCGCAGGCTTTTGGAACAGATTGGATTAGGAAATGAAGCGGACAGGGATTTTCTGACTTTAAGCGAAGGTCAGAAACAGCTGGCGCTTCTTTGCCGAGCTCTGATGCAGAATGCTCCGGTGATGCTGTTCGACGAGCCGGACAGCGCGCTTGATTACGGTAACAGAAAGAAGATTTTAAGCCGGATTGCCGCTATTATAAAAGAAGATCGTTACGGGGGACTGATTACAATCCATGATCCCGATTATGCACTGCATTACTGCGATGAAATAATAATCTTAAAGGATGGCGTGATCCGGGAGACGATTTGCTGCAGAGATGTAACTGAAGACGGACGAAGGGAGGCCGAACGAAAGCTGAAAATTATTTATCCTGATATCGAGGTGATCAGTTTTAATGGCCGCTTTCTCACGGTTAAATGACGTTGAGATAAAGTCACTATTCACAGCCGTTTTTCAGCGGGGCTGTGAATAGTGACGAGATAAAGGAGGAATGCATTTGAATCAGCGTACTCTTTTAAAAAAGACAATGAGTCTGGCAAGAGCCGGGAACGCGGAAGCATTTCAAAACTTTTATATTCTGACCGTGCAGGAGACATATGGGAAGATTTGTACTCTTGTGAAGGACGAGCAGGCAAAAGAGATGTTGGTGGATATTTATGTAAGACTCTACCGCCATGCGAATACGCTGCCTGTGGACGAAGAGGAACTGGCGGACAGAATTGAAGATGAAATTTACCGTATGGCTGAAAAGAGGCTGGGGGTGGAACCCGACCGGCCTGTTTTTGATGGAGACTACCAGAAGCTGAAGGAAGAGACAGCCGCAACGCTGTGGATGAAGATTGAAGAGAAGGCGGAGATTAATCAGGAGGAACCGGAGGAGGATAAAAGCTCATTTGGCTCCTATCTGTACAGTCTTATGAAGGTAGTGCTGACGGTGTTCGTTTTAATTCTGACCGTCGCGGTACTCTTCAGGGGCTGGCAGAAATTTTACGGATCCGGAGCAAAAGAAGAGATTCCGGCTGTTAAAATGGAAACGGCAGCGGCAAGCACGGAGGCTCAGATTACGATTGAGGACGGCGGGCTGAATCCCGGGTGGGAGCAGAAGCCGGACGGCAAGCTCTATTATACGAAGTTGGATGGACGGCTTGCCGACGGCCCAGTCGCTCTGGGCAAACAAATTCTCACATTTTCCAGAAACGGCGAGCTGACAATGATTGGTGACAATAAGGCGGTTTCGGAGAACAGGAACCTGTTCTTTGATGAGATGATACAATACGAAATCAAAGGCGGGGATATTTATAAGGAGGAGCCCGGTGAGGAGGAAACCTGCATTGTTCTGAACGGACACGTGGTGCAGGCCGATTTCAGATGCGGATATCTCTGGTATATCAGTCAATATCAGATACCTAATTCTTCTCAGGTCAAGACAACGATATACAGGGCGCTGCCGGACGGCGGAAGGCAGGAAGAGATTTATTCCACAGACAGCATACTTGAAACAGAGAGCTTTCAGGTCACGGACAACTGGCTTTATTATCTGGCGGATGAGGTTCTGTTCAGAAGAGAGCTGAGTACCGATGAGACGCAATATCTTGCCAGAGATGTGGAACATTATTTTGCATGGGACGACACGGCTTATTATATGAAAGACAGAACCCTGGAGAGTGTTTCAAAGGGGGCTGAATATTCCGGAACAGAGGCCGGATATAAGATCGAGATGCAGGAGCAGGGGTTTGTGCTTCTGGACGCATCGGGCAATCCGGCGTTGGACGGCGGGAACGGCGAGGTTCAGGCAGGGGACAGGATCTACCGTCTGGAGGAAGGCGTGATCAAATCAGTCAGTCCGGCGCCGCGAAAGAGCAAGGACGTGACATATTACATCGACGATGCCGGAATGGACCGGAAAATATACTGGAGGGACGGAGCCGGAACAAGGGGGCTTGTGCGTCAGGAGGGACTTGTGGCAGACAGCTTCTGTATAGCCGGGGAGTGGCTGTATTACAGCGCCAGGACGCAGCAGTACGGTGCGGAATGCGGCAGCCAGATTTACCGTCTGAACCTTGAGACAATGGAACTGGAAAAGCACGGGGCCCCGTTCCGCGGCTATATGAAGAATCTGTATTATTTTGATAACGTACAGGCCATTTTTGGTGAATATATACCTTCGGTTGCCAGTCCGGACGATATTCATGGTGAAATTGCGGTGGTTTCCCTGGGTGGAGACATTAAAACAGTAAATGATACGGGAATCCGTCCTGCGTCTGACGGCAGCGATATGCTGGAGATGGTTATGGCTGAAGGAGACAGAATTTACTGCCTGTATCACAGGTTAAGCTATGACAGTTCATCCGGGCAGATGGCCTGGGAGACAACGGAACCCCTGGAGATACGGCTGAACGGAAATACGGAATGGAGCGGCGATGAATAATAGAATGGATGGGCAAAATCCCATGCTCCTGGACAAATTAACGAATTATGCGGGTACGGACCACTACCCTTTCCACATGCCGGGCCACAAACGGCGGGAGGAATTGGGGATAACTTCTTTTCCGAATCCATTTTCTGTGGATATCACGGAGATTGACGGTTTTGACAATCTTCATCACGCGGAAGGGATGCTGAAGGATTCCATGGAGCGGGCGGCGGCTGTTTACGGGGCCGATCGGACCTATTATATGGTGAATGGAAGTACCGGGGGTATCCTGAGCGCTGTCTGCGGGCTGACGCGTCCGGGCGGGAAGATTATCATGGCAAGAAACAGCCATAAGGCGGCATACCATGCGGTGCTGCTCAACCAATTAGATCCTGTATATATTTATCCTGATTATGTTTCGGATTTCGGATTTCAGGGCGGTATATCCCCGGAGGAGATTGAAGCGGCGTTTGCAGCCGCCGGCGGACCGGATTGTAACAGGAAGGATATACAGGCAGTATTTGTTACCTCTCCGACGTATGAGGGTATGGTTTCAGATATCGGAGCGATCGCACAGATTGCCCACCGTCATGGCGTTCCGCTGATTGTGGATGAGGCCCATGGAGCGCACTTTTCTTTTGGGAAAGATTTTCCGCGTTCCGCTCTCGACTGCGGGGCGGATGTGGTAATCCAAAGCCTGCATAAAACGCTTCCGTCTCTTACCCAGACGGCGCTGCTGCATATAAAAAGCAAAATTATTGAACCGTCGGAGATAGAAGGTTATCTTCCGGTTTTTCAGACATCCAGCCCTTCTTATGTCTTTCTCGCCTCCATTGAAAACTGCATCCGGTATATGGAGCAGGAGGGGAGAGAGAGGATGCATCGGTTTGCAGCCTCTCTGGAACGCTTTATGGAAAGCGCCGGCACACTGAAACATCTCAGGCTGGCTGATGATTCAGTCTGCGGCAAATTTCATATTAAGGACAGGGATGCCTCGAAAATTGTGGTTAACACCGTCAGATGTGCGTTTACGGGGACGGAGGCGGCAGAAATTCTGCGAAGACGGTTCCGGTTGGAGCCGGAGATGGCCTGCGGCAGTTACTTGCTTTTAATGACCTCCCTGATGGATACGGAAGACGGATTCAGACGATTGGAGGAGGCCCTCCGGTATCTGGACAGCCTTGAGGCTGTGGGCGGCGGAGAGGCTTGCGGCAGTGATGACTGCGGCGGGCCCGGGCCGGATGACCGGGACACCGGAACAAAGACGGCGCTCACCTGGCTTGCGGCCCCGGAGAAAAAGCGCAAGCTTTCAGAGGCCTGGGGGAGCGAACGACGGTCAGTGTGCCTTCAGGATGCCGCCGGAGCCGTGAGCGGAGGTTTTATTACGGTATATCCGCCGGGGGTGCCGATGCTGGTACCCGGCGAGGTGATAACAGATGAAGCGGTGGAGCTTATCTTGGAAAACCAGCGGCTTGGCTTGACGGTTGAAGGCATCACGGAGGACGGAAGAGTCCTGGTTTCGGGCCATGGCGGCAAATAAATACAGAGGTGCGGTATAATGGGTAAAATATTCTATGTAATGGGAAAAAGTGCGTCCGGCAAGGACACAATATATAAAAAGCTGCTGGAGCGGTTTCCAGGGCTGAAAACGGTTGTCACTTATACGACCAGACCGATACGGGACGGGGAGACAGAAGGTGTGGAGTACCATTTTACCAGCGTCCCCCAGCTTGAACAGATGAAAACAGAGGGCAGGGTAATAGAGAGCAGAACGTACGAGACTGTATTCGGACCATGGTGCTACTGTACGGTAAATGACGGCCAGATTGACCTGGACCGCCATGATTACCTGATGATCGGGACGCTTGAATCGTACAGAAAAACGAGAGACTATTTCGGATGCGGAAAACTGGTTCCTCTTTATGTGGAAGTGGAGGATGGTGAACGTCTTTCCCGCGCATTGGAGAGGGAGAGGCAGCAGAACAACCCCAAATATGCGGAACTCTGCCGCCGCTTTCTGGCGGATGAGGAAGATTTTTGCGAAGAGAAGCTCCGGGAAGCAGGGATAGAAAGAAGATATGAAAATAAGATAATGGAGCAGTGCCTGGAGGAGCTTGCGGATACGGTGCGCCGCTGTATACGGGAGATTTAATTAAGCAGGTGAGGACGCTGCCGGGCAGGCCGGCGGACGGGGGGGGCGAGGTGGTTTTATGAGTCTTTCGTTCCGGGGGAGGATTGTTGTGAGCTGGGACTGCGGAGAAGATATAGTCTGCGGAGCACGTTTTCACTCGGTGGAATGCATCGCGCTGCTAAGCTCGACAGGACCTCGCAAATCAGCGATGGATTCCAAAGGCGTCCGCAGACTATATCTTCTCCTCCGCCCCAAAGGAAGGTTGTCGCCGGGACGAAAGACTCCGCCGGGGGTATCGGCCCCGTCCGCCGGCCTGCGGCCGCTGATTGTCTCACGCGTTAAGTGCGGGGGACGGACCTTGTCGCAGCCACTCAGCGAGGTCCCTTACGAGCTTAGCACTGATGCGCACTCCAAAAAGTGCAAACGGTCCCCGCAGCAATTCATTCCGGCCGGATTCCCTCCTCACGACAACTTTCAACCGGGGACGAAAGACTCAGCCGCCCAACGCAACACCGGACACGGTCCGTTCCGGGCGCGTCCTCCAGCCTCAAATAACAAGGCAGGCGAATAGTTACCAGATATTCAATACTATGCAGCATTTTAATCTTGTGGTATAATAACCGAAAAGCTTTAACTACCGTTTTCAGGAGGAATATATGGCAGGTTTTCATGATATTATCGGACATGACATGGTGAAGGACCATTTACAAAAGGCGATCGAATACCACAAGGTTTCACATGCCTACATTCTGTCGGGTGAAGAGGGGATGGGAAGAAAGACGATCGCCAGGGCATTTGCCATGACACTGCTCTGCGAAAAAAGTGATAAGGAACCATGTATGCAGTGCCACTCCTGCAAACAGATTATGTCGGGCAACCATCCGGATGTTATCTGGGTGACGCATGAAAAGCCCGCCAGCATCGGTGTGGATGACATCCGTGTTCAGATAAATGACACGATTATGGTGAAACCGTACAGCAGCGGCTATAAGATCTACATGGTTGATGAGGCTGAAAAGATGACGGTTCAGGCGCAGAACGCACTTCTTAAAACGATAGAGGAGCCTCCGGCCTACGCGGTCATCATTTTAATGACGACGAATCAGGAGGTGTTTCTGCCGACGATTCTGTCCAGGTGCATCCAGCTCAAGCTCCGCCCGCTGAAGGATTATGTGGTCAGCGGTTATCTGTCGGAGATGATGGAAGTGCCGGAAAGTAAAGCAGATATTTATGCAGCGTTTGCGAGGGGGAACCTGGGCAAGGCGATCCATCTCGCTTCTTCGGAGGAATTTTCCCTTCTTTATAAGGAGGTGCTGACTCTTCTTAAGAATATTAAAGAGATGGACATCCCCATGCTGCTGGATTATATAAAAAAACTGCAGGAGGATAATCTGGATTTATTTGAATGTCTGGATTTCATGCAGCTTTGGTACCGTGATATTCTGATGTTCAAGGTGACGAAGGATATCAACACACTTGTATTTAAAGATGAATATGGAGTTGTCAGCGGCCTCTGCCAGAAGAGTTCCTATGAGGGGCTGGAGACGATTTTAAATTCGATAGAAAAGGCCAAGGCAAGGCTCAATGCAAATGTCAATACGGAGCTGGCCCTGGAGCTTATGCTGTTAACAATGAAGGAGAATTGATATATGATTAAAGTAATCGGTGTCAGGTTCCGCAAAGCCGGAAAGGTGTATTTCTTTGATCCGGCCGGAATGGAGATAAAGACGGGCGATCATGTGATCGTTGAGACTGCGCGTGGTATCGAGTTCGGCCACGTGGTTCTGGGGAACCGTGAGGTGGAGGACAAGAAAGTGGTGCAGCCGCTTAAGCCGGTCATCAGGATGGCAACCCGTGCGGACGAAGAGGTGGAGAGAAAGAATAAAGAGAAGGAAAAAGAGGCGTTCAAGATTTGCCTGGAGAAGATTAAGAAGCATGATCTTCAGATGAAACTGATCGATGCAGAGTATACATTCGACAACAATAAGGTGCTGTTTTATTTCACCGCCGACGGCAGGATAGATTTCCGTGAGCTGGTGAAGGATTTGGCCGCCGTATTTAAAACCAGGATTGAGCTGCGCCAGATTGGTGTCCGCGACGAGACCAAGATTATGGGAGGCGTCGGCATCTGCGGAAGGGCGCTTTGCTGCCACTCCTATCTGTCAGAGTTCATTCCCGTATCCATCAAGATGGCGAAGGAACAGAATCTTTCTCTGAATCCGACCAAGATTTCGGGTGTCTGCGGCCGTCTGATGTGCTGTCTGAAGAATGAAGAAGAGACATATGAGGAGCTGAACAGCAAGCTGCCGAATATAGGAGATTATGTAACGACGGACGACGGACTTAAGGGAGAGGTTCACAGTGTGAGCGTTCTGCGCCAGCTTGTCAAAGTGGTTGTTACGGTTGACCGGGATGAGAAGGAAATCCGGGAATATAAGGTGGAACAGCTTAAATTCCGACCGAAACGCAGACGTGACCGCGTTAATGTGAACGATGCCGAACTGAAAGCGCTTGAGGCGCTGGAACGCAAGGAAGGAAAATCGAAGTTAGATGATAATTAATCTGAAAGAACACGAGAGAATCGATGAACTGCATCGAAACGGTTACCGGATTATCCAGAAAGAGAACGGCTTCTGCTTTGGAATGGATGCCGTTCTGCTGTCCGGCTTTGCTGATGTAAGGCCGGGTGAGAAAGCGCTGGATCTCGGAACCGGAACCGGGATAATTCCGATACTTCTGGAAGCAAAGACGAAAGGGGAACATTTTACCGGTCTTGAAATCCAGGAAGAGATGGCGGATATGGCGTCGCGGAGCGTGGAGCTTAACGGATTAAAGGATAGAATAGACATCATAAGGGGCGATATCAAAGAGGCCGGCCTGATTTTCGGCGGGGCCTCTTTTGATGTGGTAACTACAAACCCTCCTTACATGAATGACTGTCATGGCCTTAAAAACCCGGATGAAGCCAAGGCTATTGCCCGCCATGAGGTGCTTTGTACATTGGATGACGTGGTGAGGGAAGGGGCCAGAGTGCTGCGTCCCGGAGGCCGTTTTTATATGGTTCACAGGCCCCACCGGCTGATTGAGATTATCACAGCGCTTACAGCATACCGGCTGGAACCGAAACGGATGAAGCTGGTCCACCCATTTGTCGATAAGGAGGCAAATATGGTCCTGATCGAGGCGGTACGGGGCGGCAGATCCATGATTAAGGTGGAGAAGCCTCTGATTGTTTACAGGGAGCAGGGTGTGTATACAGACGAAATCTATGATATATATGGATATTAATTAAAACGGACGTAACAGTTCAGCTATGATGTATTCCGCGAGGTGTTTTCGCTGTTTTTTGCGAAAATCCCGAGTTATGCGGCGCGAAACGGCGTTTTTTTGCAGTTTCTGTGCATCATTTGTTGCAGTTTGGCCGAAGGCTGAACTGTAACAACCGGACATATAGGAAATGACAAACTTGTGTTTCCTATAACAGTTAATGAATCAAAAGCGAGGAACGGACGCGGGGAGAATCTATGCAGGGAAAACTATATTTATGCGCCACACCGATCGGAAATCTGGATGATATAACGCTGCGTGTACTGGAAACGCTGAAGACGGTGGATCTGATTGCAGCGGAGGACACGAGGCACAGCATCAAACTGCTGAACCATTTCGACATTAAAACGCCTATGACAAGCTACCATGAATTTAATAAGGTGGACAAGGCCAGGTATCTGGTGGATAAAATGAGAGAGGGCGTAAATGTGGCTCTGATCACCGACGCCGGGACACCGGGAATCTCGGATCCCGGAGAAGAGCTGGTGAAGCAATGCTGCGAGGCAGGTATTGAGCTGACGTCACTGCCCGGGCCTGCGGCCTGTATTACGGCTTTAACGATATCCGGGCTGGGTACCAGAAGATTTTGTTTTGAAGCGTTTCTGCCCGTGGATAAAAAGGAAAAGCAGTGGATCCTGGAAGAACTGAAAACGGAGACCAGGACAATTATACTTTACGAGGCTCCCCATCATCTGCTGCGGACGCTGGGGGAGCTTTATGAGGCGCTGGGCGACAGGCGCGCCGCTGTATGCAGAGAGCTTACAAAGAAGTATGAGACGGCCTTCCGTACGACGCTGGGGGAGGCGGTCAGGTATTACGGTGCAAATGAACCGAAGGGCGAGTGCGTGATCGTGATCGAGGGGCGTTCTATCCGTGACTTGAAGGCTGAGGGCCAGGAGGACTGGAAAGAGATGCCGCTGAATCAGCATATGGAGCATTATCTTTCACAGGGAAGGGATAAGAAAGAGGCGATGAAGCTGGTGGCGAAGGATCGGGGAGTCAGTAAAAGGGAGGTCTACCAGCAGCTTCTGGAGGATGGAGAATAAGAAACGGAGGATGGTATGCACGATTCGTACTACAGTGATAATGATATTGACCGCATTTTATATCAGTACTATAAAGCGAACGGCGGCTGCCTTATGGGGAATCCGTATGAGGGGCAGTATCCTCATTGCCAGCTGCTCCTGGATATGGATACCGCTCCGTTGTCTGTGGCTCCTGTTATTACCTCCAGTTCAAGATACGGCTACGGCCTGACTTGTGCTGCTTACACACAGGCAGAGCTTACATATCCGTACCACCTGGATTTACGACCCTCTACGGTATTACGAAAAGGCGCAGATATGATAACAAAGCAGGGGATCAAAGTGCGCTACCGTGATCTGGATTCCCAGTATCTGATAAAGAGCGGCAATCCGGCCTTTACCCAGCTTATTCTTCCCGGAAGCAATCTGGCTGATCTGCTTTTACAGACCAGAGCGTTCCGGGTCCGGATCGAGCCGGTGGCAGAGGAGAAGCACCTGCACACCGTTCAGGTGCTCCGTGAAAAATCACTGGGGAGTGAGATTCAGGGAAAGACGATTTCGCTGGAAGAGCTTCCCCTGATGATTGAACTGTGCAGGGCGGCGGCCTATGCCGTTAAAAGCTATGCAATGCCGGAACAAAATCAAGGCACAGATTGACACAAACGGAACAGTGTGAATAAAAGGGAATTGCGGACGGCCGCCAATGGGGCGGGTATCTGTCCGTAATTCCCTTTTATTGATGGTTGACCTGTGCGCGGAGCGTGCAGGTTAATGTTGCTTAATCAAAATCTGAAAATGGCCGTTCCGTAAGCTGGAAGCGGATAAGAGAAAGAATAGGGCTGTCCGTCGCATTCACCTTTCGACGATTTATACACGGCCGGTCCGTCGCCTTTTTCATACAGGCCGTGTTCATTATCAAGAAGAAGCGTAAAATTACCGCGTTTCGGCACGCCTACGCGGTAGTCGTCCCGGGGGATTGGCGTAAAGTTGCAGATGAAAAGTAAATTTTTCTTCTTTGTCTCATCACGGCGGATGAAGCTGAAAATACTCCGGTCGGCGTCATTGGCGTTAATCCATTGGAAACCGTCCCAGTCGTTATCCTGCCGGTACAGCGCCGGATATTTTTTATAGAGTGTCAGCAGCCCGCGGACATAATTCTGTAAATCCCCGTGAAGCGGTTCATCGGCCAGATACCAGTCGAGCGACGTTTTTTCATCCCATTCATGGAGCTGCCCGAAATCCTGGCCCATGAACAGAAGCTTCTTGCCGGGATGGCCCAGCATAAAGGTGTAGCCAGCTTTCAGGTTGGCGAACTTATCTTCATATTCGCCGGGCATCTTGTTAATCATAGAGCATTTCAGGTGGACAACCTCATCGTGTGAGAGTACCAGGATAAAATTCTCGCTTGTACTGTAGGTAATACCGAACGTCATCTTGTTGTGGTTGTGTTTTCTGAAGTATGGATCCAGCTTCATATATTCCAGGAAATCGTGCATCCAGCCCATGTTCCATTTGAAGGTAAAGCCGAGGCCGCCGTCCTCCGGGCTATGGGTTACTTTCGGCCAGGCCGTGGACTCTTCGGCGATAATCATTGCTCCGTCTTTCCTTCCGTTTATGACGCTGTTCAGATGTTTGAAAAATTCGATTGCCTCCAGGTTTTTATTATCCCCGTATTTGTTGGGGATCCACTGGCCGTCGCTGCGTCCGTAATCCAGATACAGCATGGAGGCCACGGCATCCACCCTGAGGCCGTCGATATGATAGTATTCAAGCCAGTACAGAGCATTTGCAATCAGGAAATTGGATACTTCATATTTACCGTAATCAAATACCTTGGTACCCCAGTCGGGATGCTCCCCTTTTCTGGGATCCGCATATTCATAAAGCGGCTGTCCATCAAAATCGGCAAGGCCATGGGCATCTTTCGGAAAATGAGCCGGTACCCAGTCCAGAATAACGCCGATGCCTTTTTTGTGCAGATAATTGACAAAATACATGAATTCCTTCGGTGTCCCGTAACGGGAGGTCGGAGCGAAATATCCGGTTACCTGGTATCCCCAGGAACCATCATAGGGATGCTCGGCGATTCCCATCAGTTCGACATGGGTGTAACCCATCATTTTAACATAATCAGCCAGCTCATGCGCCGCTTCCATGTAAGTGTAATAACCGTCTTTTTCCTGGCGGTTTTTCTTTTTCCAGGAACCAATATGTACTTCGTAGACGGACATGGGAGATTTCACAGGATCCGCTTTCATTCGTTTTTCCATCCAGGAAGAATCGCTCCAGCTAAATCCCCTGATATCTGTGGTCACAGATGCGGTGCCCGGCCTGTATTCGGCGGTGAAAGCATAGGGATCTGCTTTAAAGAGAATCTTTCCGCTTCCGGTTGTGATGGCATACTTGTAAAGCTGCCCGGATGCCAGGCCTGGTACAAAAGCTTCATAAATGCCGCTGTCTTTAACCGGCATCATCGGATTCAGGTCGGGATTCCATCCGTTAAAATCTCCGACGACACTGACTGATACTGCATGAGGCGCCCATACGGCAAAGTAATATCCGTCTTTCCCCTGATATGTAAACGGATGGGCTCCCAGCTTTTCAAAGATTTTGTAATGGCGTCCTTCACCGTAATAATAGCGGTCCAATTCGCCGATCACTCCAAGACCGGACATCTTTGATTTGGCAGCAGGTGATTTCCTGGTGGTACTGCCGGTGTTTTTACTTCCCGTCATAATGTTAACCCTCCGTTATTCTGAGGATAACTGCATCGTTACCCTCTAATTCTATTTGAACCCTGCCGTCACATACTTTAAATGTCCGGCCGGACAACAGATCGGTGCATTCGTTCATGCAGGTATTGAATGGTACGCTGATTACAGCAGGATTATCGTCGTTATTGGCTGCAGTGATAATATCCCCGGCCCCGGACAGACGGGCAAATGCATACTGGCGGTTGGTCAGAAGCAGCTCTTTGTATTCTCCTCCGTGAAGCGCCGGTTCTTCCAGATGAATCCGGCCCAGACGGCTGATAAACTCAGTCAGTCCGCAGAAACGGCTGCCGGCCGAAGCAATATCGATTGCAGGCCGCAGTTCATCGTCGGAATGCGGCGTTCTGCGCCCTTCTAATCCCCATTCTCCGCCATAGTAAAGGGAGGGGATCCCGGGAAGTGAAAACAGGAGCGCATATAGGGGCTTCAGGTGTGATTTATTAAGCAGTTTGCTGGCAATTCTGTCCTCGTCGTGATTATCGGCAAAGGTATAGAGCTTTTTCCCTACGGCTTCCAGCCTGCGGACATTGTGGGCCAGCTCAAAATAGTTGTGATCATTATGGGCGGAGTAGATGCTCTTGTGCATCTCATAATTTGTCACGGAATGGAGCATTTCATCATTCACCCAGCGGGAATACTCACCGTGAATAACCTCCCCCATCAGCCAGAAAGCAGGCTTCACCGTGTCTATGAGCCGTCTCAGCTCTTTCATAAACTGGAAATCGAGAACATTGGCGCAGTCCAGACGGATCCCGTCGATATCAAACTCCCGGACCCAGAACCGGACCGTATCCAGAAGATAGTTCTTAACCTCCTGATTATATAAGTTCAGGCAGGGAAGCTCCCAGATGCCGTGCCATGACTCATAGCCGAAGGGATCTCCCATCGGGCTGTTCCGGCCAAAATCGACGCCTCTGTACCAGTTCCGGTACGGTGAAGATTCCCGGTTCTCACAAATGTCACGGAAAGCGAAGAAATCACGTCCGGTATGGTTAAATACCCCGTCAACGACAACACGGATTTCCTGTTCATGGCAGAGTCTGACAAAAGTTCTGAAATCATCGTTTGTTCCCAGACGCCGGTCCACCAGCTTATAATCCCTTGTATCGTAGCCGTGAGTCGAGGACTCAAACAGCGGGCCGATGTAAACGGCGCTGCAGTTCAGGCTTTTGACATGGGGAATCCACAGGTTCAGTTCCCCGAAACGGCTTTCGGCCTCTGTCTCAATATTCTGTTTCGGCGCGCCGGTCATACCCAGAGGGTACATGTGATAAAAGACGGCCTTTTCATACCAGGTTTTATTATTATGTGCCATGCTTGTCCTCCCCCGGCAGCACGCGCTATGCGTATAAATCAGTTCAAACTGTAATTTGTCTCCTGCTCTTTAATGCTCCGGAGAAGGAATTGATAACGCAGTTGCGCAGCTTTTAATTCATAAATATAACAGTCGATCAATGTGGGATCCACGACCTGTTCAAAACGGTTGATGGCGGTGTCGATGGTTCCCATGGCCTTTTTAAGCTCTTCCAGAAGTTCCGGATCCAGCCTGCGGGCCTGTATGCCGCGTTTTGTATGCCTTGTAGATTTCATGGTTTTCACTCCTGTAAATTATAATCACAATATTGCGCTTTTCCGTAACCGTTCATACTGTCCGAACTGTTGCGCTTTCTGTGCAGTTTATGGATGCTGTAATTAGTATATACAGGAATGGTAAGATTATGCATAACCGTTCGGTTATTCATAACTGTTCATGCCGTCTGAACCGTTACGGTTATTTAAAGCGCCGGAGTACGGTTCCCCGGCTTTTTTATGTGTATCCATGCCCAGGAATGACTGGAGCTCGGTGCCCAGCCTGGTAAGCTGCCGGGTGCTCTGGCCGATGGTCAGGTAGTAGTAATTGCAGGTGCCTTCACGGCGGATGGAGATGAGTCCGGCGTCTTTTAATAATTTCAGGTGGTGGGAGACTGCGGGCCGGGACAGGTTTGTTTTATCGGTGATTTCCCGTACATTTAAACCGTGCCGGCTGAGATTTTCAGATGAAAAATCACCGTCGCATGTCCTGTAGGCTGCATCGGTCAAAGATTCGATGATGGACAGCCTGATTTCATCGCCTAGTGCAATGAAGAGGGGCATACATTCGTGAAATAAATTTTTCAGTTCCAAGATGTCAGGCAACCGTTCTCCCTCCTTTGGTTTAAAAATTTAAACTATTATTATTTTATCATTTTTGCTGTTTTCAGTCAATGTAAAGACAGCAGGGGAACGGGGAATAAATGAATAAAAAATAAGCGTCTTTTTTGGTGAAAATTTTTGAAAAAGGGAGTTGACTTTTCAGGAGAAAGTGTTCATAATAAAGAAACATTCTAACTGTATCACAGTTCGATTTATCTTATTTCTTGATTCATGAATCTGGTTTTATTATTCGTTTATTTTCCAGCTGTACTATTCAGTTGCCGTCAAGTTACTGTTCACAGGTTGTATTCCGCGAGGTGTTTTGGTGCGTTTTTTGCAGTTTGCTCTGCTTATTTAATTATGCCTGTAACCGGAATGATTCAATTTAGGAAAGGGGAGGTTGTTTGGAAAAATTCTTTTTGCTGTCCTTTTTGACAGGCTCGGCTCTCTGCGATTTTAGAAAAGGAAGAGTGCCCAATGTTCTGATACTTTTCGGCACGGCGGCTTTCGGCATAGCCGGTTTTATTCGGGGGCCGTCGCCAGGGGACGGGAGCGGAGCAGTTTTTACCGTCATAGCCTTGTTTTTTATCCGTACTTTTTTTACAGTAATTATTTTTTTCCCTCTTTTTCTGTTCAGAATGATGGGAGCCGGAGATATCAAAGTGATGGCTGTCATTGCCGGATATATGGGGATGGACAGAGGGGTTGAGATTATTTTCTATGGTCTGGCGGCTGCGGCCGTGTGGTCTTTATTCTATATGCTGAAGCAGCATATTCTTGCAGAACGTATCAAATATTTCCTGAATTATATTAAACATTTGTTTCAGTCGGAGCAGATTCTTCCTTATTACCCGCCAAGAGGGCCGGATGGGATGAAATTTCGCCTGGTTCCTTTTTTGTGGGGCGGTTTTTGTCTCTGGCTGGCAATATACGGAGGTGCTTTATGAGACATATCATGGCGATATACGATGTCGATCCGCTCTATGCGGCCAGATTTGCGGATGTGGTGAACCAGACGGAGAAGATTCCGTTCGACGTGCTTGCATTTTCCTCCTTTGACAAGTTAAAGAAATTTGCAAAGGAGAATCCTGTGGAGCTGCTGCTGATCAGCAGCGCGGTCAGCCGGGAGGAGGCGGAGGAGCTGGGGGCGGGTAAAGTGATGTGCCTGGCGGACGGAGAGACTTTACAGGCTGATATGGAGTATCCGAGCATCTATAAGTACCAGTCCAGCGGTAATATCATTCGTGAAGTGATGGCCTGCTACTGTGAGAAGTCGGCGGAGGCGGTTCCGGGCACCGCCATGCGGGCGGCGGCAAAGATACTGGGAGTCTATTCACCGGTAGGCAGATGCCTTAAAACGTCACTGGCAATCACAATGGGACAGCTGCTCGCACAGGAAAGCCGTACCCTTTACCTGAATCTGGAGGAGTGTTCCGGCCTTTCGATACTTACGAAGACGGAATATAAAGAGGATTTAGCGGATCTTCTGTACTTTTTCAGTCAGGGCAATTATAACCTGCTGCGCCTGAACAGCGTCGTGCATTCCCTGGATGCCCTTGATTATGTGCCGCCTGTCCGTTACCCGGAGGATTTGGCGGATACGGATGCGGGGCAGGTGGAAGGTCTGATTGAAACGATAGCCGGTGAGGGCGGATATGAAAACGTAATTCTGGATATCGGCAGCCATGGGAAATTTGTTTATGGGCTGATGAAACTCTGTTCCGTAATTTATATGCCGGTAAAGGAGGACAGCGTTTCACTGGCGAAGCTTGAAGAATTCGAACGGTATCTCGATGTTTCGGGAAACGGGGCGCTGAGGGAGAAAATTAAGAAGCTGAAGCTGCCATATCACAGCAGCTTTGGGAGAAGGGAGAATTATCTTGAGCAGCTCTTGTGGGGAGAGCTGGGGGATTATGTGAGACAGCTTCTGAGGGGAGGTAGAAGGCCATAAACGGGATACCGGCCCTGGCGGAAGAAAAGGAGAGAAAAGACAGGCTGAAAGCAGGGCTTCTGAGAGAGCTGGAAGGGCGGATGCAGCTCGAGGATGAAGAGCTTCAGGAGATGATTGACGCTGCGGTGGCCGGTGAGGCGGAGCGGTCCTACCTGCCGCTCAAGTCCAGGCTCCGGCTGAAAAAAGAATTGTTTGACTCCTTCAGGCGTCTGGACATCCTGCAGGAGCTGGTGGACGATCCTGATATAACTGAAATCATGGTAAATGGAAAAGATCATATATTTATTGAAAAGAAGGGACGGTTAAGCCGATGGGACAAAGCTTTTGATTCGGCAGAGCAGCTTGAAGATTTGATTCAGCAGATTGTGAGCCGGGTAAACAGGACCGTCAATCTGTCATCCCCGATTGCGGACGCCAGGCTGGAGGACGGTTCCAGAGTACATGTGGTTCTGGCCCCCGTGGCTGTCGACGGGCCTGTTCTGACAATCAGAAAATTTCCGGAGCCTGTTACGATGGACAAGCTGATACGGCTGGGAAGTATCAGCAGGGAGGCTGCGGTTTTTCTGAGAACGGCCGTCAGGGCCGGGTATAACATTTTTGTCAGCGGCGGCACGGGTTCGGGAAAAACGACATTTTTAAATGCTTTGTCTGAATTTATTCCGGAGGATGAGAGGGTCATCACGATTGAGGATTCGGCCGAGCTCCAGATCCGTCATGTACCTAATCTGGTGCGGTTGGAGACGAGAGTCGAAAACCGGGACGGCAGCAGGGAGATATCCATGCGGGATTTAATCAGGGCGAGTCTCAGAATGAGACCGGACCGGATTCTGGTGGGGGAGGTAAGAGGGGCGGAGGCCCTGGAGATGCTCCAGGCCATGAATACAGGCCATGACGGTTCCGTTTCCACCGGGCACGGCAACAGTCCGAGGGATATGGTAACACGCCTTGAGACGATGGTGCTGATGGCGGCGGACCTGCCGCTGGCAGCCGTTAGAAACCAGATTGCATCGGCGCTGGAATTAATGGTGCATTTGGGCAGAATGCGGGATAAGAGCAGAAAGGTACTTGAGATAGCGGAGGTGATTGGATGTGAGAACGGAGAGGTCAGGCTGGAGCCGCTTTTTACCTTCCGTGAGAAGCAGGCAAGAGACGGACAATGGGTCGAAGGAGCTTTGGAAAAGGTCGGGGAACTTCGAAACAGGGAAAAGCTGCGGGCAGGAGGGTTTGAGAGCTGAACGGACCGGTATACGGGCCGGACAGGAGGATTACGGCAGATACCGCCTTTCAGGAAGGGAGTGGCTTTTGTATCTGGGGGAGGGAGCCATGTTCTGTGCAGCCACGGCATACGTGTTCTACCGGAGCTTTACGGCATTTCTGCTGTTCCTTCCGGTGGGTTTCCTGTATCCTCTGGCAAAGAAAAAAGAACTTGCATTGCAGAGGCAGGAGGAACTGAGGCGTCAGTTTAAGGAAGCGGTGCTGATTTTGTCTTCATCGCTTGGGGCGGGGTATTCGGTTGAGAATGCTTTTGCAGGCAGTCTTCGCGAGCTGGAGGAGCTTTACGGCCGGGAGGGAATGATAACAAAGGAATTTTCCTATATAGCCCATCAGCTGAGGATGAACAGGACGGTGGAGACGCTGCTGGCAGAGTTTGCGGACAGAAGCGGGCTGGAGGAAATCAAAAATTTTTCCGATATCTTTGCTGTTTCAAAGCGGAGCAGAGGTGAACTGGTATCGGTAGTCAATCATACGGTTCATGTGATTAGTGACAGACTTCAGGTCAGGGAGGAAATTTTGACGATGACGGCTGAAAAGCAGTTTGAACAGAAGATTATGAATCTGGTGCCATACTGTATTGTCATTTATATTGAATTTTCATCTCCCGGTTTTTTCCGGCAGATGTACGGCACGGCTGCCGGAAGAGTGGTTATGACAGGGTGTCTTTTGATTTATTGTGCATCGTGTTTCCTTGCGTTTAAAATACTGGATATTGAATTGTAAAAAGAGGATGAAAACACAGAAAGATGAAACAGAAAAAATTTATAGTGAAAAGAGTAAATGCAAAAAGGAGAGAATATGGGATGAGGTGGTTTCTTGAAACTGGACAAAAGACAGGTTATCTGTGTGAGTTTGGGGATAATTCTGGCGCTGGCCGTTACCTTTGTGGAAAAACAGGACACAGTCCTGACAAAAGGGAATGGGCTCGAAAGGAATACATATGGTCAGGGCGAAACACAGCAGGAGATTCTCGTGGAAGGGCTGCTTGCCAAAAAAGTGCCTTTGTCTGTCAGGATTGGCGAACGCCGATATACAAAGGAGGAGGCGGCAGATGCAATTCATATGGCGGCAGAAGAATTATCCGCTCAAATTGCAGGCGGTAATGAATCGCTGGAACAGGTGCAGAGCAGGCTGGAGCTTGTCACCTGGCTTGACAAGTACGGGATATCGGTCCGGTGGCAGCCTGATGACACGGAGCTGATCAGCGCTTCGGGAGAAGTATTTAACAGCGGATGTCCGGAGAGCGGCAGAGAGACATTTCTGACTGCCACATTAAAAGCAGGAGAATATGCAGAGGATTATATATACCGGGTAAACGTTCTCCCGCCGGGCAGGACGCAGGAGGAAAAAGAACTTGCGGCTTTCGAGAACTTTCTCATGGAAAAGGAGGAGGAACAGAAGTATTCGGAGGTGTTCATCTTACCGGAAGAATTTGAAGGGAAAACACTTACTTACAGCGCAGACCGGGGGCGCAGCAGCCTGATGTTCCCTCTGTTGGGGATCCTGGCGGCAATTCTTCTGCCGCTTAAAGACAGGCAGAGGGAACAGGAGGCAAAGAAAAAGCGGGAATGTCAGATGATGATGGACTATTCAGAGATATTGTCAAGACTGGTAGTCTTTCTGGGCGCCGGACTGCCGGTCAGGAAAGCGTGGGCAAAGATCGTGAAGGATTACCGCCGGACAGAGGAAAAAGCCGGGAAACGTGCGGCTTATGAAGAGATGGCGGCAGCCTATTATCTGATGCAGAGGGGAGTGCCGGAGATTCAGGCATACTCCGAGTTTGGTAACAGGTGCAGGGTTCTTCCTTACAGAAAACTGGCTGGAATATTGGAGCAGAACGTAAAGAATGGTTCAAAAAGCCTGACTCCGGTACTGGAGGCTGAGATGGAAGCCGCCTTTGAACAGCGCAAGAACCTGGCCAGACGTCTCGGTGAGGAAGCCTCGACAAAGCTTTTGCTGCCTTTATTCATGATGCTGCTGATTGTTATGGTAATGATAACGGTTCCGGCCTTTTTGGCCTTTGGAATCTGAATTGAGGAAAGGAGACTGTGTATGTGGTTAAAAAAGGAAATTATCGCATTTTGGAACGATGAGGAGGGGGTTACAGTTATCGAAATCGTGCTTATACTCGTCGTGGTAATTGGATTAGTGTTGATTTTCAAGTCACAGATTAATACGCTGTTAAATAACATTTTCAAGCAAATTAACAGTAAATCGAAGGAAGTCTATTAGGAGGAAGGTGATGCGGAAAAATCTGATGGGTGAAGCGGATGCAAGTATTACAGTTTTTTTAAGCCTGATTCTAACCTGCATCTGCGCCCTCATGGGAGGCCTCTTTGAATCCGTCAGAACAGCCGGAAGCGGGTGGTATATGCAGATGGCTCTCGATTCCTCGCTGGATTCCCTGATGAGTAAGTATCACCGGGATGTATGGGAACAGTATAGAATATTTGCGCTGGAATTTGATGAGAGAGGCGGACTGGCTGCGGAGATGGAGCCTTATCTGGACAGTTATTTCAGAGATGCCCCGTTTTATCTGGTCACAGACAGGAATCTGACTGTTTCATCTCCTGTTTTGATTACGGACGGCGGCGGCCGGTGGTTTGAGAAAGAAATCCTGGACTATATGAAAAAAGGGATTTGGAATGTGGAATATGATGCCGGTATTTTAAAGGAAACGATGGACGGGGTAAAGGAAGCGGAAAGCTTTGGCGCCATTGCGGAACAATACCAGGAATGCGGAAGACAGCTTCTGAAGCTGGAAGAAAGCATCGAGAATATTGGTGAAAGCCTGGAACGGCAGAAAAATTACTTGGAGGCCGGGGACCGGCAGCTGAGTAACGGCAACGGCACAGGATTTATAAAAACAGCAGAAAAATTGAAGAAGGAACTGGAGCGGATTCCTCTGCTGGTCCGGGAATATGAAGAGAAAGCGGAGGAACTGAGCAGGGAGATCCGGATGGCGGAATCCGGTGCGGCAAAGAAACAGGGGGATTTGAAGCCCCCAAACTGGGAGCTGCTCTCGGAGGAGATGGAGAGCTACCGCTCCTATACAGATAAAGAAGGCAGCCGGCATAGGGAGGTAAAGCAGACAGAAGTAACGGCAGAACGGAATAAGGCGGTCGTTGAGGATGCGATCCGGCAGGCAGTGGAAGTACAGGAGTATATTGATTCATGGGAACCGGACGACGAGGATGACGAGCTGGACGAAAAGCGCCTGTGGAGGAGGGTGCTGTCAGTTACAGGAAAGTTTACGTACGACTCACGGTTTGCCGGGACAGGAAAAAAGGACAGAAAAAAGCGAAAGGTTCTTGAAGCATTAAGCCGCCTGGCCGGAAGCGATCTGCTGTCCATAGTCGTGCCGGAAGGGAAAAAAGTTTCGCCGGACAGAATTGATAAGCAGCAGTTTCCCTCTGTTACAGAAATGTCTGTTACGGAAATGCCGGGATTTACCGGATATAATGGAGGGGCGGGCAATTTTCTGCCGGAAACCGCATTACTTCATGAATACGCCGCCGGTTTTTATACGAACTTCCTGTCGGAAGAAGAACGTCACGTCAAATATGAACAGGAGTATCTCCTGTCCGGTTCCGCTTCAGACAGGGAGAACCTGAAAAATACAGTGAATCAAATCATAGCAATCAGGGAGGCCATGAACCTGATGTCACTGCTTAAGGATCCGGAAAAACGCCGGGAGGCGGAACTTTTGGCGGCTGCAATAACAGGAGCTTCGGGCATTGCGCCCCTGGTGTCGGTGACTACTTTTTTTATCCTGACGGTATGGGCCCTGGCGGAGTCGGTTGAAGATGTGAAAGCACTTTTGGAAGGAGGAAAGGTACCGTTTCTGAAGCAGGGAAGAGAGTGGAGGGTATCCCTGACGGGTTTGGCAGAATCAGGAACAGGGCTGTTTAGGGAGCTTGGAGCATCCGGGAATGAAGGGGAAGGGCTGGATTACCAGTCCTATCTGAAACTGCTGTTTTGGCTTTCCGGTCTTCCGAAAAAGGAGTACCGAATGATGGATATGATTCAGAAAAACATAAGAACCAGCCAGCCATCGTTCCTTATGAGAAAATGCGCATACAGGCTGGAGGCGGAATACAAAGGCCGGGGAACAGTGATACCAATTTCTAAAAAAGCAGTTAAAGCTTATTAAGCAGGAACAGGCAGTAGCCGGCTGCGTCCGGGGCAGAATACAATGCCCTTATTCAGAAAACAGGAAGTTAAAAATGTGCCTCTCCAAGTACATCGCAAGTCTCCAATTATATCTATTTCAAATGCAAAAATATAGATTTTCAAGCAAAATTTTTCTTATAAATTTAAGATAGATTCAGCCTGATTCTGAATAAGGGTGTTGTATCCTGTCCCGGGCGGAGTTTTTACTTCTTATTCTGCAGCAATAGCCGGGAGGAAGAATATACAAATAAATTTTATTATTGGGAAGGGGGAAATTGGGCTGGGCAGAGGTGAAACAAGAAGGGGATTATTAGAGGCCAGCCTGACGCTTGAAGCATCATTGAGCCTGACGGTATTTATATTTGCCGTTATAATTCTGGCAATGCCGATGGAAATGCTGGATACACAGAGGAAAATACAAACAGTGCTGGAAACGACGGCCAGAGAGCTGAGCCAGTATGCGTACATATTTTACAGACGGACAGAAGGAGAAGAACTCCGTGATACGGATGGAACGGATTCACTTGTGACGGCAGAGCTTTTTGCCGAAGGCGCGGTACGGGCATTTCTGGAGGTGAAAATCAGGGAAGCGGCCGGGCCGGGAAGAATCAGCGGCCTGGATCTTTCAGGTACGGAAATTACGAAAAACGGGGAGGAGATTAATCTCCGGGCGAAATACAGACTTATGCTGCCGTTTCGGGTGTTTGTCCTGGACAGTGTGCCGGCGGCTTCCGTAAGCTTTAAACGAGGATGGATCGGGAGCGAGGGGGGACGCAATTCACAGGGGGGAGCGGAGGCAGACAAATCAGAAAGAATGGTTTTTATCGGAAGGACAGGAACCAGATATCATTTGTCACCGGATTGCCACTACATATCTAACGATATTTCGTCATTAGATTATGACACGGTAAAAGATAAACTCAGCAGCAGCCAAAGCCATTACAAGCCCTGCAGTATCTGTGGAAGCGCGGCAGTGAGCGGAACGACCGTGTACATTATGCCAAATGGTAAATATTTTCACAGCAGACCGGACTGTACCTCCATCGCATATTATGTGAAGAAAGTACCGTTGTCTGAGGTGGAGCATCTGGGAGCATGCTCTTATTGTGGTACTTTTCATACCCCGCTGCAGGCCAGCGGACGGGTGGGTGGTTGTGTATATGAGTCTTTCGTTCCGGGGGAAGATTGTCATGGTGTGGGGCTGCGGGCGAAGATAAAGTCTGCGGAGCACACTCCCGCTCTGTGAAATGTATGGCTGTTACAAATAAAGGGGGATAAAGAATGGAACTGGTATATAGTATTTTCTTACTCTTATCAGCCTGGTACGATCTCAGGACGGCAAAAATACCGATATGGCTGCTTGTCTTGTTTGGAATAACCGGAGCGCTGGGGCTGTTGACCGGGGCATGGCAGGAATATTCCGGAGTGTTAGCTGCCTTTTTGCCTGGGATATTTCTGCTTCTTGTGACAATCTGTACCGGAGGGGCGGCAGGGGCGGGCGACGGCTGTTTTTTTATTGTGTCAGCCTGTTATCTTGGCTCTTACGGAACTATCGTGCTTTTTCTATGCGGCCTTTTTTTCTGTGGGACGTGCAGTCTGGGGATGGCAGCATGGGGATTTATTCATGGTATTAATGCAGGAAAAATGCGCCTGCCGTTTTTACCATTCATTATACCGGCCTGGTTCTGGCTGTTGTTCGTAAGTACAGGAAAATGATTGGAATATAGTAAATTTGGGAGGTATCACCGATGGCAAAAAGCGTGACAGAGTATAGGGAGATTGGAAAGAAAAGAGACGGAGGAAGACTGGATGCCAGCTTTACGGTAGAGGCCGCGCTTGTGATGTCCGCGCTGTTTTTGTTTATAGCGTCCCTGATCACAGGGGTATTCGACATACATGCGCGTGTGGCAGGAAATATGGTTTTGCAGGAGGCGCTGGAATGTGGCACCCGTCTGGAGGAGGGACAGACACTGTCTGAAATGGAGAGCAATGCACAGCAGGATTACCGGGGATATTTCTGGTGCGGAGGAGGAAATATTTCATTGAAGGAAAAGGGAAACAGAATCTCAGGAACTGCGAAAATGAAAACACAAACAGATATATCGGTAAAAAAGTTTGATCCGGAAAATTTTCTCCGGCTGCTTAGGGCTGCCGGAATTTAAACGGGGGAGAGACAAGTGGAAGTTCGTTATAAAAGAGAGGTTAACCACAATTATATGATATTGGATGCCCCTTCTGAGGGAGGGGGATATGAATGCAGGATGCTTGCATCTAATACAATAGAGGGGCTGCTCAGATTCCGTGTGAGGCAGTATGAGGATAAACGGGAATTCTATTATGAAATTACATCCAGACAGCCGCTGAACCGGCTTCTGGAGCAGAGAAAGATAAATGGAGGAGAAATCCGCTCCATTCTGCTGAGCCTCTCCCGGGTTCTTTCAAAAATCGAGGAGTATCTGCTGAAAGAGGAGCAGATACTCCTCGAACCGGAATTTATATATATAGATCCGGACAGGTTTACCGTTTCGCTCTGTCTTTTGCCCGGCTATTCCTGCGATTTCCCGGCAGCCCTATCGGAACTGCTTCGGTTTCTTCTGGAAAAAATCAACCACAAGGACAGGGAAGGCGTTGTCATGGCCTATAACCTGTATCACGAGAGTCTGCGCGAGAATTATGGGATGTCAGATCTCTTGAGGCATTTGAGAGAAACGGAAGATGTAATTTTCAAACGCAGGGATGACAGCAGGGATGACAGCAGGGAACAGCATAAAACGGAAGATGAGTTCAGGACATACATACCAGAAGAAAACAAGGCAATTGATGGTATTGGCAGCGTACGGCCAATATATGAACACGTCGGGAAAGAGGATTCAAAAGAACATTTCACAGAAGAAAAATATACCGGCAGGATAAAAGCTGCTGCAGCAACCGCTAAAATCACCAAAATACTTCAGTGTTTTCTTATGTTCCTGGCAATGGAAGGGGGAATATGGTATTTTACCGGCCGGGAGGGTATATCAAGGTATGGTCTTCCGGCGGCGGTGGCGGCCGGAGCGGCAGCGGCGGTAAGATTGCTGCAACTCCGGATGAGCGGCGGTAAAAAATATAAAAAGGAACCCGCTGCCGGCCCGGTGGATATTACTGCTGCACCTGAATTTAAGTATGACAAAACGGAAAATGTATTGAATCCTGTTATAAAAGAGGAATCATGGCGATTTCAGCCCGAAAGTGTTACGGAATACCGGCAGAGGAAGGCAGAGGAGGATCGGCAGGAAGAACTGCATGCGCAGGAGAATGGAACAGCCCTGCTGACGCAGGATGAAGATAAGAACCGATTCCCGTTATTTGAAAGCATTAACCGGGAAGAAGAAAATATTGAGATTACTTATGTTCCGTTTGTTATCGGTAAGCATCCGGAACTGGCAGATTTCTGCATCCGGCATCCTACGGTCAGCCGTCTTCATCTGCGGGTCGATAAGAGAGAGGGGGTATATATTATTACTGATTTAAACTCAACGAACGGTACCAGTGTAGGTGGATATAAGCTGCAGGCTAATGAGACGGTTAGTATCCAAAATAGGGATGTGATCACGGTTGCGGATTTAAAATACTATTTTATAGAAACGTATGAGGGGTAAAATATGTAACCAAAAACATAAAAAAGATGTAGAAAAATGTCGATTTACATCAATGTAGTGTTTTTGCAAAATTCCATAGAATATCGTTAATTGCTGTGCTATAATAGTGCCATTGAAGGATGTACGATATGGGAAATCATGGTAAAAAGGCATATGTAAACGGTGCTATTATAGCTGTTAATATAATCTATTTTCTTTTTCTGGAAATTACAGGATCCTCATTAAATACAGGATTTATGGTTAAACGGGGCGCCATGTATGCGCCTCTTATATTGCAGTACGGTGAGTATTACAGACTGCTCACTTCTGTTTTCATGCATTTTGGAATTGGACATCTGATCAATAATATGCTAGTATTATTTGTTCTGGGAGATAATCTGGAACGGGCACTTGGAAAGGTAAAATATCTGATTTTTTACCTGCTATGCGGTATAGGTGCAAATATTATATCTTTGGCTGTAAACATGGGGAGAGGGTACTATGTTGTTTCGGCCGGAGCTTCAGGCGCAATATTTGGTGTTGTAGGCGGACTCGTGTATGCGGTGGCAGTAAACCGTGGCCGGCTGGAAGATCTGAGTACACAACAGCTAATGATACTTGTGGCCGTAACTCTGTATCACGGGTTTACGAGCACAGGAGTCGATAATGCTGCGCATGTGGGCGGCCTGCTAATTGGTATTTTTCTGGGGATGATTTTTTATAGAAAACCCGGTAAAAATAAAAGATGCATATATAATGCAGAAAATAAGGAGTGGTGAAAATGACAGATAGTAATTGCATTTTTTGCAAAATTGCAGGAGGGGAAATACCATCGGCCACGGTATATGAGGATTCAGAATTTCGGGTAATTCTGGATTTGGGTCCGGCATCCAGGGGACACGCTCTGATACTGCCAAAGGAACACTTTAAAGATCTCTGTGAACTGGATGAACAGGTCGCAGCAAAGGTGCTTCCGCTGGCAGGCAAAATCGGTGCAGCGATGAAACAGGCTCTGGGATGCGCTGGATTTAATGTGGTACAGAATAACGGGGAGACAGCAGGACAGACAGTTTTTCATTTTCATGTACATATCATTCCAAGATACGAGGGCGGACCAGCCATGGTTACGTGGGAGCCGGGGAAGGCTGATTCGGCTGAATTCGCAGAAATCAGCAGCAGCATAAAAGAAGTATTACAATCATAGGAGAAATGTATGCGGCAGGAAGAACGCAGGCTTTTAAAGGAATTATACGAAGACTACTCCGTTCCGCTCAAAAGGTTTGCCGCCAGTATAGGCGTACACTATGATGACATTGAAGATATAGTGCATGATACGATCATGGGATATTATGAACGCTATCCGATGGATTGGGATGCAAAACTGAAGACAACCATACTAATTAAGATATTGTATAGCAGATGGAGAGACAGCATCAGGAAGAATTCTCGCTGCGTAGCGAGTATTGATGATCAGGATGAAGAATTCCTGCTCATGACGAAGCTGCTGGGGACGGACACATTAACCTGCATTATGGATAATGAACTATATCGTGAGATATGGAAACTTGTCAATGGTATGAAGAAGGACTGGCGTGATGTTATAATTCTGAGGATAATACAGGAATTATCGACAGAGGAGACGTGTGAGATACTGAAAATACCGGGAACAGTCTGTCGTTCCCGGTTATCAAGAGCCAGAAAAGAACTCCGCAAAAGAATTATTGAAGCCGGATTACTTGATGATTACCGTTAATCATTACAGCACTCATTAATCAGCTCAATGATGGTAGATACTGCGTTGTTCAAGTGGCTTTCTGCCATTTTATCAATGAATGCCCGGCGGTTTTTATGGGTTTCATTGATTGCCTGCAGGAGAGATTCACCTGTAAGGGCCTCTTCTTCGAGAACAGTGCTGAATCCCTGTTTTGCGAAAGAGTTGGCGTTCAGGATCTGGTCTCCACGGCTGGCGGCGGCAGAAAGAGGAATCAGAATATTGGGTTTTCTGAGAGCAAGAATCTCACATATGGAATTGGCTCCCGCTCTGGACAGGACCAGATCGGCGGCAGCGAACAGATGCCGGAGAGGTTTATCCACATATTCATACTGAACATAGCCTTCCATACCAATCAGGCTTTCGTCCAGATTACCTTTGCCACAGATATGTATAATCTGGAAATTCTTTAACAGTTCAGGAAGAATACTGCGAACGGCCTGATTGACAGTAACCGAGCCAAGGCTGCCACCGATTACAAGAATGACGGGAAGGCCGGCAGAAAGATGGGTATATTGCAATCCAGCCAGACGATCGCCATTCAACAGCTCTTCCCGGATAGGGGAGCCGGTCAGAACGGCCTTGTCTTCAGGAAGATACTTCAAGGTTTCAGGGAAATTACAGCAAACTTTTTTAGCGATAGGGATACAAATCTTATTAGCCAGGCCGGGCGTCATATCAGATTCATGTATAATAACAGGGATCTTGTGGTGCCTGGCGGCTAATACGACAGGGACGGCGACAAAACCGCCCTTAGAAAATACGACATCCGGTTTGTATTTTTTCATAATTTTCAGAGCCTCTGCATAGCCTTTCAGGACTCTCAGAGGATCGGAGAAGTTTTTAATATCAAAATAGCGGCGGAGCTTTCCGGACGAGATACCGTCGTAGGGAATACCTGTCTCCTCGATCAGGCGGCGCTCGATTCCATTATAGGAACCGATATAGCGGATTTCAAATTCTTCTTTTTGAAGAGAAGGGAGAAGCGCAAGATTAGGGGTGACGTGGCCGGCGGTACCGCCTCCGGTCAGAATGATTTTTTTCATAAAGGTTTCCTCCATAACTTAACTGTCCGGCAATTGCAATTCCCGGACAGCGGAATGCTGTCTGCGGCGGCAGCCGCAGAACGACTAGAATATTATACTATATGCACATGAAAAGGTATACTGCAAATCCAGTGCAATTAAACCCTTAGTTACAGTTCAGCCTTCGGCCAAACTGCAACAAATGATGCACAGAAACAGCAAAGACAGCGAAAACACCTTGCGGAATACATCAGGCTGAACTGTTACGACCCTTAGACTCGGTCGGCATAACAGTTCATGTTATCTGAATTGTTACCAGTCAGTTCATGCATCTCAGTATAATGGTATCCTAAACTAACATTTATATTAGTATAGTAACTTAAATGACAAAAAGTCAAGCCCAAAGCGGAGGAATGTAGGGAAAAGGATGACAGTTCAGCCTTCGGCCAAACTGCAACAAATGATGCACAGAAACGGCAAGAAACAGCGAAACACCTCGCGGAATACATCTCGGTTGAACTGTTACGGAAAAGGTTGCCATTCAGCCTCTAAAATACCGGGAAGATGATAACAATAAAAACAGAATAAAATTCCATGATTAAAAAATGTATGAATATACAGGAGGGAAACAGTGGACAAGGATCGGGACAGGCATAAAACAGAATATGATTTGGATCAGCTTCTGAAAGAGTCTTTTAGGATGGATGATAAATCACTCCTTGAACGATTTCAGCGTGCACAGACTGAGATTGACGACAGTCAGATTCCTCCGGAACCGGAAGATGGTTTTGAACGGCTGTTGGACAAAATTGAAGAGAAAGGCATTGAGCCCCAATATATCCGCGACAGGGAAACGGAGAGCAGGAGTGGAAAGAGACGCCGGCTCAAACCAATGCTTAAGGTTGCTCTGGTAGCGGCTGTTGTTGTGGGCGTAATGATGGCAACGACACTTACGGTTGGGGCTAAGAAGTATTTTACATATAGGAAGACGGTTAAACCAAGTATCAGGAATGCCGTAGTTTTAAATAATGATAAGAATAAAGAAGATTATGGAAGGTTAGAAGAGGCATATACCGAAATAGAACAAACATTAGGAATAGCGGCAATCAGACTTGAATATATGCCTCAGAACTTAATCTATACAAATACTGTAATAACAGGTGACACAGCAACAATGCTTTTTAAATGTGGTGACAATTATTTTAATGTTGTACAGCAAATTAGAAGTGTCGAAAATTCTTCGGGAATAACTTCTGACAGGAATAACAGTAATGGGAACACAGTTTATAACAATTGGCTTAATAAAACAATAGAAATTCAAACATCATCTGTAGATAATCAAAAAATTGAATATAGTGCTGAGGTTATTTTTGAAGATTCATACTATTATTTATCAGGGGTTATTGATAAAGATGATTTTGTTAACATTGTTAAAAATTTGTATATTGAGACAGGGGAGAGAGATAAATGAAAAATATGTTTGGGAAATTGATTATAAGTATTATCTTGATAATGGTAATAAATGTAATGCCAGTCTATGCAGCTGATACATTTTATTGGAATGGAATTGAAGTGCAGGATTATAATGATGAGTCAATTATATTACCTGAAAATGTTAAAGAATCGCGTGGTATTGTAAGAGGAAGTATACTTTCAACAGGTATTGTAGATATATCGAACGGAGGCAAAGGAAAAGTTGAATTAACTATACAAACATTGGCCCATGTCCGTTGTGATAGAATATGTAATGCTCTTACTTTACAAGTGTGGAATGAGTCATTAGGTGATTGGCAGCAAGTAGAGCGTTTTGAATTTGAAGCAAAGCAGGAGGATAATCCGGATGTAGAATTAGCTTATCTAATTAATGGTGTTGACGTTGAAAATTTACCAAAAGGGATTTATAGGGCGCGAGGACTTCATGCAGTTTATTTAGGTGATGAATACGAATCTTTTGCTTCAAGAACAGATGGAATTCAGATATATAGATAATTATATAAGTCAATCCATTATAAGCTGTCGTACTAATGCGGCAGCTTTTTGATTTTATAATAGATTAAGATTATTTCATAAATAAAATGTTTATTGACAATTTGTCTCTTTAAAAATAATATAAGGTTATTATAGCTTTGATATACCATAACACAGGCACAAGACAGAAAACCATTCCTTCAGAAAGGACCCGCACCCCATGCCCAGTATCCTCCTAGAAATCCAGGAAACCGTAATGAAATACGCCGATATCATGTCAAAGGTTGCGCAGGTAGAGGTAGAAGTAGTAGACGAGAATCTCTTCCGGGTAGCCGGAACAGGTATTTTTGAGCAGCACGTCAATGAAGATATGGCTCAGGAGGGGTATGTCTATGAGCATCTGCTTCGTACCGGCAATGTGGAAATTATATATAATCCGGGCAAAGAAAGACTTTGCCAGAAATGTCCTAAAATGGATATCTGCAATGAAGAGATAGAGATTTCAATGCCCATCCGGCTGGGAGGGGAGATTATCGGAGTTATTGGCCTGGTGGGGAGTACCCCGGAGCAGAAAGAGCGTGTCCTTTCGAATGAGAAGATGTATCTTGATTTGCTGGCACAGATTGCGGAGTTCATTGCGGTGAAAGCGGGAGAACTGACGGAATCTAAGAAGCGGGCGGTTCTGCTTGACGCTCTGGACTGCGTGATCAATCATGTGGAGAAGGGGATTTTGATTTTAGGCGGGGATAATGTAGTTACTATGGCAAACGAACCGGCTAAACGGCAGCTTTCAGTCGATATGCCGGAAGGGCAGATGGCAGTAGTTACACCGACGGGAGATAATTTCAGCCGCCAGAATGAGTACAAAATTCTGCTGAATGGTAAAGAGTATTTTGTCATGGGACATCTCTATGATTTGGACCAGGATCCGAGGCGTTACTCAAAAGTACTGATATTTGAGAGTACCAGAGAGATGCAGGAGCGCTTTTACGAGATAACGAATACGGTGAATCCGCTCAGCACCTTTAATATTATCGGAACCAGCCCTCAAACCCGGCAGATGCAGGAGGAGATTAAGAAGATTGCCAGGAGTACCTCGACGGTTCTGATTACAGGCGAGAGCGGAACAGGAAAAGAACTGGTGGCGACTGCCATCTGGAAGGCCAGCGACAGGAGAGATAACCGCTTTATTGCAATCAACTGCGGCGCAATACCGGAGCCTCTTCTGGAATCGGAGCTTTTCGGTTATGTCAAAGGGGCGTTTACCGGGGCGGATCCGAATGGCAGGATGGGTAAATTTGAACTGGCTAACAAAGGGGTTATCTTTTTGGATGAGATAGGGGATATGCCCCTGTATCTTCAGGTCAAGCTGCTGCGGGTGATTCAGGAGCGGAAAATAACCCGTATTGGTTCCAACCAGGTAATTCCGATTGATGTAAGAATTATCGCTGCGACGAACAAAGATTTGAAAGAGATGATGTACAATAATAAATTCAGGGAGGATTTATACTACCGTTTGAATGTTATCCCGCTGAAGATTGCACCGTTGAGGGAGCGCCGTGAGGATATCAGGGAGCTGGTGTATTATTTTGCAAAGCGCTATGCCAGCCTTTTTGGGAAAAATCTTCAGAAGATTTCAGAAGAGACGATGGAACATCTTTATGAGTATCCGTGGTATGGCAATATCCGGGAACTGGAAAATACGGTTGAGTTTATGATTAATATGATGGAGGAGGACGGTGTTCTTAACATGGGAACCCTCCCGGCCAACATATCGGAGCCGCAGCCCGGTGTCGGGAAAACGGGTGCAAGCGGCACAGTAGTCACGGATATGGTGACACCTCTCAGGGAACTGGAACGCTCTGAGATAGCGAAGGCGATCTGCATTTACGGCAATGATACCGAAGGAAAAAAACAGGCGGCAAAGAAACTGGGAATTGGACTGGCAACTTTATACCGCAAAATGGAGGGTACAGATGATACGGCTGGCAAAAGATAAAGATTTAGATGCAATAATGAAAATCTACGAAACGGCCAGAAAATATATGGAGGAGACGGGAAACCCGTCTCAGTGGGGCAAGAACCACCCGCCCAGAGAGCTTCTGGAGGAGGATATTAAAAAGGAGCAGTTATATGTCTTTACGGCAGAAGACGGAATTTTGCATGGTGTGTTTGCATTTATAATCGGAGCGGATCCCATATATGCTTATATTGAGGATGGAAAGTGGCTGAATGATAAAGAGTATGGGACAATTCACCGGATTGCCGGTGACGGAGCAGTAAAAGGAGTTTTTGACAACTGCCTGGCATTTTGCCGGGATCAGATTTCCAATCTGAGGATTGATACACATCACGATAACTCCACAATGCAGCATTTGATTGGGAAGAACGGCTTCCGGCGGTGCGGTATTGTTTATATGGAGGATGGCAGTCCCAGAATTGCCTATCAGTATTGCTTGGAAGATAAATAATTTTCGGAAGATAAATAAATTACAGGAGATGTGCGATGCAGCTTGGGATTACGATACCATTGCAGAAGTACCTGAATCTGCCGAAGCAATCCTATGGAGAACCGGAGGACGTTTTTTTGCTGGGAAATCCACCGGATCCTTTATCAGCAGATGAACCGGGATATCTGTTCGCCGAGCGGATTTGACGTATACGGGGAACTGCAGGAATTTTTCAGGAAGGACATGGTTCGTATTGGAATTATTTCTCATTTTGATAAAAAACAATTCTCGATTTGAGAATTTATTCTCATTATGAGAACTAAAATATGAATTAACAGGAATGGTTTTTCAAAAAAAATTCCTGGGACAGGATTAAGAAACGCATTAAAATCTAAGCATTGATTTTAATGCGTTTCTTTTTCTGAAAATATTCACAAAACTGGTTACGTATTACACGGGTTTTGTGAGAGTGCTTTTGTGTAATGTTTACAAAAATAAAGTTTCATGTCGAAACAGCACCATTTTGGAGTTAAATTTGGCACGCTGTTTGCTTATTATAAAGGTGAATAAACCCAAAGGAGAGAATCACAATGAGAGAGGAATTTAAAGTTGTTCAGTATGAGCGCAAATCAGGCCCGAAGTATAACCTGGATTTCCTGAATCTTGAAAGTGCTAAAAAAGTACAAAGTTTTCATGCAAGCTTTCCGGTATATAAAGAGACTCCGCTAGTTGAGTTAAAACATACAGCAAAATCAATGGGACTTGGCAATATCTACATAAAAGATGAGTCCTACCGGTTTGGCCTGAATGCATTTAAGGTGCTGGGCGGAAGCTATGCAATTGGCAATTATCTTGCAAAGCGCCTGGGGAAAAGCATCACAGAGATGCCGTATGAGAAATTAGTTTCAGGAGAAATTAAACGGGAGCTTGGCGACATTACATTTGTCACTGCGACTGACGGCAACCACGGCCGGGGAGTTGCCTGGACAGCAAAACAGCTTCAGCAGAAATCGGTGGTATACATGCCGAAGGGCAGCGCCGAAGAACGCCTGATGAATATCAGGGCAGAGGGCGCAGATGCATCCATCACCGACCTCAACTATGATGAAGCCGTCAGGCTTGCCAACAGCCAGGCGGAACAGAAGGGCTGGGTGATGGTTCAGGATACTGCGTGGGAGGGATATGAGGATATTCCCGGTTGGATCATGCAGGGATACGGAACGATGGGATATGAAGCGTACATGCAGCTTCCTGAGAAGCCGACTCATATTTTCCTCCAGGCCGGAGTCGGTTCCATGGCCGGGGCAGTGGCCGGATTCTTCGCTTCCGTGTATGGCGGGGAGCGCCCTATAATAACGATTGTAGAGCCTAATAAGGCAGACTGTATTTACAAGACGGCGGAGGCAGCCGACGGTAAACTTCATTTTGTAACCGGCGATATGGATACCATTATGGCGGGCCTGGCCTGTGGAGAACCATGCAGCATCGGGTGGAATGTTTTGAGGGACTATGCCGACAACTTCATTTCCTGCCCCGACTATGCGGCAGCCCAGGGTATGAGAGTGCTTGGAAATCCGGAGGCAGGAGATACAAAGGTGGTTTCCGGTGAAAGCGGGGCATCGGCATTTGGCTGTATTGCCGAGATTATGAGGGATAAAACGCTGGTGGAGCTTAAGAATAAATTGAAGCTGGATGAAAATTCCAAAGTGCTGTTTTTCAGTACGGAGGGAGACACAGACAAGGAAAATTATAAATCTATCGTTTGGGACGGAGCATATCAGAGAAATTGACAAAGGTTTCAGTTAAGGAGGATGGGAAAATGGAAAAAGAGAGAGAAGAACAGGTGATTTCACTGTGTCAGAAGCTGATTCAGCAGAAAAGCTATTCCGGAGAGGAGAGCGGAGTGGTCGGCGTTCTTTCGGAAAACATGAAACAGATGGGCTTTGATGAGGTAACGGTTGATAAATACGGTAATATTATTGGCTGCATCAAAGGAAACAGACCGGGAAAAAAAGTTTTATTTGACGGACATATCGATACGGTTCCGGTAACAGAGGAAGCTGAGTGGCTTTATCCTCCCTTTGCGGCAGAAATCCATGACGGCAAAATCTACGGCAGAGGAACCAGCGATATGAAGGGAGCCGTAGCGGCAATGACCTGTGCGGCATCCAATTACGCAAAGGATACGGGAAAAGATTTTGCCGGTGAGATTTATGTGGCGGGCGTGGTGCATGAGGAATGTTTTGAAGGTGTTGCGGCAAGGGAAATCAGTAAGAATGTCCGGCCGGATTACGTGGTAATCGGAGAAGCTTCCCAGCTTAACTTGAAAATAGGACAGAGAGGAAGAGCCGAAATCGTAATTGAGACCTTTGGAAAACCGTGTCACTCTGCAAATCCGGAAAAAGGAATCAATGCCGTGTATAAGATGGCAAAAGTAATCGGGGCAATCCGTACCCTGGTTCCCACCTATCATCCCGTATTAGGTGACGGAATCCTGGAACTGACCGACATTAAATCAGCCCCTTATCCTGGAGCATCCGTTGTGCCGGAATACTGCCGGGCCACATATGACAGGCGTCTTCTGGTAGGAGAGACAAAGGAGAGCGTGCTGGAGCCGATTAACGGGCTGCTGGAAAAACTGATGGCAGAAGATCCGGAGCTTAAGGTAAAGGCTTCCTATGCGGTAGGCAGGGAGAGATGCCATACCGGCAATGAGATAGAAGGGGAGCGGTTCTTCCCGGGCTGGTTATATGACAAGGATGACGACTTTGTTCAGGCTGTTTATACAAAGCTGACGGACAAAGGGTTTACTCCCGAAATTACCCAGTACAACTTCTGCACAAACGGCAGCCATTACGCAGGTGAAGCAAAAATCAAGACCTTCGGACTTGGGCCGTCCAGAGAAAACCTGGCCCACACGCTGAATGAGTATGTGGAAATCGAACAGTTGACAAAAGTAACAGAGTGCTACTATGGGGTTATGGAAGCGCTGTTAAAATAATTTGGACGGCGGCAGTTTAACCGCCGCTGAAAACTTAGAGGAGGTTTTTATATGTATGATTTAATTATCAAAAATGGGTATGTAGTTTCACCGTCTTCGACAGTAAAATGTGATATTGCCGTCAGCGGAAAAAAGATTGCCGGGTTAGGCACCTATAGCGGGTCCGAGGGAAAAAGAGTTATAGATGCGGAGGGAAAATATATTCTCCCGGGTGTTATCGAGGCTCATATGCACTGCCAGGCTCCGTTCCAGGGATGTCTGGGCGCCAACAGCTTTTACGAGCAGAGCGTCAGCGCAGCACACGGCGGAGTAACAATGTTTATGGATTTTGCCAATATGGGAAAAGGGGATTCCCCATATACACAAGCGCTGGCAAGAGCAGAGGAGATGGAAGAATCGGCAATTGACTACAGCGTACACGGTAAATTTGTGGAATCCACGCCGGAGGCGATTGCCGACATCGAAAAGATGGCTGAATACGGCATACCGACATTCAAAATGTTTATGACTTATAAAAAAGAAGGCGTAATGAGTGATGATGAGACGATGCTGAAAGTATTTGAAAAAGCAAAATCCGTCAACGGCCTTCCTATGGTTCACTGCGAGAGCAATGCAATTGCGGAGACGAATATTGAAAAGTGTATGGAAGAAAACGATCTGAGCTGGGTTAATTTTGCAAAATGCAAACCGGTGCTTTGCGAGGCGGAGGCATTTGCCAGGGCCGTTTATTTCCAGGAATATGTAGGAAATGCTTTGCTGGTTGTACATACGACAAACGGAGAGGCGTTAAATACGGCCAGACGGGCGCACGGAAAGGGACTACCCCTGTATGTGGAAACAGGACCTCACTACCTCACTTTATTTGATGATTTGTATAAAGGCGAGAACGGTCATCTGGCTATCTGTTCACCGCCGCTGCGGACGCCAAAGGAGGCGGAGGAATTATGGGAGGGCCTGAAGGACGGCACTATCCTGCTGACCGGTTCCGATGACTGCACATTTGACGTGGATGAAAAATCCCTGTTCCTCGAAAAGAATCCGGACGGAACCTGGAAGCAGGATTTCACCAAAGTGGTAAACGGAATGAGCGGCATTGAAATAAGACTCCCGCTGATGCTCTCCGAGGGTGTGTCAAAAGGGCGTATTTCCATAAACAAGGTATGTGAGCTTACAAGTACCAATATAGCAAAGATCTATGGCTGCTATCCTCAGAAAGGCGTGATAGCGCCAGGTTCCGATGCGGACATCGTCATAGTTGATATGGATAAAGAGGTTACGCTGTCAAAAGAGGTCCTGCATAATAACATCAGCTATTGCCTGCATGACGGATTCCAGGTTAAGGGCTATCCGGTGATGACGATTGCAAAGGGCGATGTAATTGTGGAAGACGGCGAATTCAAAGGGGAAAAAGGCAAAGGAGAATTTATCAAGAGAAAGATTAATCCGGATTATCTGGAGCGGTATGGGTTGAACTGATAGTTATTACACAAGACAAAGAGGTGGAGGTTATTTTATGCAGAATGAAAAGTCACTCAGTTTAAGGAGCCCGGAACTGCTCCCGACCAAGGACAGCGAACGGAATTTATCCCTGTGGGATTATACAATACTTTGGGCAGGCATGACCATCAATATCGTAGCATTCAGCCTGGGAGCCCAGTATTTTAACGGCGGCGACGGATTATCACCCTGGATGCTGGTACTTGTGGTATTTCTGGGCTACGGCCTTGTTACGTTCCTGACTGTTTTAGCCGGTGATATCGGAACTAAATACGGTGTTCCGTTCGCTGTATACAGCAGGGCGGCATTTGGATATAAAGGTTCCTTCTTTGCAGGACTTGTCCGCTGTGTTCCGTGTTTTTACTGGTTTGGATTCCAGACGTGGGTTGGAGCCAATGCGTTAAATATGATTATGGGAATTATGTTCCCGTCATTTAACAATGTAACATTGATGCTGATTCTGTTTGCTGCATTTCAGATTATTAACGCCCTGTTCGGAATGGAGGCAATGGCAAAATTTGACTGGATTGCGGTTCCGATGCTGGGAATTATGTTTGCGGCGATAGTAGTGACGGTGTGCAGTAAATATGGAGTGTCGATTCCCGATATCATGGGAGTGCAGGCGGCAGGTAATTATTCCATGGCATTTGCCATTTCCGGCATTGCAGGAGGATGGATTACGATGGCCCTGAACGGCCCGGATCTGGCAAGACAGATTAAACGAAGTGATAATTATAAAAATGAGGGCCTTGTAAAGCGTAATAAAAATGCAATCCTGGGACAGCTTGTGGGGCTGATGGCTGTAGGCATCATCGCTATGATGGTTGGTATGGCAGCCGGTATCTATACACATGAGTGGGATTTAAACAACGTAGTATACAGTTTATTCTCAAATAATATGGTAGTGCTTGTATTCTGCTTCATTGCGATTGCCTTTGCCCAGTGGTCGACGAACACGGCGGCAAACCTGATGCCTCCGGCTTATATCCTGTTAAATATTTTTCCTAAATGCAAGTTTTGGATGACGACAATCATTTCGGGTGTTATCGGACTTCTGATGATGCCGTGGAAACAGCAGGGAGGAGATTTCCTGGTAGTAATTCAGTCAAATTTCTCAACATTGTTAGGGCCAATCATCGGTATCATGCTGGCGGACTATTTCCTGGTGCGCAAATGCACGCTTAACGTGGATGATTTATATAATGTGGGAGGCCAGTATCAGTATACGCGCGGCTTTAATATGAGTTCAGTAGTCACTATGGTGGTTTCATTTGGACTGTCACTCCTGGCAGGCGATTATTCCTTCTTTGCGGGACTTGCTATCAGTGTTGTAATCTACGTAATTTTAATGAAAAACTTTACTCTGAAAAAATATGATCAAAAGCTGGGACAGGATATACCTTTCCGGGAATAATGGCGGCTAACGTGGAAAAACAGAGGTGATAACAGTGAAAAAATTAATTAAAAATGGTTTTATCGTTGACGGAAGCGGTAATCCGGGATATAAAGCTGATGTATTATTAAACGGCGGTATCATTGAGAAGATAGCGGAGACGATTGAAGAGGACGGAGCAGAAATCATTAATGCCGAAGGGCTTGTTGTAGCTCCCGGTTTCATCGATACGCACAGCCACAGTGACCTTCAGGTTCTGGTAGAGCCGGAGGTTGCCCCAAAGGTACTACAGGGAATCACAACCGAGATTCTCGGACAGGACGGTATCTCCATGGCGCCTCTTCCAAAAGAATATGTCAGCCCGTGGAGAAAGAATCTGGCAGGACTGGACGGTGACAGCGACCTGATTGACTGGAATTATGAGACCACTGAGAATTATCTTCAGATGATCGACGACGTAAAACCGGGACTGAATGAATGTTATCTCGTGCCGCACGGCAATATCAGAATGGAGGCGATGGGTCTCGAAAACCGTCTTCCAAACGATGAAGAGCTGGAGAGAATGTGTGCTGTCACAAGACGGGAGATGGAGGCCGGAGCCGTAGGATTATCAACGGGCCTGATTTATATGCCCTGTGCATATTCCGAGTCCAAGGAAATCATTGAGATGTGTAAGGTGGTGGCAGAGTACGACGGGCTTTTTGTCATCCACCAGAGAAGTGAGGCAGATACCATCCTCGATTCTATGGAAGAAGTTATTAAAATCGGCCGTGAGTCGGGCGTAAGGATTCACTACTCCCATTTCAAGGTATGCGGTAAAAAGAACTGGGATAAGGTTGATAAGGTTATCGAGCTTCTGGAAGAGGCTAAGAAGGAGGGCATCCGTGTTTCCTTCGACCAGTACCCATATGTGGCCGGAAGCACGATGCTGGGTGTAATCCTTCCTCCATGGGTGCATGACGGAGGCACAGATAAAGTGCTGGAGCGTCTGGCTGATCCGGAGCTGAGAAAAAAGATGGTTTATGATATCGAGCATGGTATTCCGGGATGGGACAACTTTGTGGAATTTGCCGGGCTTGACCAGATATTTGTGACAAGCGTGAAGACCGAAAAGAACCAGGACGCAATCGGGTTAAACCTCATTGAACTGGGTAAACTGCGAGGAAAAGATCCGTATGAGGCCACATTCGACCTTCTCTTTGAGGAGGAGAATGCGGTAGGCATGGTGGATTTCTACGGAACGGAGGAACACGTAATCCGTATCATGAAACGGCCGGAGATGAACGCATGTACCGACGGACTGCTGGGCGGCAAGCCGCATCCCCGCGTATACGGCGCATTTCCGAGAATTCTCGGAAAGTATGTAAGGGAAGAGAAGGCTCTGACACTGGAGGAAGCCGTTTACAAGATGACGAAGAAACCGGCTGTGACATTTAACATGACGGGCAGAGGCGAAGTGAAGGCAGGGTACTGCGCCGATCTGTGTATTTTCAATCCTGATACTGTCATTGATAAAGGAACCTTCGTGGATCCGGTTCAGTACCCGGAGGGAATTGAATATGTGATTATCGGCGGCGAGCTGACGGTTGAGAACGGAAAACACACCGGTAAGAGAAACGGAGCGGTACTTCGGAAAAAAGGAAAAGAGGTAATCAGATAAATGGCAAGAGAAATCATTTTTACAGAAAATGCGCCAAAGGCGGTTGGGCCTTATGTGCAGGCAGTGAGATCAAACGGGATGGTTTACGTGTCGGGGCAGCTTGGAATTGACACTGCCGCAGGCGGGCTGGCCGATGGAGTAGAGGCTCAGGCGCACTGCTCCATGAAGAACCTGGGAGCCATCCTCAGGCAGGCAGGAACAGACTATACAAAGATTGTTAAGACTACGATTTTCCTGACGGATATGAACGATTTTGCAGCGGTTAATAAGATTTATGAGTCTTATTTCGGGGGTGATTTTCCGGCAAGATCCTGTGTCCAGGTGGCGAAGCTGCCGCTTGGCGGTCTGGTAGAAGTCGAGTGCATTGCACAACTGTAATTATAATGAAAGGGCTCTGGGTTTTCAGGGCCCTTTTCCTTGACGCTGACCGGCTCGGCTGGCTTTGCTACTTTATATAACTGCCGATTATATCTTGACTTTCTTTATATTGTTTAAATCAAGCGTAACTGTTGCAGAATCAAATTTAATTTCATATAGCACTAGAGATTTTCCCACATGCTCTATGGTGTCTTTGTAATCTGGCACTTTTTTGATAAAGAAGTCTGCGAGGTCAAAAATTGTCCGCTCACTCTTTTGAGCAATACCCTTTGCTTTTATATGTTCATTCCCTGTATGTGGAATGGTGGTAAAAGCAACACTGGAATTTATTTTCATTTCCTTTACTTTATTGTTACCCTTAAATGTTGAGAAATATAAAATCTTACTCTGAGGGTCAAAATAAAAATTTACAATTCGCACATTCGGTACATTGTCTGCACTTGTGGCAAGGGCTATTTCTGTCTGCTGTTCCATTATCCTAAAAAATTCATCTCTTGTTCTCATTTCTGTTCGCCTCCATTGATTTATGATTTAGATATAGTATAATAGATAAAGGTGTCAAAATGTGACACCTTTTATAGAAATGGAGAAAACTAATGATAAAATCTGAACGTCTTAATGATATGATGATGTTTTTGAACAATAAAAACTCTTTTAACATCAAGGATATTATGGAGAGATACCATATATCTCGAAGCTCTGCTATTAGAGATATAAAGTCGTTGGAAGAATTAGGTATGCCAATATACTCAAAGTCTGGTAGAAATGGCTCTTATAAAATATTGCCTAACCGGCTCTTATCTCCCATTGTGTTTACCATTGATGAAGTGTATTCACTTTATTTTGCCATGCTTACATTAAGCGCATATCAGTCCACGCCATTTCATCTAAGTGTAGAAAAGTTAAAACTAAAATTTGAGAAATGTCTATCAGAAGAACAAATTCACGCTTTGCATAAGATGGAGACTGTTTTCCGGCTAAACACTGTTGAGCACTCAAATTCAAGTACATGTCTAAAAGATATATTAAAAATGGCAATTAAAGAAAGTCCATGCATTATTGAATACAAAAAACAAGATATCCATGAATATACGGTACAATTTTTTGACATTTCTTCGGCGTTTGGACAATGGTACGGAACCGCCTATAATTTTGAAACCGAAAAAATCCAGGTTTTTAGATGTGACAGAATCCAATCTGTCAATGCTACTGCCCTATTTAAGGGTAAGCCAATAGAAGAGTTTAAGCGTCCGGCGGATAAGCTATATAAAGACGGCTCTGCTACTGAATTTCAAGTTACGGTTTCAGAGAAAGGAGTAGACTTATTTTACAAAGAGCATTATCCTTCCATGCAATTATGTTCGGAAATGGGGGCCCATGTTATTAAGGGATTTTACAATAGGGACGAACAAAACTTTATTGCTGATTATTTTATTCACTATGGCGATAACTTACTCAAAGTAGAACCTGCAAAACTTAAATTGCTAATAACTGATAGATTGAACAATCTCCTTCAAAAATATGAGTGGTTCTAGTCAGAACAACCGGCCCGGAAAACGCCTTTCATATTGAAAGCGTTCTCCGGGCCGGTAATGAATCATTTCTTTTCCTTAATCAGCATCTCGCCTTTCCTGTTGAATATCCCAAACCCTGTCATTATGTAAATAGCAGCAAATACAACGCCCAGATAAGTGATCGGCGCATATAAAACGTATTGGAAGGAGCTGACTCCCAGCGTGCCCAGGATAAAAATGGAGATATTGCTCCATGGTACAATCGGGGAAAATGCGGTTCCTGTGTCCTCCAGCATTCTGGAGAGATTCTTCCTGTCAAGATCATACTTGTCAAACATCGGGCCGAGGATAGGGCCGACGATGGAGAAGGTTACCAGATAGACGCCCGTAAAGGATGCCAGGATAAGGTGAAGGAGGTAACTGAATCCCAGCAGCGACTTGCGTCCGGTCGCGTACTTCTGGATGGCGTCCAGGAACATCTGGAACACGCCCGTGGCCTTCAGGGCCGAGCTGAACACGGCTGCGCCGATGATCAGGGCTACGGACGGCATCATGCTCAGCAGGCCTCCGCGGTTGATCATGGAGTCGACCAGCGCCATATCGGTGGAGATACCGAGTCCGCTTGTCATGGCAGACAGAACTTCTTTGATTCCCTTTCCCTGGACAGCGACGGCAAGTACCGCTGCCAGGAGTATCCCGATTCCAAAGACCGGGATCGTCGGCTTGCGCATGAAGATTAGAACGAGTACAACAACGGGAGGCAGCAGCAGTATGGGATTTAAGTTGAAAGTCCCTTCCAGGGTGCTAAGAATCTGACTGTAAGCCTGGCTGTCAATATGTCCTCCCTGGAATTTCATACCCAGTACCGCATAGAGAATCAGGGAAATAACCAGGCACGGAACGGTCGTATACAGCATGGATTTGATATGGTCGATAATATCCACCCCTGAGACATAGGGAGCCATGATTGTCGTATCCGAAAGCGGCGAGAGTTTGTCGCCGAAGATGGCGCCCACCACGATGGAGCCGGCCGCATAGGCTACAGGGATTCCCAGCCCCTCCGCCACGCCGATCAGGGCAACGCCCACGGTTCCCATGGTTCCCCATGAGGTGCCGGTCATCAGGGACATCAGGCAGCAGAGCAGACAGCTGGCTACCAGGAAGATAGGAGCCGGGAGCAGCTTTAAGCCATAATACATCATCAGCGGAACGGTTCCCGACACCATCCAGGAGCCTATCAGAATGCCCACAAACATCATAATCAGCATGCCCATAAACATGGTTTTAAAGGTGTCTCCGATGTCATTTTCGAATTGTTTCCAGGGACAGCCGAAGGCCATGCCCAGATAGACGGCGGACAACGCCGAAAGAATCAGGCTTACACCGGGATTTACTTTTAAGATGGCGACACAGTACAGCAGGATTGCCAGGGATACCGCCATTACAAGCAATGATTTGGAGGAGGATAAGAGATGCCTCTCCATCACCTCCCGGCCTTCCGTCCTTTCTGGTTTCACGGTTCCTTCCTGTTTCTGAATCCCCTCAGTTTTCTTTTTTCTCTCACTTTCCATGGTATGCTCCCCCTTATCAGCTCACCCAGATTGGACTGGACCACGCAATAGCCTTGTCCTTCTGGATTACACGAACGTAGTAATAAAGCCATCCGGCCTCCGGCAGGCTCTCATCCTGCCAGTCAAATTCCATTTCCTTCCCGCACCCCCCTTTTCTGTAAATTGTATGCCCCATTGAAATAATTTCAACCGATTCAATCTCCCCGGTACCGGTAACCTTTACATGGAGCGTCCGCACCCGGTTGTCCGACAGGGATATCTCCTGTCCCATGCAGGCGCCGTTAACCGTAAAATCCAGAATAATGCGCTCACCGGTCGTCGCATATACCCGCCTGTTCCACAGCGCCTCGAACAGGCTGTGTTTATCAAGGCGGTCTGCCATAATACAGGTTAATCCTCCCCGGTAGCTTTCTAACTCCGCCGAAAATACCCAGTGGGCATAGCCGGGGTTTCCTGCGTGCGTATCGCTGCCGGTTACAAAACCGAGGCGGTACCCCTTGTTCAGCGCATACTGGATCGAATGGTTCTCGTAGACGGAACCTCCGATAATCGGACGTTCGCATCCCTCGCATTCGGAGCTGCCCCAGCAGGAATAGATTTCCGCCAGACGCTGGATTTCCTCGTCATGGATTTCCCAGCTTCCCAGCATGACCTCTTTGGCAGTGTGGTGGGGAACCGTAATGGCTCTCACCTTTTGTTCCTTTAGCTGGGTCCACAGTTCTTCCGGGCAGAAGCTTCCCTCATCGACACAGCGCCGGATAGGTTCATCATAAGACTCATAATAAACATTCCGATCTCCTCCGAACTCCGGGTTCGGAGCATCATTATGATACTCATAGCCGAGTATGGGAACAAACCGGCCTTCCTCATAAAAGGCCTTGTTGACCTCCTGTATCTCTTTCCACTGACGCTCCGTCATATAACAGCTCAATGAGAGGCGGGCTGTTTTATTATCGTTGGTGTATCTTCCTGCATCCGGATCCGTCAGGGCACAGAAATCTATGGCGGCAGCTTCCCGGGCAAATTCATAATAAGACCGACCGCTGCCGCGTCCCCACTGGATGCCTGTATGGCCGTGGAGGTCTCCCCAATAATGCCTGACAGCGCATTCCTCCCTGCGGCAGATACCAGGATTGCTCACTCCGGACAGACAGCCGCTTTCATCCCCGGCCCGGATGCTCAGAGTACCTTCTGTCTGAGGTATGAAACGTATCTTCTTTATTCCGCAGTCGTCCGCTTCAAACTGACCGTCATAGATAAGAGTGGTTTCGGACATACCGCCTTCAAGCCAGCACTGCAGTCTCCCGGTGTGGGATTCGGCCAGGTTGTGGCAGGGATCCACGGCAATAACCGTACACTCCGCCTCAACTCCGGTTTTCAAATCCGAGGGGATAAAAATTTCAAAAAAGGAGGCCGGTTTCGGATGAACCATCACGATTGGCGGATTTGAGGTAAGATAATAACCGCTGTAAGGCGCTTCAAGCGTGCCCTTCTGATCCGTCGCCACATCAAACTGGACCGGCCCTGTAGTCCGGCAGTATCCGGCGGCTGCCTGGGCGGCGTATGAGATATCGCCGTAGGTGAGGATAACCTGATCCCCCTTTGTGAGTCCATGCCCCAGTATCCGGACCCATACATGGGAGCCGACGTGCTCGGATACATTCTCTGTCTTGGTGCGGTCAGGCCCACGCTTCCACCAGTCATTCTCTACGATAAAGGTTTTTACTGAGGCGTTTGCTCTCGTGGTTTTTGCAGTTACATATCCTGGAAAAATCGGCATGGATATCTGGGGCTTTGTAAAGCCAAAGGGGATGGTGAAACGCAGAACGCCTCCGATATGGATGGGATCGTCCCCGACGGTGTAGGTGATGACAAAGGTCCCCCTGTCTTGGACCGTCACTTCTTCGGGCGTTACGCTGACACTGCCGTTCGTATCCTTCACAAGCTCCATGTTGTTTCGCATAATCTGCACTTCATTAAAATATTTCAGTCTTTTGGCCATTCGTTTCCTCCTAAATAATCGGCAGCTATTTGTGCAGAAAGGGCTGAACCGTTTTTTAATACACTTTCATCCACCATAAACCGGCTGCTGTAGTTGTTTTCCGTGAAACCGAGCTGCTTATTGGCGCATCCGATATTGATATACAGTCCGGGGATATTTTCCGTAAGACAGGCAAAATCTTCACTTGCCATGACCGGAGGCATGTCCCGGCGGATATTATCGCCGAAAAGCTTTCGGATTGCGTTTCCGGCAATCGCGCTCAGTCCGGGAGAATTATACAGGGGCGGCAGCATGTACTGATAAGACAGAACCGCCTCACAGCCGAATGCTTCCGCTGTTCCGGCTATGATTTTCTGCATGCCGCTTTCGATAAACTTTCTCCTTTCGGCAGAATGCATCCGGACGGTGCCTTCCATTTTAACCCTGCCCGCTATGATATTCCTCTGAGAGCCTCCGCGGATTGTTCCGATAGTAATGACAAGAGGATTCAGAGGATCATTGTTTCTGGAAACATAGGTCTGCAGGCTGCTGATTATGGCTGCGGTTGCGACCAGTGCATCCCTGCCCGTATGCGGAAGGCTGCCGTGAGCGGCCAGTCCCGTGACTTCTATATCGAATTTATCTGCACTGGCCATCCTGTACCCCGGTGAAATATCGATGTAGGGAGCTTCGAGCCCCCCGTAGACATGGGCTCCGCAGACTGCGTCCACATCCTGCAGAAAGCCCCTTCTGATATACTCCTGGGAAGATTCGGCGCTTTCCTCTGCGGCCTGGAAAAAAAGCTTCACATGACCGGCCAGGGAATTTTCCATGTTTTTTAAGAGTTTTGCTGCACCGAGCAGCATTGCTATATGGCAGTCACGTCCGCATGCATGCATCATGCCGGCATTTTCACTGGAGAATGCAAGGCCGGTTTTTTCCTGGACAGATACACCGTCAATATCGGCTCTCAGCAGGATGGTCTTTGCGGTTTTGCCTGCTTTTTTACCCCGTATATAGGAATAGACACCGGAAATGTCATCAAAGCGCAAAGGTTCCAGACCCATTTCCTCAAGCTGGCGTTCAATGGCCAGCGTCGTCTGCACTTCCTCCCATGCAGGCTCGGGAAAGCGGTGAAAATAGCGTCGCTGTCCAATAATATAATCTTCTAGTTCATTAGCCAGACTTACAATATCCATGCCGGTCTCCTTTTTGAAGGTGGTAAATTATGAAAATATTGTATATCTTGACGGACTATATGTAAAATAATATAAAAGTATACAGACTATATGGAATCCGTATACTAACTATCAAGGAAAATGTGATAAAATCAGGTTTAGAGGATTGGGAAGAACCGTTCAGACATGATGCATTCCGCGAGGTGTTTTCGCTGATTTTTGCGGAAATCCCGAGTCCGGCGGCGCGAAACGGAGTTTTTTGCCGTTTCTGTGCATAATTTGTTGCAGTTTGGCCGAAGGCTGAACTGTAACGATTGGGGAGAACTATATGACGTTGAGACATATCAAGATATTTATAGCTGTTTGCGATACCGGAAGTACGACTGCGGCGGCAAAAGAACTGTATATTGCACAGCCGGCAGTCAGCTTTGCCATTGCGGAGCTGGAGCATTATTATGGACAGAAACTATTTGACCGCATCTCAAACCGTCTCCGTATCACGGAGGCCGGCCGGCGATTTCTGGAATATTCCAGGCAGATAGTCATTCTGTTTGATGAGATGGAATTTGAAATTAAGAACTGGGATTCACTCGGTTCCCTGAGAATCGGCAGTAACGTCACAATCGGCAACAATTTTCTTCCCCAATGTGTGAAGGCGTTTCATAATAGCTGTCCGGGCATCGAGATAGAGGTGACTGTTGACAATTCGGCCAGAATTGAGCAGCTCATACTAAACAGCAAGCTGGATTTTGCGCTTATTGAAGGCCCGGTATTTAACCATTTTATAAAGAGTGAGCTTTTCATGGATAATTCCCTCGTTTTTATCTGCGCCGGGGAGCATCCCTGGGCCGGTTCCGTGATCGAAATGGAGCAGATGGACGACTGCAGTTTTATTATGAGGGAACGTGATTCCTTTGAACGGAAGCTGCTCACCGAACTTCTGCAGATGAATAAAATACGGTTCCGCACAGTGTGGCAGAGTGTAAGCTATCAGGCAATTCTGAAGGCTGTGGAGAAAAATCTGGGTATCGCGGCCATCTCCTATCAGGCGGCCAAGGAGTATCTGGCTGCTGGTAAAGTGGCTCAGTTTTACGTTAAAGGCGTGGAATTGAAACGTGAATTCTATATTATCTATCATCAGAATAAATTCCTGAACAAGCCGGCAAAAGATTTCATGGCGTTATGCTTTAAAATGAAAGAACTGGATCGGGAGGAAAATGAGTGATCAGAATTGAAAAACCTCCGCACTGTCGGAAACAATACGGAGGCAGGTATTATTCTTACACAATAACCTTCTCAAAGTCGGAAGCGGGATGCTTGCAGACCGGGCAGATAAAGTCAGCCGGAAGCTCTTCTCCCTCATATTCATATCCGCAGATCCGGCAGCGCCAGATTGTCTTTCCGGTCTTACTGGCCGGTGCGGCAGGCTTTGGCTTGATATTGCTCTGGTAGTAGTTGTATGTCGTGGAGGGAACATCGCTCAGAACGTCCATATCATCCACGGCGGCAATAAACAGAGTGTGGCTTCCAAGATCCATCGTGCTTTCCACGGTGGCGGAAATATAGCCGTTAGTCCCCTCTGTTACATAGTAAATACCGTTTTCGGCCCGTTTAACCTGATCATATCCTTCGAATTTGTTCACATCTTTTCCTGATTGGAATCCAAACCTCTGGAATGTGGAGAACTTTGCATCTTCACTTAAAATGGAGACATTGAATTTCTTTGTAGCCAATACCATGTCATGGGTATAGTTTGCCTTATTGACAGCGATGCTGATGCGGTTAGGAACAGCGGTTACCTGGCCTGCGGTATTGATGATGCATCCATTGTCCTTCTCTCCCTGTCTGGCTGTCAAGACGAACAAACCATAGGTTAATTTAAACATTGTCTTCTCATTCATTTTTATCTCTCCCTTCTGATAGCCCCATTATACCATGGATAGATGGGAAAATATATTACAAAACTATAAAATATCCCAAGATGTAAGTAACAGCGTTATTGTTCACACCATGCCCAAAAGCGGCATGATGTAAACAATAACACGCTTCGCGATACACAGAAACTGCATAAAACGCAGTTTCGCGCCGTGTAACCCGGGATTTTCGCGCAGAAAACGCACGAAAACACCTCGCGGGACGTTACTGTGTGAACAGTAACAGTAACGACGTTACTATCTTCCGGCTTGTTCTGCTTTATACTGCTTCAGGGCCCGGGCAAGCTGATCCGGACAGGAAGTTGGGCGGAAACCGCAGTTAATTCCCTCCGTACGGGCGATTACATCGTCGATATCCATGCCCTCCACCAGACGGGCCACGCCCTGGGTATTACCGGCGCAGCCGCCTACAAACTTTACATTTTTAAGCTTATTGTTTTCTACTTCAAAGCTGATTTCACGGGAACAGACTCCCTGCGTCTTATACTTCATGTGTTGCTACCTCCAAAAGAATTAATAATAATACTACTTGTGAACTGTAAATCCATACAGCCGCTTCGTTTGTAAATATGCGTTGTATACGTTCTAAATCATACAGACATGTATGAAAATATGTATATTAAGGTTACTATACAGCCCGGACGGCTTCAGGGCCATCGTAACAATCCAAACAGCATGAACTGTTATGAGCCATACAAAAATTGATTATAGCCTTATTCTAAAGGAATTGTCAAGAATGTAAAAATACACTATAATGATCTAGATATGCGCAAGATGAGATAGCTGTGCGAAAATGGCTATAATTATATATTATAGAAGAAGCAGAGAAAGTATGGAGGAATGAAATATGATTGGAATAATCGGAGCAATGGACGAGGAAGTGGCAAAAGTAAAAGAAGAAATGACGGATGTTACGATCACAACGGTGGCCGGAATGGATTTTTATGAAGGAAAGTTAAGCGGCAGGGACGCAGTGGTGGTGCGCTCCGGCATCGGCAAGGTGAATGCGGGGATGTGCAGCCAGATCCTGGCCGACCGTTTCGGCGTCAGTGCGATTATTAATACCGGTATCGCCGGCTCCCTGCGGAATGAAATTAATATCGGTGATATTGTGCTTTCCACAGACACGGTCCAGCATGATATGGATGCCAGCGGGTTTGGTTATCAGAAAGGGCAGATCCCGAGGGTGGATACCTTTGCGTTTCAAGCGGACGAGAAGCTTTTAGAGCTTGCGATGGAGTGTAATAAGAGGGTTAATCCCGATATTCAGGCATTTAAGGGACGCGTGGTGAGCGGAGATCAGTTTATTTCCGATAAAGATAAAAAGAAATGGCTGATTGAGACGTTCGGTGCAAGCTGTACGGAGATGGAAGGGGCCGCAATTGCCCAGGCGGCATATCTTAACGGGATCCCGTACCTGGTAATCAGAGCGATTTCTGATAAAGCGGACGACAGCGCAGGTATGGATTACGCCGTATTTGAAGAACAGGCAATTAAGCACTCCGTCCGGCTCCTTCTGGAAATGGTTTCCAGGGCCTGAGCATTGGCGCCTGAGGTTTAGATATGACTGCTTTTTTAACCTGATAATCGAATTGTGGCTATATTTGACGATCGATTTTTCCCATTCTCATCTTCCCAAACCAGGGACGGGCGGCTATAATAAATGTCATCTGGAACAATCTGGAGAAGAAAGGGGAGCTTTTTTATGCTGGAATTTTTACAAACCGGAAAAGCATTATCCGTGTTGGCGGCAATAGGAATTATAGGAATCGTCAGCAAATTAATCACACGGAGCCTCTACAAAAGATTATTAAAAGAAACTGACAACATGGCAATGACCAAGAACAAGAATTTAAAGGTACTAAAGCAGAAATTGGAAAATGCGTATCGTCTAAACCAGAATATCGTCAATACCCAGGCGTATCTGGACAAGCACCTGTATGGGTTTCGGTTTATGCATGTTTCACTGGACAGTTGGAACAATCTGTCTTTACAGATGACGATCCTGAGCCTTCTGGCGGGAGGATTTGGTTCCTTTATGTCTTATTGGTACAGGCTGGATTCCTATTATATTGTCCTGTATGCATCGATTGGTGCGCTCAGCGGCCTGTTCCTCACTTTTATGGACAGCAGCTTTAACATCACCCAGAAACAGCAGAAGCTGGAAACCGTATTATTGGAATATGTGGATAATTCAGTATTTGTCAGAGCTGCCAGAGAGAATTCCACGCGGGAAACGGCGGGACAGGCCCGTGCGGTTGCGGGAATAGCAGAAAGAGAGCGGCTCAGCCGTGAGAATGAAATCAAAGACGGCCTGGTGCGTGAAGAAGAACCGCGTCAGCTGTCTCCAAGAAATATAAGAAACAGAAACTCCAAAGCGGAGGAACTGCTCAGGACGGTCCGTAATATGAAAGAAGACGATATGCGGCCCGACGAGGAGGAGGGTTCTGCCGTGGACAAGACAGCCGCGTCGAGAGCGGACACGCTGCCTCTGCGCGGAAGGAACCGGGACAGCATGGCCCGGGACAGTGAAATTGACGGTCCGTCCAGGAATCGGGACGGAGATAATACGGTCCGGCGGGATATTGACTATCTGAAGCACAGCCTGGATCAGATTGCCGCCAGCAAGGAGAAGGGCCGCGATGATAAGGACTGGATGAAAAACCTGAATGGCGACGAAATGAAGATTATCGGTGAAATCATGAGACAGTATTTTACCGGAAGCTGAAAAAGAATGAATCGGAAAATAACTTTATTATAGATGTTACAGAAGAAGCCTTCGGGGCGCCAATGAAAATTGAATATTGTTTACATAATTTTGAGCGGAAAAAGGTATTGTTTGAGCGGAAACAATACCTTTTTCCGCTTTCTGCTTTTGTTCCTAAATAATATGAGATTAACCCAGGTGTTTACACAAACCCCTGCGACATCATCGCATCTGCAATCTTTTCAAATGCCGCAATATTGGCGCCGGCCACAAAATTGCCTTTTACACCGTAGCGCTCCGCGGCATCGGATGTTTTCTCGTAAATCTCAGCCATAATCTTGTGGAGCTGTTCGTCCACCTCATCAAAGGTCCAGCTCATCCGCATGCTGTTCTGGCGCATTTCCAGTGTCGAGACGGCTACGCCCCCGCCGTTGGCCGCTTTACCCGGCATAAACAGGAGATTGCTGCCAAGCAGGAAGTCGGTTGCCTCCCGGTTACAGGGCATGTTGGCGCCTTCAACCACGGCGATGCAGCCATTTGCGGCCAGGGTTCTTGCATCCTGCAAATTCAGCTCATTCTGTGTCGCGCAGGGAAGGGCAATGTGGCATGGGATATTCCAGATACGTTTATTTTCCTCATAAACGGCAGTTGGAACTTCATCCAGGTATTCTTTAATGCGTCCCCGGCGCACTTCTTTGATCTGCTTTACCACATCGAGACGGATTCCGTCCCTGTCGTAGATATAACCGTTCGAATCGCTCAGAGTTACGACTTTTGCCCCGAATTGCTGTATTTTTTCAATGGTATGTACGGCTACGCTGCCTGCGCCCGAGATAACGACGACTTTGCCGTCCAGTCCCTTTCCATGCCGTCGCAGCATATTTTCCAGCATATAGACGAGGCCGTATCCCGTTGCCTGGGTACGGATCGGGGAACCTCCGAAAGAGGGGCCTTTTCCTGTCAGGGCGCCGCAGTGGAGCCCGGCCAGCCTTTTATACTGTCCGAATAGAAAGCCGATTTCCCGGGAGCCGGCCCCGATATCGCCTGCCGGGATATCCAGATCGTCCCCGATATATTTGAATAGCTCCGACATGAAGCTCTGGCAGAAGGCCATAATTTCGCGTTCGGATTTCCCCTTGCGGTCAAAATTAGAGCCTCCCTTAGCGCCTCCGATGGGAAGGCCGGTCAAAGCATTCTTGAAGGTCTGTTCAAATCCCAGAAATTTTAAGAGATTCAGGTTTACCGAGGAGTGGAAACGGAGCCCTCCCTTGTAGGGACCGATTGCACTGTTGTACTGAATGCGGTAGCCTTTGTTTATCTGAAGATGCCCGCTGTCGTCAACCCAGGGAACCCGGAAGGAAATAATACGTTCCGGTTCAATCAGGCGCTCCAGCAGAGATGCATCCCGGTATTTCTTTTCATCCGAATCAATAACCAGCTTAAGAGAATCCAGAATCTCTTTTACAGCCTGGTGGAATTCATATTCACCGGGGTTATCTTCCACGGTTTTACTGTAAACTTCATCGACATACGACATAACTTATCCTCCTCATATTCACATGCTCCCCTCAAAGCATCACCGGCCCGTTCGGAATAGCGGACATCCCGGACTGCGTGCCGATTGCATCAATTGTAGTATTGTACCACGGTAAAGTCAAGAAGCACTTTCCCGGTTCATAATTTTTCCAGTTTCCCGGTTGATAAATACCTGCCGCATTGTTATAATAAGAAAGAAAACATAGACAAGTTTTTATCAAAGCCCTATGGAGACATCAGAGTACCCGTAAGGCATGTGAAAAGGAGACGAAGACAATGGGAAGAGAAGTAAGCTTCGATTATTCAAAAGCGGCCGGATTTGTAAATCAGGAGGAGCTGGACAATTTAAAGGATACCGTACTGTTTGCGAAGGACATCCTTGTGAACAGGACAGGCGCAGGAAATGACTTCCTGGGCTGGATTGACCTGCCTGTAGATTACGATAAAGAGGAATTTGCAAGAATCAAAGAAGCGGCAAAGAGAATTCAGAATGACTCGGATGTACTTCTGGTGGTAGGTATCGGCGGTTCTTACCTCGGTGCGAGAGCAGCCATCGATTTCTTATCCCATAGCTTTTACAATAATTTACCGAAGGACAGAAGAAAAACACCGGAGATCTACTTTGTGGGCAACAGCATCAGCAGCAAATATATTAAAGATCTTCAGGATATGCTAGAAGGCAAGGATTTTTCCATCAATATTATCAGTAAATCCGGCACAACGACGGAGCCGGCCATTGCATTCCGCGTATTCAAGAAGATGCTGATCGAGAAATACGGTAAAGAAGAGGCAAACAAGAGAATCTATGCGACGACGGATAAGGCAAGAGGCGCGCTTAAGAACCTGGCAAATGAGGAGGGATATGAGTCCTTCGTAGTTCCGGATGACGTGGGCGGACGCTACTCGGTTCTGACGGCGGTAGGACTGCTTCCAATCGCTGTAAGCGGAGCCGACATTGATAAATTGATGGAGGGCGCGGCAAGCGGAAGAAAGAAAGCGCTTGAGGCGTCTTATGAGGAGAATCCGTCGCTCTTATATGCGGCAGTCAGAAACATTCTCCACAGAAAAGGAAAGATGGTTGAGATTGTGGCCAACTATGAGCCGAGCCTCCACTATGTGTCTGAGTGGTGGAAACAGCTCTACGGCGAGAGTGAGGGAAAGGATCAGAGAGGTATCATGCCTGCTTCCGTTGATTTAACCACCGACCTTCATTCCATGGGCCAGTTTATCCAGGACGGTTCCAGAATTATGTTTGAGACCGTATTGAACGTGGAGGAATCCCCGGCAGAAATCATTCTGGAAGAGGAAGAGGTTGATACGGACGGTATGAACTATCTTGCAGGAAAGAATGTGGACTTTGTCAATAAGAGCGCGATGAACGGTACAATTCTTGCCCACACGGACGGCAATGTACCGAACCTGAAGGTAAATATTCCGGAGCAGGATGAATACTCCCTGGGCCAGCTGTTCTACTTCTTTGAGTTTGCCTGCGGCGTCAGCGGTTACCTGCTGGGCGTTAATCCGTTCAACCAGCCGGGCGTCGAGAGCTACAAGAGCAACATGTTTGCGCTTCTTGGAAAGCCGGGGTATGAGAAGGCGAGAGAAGAGCTGTTAAAGAGACTGTAATACGTGTAAGAATAGATAATAATGTCTTAAAAAGAATTGGCAGGCCGGAGAATATCACTCCGGCCTGCCAATTCTTTTTGATGATGGCTGCCTCAACCACTCCGCCTACATATATGCGGTAAGCTGTTTGAGCAGTTCCAGATAACCGGTCTGCATCTCCTGGTAAATCTCCAGGATAGGCGTTGCCTTTTCACGCACCGCTCCCATAATCACGTCATAATTTTCAACAATTCTTTCCACAATCACAGAGTCGATCAATCCTCTTTCCGCCATATCATTCAGAATCGAGCATGTTTTTTCTTTGGGGAAAGAGTCTTTATAGCTCCTGGTTCCCGTCAGGGCGCTGACAATATCGGCGATGGCGACAATCCGCTGCGGAACCGTCAGATCGCATCCCTTCAGGCCGCGGGGATAACCGGAACCGTCCAGCTTCTCATGATGACGTAATGCGATATCTTTTACCTTCCGGGTCACGCTGTCTCCCAATATGATTTCAGTCAGATCGACATGGGTTCTCATTACATTCATGGCCTGGGGACTCAGTTTTCCCGGAAACTCCAGGATTTCGGAGGGAATGCCGATCTTACCCAGATCATGGAGCATGGCGCCGCATATGATGTCATTTACCTCCGGCCCGGAGCCGGTAAATATTCTTGCCAGTTCGGAGCTGATTACAGTGGTGGTGATTGTATGGGTAACCGTATGCGGACTTCAGAAATCAATGGCGTAAGTCATCATCCTCAGGAGGGAATTCCTCTCGTCCTCCGTAAAAGGGACGTCCTCCAGGACTTTATCAAATTCAGTTTCCAGTATATCATTCAGTAAAGTCCCGGCCGATTCGCCGGATGTCTCCCTGAACAGAAAAGAAAAATCGGCTTTGTTAAAGAGCGCAACTGCCTCCGGGCAGTACCGGTCCGGACAGCATCCTTCGATATAGCGGCTGAATGTCTGGTAACAACGGTACTCCTTTGCCTGTTCAAGATAAATATCAAAGCGGTCGGCCAGATTAATGAGCTGGGCGGACAGCTTCAGAGGTCCGGCTATTTTATCAATCCCTTTTAACTTCTCCCACGGTGTATGGTGAAAGAGGATAACGGGAGCGCTTTTTTCAAACGGCGTAAAATATTTGAAGAACATGTAGCCATAGATGGAATGGTTCCAGACGTGGTTTGTTTCAAACTCCACCATTCTGTCAATTTCATCTGTCTTGTATGCGCCGATGTCATGGAGAGCCGCAAGGATCAGGAGATCCCTGACTTCCCGGGACGAATATTTGTCTGCCGCTTTTAACATTTGAAATACGATGTAGGAAACGCGGGAACCATGGCCTATAAGCCGTTTATCCACCATATTGAAGGCCCGCTTCACAATTTCAACAATGTTTTTATTGCTGACAGGCAGTGTATAATGATACATATGAATGCCTTCCCGGGCAGCAGAACCCTGCCCATTTCTGAAATTTTCCATTCTATAATACGTAACTTTGATTTTAGCATAGGCGGGCCGGGGGTTCAAGCGGAACCTCCAAAGTTACTGTTCAGACCATGCCCAAAAGCGGCATGGTCCGAACAGTAACCTTCCGGTTTCTGAACCGACTAAAGTTTACGTTGTGAATGGACACTGAACTTGATATACTATAAAAAGAAGGGAGGCGGTTGATGTGATTTATAATTTTGATGAGATAATTGACAGAACTCACAATAATGCTGCCAAGTATGACGAAAGAATTAAAAAGTTCGGAACGCAAGACGTGATACCACTGTGGATTGCCGATATGGATTTCCGTGTGGCAAAGCCGATCGAGGATGCTCTGGCCGACAAGGCGCATCAGGGTATTTTTGGCTATGTTTCCAGGCCCGGGGAATATTGGGATGCCCTTGCCGGATGGCAGAAGAGAAGGAACGGCTGGGAAGTGGACAAATCGCTTTTGAGCTTTAACTGCGGAGTAGTGCCTTCACTGGCGGCTCTGGTGCGGCAGTTCAGCAGCGAAGGAGATTTGATTCTGGTTCAGCCTCCGGTATATCCAGAATTCTATGAGATTGTGGAAAATGCAGGCAGGGTGGTGCTGACAAACCGTCTGACCGTGGAGGACGGCCGTTATGAGATTGATTTCCGGGATTTTGAGGAAAAGCTGAAGCAGGGGCCAAAGGCATTTATCCTGAGCAACCCGCAGAACCCGGTAGGGCGGTCCTGGACCCGGGAAGAGTTAAAAAGGATGGGGGATCTCTGCGTTACATACCGGGTTCCGATTCTTTCCGATGAGATTCATGCCGACCTGATGCTGTGGGGGAACCGCCATACGCCGATTGCTTCGATTTCGCCGGAAATTGCCGCTGTCACCATCACCTGTACGGCAGTCAGCAAGACGTTTAACCTGGCTGGACTTCAGGCGTCCTCCGTTATTTTTAACAACCGGGAGGAGAAGGACAAATTCGAAAAATTCTGGCACAGCCTGGAGATACACAGGAATAACTGCTTCAGTCTTGTAGCGTCAATGGCTGCCTATAACGAAGGTGAAGAATGGCTTGACCAGCTTCTGACTTATTTGGAAGGGAATGTCAAATATGTCCGGGATTACTGTGATAAGAATATTCCGGAGATAAAAGCCAATATTCCGGAATGTACCTATCTTATGTGGCTGGATTGCCGCGGCCTTGGTAAAACAGATGAAGAATTAAACCGTTTTATGATAGAGGAAGCAGGCATCGGATTAAATGCGGGCTGTGATTTTGACCGGGAGCTGAGCGGATATATGCGCCTGAATACGGCCTGCCCCAGAAAGATACTGGAAAAGGCAATGGAGCAGCTGAATGCCGCCGTTTGCCGGGAGCGCGCGTTATAGGGAGCATCATTTGCTGCAGTTTGGCCGAAGGCTGAACTGCAGCAATCAGACAGATCAGGAGGTATGGGGGATGGAGAAAAATAAATCCACATTTTGGGAGAACTACCGTTTTCCTCTTACATTGATTGCAGGTATAGCAATCGGAAGTATCATCGGTCTCGTATTTGGCGAGAAGGCAACAATATTAAAGCCCTTCGGGGACATATTCATTAACCTGATGTTCTGTGCGGTTGTTCCCCTGGTGTTTATAACCATATCGAGCGCTGTGGGAAATATGCTCAGTATGAGGCGCCTGGGAAAGATTCTTGGCTATATGCTGGGGGTTTTCATCGTGACGGGTGCGATTGCATCTGTTGTTATCATTGTTATGGTAAAATTATTTCCGCCGGCTGAGGGTGTCAATATAGCGCTGACCGCTCCGGAAGCCTTAGACAGCGTCAATCTGGGCGAACAGATTGTAAAGGCGCTTACGGTGAATGATTTTGCCGGACTGCTCTCCAAAGCAAACATGCTTCCGCTGATCTGTTTTTCCGTCCTGTTTGGAGTATGTGTGAGCCTGACGGGGAAGGATAATAACAGTATGGTTGCAAAAGGGCTGGAAGCGCTCTCGGCAGTTATGATGAAGATGATTTCTTTGATAATGTACTATGCGCCCATCGGCCTTGGAGCCTATTTTGCGGCCCTGATTGGTGAGTTTGGACCTCAGCTGTTGGGCTCCTATGCAAAAGCGATGATTATCTACTATCCGCTCTGCGTTGTGTATTTCTTTGCCGCATTTGCCGCATACTCTTATTTTGCAGGGGGAAGGCCGGGCACCAGGAAGTTTTTTAAAAACATTTTAAATGCGTCGGTGACATCACTGGCTACCCAGAGCTCCATCGCCACGCTTCCGGTCAATCTGGATGCTGCAAAAACCATCGGCGTTCCGAAAGACATCAGGGATATTGTGCTTCCGATTGGAGCAACAATGCATATGGATGGAACATGTCTGTCCTCGATCTTAAAGATATCGTTTTTATTCGGAATATTCGGCCAGGATTTTTCCGGAATCGGAACCTATATTACCTGTGTCTGTATTGCGATTTTGGGAGGCGTCGTCATGTCCGGCGTCCCCGGCGGCGGACTGATTGGTGAGATGCTCATTGTAAACCTGTTCGGATTCCCGCCGGAGGCATTTCCGATTATTGCGACAATCGGATTCCTCGTAGACCCTCCGGCTACCTGGATCAATGCAACGGGAGATACCGTTGCGTCCATGATGGTTACAAGGCTGGTAGAGGGCAGGGACTGGATGGACAGAGCGCCGGAAGAAGGCTGATAATAATATAAAATAACAAGAGAAGTGCAAAGGAGACCTGCCATGTTCCGCTTGTGGGGAAAAATATTTAAAGATAACAGAATGCTGCAGGATGCGGTCATCTGCAACAGTGACTATACCATGTCCAGAACGGCCATGATTTTCGATGCCATGGATCAACTGTGTTACCAGTTTGATTTGGGCCATCCTGTCTGGCTGGACGCTACGGTCGAAGAATTTAAACGCCACGACAAGGCCAGGTTTACCAGTGATAATTTTATTGAATCGATTGATTTTGATTATCTGGAAATCCAGGTGCTGGAAGAGTAGGCAGGGATCGGGTTTGCGGTGCACAGCGCGAAACGGTGTTTTTTACCGTTTCTGTGCATATGCCTGTTTCGGACAGCTGTACTTTAAACGGCTGATTCGCCAATTAAATGGTTATTATTTTATATTTAATAACCATTTAATTGGTAAATCAGCCGTTTTTTAAATATATAGGAGAATTTTTATACTGAAAAAGTGCTGACGGAAGTACAGAAACAACAAATAAAAACAATATTTACATAAAAATACAAAATAATTTACAAAACTATTTAAATTTACAGGAATTGGAATATAAATTGCTTGTTTATAAAACATAAGTGATGGCCAGGAAACTAAGAGCGGTTTCCGTCAGCATAAATTAATAAAGGAGGATTTTATGAAAAAACGCAGTTTATTCACCGGTATTTTAGCAATTGCAGCACTCGGAAGCTTGTTGGCAGGGTGCAGCCAGAAGACGACAGAGGCCCCCGCATCATCTGCTCCGGTTTCCGCAGAGTCAGCCGGGGAGCCTGCCGCCGAACCGTCGGCAGATCATCCGGAAGCATTGGTGTGGAATATGGGAAATGAGCCTAAAACCTGGGATCCCACCCTCAGCTCGGAGACTCTTTCCGAGTACATAACAATTTCGATGTTTGAGGGACTGACCAGGCAGAGTGCAGACGGTATTGAGCCGGGTGTGGCCGAGTCCTGGGATGTCTCCGACGATGGACTGACCTATACGTTTCATCTGAGAAAATCTAACTGGTCGGACGGCACTCCGCTGACTGCCAATGATTTTGAGTATACCTGGAAACGTCTGTGTGACCCGTCGGTTGCGTCTCCTTCTGCGGCCGGTGTAACGGATTACGTGGTCGGTGCGGCCGAGTATCTGGCGGGAACGGGAACCGCGGATGAGGTTATGGCCAGAGCCCTGGATGATTATACGTTTGAGGTAGTCCTGAAAAATCCGGCTCCGTTCTTTTTAAACCGTATTTCCGCCGATATCTACTGTCCCGTTAACAAGAAGTGCGTTGATTTAGGCGAAGGCTGGGAAAAACGCCCGGAGACATTTATCTGTAACGGCGCTTTCAAGCTCGCCGAATATCAGATAGGCTCTCATATCCTGATGGTCAAGAACGACGAATATTATGATGCGGACAGCATTAAGATGCCTGCTATTAAAGGAATTATGGTAAATGATGAGAATACGTCCCTGCAGGGCTATAAGGCGGGCGACATTCACTGTACGGAGGTAATTCCGGCCGAAGAAATACCGACACTACTAGCTGAGGATCCCAATCTGTACGTATCCCCGCTTACCGGAACAAAATACCTGGACTTTAACGTGGACAGGGATCCGGTCAGTGACGTAAGGGTCCGCCGTGCGCTGACACTTGCCATCAACCGTAAATTAATCACGGATCAGATTACACGCTCCGGTGAGATTCCCGCCAGCGGTTTTCTTCCGATTACAACACAGAAGACGGACGGCAGTTCTTACCGCACCGTACAGGTGGGCGGCCTGCCTGAGCCGGCATATGGAATTTCTCCTGATTCAGCCGACGTAGATACGGCAAAACAGCTTCTCGCCGAAGCCGGTTTCCCGGACGGAGAAGGATTCCCGGAGCTGGAGCTTTTATACTACACAGGAGAAAGTGATAAGAAGATTTGTGAAGCGATTCAGCAGATGTGGAAGGACAATCTTAATATTGACGTCAAGCTGCGCAATGAGGATAAGAGCGTAGCCTTACAGACAAAGGCTGACGGTAAATATGATATCAGCCTGTCGGGCTGGAGCGCCGGATACTATGACGCCAGCCAGATGATGAAACAGTTTAAGCTTGATTCCGGCTGTTATGCGCAGTGGAGATATGCGGAGCATCCGAGCGCACCCCATGATCATATTTTGAATCCGGGGCAAAAAGCTTTTGAAGACGCTTACCAGGCTGCAATGGCCGCACAGGGCAGCGAACGCGATGAGCTGTGGATGGAAGCAGAGGCGGTTCTGATGGAAGAGGCCCCGGCGTGTCCAATCTACTACTATGTGCTTAAAGCGCTGATTAACGAAGATGTCGTTGCCAATGTGGAATTTTCCAAGACCGGCAACTGGTTATTCAGAAATGCGGAATTTGTAGATTAATGGTAACAGTAGGTAACAGTTCATGATGTCAGAACTGTTACAACAGTAAATCAGGAGTGCCCGCAGGGCGGGCGCTCCCGGTTGCTTTTAAGGGAGGGATCGGTTTGGCCAGATACATAGTAAAGAGGGTGCTGGCAGCTCTTATCACGATATGGTTTATTATGACCATTACATTCGTCTTAATGAATGCAATTCCAGGCAGCCCTCTGGATTCGGAAAAGTTTTTAGACGTTACACTCAAACAGGCCATGCTGGCAAAGTATGGGCTTGATCGACCGTTATATGAGCGGTACCTGAAATACCTGGCGGATTACCTTCACGGTGATTTTGGAATCTCATACATCAAAGTCGGGCTTTCCACAAATGAGATTATTGCCGCAGGCTTTCCATATTCACTCCGGATCGGTATTTATTCCTCCGTGCTCATTATTATCTTCGGCATCGCAGCCGGAATCCTGGCGGCGCTGCGCCAAAACAAATTTGTAGATCGTTTTCTGATGGTTTTATCCACACTCGGTTCCACCATCCCCAGTTTTGTGTTTGCGACGCTGTATCTGTTTTTATTCAGCAAAATCCTGGGGCTTGTACCGGCCTTTGGAGTGGCAAACTGGAAGGGATACATCGGCCCTGTCCTGGTTACCTCCGTGTTTTCCATGGCCTTTGTCACCCGCCTGATGCGTACATCCATGATCGAAGAGTTAAACCAGGACTACATCAGGACAGCGAGGGCAAAGGGGATCTCAGAGTTTAAGGTGGTTACCAGGCATGCGCTCAGAAATGCAGTGCTTCCCGTCGTGACGTATATCGGTCCCATGGTGGCAATGGTGGTCACAGGCTCCTTTGTAATAGAAAAAGTATTTGGCATTCCCGGAATCGGCAGTTTATTTACAACCAGTATTCTGAGCAGGGATTATACGCTTATCATGGGAATTACCGTGTTTTTTGCCGTATTTCTGGTAGTCTGCACGCTGATTGTGGACATCCTGTATGTCTTTGTGGACCCGAGAATTAAGTATGACTAGGAGAGAGAAGATGACGAATAATGCAGAACAGATTCCGGCCTCTCTTTGGGAGCCATTGGAATCAGGAGAAAAACATTCAGATAAAATTGAAAAACCCAGCCTGACCTTTTTGCAGGACGGATGGAGACGGCTTAAACAGAATAAAACAGCAATGCTGTCCATGATCGTTATAGTTATTCTGGTACTCGGCGCCATATTTATCCCCTTTTTCTGGAAATACAGCTATCAGGAACAGAATCTGACGCTGTCGAACATTCCGCCGGTTCTCAAAGTATATCCGCTGTCGGATGACGCCAATGAGCGGAATATCTATATCACGCAGAATTACGATGTTGTCGAGGTTGCTGCAGACGGAACTCTGGTGGAGCTGCTGGAGCCGGTCTATAAGGATACGATAGCCAGAAAAAGCACCTTTGATTTGAACGGTAAAATACTGTCGATTGATTACAGCATGTATTCACAGGCGCTAAAGGAATACAGGAAACTGGAGAAGAAATATTCGGATGCCGAGGGAGACTGTATACCGGTGTCAAAGACACCTTACCTTTCCTCTTATTTTGGCAGCGGACAGGAAGGAACGCTTGTCTCGCTGGCGGAAGCCAAAAGAATCCTGGAGGAAGATGTTGACAAGTGCAGCATTACATATGACGGACAGCCTCTGACTGAGACGCGGACGCTCAGGAATAAGACATATATCCTGGGAAGCGATTCACTCGGGCGCGATTTGTTTATCCGCGTCATCTACGGCGCCAGGATGTCGCTGACGGTGGGGTTCGTCGCCGCCCTCGTCAATTTCCTTATCGGGGTCTTTTACGGCTGCTTTGCAGGCTATAAGGGCGGTGTGGTGGACAATGTGATGATGCGTATAGTAGACGTGGTGGATTCAGTTCCCATGATGTTGTATGTAATCCTCATCATGGTCGTGATAGGACCGGGAATGAAATCCATTATTATTGCACTGGGACTGACCTACTGGGTAAGAATGGCCCGCATCGTCCGTGGACAGGTACTCAGCTTAAAGAATAATGAGTTTGTTCTGGCGGCTAAAATTCTCGGCGCATCCACACAGCGCATATTTATTAAGCATCTTATCCCCAATATGATGGGAGCTATCATGGTTGCGATTGCCATGCAGATCCCGAATGCTATTTTTACCGAAGCATTTTTGAGTTTTGTGGGTCTCGGCGTTTCGGCTCCCATGGCCTCCTGGGGAACGCTGTGCAACGACGCCCTTCCCGGGATTTATGTCTACCCCTATCAGATGCTGACGCCCGCCATCGCCATTTCTGTCACAATTTTGGCATTTAATCTGTTCAGCGACGGCCTGCGCGATGCATTTGACCCGAAACAAAGAAAATAAAGAGAGGTGATTTTTCATGGAAGAACAATTATTAGAGGTGAAAAACCTGAGAACCTCTTTTTTTACCCACGTGGGAGAAGTTAAAGCGATACGGGATGTAAGCTTTTCCATCCGAAAAGGGGAAGCGGTAGGTATTGTGGGCGAATCCGGGAGCGGCAAGAGCGTAACCTCCCTTTCCATCATGCAGCTTCAGCATCCGGGTAAAGTGACGGGAGGACAGATTCTCTTTCACGGCGAGGATCTGCTCAAAAAAAACAAGAGGGAAATCCGAAAAATACGAAGCAGCAAAATAGCCATGATTTTCCAGGATCCCATGACCTCTTTAAACGCCCTGATTACTGTCGGGGCCCAGATAAGCGAGGCAATCCTGGAGCATGAGAAGATCTCAAAGAAAGAGGCGATGGAGCGGGCTGCAGAAATGCTCCGCCTGGTCGGCATTCCGGACCCGGAGGAACGGTTACACTGTTATCCTCATGAATTTTCCGGCGGAATGCGTCAGCGCGTCATGATTGCAATGGCCCTGTCGTGCAGGCCGGAACTTCTTATCGCGGACGAACCGACCACAGCTCTTGATGTTACCATTCAGGCCCAGATACTCCGTCTTTTAAAGGAGCTAAAAGAGCGTACCAATACGGCGGTGATCCTGATTACCCATGACCTGGGAGTTGTTGCCAGCTCCTGCAGCCGAATTATCGTAATGTACGGAGGACAGATTATGGAAACCGGGACGGTGGAGGATATTTTCTATTCACCGCTCCACCCCTACACCATCGGGCTGCTGCAGTCGATACCGAAGGCGGGAGGAAGCAGGGAACGCCTGAGCTCCATAGCGGGAACCCCTCCGGATATGCTGAAGCCTCCTACAGGCTGTCCATTTTATCCCCGCTGCGAATTTGCCATGCACATCTGCCGTGAGCGGGAGGTTCCCGATATTCCTGCCGGCGGCGATCACATGGTCCGGTGCTGGCTCTGTCATTCACAGGCGCCGGCCGTAGAAAAGTATGAAATGCAAAAGGGGGGTGTGAAGCGTGGCCAATCAGCATCTGATTGAAGTTGAAAACCTCAAAATGTATTTTAAAAAAGTGAGGGGAGTCATCAGGCAGAAGGTTTCTTATGTGAAAGCAGTTGATAACGTGTCCTTTTTTATAGACAGGGGTGAGACGTTCGGCCTGGTAGGAGAGTCCGGGTGCGGAAAAACCACAACGGGCCGCGCTATCAGCCGTCTCTATGAACCAACCGACGGAACGGTACGGTATGACGGCGCCGACATTACACATTTAAGCGCCAGGGAGTTTATGGCCTACCGAAAGAAAATACAGATGATCTTCCAGGATCCTTACGCATCCTTAAATCCCCGCATGACTGTGGCGGACATTGTGGGAGAACCGCTGGACATTCACCATATCTGTTCAGGAAAGGCGAGAGAGGAGTACATTCTGGATCTGCTTTCCCGGGTCGGTCTCAATAAAGATCACGCCAGCCGCTATCCCCATGAATTTTCCGGCGGACAGAGGCAGCGTGTGGGCATAGCGAGGGCTTTGGCCGTAGGTCCCGAATTTATTATCTGCGATGAGCCCATCTCGGCCCTGGATGTCTCGATCCAGGCACAGGTCATTAATATGCTGGAGGATTTGCAGGAGCAAATGGGGCTTACTTATCTCTTTGTCGCCCATGATCTTTCAATGGTACGGCATATTTCGGACCGTGTGGGCGTCATGTATCTGGGAAGCCTGGTGGAGATAGCCGAGACGGAAGAATTATATAACCACAACCAGCATCCCTATACAAAGGCTCTGCTTTCGGCGATTCCCGTGGCGGATCCGGACCTGTCCAGGCAGTCCAGGCAGATACTTCTGGAGGGAGATGTTCCAAGTCCGCTGAATTCCCCGGCAGGCTGTAAATTTGCCAGCCGCTGTCCTCATGCGAAGGACGTTTGCAGAGAGCTGGCGCCTGTGCTTAAGGAAACCCACAAAGGCCATTTTGTTGCCTGCCATCTAGTTGAAGGACAGTAACATTTATCGGAATGATTTGTACAAGACGCTTGAACAGATTAACAGAATTAGTGCCGCCTGCGTCTGCGGCAGAATGGAGATTGATATGAATACCGGGCAAGCGAAAAAAGTTTTGTCGAACTTTCACCGTCTGGAGCTGGGGACTTTTCCGACTCCGCTTCATCAGATGAATAATATAAGGAAAAAAACGGGAGCGCCGTTTCCTCTCTATATTAAACGAGATGATCTCACCGGGCTGGGGGCCGGGGGCAACAAAATCAGAAATCTGGAATACCTGCTGGGGGATGCGGTGCAAAGAAGGGCGGATGTTGTAATTGCCTCAGGGAAATGCCAGTCCAATCTGTGTTCCCTGGCTGTCTCCGCCTGCAGCAAGGCAGACCTTGACTGCGTCATTATTCACAACGACGACAAGCCGGAACGGGCGGAAGGCAATCAGCTTCTGAATTCTTTATCCGGCGCCGATATGCGGTTTATAGGGGATATGCCGGACCGGGAACGCGAGAAATATGTGGAGCAGTTCTGCCGGGAACTGGAGGAACAGAACAGGCATCCGTATGTTATAAGAAACGGGGCCTCAACGGCGCTCGGCTCCCTGGGCTATGTACAGGCTGTTGTCGAGCTGTGTGAACAGTGTGCCGGGAGGGGAATAGAGATTAAGCATCTGTTCGTCCCGGGCGGGAACGGCGGACTGGCGGCAGGAGTGATATTCGGCACGGCTCTGGTGGAAGCTCCGTTTCACGTGCATGTTGTAACGGTAGAACATGAAAAACAGGAGCTGCAGGAAATTTTATGCGGCTTTATCAGGGACCTGCAGGAGCTTACCGGAAGTCTGGCAGGCGCATTCTTTGATGATTTGTATACGATACATGAAGAATACCGCGGTGAAGGATGGGGCATACCCACCCCGGAATCCGTGGACTGGATACACGATTTGGCCCGAACAGAGGGCATCTTTGTAGAAAAGGTTTATACGAGCAAAACGCTTTACGGCATGTTGGATTTGATACAAAAGGGAAGCATTGACGGAAGCGCCTGTTATCTCCATTCAGGCGGATTCGGCGCGCTTTTCAGCCAGTTCGAAACGCTCTAGTAAAGGGAGGTAATTAATTATGTTGGATCATGTGCCATATTTGGCAGTACCGCTGCCTGAAGATATCAGAAGGAGGAAAGATGCGGGATATTTTTCCGAAGCGCTGAAACTAATTGAACTTCGCCTGAGAGGGAACCTGCCCCAGGCGCTGAGAAAAAGACTGGAACTGGAGCGGGAGCTGATTCCGGTCTGGGAAGCGGATTACCCTTACTCCTTCGATGAGGCTCTTGCCATCCTCAGCGAAAACATCAGCGGTTTTACAAGGGAAGAATTTGATAAATACATTGACGAAGGGTTGTTCGACTGGATATACAGGGATGGAAAAATGTATTTTATCCGCACGTTTTATGATAATCTGCTGAAAGTACAGCATCCTGTTACCGCCCGTCTGTCGGCGCCCCAGCAGTCCGGTGACGCGCAGTTAAAGCAGACGGTTCTCAATGAAAATATGCGCACCATGAAGGAGAAGGGCGGGAATGCCTATCTCATCAGGATCCGCACAACCCTGAAGGTGAAAGAAGAGGCCCGGCGCGTGGGCAGCCGGATTACCGTCCATCTGCCGATTCCCTGTGCGGGAACACAGGTCAGGAATATTCAGCTTATCTCCGTTCCCTCCGGCGCTTTTGCCTCACCAGAGGATTTCGAGAGCCGTACGGTCTGCTTTCAGGGGACCTTGGAAAAAGACAGCGAGTTTACAGTAGAGTATCAATATGAAAACCATCTGGCTTACATTTCGCCGGATCCGGAAAAAGTGGAGGCGGTGCAGCCCGGTTTCTTTCTGGAAGAGCAGGCCCCTCACATCATGTTTACTCCGTACATACGCAGTCTGTACCGGGAAGTGGTGGGGGATGAAACGAATCCGCTTCTGAAAGCAAAAAAAATTTATGAATATATTACTTCCAACATACGCTATTCCTATGTGCGCAAATACAGCATTATTGAGAATATACCTGAATATGCAGGCATAAACCAGAAAGGGGACTGTGGGATCCAGGCTCTTCTTTTCATTACGCTCTGCCGTTACGGCGGGGTGCCTGCCCGCTGGCAGTCGGGGCTGTTTGCCGCGCCGTACGATATCGGCGGACACGACTGGGCACAGTTCTATATTGCGCCGTATGGCTGGCTCTTTGCGGATCCGTCCTTTGGCGGCAGTTCCAGACGCGCAGGCAATGAGGAGAGACGGCAATTTTATTTTGGTAATCTGGATCCGTTCCGAATGCCAGCCAACTCCGCATTCCAGCACGAATTTATGCCGCCTAAAAAATTCATGCGCCAGGATCCGACCGACAATCAGTACGGAGAATGTGAATATGAGGATCGCGCCCTCAGAAGCTCGGAATACGAAACTAAGCATGAAATACTGGGGATTTGTCAGATTCCGTGGGAGGGAGAAGGAAAATGAAAGTATTCATCAGCGCAGATATAGAGGGAACCGCGGATCTGGCCTCTTTTGCGGAGGCCGGGAACGAAAATCCGCAGCTTTATACCAGAGGGATGATTCAAATGAGCCGGGAAGTGGGCGCAGTCTGCCGCGGCGCTCTGTCAGCCGGGGCAGAGTTTGTGGCGGTAAAGGATTCGCATGGATACGGCCTTAATATCATGCATGAATACCTGCCGGAGCCGGTCACCCTTATCCGGGGGGAAGTGAGAAACCCCTATTCCATGGTGGGCGGCATCGATGAAAGCTATGACGCCGTGCTGTTTGTAGGATATCACGACGGCGCCGGCCAGGGAGGAAATCCCATGGCGCACACGATCAGCAGCAGGCGGATCCGGGAGATTACCATTAACGGCGTCTCTGCGTCGGAACTGATGCTCTTTTCTTATGCATGTACTTACCTCGGAATACCCACGGCCTTTGTTTCCGGGGATGAGGCAATCTGTGAAAAGGCAAAGATGCTGAATCCGCTGATTGCGGCCTGCCCTGTGAAAAGAGGAATCGGGGCGGCCGTTGCCGGTCTGCATCCGGAAAAGGCGGAGAAAATGCTGGAAGACTCCGCCAGGAAGGCGCTGGAAGGGAATCCGGATCGCTATACCTATAAACTGCCCCCCGAGTTTCACGTGACGGTGTCGTACCACAAGCATTATGATGCGGAAGGCTCTTCGTACTATCCGGGAGCGTGCAGGCTGGATCCTCATACGATCGGCTTTCAATCGACTGATTACTATGAGGTTCTCCGCTTTTTCCATTTTGTATTATAAATCAGGAGGAATAAAATCATGAAACCTTTTCCAAATAAGATTCCGTTAGCCAATCTGCCGACAAAGATTGAAAAACTGGAACGTTTTTCGGAACAAACAGGAATTTCCGTTTACATAAAAAGAGATGATCTGACCGGTATGGAATACTCCGGCAACAAAATCCGCAAGCTGGAATATGCCGTCAGGGAGGCCCTGGATCAGGGAGCCGATACGCTCATCACCTGTGGCGGCCTCCAGTCCAACCACTGCCGCGCTACGGCAGCCGCGGCGGTAAAGCTGGGACTAAATACCTGTCTGGTGCTTAGAAGCGCTGATAAGGAACCGCCCGTGGACGGAAATTACTTTATCGACTGTCTTCTGGGGGCGGATGTGCGCATTATTGACGCGGAAAGCTACCGTTCGAGGCGTGGTGAGATTATGGAAGAGCTGGCCGCCGAATATGCCGCAGCCGGCCGTAAAGCTTATATTATCCCGGAAGGGGCGTCCAATGGCATCGGTACCTTCGGATATCTGGCCTGTATGCAGGAAATCATGGAGCAGGAACGGGAACTTGGCGTTACCTTTGATACCATCGTGGATGCAGTCGGTTCCGGCGGCACCTTCGCCGGTGTCTGCCTGGCCAACCGGCTGTATGGGCTTAATAAACGCGTTGTGGGGATTAATGTGTGTGACGACGCTCCGTTTTTCCGGCAGCGTGTTTCAGAGATAGTGGAGGAAGCGGGCGCTTATCTGGAGGAGCCTGTCGCAATCCGGCCGGAAGAAGTGGAAATCATTGACGGCTATGTAGGCAGGGGATACGCTCTGAGCCGTCAGGAAGAGCTTAACTTTATCAGGGATTTTGCCCGTATGGAGGGCGTATTATTAGATCCAGTTTATACGGGAAAATGTATGTACGGATTCACACAGGAAGTCAAAAAAGGAAGCTTTGCCGGAAGTAAAAATGTGCTTTTCCTGCATACGGGCGGCCTGTTCGGACTTTTCCCGGCCAGGGAGCTATTTACAGGATTGCGCAAAGGGTGACCTGTGCGCGGAGCGTACATGTATTGTTAACGCAACGCTGTAACTTTATTTTTTAGAGATGAGGAGAGCTTGGAGAAATGAAATTTATTGATTTTCATGCGGATACTCTGTACCGCCTGTTTTACCAGGAGAACCGTGAGCTGGGCGATTTATGGGAGAATAGCTGCCATGTGTCGCTGGAGCATCTGCGGCGTAGCGGTTATACGGCCCAAATGTTTGCCTGCTTTCTGAACCTTGCCAAAAAACCGCGTCTGGGAAGCCATTATCAGGACGTACTCGGCATGATAGATTTATTTTACCAGCAGACCTGCGGATATGAGGATAAAGTCCGCTTTGCAGGAAGCTTTCAGGATTATGCCGAAAATCAAAAGCAGGGGATATTGTCCGGTTTCCTGACCCTGGAGGAGGGCGGTGTTCTTGAAAACCGTATGGAACGTCTGGATGAATTATATGAGAAAGGAATCCGCGTGATTAACATGACCTGGAATCACGAGAATTGTCTGGGATATCCCCACAATGCCCCGCATTCCGGCCATAGAGGCTTAAAACCGTTTGGCTTTGAGGTGTTAGAGCGGATGGATGAGCTGGGAATTGTCGCAGATGTTTCCCATTTGTCGGACGAAGGGTTCCAAGATATTATACGGTATGGGCGCAGGCCCGTAATAGCCACTCATTCAGACGCACGCAGCCTGCGCGCCGTCAGCCGTAATCTCAGTGACGCGATGATCCGGCAGATTGCCGACTGCGGCGGAATAATCGGAGTGAATTTCTACTCTGATTTTCTCTCGGACGATCCGGTCAGCCGTATCTCCGATATAATCCGGCACTGCCGCCATATCATCAATGTCGGCGGCGAAGAGGTGCTTGGTATCGGCGCCGACTTTGACGGTATGGATATCGAGCTGGAGATTAACGGAGTACAGGATATTGGTAAATTAACCGAAGCCATGGCGGCTAACGGGTTTTCCGAACGTCAGGCGGAACTCATCTGCTACCGGAATGCAGAAAACTTTTTCTACCGTTATTGGGGCGACTCTGTCTGAGCCGCTCCTTTTTCCATCATGAGGTTATAAGCTTTTATGCCCAGGCCGGTGATACAGGTTCCTCCTCTGCCGCGCGTAATCCGGATCAGGCGGTAAAAGGCAAGCGTCTGGAACAGGGTACGGATCTCCTGTTCGGAAAAGAAGAGGCCGCGGTCCTCGAGTTCTTTCAAAACGGTCTTCCGGCCCAGTCTCAGGCGGCTGTGTTCCGTCTGCTTAATAACAGACAGGACAGGGAGGATCCGGTCCAGCCGTCCTGAATTTTCCGACAAAAACTGCTCCAGAAGTTCCGTCTCCTGTCGGTTCGCGCCCTCGTCCCCGTAAACATCCTGATCCAGATAACGTTTCAGCTCCCCCGCGTCTATATACTGCTGATCCGAGTAGTTGAGGCGTTCCGCCAGATTGCGCAGCTCACGTATATTTCCCTCAAAATGAATATTTTGTATCAGTTCCATAGCGTCCGGAGCGAGGGTATAACCGGCGTGCAGTTCTTCTTTCATTTTTTCAAGCAGAAGCGGAATATCTTCCCTGCGCTCCTCGAGCGGAGGAATCTGAAGGCTCAGCACATTCAGCCGGTAGTAGAGATCCTTGCGGAAGGCCGACTGATTCACAAGGGTTTTCAATTTCTTATTGGAGGCGGCAATAATCCGGACATCCACATTGATAACCGAGTCGCCGCCGATGCGCGTGACTTCCTTTTCCTGCAGGACACGCAGCAGACGCGTCTGCAGATGGATATTCATCTCGCTGATTTCATCCAGGAAGAGCGTTCCGCCGTGGGCCTGTTCAAAGAATCCGGATTTTCCTCCTTTTCTGGCTCCGGTAAAAGCGCCTTCCGCATAACCGAACAGCTCGCTTTCCAGGAGGTTTTCCGGTATCGCCGAACAGTTGATGGCAATAAACGGATAATTCCTGCGGGGAGATGCATTGTGAATGGACTGGGCAAATAATTCCTTACCCGTTCCGGTCTGTCCGTAAATCAGCACCGCGGAATTAGAGCAAGCCATCTTCCCGGCTAATTGTTTAGTCTGCCGGATTACCAGGCTGTTGCCGACGATATCGTCAAAGGTGTATTTAGCGGCATGGCCTTTGGACATAACCTGCCTGCGTATCTTATACTGCTCCTGTTCCAAATCAGTGAATTTTTTTAGAAGGACGATATAGCCGTGCTGTACGGAAGTATATTCGATCGTGTGAACGGAGACAATAATCACGTTGGAATTCACAGTTATGACTTTGTCTTTTACGGCGGTCATGGACGCGCCTTCCCAGATTCCGGGCAGAACCATGGAAAGATGCTTTTTGAATAAATGCTGCGGCGGCCGGCCGATAAGCCCGGCCGCCGGTTCATTGACAAAAATTATATTGCCGTGTTCATTCAGGCTCATAATTCCGGAGCCGAACACCTGCATGACAAACTGGAGCTGCTGTTCAAGAAAATTAATCTGGTAGAGCATCCCGTGTACGCTGGTATCGGTAGAGATAATGCTGTCAAAATATTCCCGGAAAATAGGTTTGTGCAGCAGCTCGATTGAATTCAGGCGGACGGCTATTTCAATGATTGTTTTCATGGACAGTACGCGGTCACCCAGATCGATGACATTTTTTACATAGGGCGGGACGAGATTCATCTCGCCGGGAGTAACGGCCATATCACAGGAAAGAGCCTGTGATATAGGAGGATAAGCAGGGGCAAAATCAATATGTTTAATCCCGCACCTGTGTATCAGAGAAATTGTATCAATGGCGTCCTGGAGCGACACGTTTACAAGCAGCGCCTGCGTTCCGGGAGGGACGGCCCGCAGCCGGGCGACGGAATCCTTTCGCAGCGTAATATTGGCTATGACGATGTTGTCATAGTCGGGTACGTATTGTTTCAGCAGCTCGCAGACCGTATAGGTGGAAGCGAGGACGATATCTGCATCCAGATTTTCCAGTTCATTGCCGTATATGGAATAATATGCCACCTGGGCGGAATCTCCGAACAGTTCCCTGAGTGTTTCCGCATACTGTTCTCTTGTGTGTTTCTGATAAGCGACGACGGCCAGCTTTTTCATTATGCCTCCTGTTAAATGCGCAAATGGGTAAAATACTGTTTTATTGTATCATTTCACCGGCTGTTTTTCCAGAGCGGGGGGAGAGAAATATAGAGATTTAACTGAGGTTGGGAGGACGCGTCCGGAACGGACCATGTCCGGTGTGGTGAGG
>ERZ791765.99-NODE-99-length-123439-cov-12.339185_pt1 | contig 123439 bp, 99 predicted proteins | sample MGYA00509949_ERZ791765 | MGnify/ENA primary metagenome ERZ791765 (study PRJEB30046, sample SAMN00791980) | human gut metagenome | study: EMG produced TPA metagenomics assembly of the A metagenome-wide association study of gut microbiota in type 2...
TGTTTTATTGAGGATTTTTAAAATAATGAAGATCTAGAAACGCAAAATCTCAGGGGATTTTTTCATTTCTGCTCCAGAAACTCTCGCAAAACGATTCGCTGCATTACTTACGAGTCTTTTTTCTTCAGAAAATTCTGGGAAAACCTTTCATCTGCTGTGTCCTTTTAGCCGCCAAACTAAAACCTCGACCGCTTCTCCTGATTGCGCTCATTAGCCGGCGCCAGAACGATTTTCAAACAAGCCCGCGTCCATCCGATTGGGAAATTTTTCGAAAATTAGCACAATCTTTTCAGACTAAAACTCCTGTATGAAGTATCCTTAGGTAAACGAAAACCCTGATTTCCTAAATAACAACTATGAAAATATTTGTCCGCAAAAATATTCTTCTCTCCTTCTCAGTAGTTGCCGCCCTCCTGCTTTCTGCATGCTCAATGGATCCGGACGTCGAAATCACCAATGAAAACGTTAAAGACGCCGTCAGCAGCCTCTCAAAAGCAGATGCAGCCAAAGTAGCCGCTCTCGGCGGGGACAAATATCTTCTTGGTAAAACCTTAAATAAGGTGAGCAAGCAGCTGCCTGCCGATTACTACAATTATGAGATCAACGAGTTGGTTGAACACGCCCGTTTGAATCGAAATTTCAATCTTGCTCAGGCTAATAAAGGAGAACTTACTCCCGAGACGGTCAGATCAGATTTTGCTGAAAGTCCCGAAGAAAAGTCTATTGAGATCTCTGAAATCAGCATGCAAGACCATTATTTAAGAGCTCTCAGAACCGAACTTAAACGACCTTTGCCTTTAGGCACTGCCACCCTCGGAAAAGGCGTTCTGACGTGCAGAAAAAAAGACAACCTGATTGCGCTTGACGAACTGGAATCTCAAAACGCAGAAGCCTTCAAAAAAGAAAAAGCCCGCAAACTCAGACGTAAAGAATGTCATGAGATGAAACGTCCGGCAAAATTAACGCTTCGCGCAGAAGAAAAGGGTTTCGGTGGAAAAACTATTTTTAGAACGGCAAGAGGCTGGGTGGATGCAAGAGATCTGACAGACAGGACACCGGCCGAAGAATTAGCCAAGATGAGAGAAGAAGCCCAGGAAAAACTGACTTATCTGAAGAACCATCCTGCTCCTCAGTTCTATCATGTCTTCAGACCTCTTCTTGATATTTCCGCAAAGAATCCGACACGAATCAAATTAGCCCAAAAAGCGATTCTTATCAATATGGCTCAGCATAAGGAGTCTTGGGATCAGGCAACTGCACGCTTCGTGCAGGAACAACGAGACTTCGCTCGGTCAGAATATTCCTGCTCCTTCGAAAAAGACTGCTCTGAAAATCAAAAAGGCAACCTCAGAATGGCTTACTACATTCATACAGCTGCCCCGAAGAACGTAAAAGTCGGCACGCTACCTTGTGAAATTTCTAACGTCTCAGGTTGCCGAAATTTCACGAACTAACTCAAGGCATTCCTTAAAAACGCTCGAAATTATCGAGCGTTTTTCACATCCGCAGGAGGAACAATCTTTTGAGTACGGCTAGACTTCATAGCTTCCTGTTTTTGAACGGAAGCCGCATGGAGACCCTCAGCAACTCTGAGCAGGACTTGACGGTCTCTTCTTGAAAGCTGAGATATCACCGAGTCCTCTGAGATCAAACTCCTCGCCCCGCTTTTATCGTCGGTGCGGCCCAGAAGGTAATCGGTAGAAACGTTCAGTGAATTGGCAAGACGCACTAAAGCGTAAAGCGTCGGAGATCTTGAACTGCCCTGATTCTCATAAAGAGAAAGAACCGGCTGAGGTATCGCGCTCAGACTCGAGAGCTCGGCTTGAGTAAGGTTGTTTTCGTGTCTGAGCTGTAAAAGCCTCTGACAAAGTGTTCTTCTAATTTTAGGATCGGATCCCATTCTTCCTCCTGTCCTGTTCAGGCAAACGGAAATCTTATCACGTTAATTGGCTATTTGTTCGCAATAAAGACCCTGTAGTAAAACCTCATTTAAATAATTTTTTCCTTTTCTTTTATAGTGATACACGATTTTAGTACAAAAAAATAACTTACAAATAAATCCAAAATACGGGATATTTGTACCTTCCCTACCAATTTTACTAATTTTCGAGTCCCCCACTCCGCATCTTTTTCAGCAATCCTCTCAAAAAAGCATCAACCGCCATTCGCTTCTCAAAATGTAGTTAGATTCATCGGATATGCCCTCTCCCATAGCTAAAATATCCTCGACATGCGCTTTCAAGCGCCTCTTTTTATTTCGGGAAAAACAATGGAATTACAGAATCAACTTAAGCAGATGGCTGCCAAAGCTGCCCTCGAATATGTTGTCGAGGGAGAATATCTTGGCGTAGGCACCGGAACAACGGTAGGATTTTTCATCACTGAATTAGCTACTTCCGGTAAAAAAGTAAAGGGCTGCGTTTCCAGTTCGGAAGCCACGACCCGACAGCTTCTCGCCTACGGCATTCCTGTCTGCGATTTGAATGATATCGTTGATTACCTTCCTGTTTATATTGACGGATGCGATGAAATTGACGGCAATTTCTGCATGATCAAAGGCGGCGGCGGAGCACTAACACGCGAGAAGATTGTCGCTCAGGCATCTGAAAAATTTGTCTGTATCGCTGACGAAAGCAAGGTTGTAAAACAGCTCGGTGCTTTCCCTCTTCCTTTAGAGGTCATCCCGATGGCTGTGAGCTCTGTCTCCAGAGCAATGGAAGATTTAGGCGGTCATCCGGTTGTTCGTGATTTCATTACGGACAACGGCAACAACATCATCGATGTGCACGGTCTTCAGATTAAAGAACCGCAGCTGTTGGAAAACGCCATCAACAAAATTCCGGGCGTTGTAACCTGCGGCATTTTTGCTCACAGAGGCGCCGACGTCCTCCTCGTTGCTTCGGAAGCAGGTATTAAAGTTACAAAGCCCAAGAAAAGCTTCTTCTCTTCACGAAAAGCTAAATAACTAAAGTTCTATGTCGAGGGAGCGGCGCTAAAGCGCCGCTCTTTTGTTTAGTCGTTCAAGAAATATTCAACTGTCGTTACGACGCGAACATTCTTTATGAAGGGCGTATTGTCATCTCTATCGGTAATAGAGAAGACGCCTTGGTTAGCCCTTCTGATCTTCCCGAGTTTTGAGCCGGAGTCTTCAGCGAATTTTTTAGCTGCTTCCTTAGCGTTTTTCGTCGCAATCTCGATCATCTTTGGCTTGATTTCGTTCAAACCGGTAAACGAATAATTGATCATATAGCTATAGTCGTTCGTCAGAGCAACACCTTGCTTCAGAAGCTCTCTCTGGGCCTCCATAAGCTTCCGAACTGTGTCTACTTTGTCCGTCGCAATCGTGATGACCTGAGTGATAATGTAGCGGAAAGGCGGCCGGTTAGGCCCGTAATTATTTGCCAAAGTATCGTTAACTTTTGGCGCAGCTAACGAGATTTCAGAAGGGTCAATTCCTCCTTTCTTTAAAAAGTCAAAAACAGTGTCTTGCTTTTTCTCCAGGTTGTCATAAACCGTAGCGAGGTCATTGCCCATTTCATTAAAGCTCAGCGGCCAAATGACATGATTTGCTTTGACTTCTTTTTCGCAAAGACCCTTAACCGTCACGATGCGGTCTTTGTTTAAAAGTGCATTGACACCGTCCCCTACTTGGTTTCCGAAGAGGGCAATACCGCCTATGAACCCGGCGGCCAGGATAATGCTGGGAATTATTTTTCCTTCCACGACCTATTCTCTCTTAACTTAGTTACTAATTTTGAAGTGCAGTACGAATCGCATCACCTACGGCCATCGCCGACATCGGATTCTGTCCGGTGATCACTCTATTATTAACAACGACATGAGACTGGAAGTTATCCGAACACTGAAATTTGGCTCCATGTTTTACTAAAGCAGTTTCCAGAGCAAACGGGACGACCTTATCTAAACCAATACCCTTTTCTTCCGAATTTGTAAAGCTGTTGATTTTCTTTCCGTCCACAAGATACTTGCCGTTTGAAAGTTTCACATTTACTAAAGCGGCCGGTCCGTGGCAAACAGCAGCAACCACACCGCCGTTTTCATAAATCTTAGAAGTTATGGCAGCTAATTCTTTATTGTCGGGAAAGTCCCACATGACGCCATGGCCACCGGCAAAAAAGACAGCCTTATATTCTTCGGGTTTAACCTCAGACGGTTTCATGGTGAAATTGATTTTTCTCTGTGCAGAAAGATCCTGCGCAAAAGCCTTATTAATCGGATCGGAAGCGTCCTGTCCTTCGACAGGGCATTCGCCGCCCTGAGGACTGACGAAATCAATTTCGTACCCTGCGTCCTTCAATACTTTCCAGGGATGTGTCACTTCTGAGAGCCAGTAGCCCGTCTTTTTACCTGTGTTTCCCAGTTCTCCATGACTGGTAATTACGAAAAGAATTTTTCCGGACGTTTTTGGTTTTTCCTCAGGAACTGCCGCAGCCGAAGTTCCTCCAGCGGCCGCTGCAATAGGCATACAAGTTAAGAACGACAATGCGTTCCTACGCAACATTCTCATTTTTAATCTCCTCATTATCGAGTTATTTTGGATTGTATTTCTCGGGATAACCCTTAAATTTGCACTTCTCCCACAATGGGAAAAAATTAAAAGAAAAATAATTTTCAAAATCTTTTATATTGCAATCAGGGCGTTGGACTATCTTGGAGGAATTATTCAAAATTTTTACATTCAATCGAGATGACAAGTATTTTTTTTTCCTATAGAATTCAATTCTCTTTTGGAGAGGTGGCCGAGTGGTTTAAGGCGCACGCCTGGAAAGCGTGTAAACCCTTTAAAGGTTTCGGGGGTTCGAATCCCCCCCTCTCCGCCATTCATTAGTTCGCATAAGTTCGTATGCGTTCAAAAATCCCCTAAAATTCAGAAAGTTGCGAAACGATTGTAACAAGCGTTGTTCGTATAAGTTCGCATGAGTTCGCATGCAGCCGCAACTAAATGGTCACTAAACTGGTCACTAAATTTTGAGTTTTTTCTTCTTAGTGACCACTTTGAATTTGGAGTTTTTGGATGCAAGTTTCAACGGTCTTAGAAATCAAAAATCTAACGGCGGAAGGATATTATTCAATTACCGGAAGCCGAGGCCTTCAATTGCGTGTCACCAAATACGGCAAAGAGTTTTATTTCCGCTATTCATGGAAAGGGAAAAGACAACTCTTCAAGATAGGCACATCCGATTCGGTTTCTCTTTCGGATGCCAGAAAAAAAGCTATCGAGCTATCTGAGCTGGTCCGTAAAGGAACAAACCCAAAAGAACAAAAAACCGCTGGAAAGGAAGAATGCACCGTAGAAGTTAACCGTAAGACATTCAAAGAATGTGCACTTGATTGGGTTAAAGAAAGAGCCACCAATAATTTCTGGAAAAACAATGTCAAAGGAGAAGCTAATACATTAAGCAGATTATCGAACCATGTTTTCCCGAAAATCGGTGAAAAGGCAATCGAGAGTATCGAACCGGAAGATATTAGGGACCTTCTGCTCCCTGTTTGGAACAGGAGTCCTTCTACATCTTCAAAAGTTCTCGCTGACGTTAGAGCTATTTTACGATGGGCAATCGCACTTCGTATCAGAGGAAATCGCGAGAATCCGGCTGATTTGTCCGGGGCTCTTGGGGTCTTAATGGAGCCATTCAATAAAAACAGAAAGGAAGAGGAAAATTTTTCCGGGTTAGATTTTCATGAAATTCCTGAGTTTGTAAAAGACATTAGCTCTCTGAGAAGCAGAACTGCCGAGATGCTTCTATTTTCGATTTTCCTAGCCGCCAGATCTAAGCCTGTTAGAAATGCCAAGTGGTCTGATATTGATATTGAGAAAAAAATTTGGAATGTGCCGCCGGAGGATGACAAGGTTAAAGGCTCAAAACGTTCCCGAACTATCTTCTTAAATGAAGCAGCTGTTACGCTTCTCAAAAACGTTATCCGTTTCAGTGAAAGTCCATATGTTTTTTGTAATTCCTACGGAAGGCCCTATTCCGATATGGCTATGAATCAACTCATTCGTAAAGCCCACGCAAGAAAAAAACTTCTGGACGGAATCGGCTGGATCGACAAGGAAAAAACAAAAAGAACAGGACAGGAGTGCATCGCTACTCAGCACGCAACAGCTCGCAGCTGTTTTGAAACTTGGGCAAAGGATGATGTACTGGGGAATAACAAACAATTCGATAAAGAGGCCATAAATCTCAATATGCTGCACGAACGTAATGATCCCTATAAGGGAGCTTACGACAGAAGCAAGATGGAGCAGGAACGCAGGCATATGATGGAGGAATGGGGAAAGTTTTGTACCCAATTGCGGTAGATGAACTTCGCAAACTTTATGGAGATGATGGCATGATCGCGCCTCTAGCCACAGCGGATTACACAAGGCCTAATCTTGTAATTAGAAAATGCACACAGGCTCAGCCTGCCCTTGAACGTACAAGAAGTTGGCCGTCTTTCTTGAATGATTTACGTTAATAGATCAATTCTCTTCAAACAACTTCCCTGTTTTTATCTTACCTAACTCATTTCATGGGTTGGAGAAAATTGAACAATTCTTTCAGTAAGTCGCTAGATCAAGGAAAGCTCGTCGTGCCGGTCTACTTTTAAGGTCGGCACGACTTGCACTTGGACTGTCCCATTTACGGCGAAAATGCTGTCTTTAGTCAAAGCTAGAAAGATTTCCGCTTCTTTTTAGGTAGCCTGCACCCGAAGAATACTCAAGATCAAGATTCCGCAACAGAGATCGTTAGAATATTTTGTTGTGCCACCCGCTTACATTTATCGGCCGCAGTTAACGCCCGTTTATCTTCTTTGCAAAGCGAGTAAAGACTTCAAAACCCATCGACATTGACTCCGTATCTTGTAAATCAAAGTCTCCCTTATGATGTCCATGATGATTACAGCCCCACCGGAACATAGCCCCTCTTCCGCCCTTTTCTACCACTCGTTTAATCATAAGCGTGTAGTCCTCACCACCGACCGGTTCGTTCAGATCAATAATTTCCTTAACCTCCGGGATCTCATTACCTATTTCTCTCAATGTTTCCAAAATCTCCGGACATTCTATGAGTGTTGTTGAATAACCGGCTTTCTCGATTCTTGACTCTACTTCATAGGATATAGCGTTACCCCGAACGATTTTTTCAACATTTTTGGCTAGGTATTGCAGCACTTCCTCCGTTTCTCCCCTGATTTCGCATTCGATTTTTGCGTGCACGGGAGTGATGTTTCTGCCTTCTCCTGCATGAAGCGTTCCTACAGCAACACGCGAGACACCCTCACCGTGTCTTGGAATTCCAACAAGCATCATTGATGTTGCACACGCTGCCATTAAAGCACTGTGCCCAGTTTGAGGGCTACTACCGGCATGTGATGGAGTGCCCTTAAAGAAGATATCGTATTTAATGCTTGCCAAAACGCCTCCGTGTACCAAGGCCATTTGACCAAGTTTTGCTCGGCCTCCGCAATGAGAGCCAAGGATAAAATTCACATCGTCCAAAAGTCCGGAACCCACAATGGCAGCCGCACCTCTTACACCTTCCTCTGCGGGCTGAAAGATGAGCTTAAAAGTTCCGTTAAGTTCTTCCTGATGTTCTATGAGCCATTGAGCAACTGCCAAACCGACAGCAGTATGTCCATCGTGACCGCAAGCATGCATTCTTCCGGATCGTTTCGATGCGAATCCCTGTTTAGTCGGCAAATGGTCCAGACTATCGGACTCCTGCACGCAGAGTCCGTCGATATCAAATCTAAATGCCGTAACCGGCCCTGGCCTCCCCGAACCTAGAATTGCTACGGCGCCTGTGTATTCATCGCATTTTTCAATAAACTCGTGAGGGACTCCATCCCTTTCTGCGCGTTCGATTGCCTCACGCACCACCGCTGGATTTCTGCCCATGACGGAGTCGGGGTCTATCATTTGCCTTCCGGTTAGAATTGTTTGATATCCCATCTCTTTAAGACGGCAAACAATATAGTAAGTCGTGTCGAACTCCGTCCAACCCTCTTCCGGACACATGTGAATTTTTCTTCTGTCTTGGATCATATTGTCAAACAGATTCTTTTCCATCGATCGCTCCTTGGTTACGATTGATGAAACATACTATCTTTTTGGAAACAGGAGTATGAGGGTAATCACTAGTCACTCTAGATTTTCCAATCCTTGAAAATTAGGTCTGCTTTCCAAATGAGTCAGAGTTAGCAGCCCGACAGCGCAGACAGGTGCGCTGCATCACGGTTCCGCGAGTCGATTTAAAAAAGAGCGTCCAAAACATCTTACAAAACGTTCTTCGCAGTTTGTTTGTACCGACTTTAACTGTTCGGCATACCAAGTAGCAAATTCCCTGATGTATTTCACCTTCCAATCTTCTTTTCGGCATACGATGTAATTAGGTCTAGATGGCCGATGCCACCCATCTAGAATCGGCACTAACTTTCCTTTTTCCAACTCATCAATGCACAGAAAAAGAGGCAGGGAAGGACAGATTCCCAACCCCTCAATGGCCCCTGTCAAAGAAAATTCAACATTAGAGCAACGGATCTTGTCCTTTACTGTTACGCTCCAAAGTTGGTCTCCTCTTTTGAAGGGGTACGAAAGAAGAGGTGTAAATCGATTCAGAAACCCGTTGTTAAAAACCAAATGACTTTCAAGTTCTCTGGGATGATTGATCGGCCCATGTTTTTGGAGGTAAGCCGGCGAGGCTACTGGAACGAAAATCATTCTTCCACGAGATAGGAAGACACAGTCACTTAAAGGCACTTCTCCCGAAATAGCAATAATGTCCGCTTTTCGTTCTACAAAGTCATGGATGTCCATCGGAGCAATGAGTTCAAATCTTAACTTTGGATGCATCTCCCCGTATTGACTTAATAAAGAGATAGCATATTTCCGAGCGCTATTCCCCTGCATCACGCGAATCACGGCCCCGGTCTCATTTTGTTTATCACTAATAAACTGCCGAATTTTTGAACGATTTTGGGCAATTCCCAGCGCAAATTCTATGATCTGAGCTGCATCGTCAGTAGGAACAAAAGGTCTCGTGCTCCGATCAAATAATTTCCTTCCTAGTTTCTTTTCCAATGCTGAGATCTTCTTTGAAACGACAGGTGCATCCAGCCCAACTTCAGTAGCTGATAAGGCGACTGATCCTGTTCGAAAAAGAGAAGCAAAAATCTCCCAGCTTTGTATATCTTCAGTCATCTTAAATTTCCAAATTGGAAAACTAGTTTTCTATTTTAGCGTTTAACATAGACAGTCAAAAGGCCGCTTCCTAACATGAGAAAAGATTAACCACAATCGAGAGCCCCTAAATCATCTCGAATCAACATGGAGAAAATTATGAAAGATCTCATTATCCGAGACGGCAGGATCATCGATCCCAAAAATAACTTTTGGCAGACCGCTGACATTCTCATAGAGAATGGCAAAATCGTCGAAATCGGAGACGGACTTTCCGCACGAGGTAGCGCAGAACTAAACGCTAGAGGAAAATTGGTTGTCCCCGGCATCATCGATATGCATACGCATATGAGAACCCTTTTCGGCCACCCTCAGGCTCAGAGAATGGTAGCCCTTGCTGGAGTTTGTACTGCCCTAGACCTCGCGGGCCCTCTGGATAACATTCTTGAGAGCATCGATAAAAGCGGGGCGGGCATCAATATCGGCATTTTAGAAGCCGCATCGCAACAAATTAATCTAAGTACTAATCGCCCAGATAAAACCGAACGAAAGAGTTTCATCGAGAAGAGTTTAGAAAAAGGCGCTCTCGGCATTAAACTGCTGGGTGGTCATTTTCCGATGGACGTAGATATTTCTCAAGCTTTTATTGAGGAATGCTCCGAACTTAATGCATGGATTGCGTGGCATGTGGGTAACACAGTTCACGGCTCTAACATCAAAGGCCTCCGGGACGCAGTCGGTGCCGCCGGAAATCACTTTCTTCATGTGGCGCATGTGAACAGTTACTGCCGCGCTCAGGTCTCTGATGAGGTTTCAGAGGCCTTGGAAGCCATAGAATTACTAAAGTCTCACCCAAATCTGTTTTCCGAATCTTATCTCTCCGAGCTCAACGGCACACGCCTAACCATAGAAAACGACACTCCCGTCAGCAAAGTGACCATTACATGTCTGCATAAGAAAGGCTACGAGGCCACGTATGCTGGAATGAAAAAATGTATCTTAGACGGAGCAGTTGGTGTACTCCGAGACAACGGAGTAATCGGAGAATTAATTTGCGGAAAAGAAGGCGTTGAGCATTGGGAATCCATGGGAACTAAAGTTGCTGGTTCCTTTGCAGTCAATCCCGCCGCCAGCCGTTTCTTATTAGCAACCGCAAAGAGGGCAGACGGATCCTTTGTGATCGATTCTTTCTCTACCGACGGAGGCTGCTATCCGAGAAATGTCATTGTTGAAAACGGCCTTCTGTTGGTTAAATTCGGCGCTCTGACTCTAAATGAGTTTGTCATGAAATCCAGTTTGAACGCCGCAAATGCGCTTGGGCTTCCCAACAAAGGGCACCTCGGCACAGGAGCCGATGCAGACATCTCAATTTTAGATTTCGAAAAAGAGAAAGCTTATGCAACCGTAGTCGGCGGCAATGTCATCATGGAAGACGGCAAACTGCTCGGAAAGGGAACCTCAATTATTTGTGATGAAAGAGGCTCGGAATACCTAACCAAGAGAAATATCCCGTTTTCTATCGTAGAAAAACTCTCCCTCGCAAGAATTGAAAATCGCTTCAAATCTAAAAAGTAAATCAACTTACAAGGCTATTTATTATGTTTGGAATTATCTGCGTCATCATAGGTGTTGTCCTAGTTGGGTATTTGATTGTTAAAAGGTACTATGCGCCTTGGTCATTATTTTTAGTGGGGTTCCTTTTAATCTCGATAATGGCAATTATTTCGCCCGAGCCACTGCTCCACGGGGCCAAGACGGCAACTAAAAGCGCCTTCTTCGATGTCATTCAATACTTCACCAATCAATCCAAAAGCATTTTGGTGGGTTTGGGCCTCAACATTATGATTATTTCGGGTTTTGCTGATTATCTAGACAAGATCGGCGCTACCCGCTCAATGGTGGAAATTGCCTCTAAGCCGCTTTCCTATATTAAATCTCCATACTTGCTTCTTGCCTTAGCCTACATCATGGGACAGATCATTAACGTTTTCATTCCTTCTGCAGTTGGATTAGGCGTTTTAATGATGCTCATGGTCTATCCGCTCCTCATCTCCGTCGGATGCTCCAATGTTGCTTCAGTTGCCTGCATCATTACCATGTCTGCATTAGACCTAGGACCTGCGTCTGCAAACTCGATCATGACAGCAAAACTTGCGGCTATCTCTCCTATGGAGTACTTTGTATCGGGTCAAATTCCGGTTTCCATCTTTACGATCCTCTGTGTAGCGATAACTCATTTCTTCTACCAGAGGTATATGGACAAACGAGAACTTGCATCAGGTAAATTGACTAAAAAAGATTTTGAGCTTCATAGCGAGTTTGAAGTCCAAGGAGAAAGAAAATCCGCTCCGAAACTCTATGCAGTTCTCCCGGTTCTTCCTATTGTTCTGCTTTTCATCTTCTCCAAGTTTGTCTATAACGGTTATCGCGTTGAATTAGTTACTGCTTTGATGACCTGTACGGTAATCTCTTTCTTAGTTGACTGTCTTTATACCCGTGACTTCAGAAAATCTTGCGAAAGCATGAAATCCTTTTTCTCTGGTATGGGAAGGGTATTTACTTCTACCGTAGCGCTGATTATCTGCGCGGGTGTTTTTGCAGATGGCTTGAAATTGACGGGAGGAATCACCACGATCATTAATGCCGCTGCTTCCATGGAAGGAACAGGTGGCCTAATCATGCTCTTAGTGATGTGCGGTATTATGATTCTAGCCTCTATCGTCACCGGCTCTGGCAACGCCGCATTCTTTGCATTTTCTTCCCTGCTTCCCACGGCTGCAAAATCTGTTGGCTGGGATATTCTTGTGATGGCCTGCCCTGTCCAACTAGTTGCAGGTATTGCGAGATCAATGTCTCCGATTGCCGGGGTAACAATCTCAGTTTCAAGAATAGCAAACCTTTCTCCATTCGCGGCCGTTGCAAGAACCTTTCCCCCAATGGTGGTTGGAACTATCGCCTCCATCGCTGCATCCTTCATCTTCCTTTAATAAGGGTATTACCGCTACTTCTCAGCATATTTTGTAGCCCTAGCCCGATTTTCTTTAAAAAGCTTTTCTTTACTGATAATCGGGCTTATTTTTCATCTTGATTTCATCAAAGCATCCATCAGCTTTTGAATATTTGCACTGCTGTCCAAGAGCAACCCATTTTGTTAAGCAAACGCGACTCTGAGAGTTAATTTCAACGCAATAATGATCGCAAATTCCAACACGATTCTGAGAGTAACTTCCTACGCAAATTTGAGAGTTTGCAACCTCTAATTTTCTTATACACTCTGCGATTTTCCTATTAAGGAGATATATGACAAAAAAAGTCTCCGGCTAAGAAGTTCACTCCGGATCAGAAAGCCAATGTGCTCAGACAATATGAACTTCGATTAATCACGCAGGGCACGGCATGTCAGATTTTGGGAATTTCACCGGCTACCTTGTTTCGTTATCTGAACAAGCTCAGTGAGGGCGGAGTTGCAGGGTTACGTCATGGCAACACAGGGAAGAAGCCCCACAACAGGATGGAAGAGTAAAGGCGCAAATCGTTCGCTTGGTGGGTACAAAGTACCGAGACTTTCAGCCGTCGTTGGTGTGCAAATACCTATTTCGTGATGAGGGAATCTCTGTCTCAGAAGAATTTGTGCGAAGGATCATCAAGAGTAACGAGGGAGAAAGGGCCAACAATGGGCTTGAAGAACATCATCCGCTGCGAAGACGCAGAAACCGCTTTGGCGAATTAATCCAGATTGACGGAAGTCCTCATCGATGGTTCGGCGAAGACAAAGAACCTTGTTCTTTACTGACGTTCATAGATGATGCCAGCGGCAAAATCACCGCAGCGGGATTTTTTCCTACGGAAACGACGGAAGGATATCTACACCTGATACAAGAGCACGTGCTTCACTACGGCATCCCGCTCGCTTTCTATAGCGATAGACATAGCATCCTAAATGTCGGATAAAGGTCACATCCGATTTTTACGGACAGACCTTTAACTGATTCTGCGGTTTTTCTTCAAATCCCAGTATTCCCAGCAATGTAAAGAATAACTGGTCACGTTTCGTCTCCCCTCTTCTTTGTGTAACGGTCCCGGCCTCACTTCTTAGACTCGTCAATTCAATGCAGTCGAACCAGTCGATTAAACTTTGCATCGATTGTTTTTTCAGCCATTTGAGTAAGTCGGCGTTCTGATCTTTGTCCTTTTCCGCGAGCTTTTTATCGCTGAGGCTCAGCTCAAGCTTTTCTTTGAGTTCCTTTATCTTCGCGTGCAGGAAGCACTGATATCCAAGCCCAACAAATTGACAGAACATACGTCCTTTGAGGGTATCTCCGTCCCAGACGCGAGTGCGTGTAGCGTCCAATCGATTTTTCGTATCTTTAAAGGCTTCTTCAATTTTTTCTCTGAGACGGTACTTTCTCAAAGCCTCGAAGCAGTCTTCGGCTTTGTTAGAGACAAGGGCAAAGTAGCCGTAATCTTTCCTAGCCTGAGCGTAGGCTTCTTCGTTTATCGTAACCTTGATCTTGCCGCCTCTGCCGAGCCGGCTTGTGTTGAGATACTTTTCTGCCTTCTTCTGGGCTGATTCACTGAGCTCATCCCACAGGCCTTTTTCAATGTCGTTCTTCAAGGACATAAGATCTGTCGCGAGGCGTTTTTCATCCTCTCCAACCCTTTCGCGGTTCAGGTAGAGGTGCAGGTATAACCGCCTTGTTTCACTGAGAGTGTCGCCCTTGGCTGCTTCACCTCTGTTGCGCTGTCTCAGATAAGTAAACTCGGCATCGACGGAAACTGTGATTCCATGGATATTGAATTCCCAAGGACAGAGACTAGAAGCTGTTTCCAAGCCGGACTTATTTTTCTGAAGGTGGTGGTTAACCCAAGAAAGATCTGTAGAGGCAGCCGTCAGAAATTTGATATGTTTGCGCAGCATCTGTGCGATATTGTTCTGGCTGTAATACCCCTTGTCCGTAACGATTTGAGCCTTGGAGATATTTAAGAACGAGAACTGCTTTAGAGCGTTTTCTATCCCGGAGACATCGGCCAAGTTTCCCGGTTCGCGTGCAAAAGCAATGGGCTGGTGTGTCGCTAAATCGAACAACGTAAGAAGCTTAACGGTGTCCAGACCGTCACCGGCCTTGTTAAAACCCTGACGAGTTTCTTTGATGTATCGGGAGTATGAAGAGACGGTTGAAGAGTCGAAAGCAACCGCATCCTCTTTATGGCAGCGTTTAGCCCTCGCAAGAAAGTAGTTTTGAACGATGCCTTCGTTTAATCCGAGATATTCAAACAAATCGTGGTAAACGTCCTTTGAAATCGGCTCCGGATAAGGAGTGGGATGGAGGAACTGCCACTTCTGCATTCTCTGCAGCCTGTCACCCTGATTAGCCAACCAAAACTGAGCGATCGTATCTATCTTTTTAGCGGAGCCCTCGTCCATGCAAGAGAGCAAATCGTCTGTAATACCGCTTTGCTCGCCGACCCAGCGCAGAAGCAAAGACGATCCAACTCTTGAACGTGTAGAGGACTGGGGTACCGCATCCTCGGTCTTTTTGCGTTTGGATCTGGTGGGTACTATTTCGCCGTCGATCGATCCGGCAGGAATCTTACCGAGTAGTTTCCGGGAGAGTTCCTTGGTCTTTCGCGTCTCCGGAATGTAGACAGTTTGTCTTTCCCAGACATAAATGTCGCCGTTTTTACGCTTTTGCTTCCAAACAGAGGTGGTAGTTTTTCCGGTTATTGGCTTAGACATGATCAGAAACCTTATAAAATATGCTTATAATTATAATACACACATCTTAAAAAGTCAACAAAAAAAACTATATTTTTCAATAGGTTTTTAAGAAATATTTGGCTGCCCGCCTCAAGATGTATTTATTCGCCGACTTTTAGGTTACAAAGACGCCCCATCGAATCCGAGCTTTTTGAGCGTTCCATCCCTGAATTCTTTAAGCCAGAAAGAAGTAGATTGAGAGGTGCCATCATCGCCTTTGTATCAATATCCGAATGAATTAGTATTTAGAATAAATGGCACCCCCTTTTTCTCTTTACGCTATTTACTAAACAAAAAAGAAACTCTCATGACTAAAACAGTTACCAAAAATAAAGTTCGATCTATAGAACCGCTTATTGCCGATCTGGCTAACGGATGGATGAAATCCTATAACTTAGACTACAAACTTGAACAAGAGCCGTTAAACACTGAAATCGACAAGGCACTGGACGAATATTTATCCAAAAGCGGAGGAAAAGGAGGAAATAGACCTGACGCAAAACTGCTGCTACAAGATAAAAACCTCAACTATTGGCCCGTTCTTATCGAATACAAAGGCTATAAGGGTAAGCTTGAAAAACTCGACTCTTGCGGGAACATTGACAACTTAACAGCTCGGAATGAACCAAACTATTCAAATATCAAATCTTTTGCGGTAAACGGTGCTGTCCACTATGCAAACGCTCTGCTCCACCATACGAGCTACACCGATATCATTGCCATTGGGATGACGGGTTACAAAGACGAGCTGGGCAAACTAAAACACTCAATTGCGGTTTATTACGTCTCTAAAAATAATTTAGGTGTAGGACAAAAAGTCGGGGAGTACACAGATCTATCTTTTTTACCCCCCCCCGAATTTGACAAGTTTATTGAGAAAGTTAAAACCTTAAATATCAGCGCTGAACAACTAGAGCAATTAAGAGAGCGAAAAGAACAAGAAATTAAAGCTAGCTTAGTAAAGTTAAACAACGACATTTATCAGAACGAAAAAAACTTGTCTGAAAATGACCGGGTTTATCTCGTTGCCTCCTCCATCATTGCCACACTTGGCGTTCCGGGAAAAGTTAAGCCTTTAGAAAAGGAAGATCTTAAATCCTCGCCTGAACCCGGTAATACAGACGGCGAAATTATTCTCAGAAAAATCAAAGCATTTTTGACAGAAAAGGCTCTACCGGATACGAAAAAAGACCTCATCGTCAGAACCCTTCAAAACACTTTAACCAGTGATAACTTGAACAAAATCACTGCCGGTGAGACTCAGCTTAAAAGAGTCTTTAATAAAATCGTTGATGACCTTGGCCGTTATTACAAAATAGGCTTGACTACTGACTTTACCGGCAAACTCTTTAATGAAATGTACGGTTGGCTGGGTTTTTCACAAGACAAATTAAATGATGTCGTTTTAACACCCTCTTACGTTGCAAAACTTCTGGCTAAATTAGCCCGAGTGGATATGAATTCCTACGTTTGGGACTTTGCCACCGGGTCCGCCGGATTATTGGTTGCAGCTATGAATGAGATGTTAATAGATGCGAAAAACAAAATTAATTCCCCGGAAGAACTGGCCCGGAAGGAAGCAACTATTAGGGCCGAACAACTGCTCGGTTTAGAGGTGCTCCCAAGTATTTATATGTTGGCTATTCTCAACATGATTCTTATGGGGGACGGCAGCTCCAACATTCTTAATAAGGATTCATTGCACGATTTCGACGGGAAATATGGCTTCGGCAAAGTAACTGAAAAATTTCCCGCCAACGCCTTTGTACTCAATCCTCCATATTCCGCAGCCGGAAACGGAATGATTTTCGTGGAAAAGGCTTTGGGAATGATGGAAAAGGGCTACGCTGCCATCATTATTCAAGGGTCGTCCGGCACGGGTAAGGCAGTTGATTACAACCGCAGAATTTTAAAAAAACATACTTTATTGGCAAGTATCAAAATGCCAATTGACTTGTTTCTCGGAAAATCGAACGTGCAAACCTATGTTTATGTTTTCCGCGTCAATGAGCCACATCAACCTGATGACACGGTTAAGTTCATTGATTTTTCTAACGACGGATACACTCGCACGAATCGCAAAAAGGCGAGCATTAATCTAAGAGACACCGACCACGCCAAAGATAGGTATGAGGAAGTTGTCCAGCTTGTAAGGTTTGGCAAAGAAAAGCTTAAATATCTTACAGAAAAAGAATACTACGAAGGAAAGATTGATCCTAAAAACGGGGCAGATTGGAATCAAAGTGCACCCGTTGATACCCAGCCTAAGCTAGAGGATTTCAAAAAAACAATTTCTGATTACTTAACGTGGGAAATCACTAATCTACTCAAAAACGACCATGAGGAGGATTTTTTGTTGGGAAAATGAGTTCCCCACTTAGCCAACAAGTTATTCAGGCTAAGTGGGGAGGATTTCATCTAAAGGACTTATTTGAAATCAAATCGTCAATTAAAAGGTTCGATGCCAACAAAGTCACTGTATTAGAACGTGGTCTCCATCCATACATCATCCGTTCTGGAAGCAATAACGGGCAAAGAGGCTATCTTAAGGAAAATGAGCAATTCCTTAATGAAGGAAATACCATTTCGTTCGGTCAAGATACTGCAACATTGTTCTATCAAAATAAACCTTACTTCACAGGCGATAAAATAAAAATTCTAAAGTCAACGTTGCAGCATTTTGGTCAAAAAGAAGCTCTTTTTTTTATAACTTCTTTGAACAAAGCCTTTTCTAATTTTTCTTGGGGAGGCTCAAGATTTAATGTCAAAACAATTGGCAATCAAATTTTTAATCTTCCAATACAAGAAAATAATCAAATTGATTTTAACTTTATAAACTCTTTCATTTCTGATCTTGAGCGCGAGTTCTTTATTGGACTCGATCAATACCTAATCAGAAATGGTTTAAAAAACTACTGGTTGACAGCTGAAGAGAAAAATGCGCTAAACAACCTAAGCAACATCAAGTATAAGAGTTATAACCTTAAATCCCTATTCGGCAAATCCACCAGAGGCAAGCGTCTTAAAAGCGAAGACAGGGTCCCGGGAAATCTTCCGTTTGTCACCGCTGGCGAAGCAGATGAAGGTGTTTCTGATTTTATCGGTAATAAGGTCACCGTTTTTGTAAAAAACACGACCACCATAGATATGTTTGGTTCTGCCAAGTATCGCAGCTATGAGTACGGAGCAGATGACCATGTTGCGGTTGTACATACGGAAAAGCTGAAAGAGAATGCTGCTATTTTCGTTACCAGTGCAATTCATAAGTCGTCACACAATGGTCAATTCGATTATGGCCGGAATTTCTATGCAAAAGATGCCGATGCTTTAAACATTTTGCTACCTGAAAAAGATGGACGCCCAGATTATGAACTAATGGAGCTTGTAATCTTGGCAGTCAAAAAGTTAATCGTGAAGGCTGTCGTTGACTTCACAAATAACAGGCTAGAAAGCTATCAAACTTTTCAAAATTAATTATCCCCGAAACGCGAAGAGTTTCGACCGCGTTAGCGGTGGGCAGGACAGCCGAAAATTTCCAATTTTCGACCGAGCGATAGTGAAGTGCTGATGCATTTTGGCGTCAAGGTCTTTAGACTAGACACCAAAATGCGATCCTGCCTTAGTTCTTTTTTGCTTTTAATTTGTTTTTAGAGGGGACGCTAAGCGCTCCCCTCAACCCCTAGCCCGGCAGTCTCGCTTTTTCAAAGGGAGACTGCAAACGGGCTCTGATTCCAAAGTTGGTCTTAAGTTTTCCACAGCCGGTTTACACGGCTTGTGGGAAACTTCCTCTCTGCTTGCAGTTGTCCATAACTAACGCCTAAGGGAGCGCTTGGCTCCGGCACTGGCTGTAGCGACCGGGGTTGTTGTGGGCAACTGCAAGGGCCAAAAAGTTTGTACGTACAAACTTTTTGAGAAGATTGAACCGGTCATTTTGTCCCGAGTCGATCCGGGTTTCAGATTAAATCTCAAGTTTTCTATAGCCGCTTACAGCGGCTTGTGGGAAACTTCCTCTCTGCTTGCAGTTGTCCATAACTAACGCCTAAGGGAGCGCTTGGCTCCGGCACTGGCTGTAGCGACCGGGGTTGTTGTGGGCAACTGCAAGGGCCAAAAAGTTTGTACGTACAAACTTTTTGAAAAGATCGAGCCGATCATTTCGTTCCGAGTCGAGCCGGGTTTTTGATTAAATCCTAAGTTTTCCATAACCGCTTACAGCGGCTTGTGGGAAACTTCCTCTCTGCTTGCAGTTGTCCATAACTTCTCCCAAGGAAGCGCTTGGCCCAACACTGGCTGTAGCGACCGGGGTTGTTGTGGGCAACTGCAAGGGCCGAAAAGTTTATTTGAATAAACTTTTTGAGAAGATTGAACCGGTCATTTTGTCCCGAGTCCATCCGGTTTTCAGATTAAATCTCAAGTTTTCCATAGCCGCTTACAGCGGCTTGTGGGAAACTTCCTCTCTGCTTGCAGTTGTCCATAACTAACCTAAAAGTCGGCTAAAGGTCACATCAGAATTCTAGGGATTGACCTTTACCTGATTCTGCGTTTTTTCTTCAAAGTCCGATATTCCCAGCAGCGTAAAGAACAAACGATCGCGTTTTGTATCTCCGCTTGTTTGAGTATGGATCAGATCATCATTTCTCGGGCGCGTCAGTTCAATGCAGTCGAACCAATCAATTAAGCTCTGCATCGATTGTTTTTTCAGCCATTTAAGTAGGTCGGCGTTCTGCTCTTTGTCCCTTTCTGCAAGCTTGCTGTCGCTCAGACTTAACTCAAGCTGCTCTTTGAGCTCCTGTATCTTCGTGTGCAGGAAGCACTGATATCCAAGCCCAACAAATTGACAGAACATGCGTCCCTTGAGCGTGTCTCCGTCCCAGACGCGAGTGCGCGTCCCGTCAAGACGATTTTTCGTGTCTTTGAACGCTTCTTCGATCTTTTCACGCAGACGATACTTTCTCAGGGCCTCGAAGCAGTCCTCGGCTTTGTTAGAGACAAGGGCGAAGTAGCCGTAATCCTTCCTCGCCCGCGCGTACGCATCTTCATTTATCGTCACTTTAAGCTTTCCGCCTCTGCCGAGCCGACTGGTATTGAGGTACTTTTCTGCCTTCTTCTGGGCTGATTCACTGAGCTCGTCCCACAGACCTTTTTCAATGTCGTTCTTCAAGGACATCAGGTCTGTCGCAAGGCGTTTTTCATCTTCCCCGACTCTTTCGCGGTTCAAATAGAGGTGCAAGTACAACCTTCTTGTTTCACTGACAGTATCTCCCTTTAGTGCTTGGCCCCTGTTTCGCTGCCTTTGGTAGGTGAACTCGGCATCAACCGGGACCGTGATTCCATGAATGTTGAAATCCCAAGGGCAGAGACTTGAGGCCGTTTCTAAGCCGGGTTTGTTTTTCTGCAGGTGCTGGTTAACCCAAGAAAGATCTGTAGAGGCTCCATCAGGAACTTGATGTGTTTGCGCAGCATTTAACCGATATCGTTTTGACTGTAATACCCCTTATTGGTAACGATTTGAGCCTTGGAGATATTTAAGAACGAGAACTGCTTTAGCGCGTTTTCTATATCCGAGACGTCAGCCAAGTTTCCCGGCTCGCGTGCAAAAGCAATCGGCTGGTGCGTGGCCAAATCGAACAATGTGAGAAGCTTAACGGTGTCCAGGCCGTCACCGGCCTTATTAAAGCCCTGACGAGTTTCTTTAATGTATCGGGAGTAAGAAGAGACCGTCGAAGAGTCGAAAGCAACCGCGTCCTCTTTATGACAACGCTTAGATCTTGCTAGGAAGTAATTTTGAACGATGCCTTCGTTTAAACCGAGATATTCGAACCTGAATTCCCGAAATCTAGATTTTAAAATTTTCAAAAACTAACGACTCATTCTTGAAACGCAGTCCCACATTAGGTTCTGCGTTTTCTTTTTATTCCTTACATAGATTATAATATTAACAGCTATATAGAGGCTTGCCATGGATTCGATCCGCAACATCATCAAAGTCAGAGTTAACAATCAGGACTACCTCTACCAATACGAAAATGCCTGGGATAAGGAAAAACAGCGCTCTTACTCAAAGCATCGCACTACCGTCGGAAAGTTGGTGAACGAAAAAGTTCAGCTCGGTAGAAAGTTCCTAGCCGCCAATCCACAGTACAAAGACATTGAATTCAAATTTGAGGATCACAAGCTCATTGCTGTTTCTGATTTGCCCGTCGTCAACGACGCCGGTGTGAACGCAGTTCTATCCAAAACGTTCCCGTTGAACGCGGGAGCCTCTTACGTATTAAAGGAGATTGCCCGGCAAGACGGTCTGCTTCAGGACTTGAAAGCCGTCTTTCCTTGTCACTGGAAAGATCTGCTAGCCCTTGCAATGTTCTTCGTTATTTATCCGGAAAGGACCTTAGCTAATTACGACATTACCGCCGCTCACAGTCAATTAGGAGGAAATCCTCTGGACTCTCAGAGAATTTCTGAATTACTGGAAGGCATCACCTTGGATCAGCGTCAGCAATACATGAAGCGTCGTCTTGCCTCCAGCTGCGGCGGAGAAAACAACAATTTCTGGGCCTTGGACACTACCTCGATCTCTTCTTACTCAGAAACTTTGTCCAAGGTTGCTTACAGCCACAATAAAGAAGATCCGGAAATGCCGATGATAAAAATTGCCTTCCTGATCGATGAAACCAACGGCGAACCTCTTTACTATAAAGTTCTAAACGGTTCAATTGCCGATGTGACGCTGCTTCGGAATCTATTTGTCGATTTAGCCCAGCTGAGGGATAAGCAGATCAACTTGGTTTTAGACAGAGGCTTTTGTTCAGAACACAACTTCCTGATGATGTTCCGAAATCACGTCGGATTCGTCGCGGGGCTGCGCTCGGATCTGGCGATTGCGGCGCAAACAATAGATCAACTGATGCCATCACTCAGACTGGCTCTGCCTGAAACTTACTCCACTACCATCGGATGTTACTGCGCAACCAAACAAATAGACTGGTACAGCTCCACGCGTGCGCATGGAAAGGAGCAATATCCTTTCTACATCCACGTTTATTACGACAAACAAAGGGAGGCAAGTGAAATCCTGAACATGACAGAGTTAGTCGAAAGCTTTAAGGGACGGCTCGAAAAAGGTGAAATTCCAAATGCGCCACTCTTCCGAAAATTCTTCAAAAAGAAAAAAGACAAGACTGAAGGTGCAAAGCCAAAAGATCTTTACGAGTTCGATGTTCATTCCTGGGTTACTTTTATTCAAACCTGTGGGTGCTTTGTGCTTGGATCCAACGAAGTGGAATCCGCCTCCGAAGCGCTCAATATTTACCGCCAGAAAGATACGGTTGAAAAGGCTTTTAATAACTACAAAGATAAATGCGGAGGACGGAGAATTAGATGTCGGGAATGCGCTCTTGAAGGAAAAGTTTTTATTACTTACCTGTCGTTGTGCCTGAGGCTCATGCTTGAAAGACGTCTGGAAAGAGCCGGGAATGATCCGTTAAATACTCCGAGGGTACTGGAAAGACTCAACAGTCTCGTGTTGTATCGGCACGAGACAGAGGATAAATCCAAGCTGTATTGGCAGGAAATTCCTAAAGACGATCGCCTGCTTATGGAACGATTGGGAATAAAAATTCCCGCTCCGATATTTGTAATCTAGAAGCGGGAATTCTGGAGCCTAAAGTTTTAAACTACCGTGGACCTAACCGCGGTAGTGTTTTATTAAAACCTATGGCTTACGCCAGTTACAAATTGAAGTCTGGTTCCTTTCTCGTTTGTAAAGCCGTACATTCCACTTCCGTGCGCATAACTGGTTTCAGCGTAAAGAGAGGATCTCTTACTTAAGTCATAGCGGTATTTACCAGAAACAACCCATCTGAACCCTGAGGTTTTTCTGCCAGACCCCACAGGTTTTTCACCTTTCCATTTGGCGTGAACAGCCTTAAATGCTCCATAGATTTTTCCTCCAAATGCTGGCATATTTCCTCCGATCATAGCCGCATCAGAATCAAATCCTTCCTTACTGATTTTAGCTGTGTTTATTCCCATCTGGGCTGCAGAAAATTGACCGTTCGCTCCTCCGACTACTCTGCTATCCCAAACATGCTGATAAGCAAAGTAAAGTCTGCCTTTTCCAACCGCTCTCGTAATACTGGCCATAATATTCTTTGAAAGTTTTGCATTATGGGGAGCGATCTTATTGGAGGCGACATTACCGTACTGAGTCATTGCATAGATAACTCCAACATTCCAAAGCTTGTCTTTGTATTGAACGGCAGCCTCGTACATATGGTTATTATGAGACCAAGTATCTTGCGAATCATCATCGCCGTTTAAGTATTGGGCTGTAAATATCCAATTATTGTTAGTTCGATATTGATAAGTGACGCTGTTGCTGGCCATGCCGGTAGAGGTGAAGACTCCGCCCAGCGTTGAATCTCCGTAGTTAGTTTGCATTGGGTTAATTCCCATTTTTGCCCACATTCCATAAGATCCAATGGAGCCAAAGAATGTTCCCGTTCTTCCAAGTGCTAGTTCTCCCCACGAACCGCCTAAAATAATAAGCGCTTCTCGACCGAAAACTGCACCCCAAGTTGCAGTTCCATTATATGGGTTAAAGCCATTTTCTAAATTAAAGGCCAGGTAACTTTTCCCTCCAAGGTCTTCTTTACCTCGAATACCCCATTTGCTGGGTATATCTGCTGAGCCGGCAGACATCACTTTACCTTTGGCTCCGTCTCCCTTTTCAAATGCAATTCCTGTGTCTATTTGTCCATACAATTGGACATCAGAGGCTACCGCCCAAGCTGATGGTAAAGCTAATGACAAAAATACGGCGTATTTTGATATGTTTTTCATTTAATTCGACCTGCTTATTTTTTCCAACCGAAATAAGAGCAGACGGTGTCCCAAGCTACTTGCTGAAGAAATTCAGCTGTCTTCGGATCAATCTTTTCTACTCCGTAATATTTAAGGCCCACGGGAGACTTATGGAACATGGTTGCATAAGTAACGCACCCTTCTAAATAAGTTCCTTCCGGGGAGGGATGGAATTTATCCGCACGATAAAGTTCTAGTTCAGGTTTTGCTTTTTCTGCCGAGGCGAAGGCTAGGCCCACTGGAATTACCATAGCTTTTGCTTCGTTAGCCACTCTTGTTGTTTCATTGGAAAGACCTTCTAACATCTGGGGTTTTCCTTTGTGTGCCCATGTCATCATGACCATAGGTTTGATACCGAAACAATTTAAGTCATATGAATGTTGTTTTACGTACTTTTCAAAAGTGTCTTTTCGTTGAGGGTTAACAGGGCCAGTGCTGTTGTCTTGGAGGACTACAACATCAAAAACTTTTTCTTTTGTAAAGTCAAAACGTTTGATCTTTCCGCCGTCCTTATGATCAACGTAGGTAGCAGCCATACCTGAGGGTCTTACATACTCCCAAACATTGTGCCACCCGAGATCCGCCGCCCCAATCGTTGCCATTCTGTTTCGTTTGAACGGTGTGTTTGCAGCGCGTGCCAACCCATTGACTATGTTATGTAATCCGCTGGAATAAAACGTAAATGAATTGCCAACCAACAGGTAAGATTTTGGGGTAATTCCGAGATCAGTAATTTCGGGCTTAACTTGTTCAAAAGCAGAAGCCGTCAAAGAAAGTGTAAGCAAACTTATTGCTAAAAGATGGGATCTGAAATTCAAGGCTTTCTCCTTAATAAAAACGCATAAATTATCCCAATTAAAGATGCACATTTAAATGCAAAGCAAGCAAAGTAAATTTGCGCTCCAAGCAAATCACCTTATTAAGGAATCTCTGCACAAAAAGTGGTTGATGTTATATAACTAGCACGCTAACGAAAGTGTGATTATGAAGATTAAAGCTCCCTCATTCGCTGATTTATTCGAAGAAGCCTCACCACAACTGAGCGGTGCCAGAAGGACAAAGTTCCTTGAGACTTTAGACCCTAAATGTCGGCTAAAGGTCACATCAGAATTCTATGGATTGACCTTTATCTGATTCTGAGGTTTTTCTTCAAATCCCGGTATTCCCAGCAACGTAAAGAACAAGCGATCGCGTTTTGTATCCCTACTTCTTTGCGTATGAGTCAGATCATCATTTCTCAGGCGCGTCATTTCAATGCAGTCGAACCAATCAATTAAGCTCTGCATCAATTGTTTTTTCAGCCATTTGAGTAGGTCGGCGTTCTGCTCTTTATCCCTTTTTGCAAGCTTGCTGTCTCTCAGGCTTAACTCAAGCTGCTCTTTAAGCTCCTGTATCTTCGTGTGCAGGAAGCATTGATATCCAAGCCCAACAAATTGACAGAACATGCGTCCCTTGAGCGTGTCTCCGTCCCAGACGCGAGTGCGCGTCCCGTCAAGACGATTTTTCGTGTCTTTGAACGCTTCTTCGATCTTTTCACGCAGACGATACTTTCTCAGGGCCTCGAAGCAGTCCTCGGCTTTGTTAGAGACAAGGGCGAAGTAGCCGTCATCCTTCCTCGCCTGTGCGTACGCATCTTCATTTATCGTCACTCTAAGCTTTCCGCCTCTGCCGTGCAGACTTGAATTGAGGTACTTTTCTGCCTTCTTCTGTGCTGATTCACTAAGCTCGTCCCACAGACCTTTTTCAATGTCGTTCTTCAAGGACATCAGATCTGGCGCAAGGCGTTTTTCATCTTCCCCGCTCTTCCGCGGTTCAAATAGAGGTGCAAGTACAACCTTCTTGTTTCACTGACAGTCTCCCCCTTTCGTGCTTCGCCCCGGTTTCGCTGCCTTTGGTAGGTGAACTCTGCATCAACCGGGACCGTGATTCCATGAATGTCGAAATCCCAAAGGCAGAGACTTGAGGCCGTTTCTAAGCCGGGTTTGTTTTTCTGCAGGTGCTGGTTAACCCAAGAAAGATCTGTAGAGGCTCCATCAGGAACTTGATGTGTTTGCGCAGCATTTAACCGATATCGTTTTGACTGTAATACCCCTTATTGGTAACGATTTGAGCCTTGGAGATATTTAAGAACGAGAACTGCTTTAGCGCGTTTTCTATATCCGAGACGTCAGCCAAGTTTCCCGGCTCGCGTGCAAAAGCAATCGGCTGGTGCGTGGCCAAATCGAACAATGTGAGAAGCTTAACGGTGTCCAGGCCGTCACCGGCCTTATTAAAGCCCTGACGAGTTTCTTTAATGTATCGGGAGTAAGAAGAGACCGTCGAAGAGTCGAAAGCAACCGCGTCCTCTTTATGACAACGCTTAGATCTTGCTAGGAAGTAATTTTGAACGATGCCTTCGTTTAAACCGAGATATTCGAATAGGTCGTGGTAAACATCTTTTGAAATCGGATCAGGATAAGGAGTGGGATGGAGGAATGCCACTTCTGCATTCTTTGCAGCCTGTCGCCTCTTGATTGTCCAACCAAAACTGAGCGATTGCGTCTACCTTTTTAGCCGAACCCTCGGCCATGCAAGAGAGCAAGTCTTCTGAGATACGGCTTTTCTCTCCGACCCAGCGTAGAAGCAAAGAAGCCCCAACTCTTGAACGTGTCGTGGACTGGGGTTGCGGATCCTGCGCTTTTTTACGTTTAGGTCTGGTGGGCACGATTTTTCCATCAGTCGAACCGACAGGAATCTTTCCACGTAGTTTTCGGGAGAGTTCTTTCGTTTTTCGTGTCTCCGGGATGTAAACAGTTTGCCTTTCCCAGACGTAAATGTCGCCGTTTTTACGCTTTTGCTTCCAGGTAGAAGTGGTAGTTTTTCCGGTTATTGGCTTAGACATGATCAGGAACCTCATAAAATATGCTTATAGTTATAATGTACACATTTTAAAAAACCAAGAAAAAACCTATATTTTTCAATAGGTTTTGAAGAAATATTTTGATGTCTCGGCTCTGAATGTATTTATTCCCCGACCTTTAGGTAACTAACGCCTAAGGGAGCGCTTGGCTCCGGCACTGGCTGTAGCGACCGGGGTTGTTGTGGGCAACTGCAAGGGCCAAAAAGTTGGTACGTACCAACTTTTTGAACAGAGAGGCCAAAACTAACTTGTCTAGTAGGGAGACCGTGCAAACACTTACCTCAAAACAATTTTTATGTGCGATGTGTGAGGTCTCTGCCTGTACACAAGGAATACAATTTTCGATTCATATCTACCAAGGCCTAAAAATGTTAAGGAGAAATTTGTTTTTACTTTTGCCTCTAACGATGTTAATTCCGAATATTGTGCGCTCCGAAGAGTTGTGGACTGAAGAAGCTGAAAAGCGTGCTTTAGAAACTGTTCGTTCAATAATAAATAAAGGTTTTATTCCATCAGCTATTTCTGGAAACCTTCCATTGAAAGTTTTCCTAAAGTATTTGGAACAGAATGCTTTGTACTTGAAGAATTACGCAGATGTTCTTTCAGACCTTGCATTAAAAACATCAAATAGAGAAGAATCTGATTTTCTGAGGAAAAGCTCTAAAGAGGCGACTGCGTTGGTCGAGTATACGAAAGAACTATACGAGCAAATTGGTAAGAAAAAATTTCCCACTATCATTAAACCTTGTATGGAGAACTCTGAGTACATTCAATTCGAATCAAATCTAGTACGTAATAGTTCTTTTAGTATTGGATTAGCATCTGTTTACCCCTGTTTTTGGGTTTACGGAGAAATTGGAAAAGCGATTCAAGCGAAAGCAATTTTAATTGAGAATCCCTATCACTCATGGTTGGAAGGTCTAGGGGACCCACAGTATCTGAAAACCGTAGATCAAATTAGAGGTTTTCTGAACGAGCATGCAGTAAAACTTAAGGACAAGGAGAAAAATAAAATGACTGAGGCCTTCCTAAAAGGATGTAATCTGGAACAAAAATTTTTTGATTCTGCTTTTCACAACTAAATTCCTCTAGTTGCGTGCAAGGGCTTGTAGGCAACTGTAAGAACTAAACAGTTGGTCTAAACCAACTTTTTGAAAACACCTTAGAAGTCAAAAGGCCTCCGAAGAGGCCCTTTGAATATGGTATTTTCTATGAATTATTTTCCGTTAACTGCGTCCTTGAACATTTTCCCGGCTACAAATTTCGGCAGCACAGAAGCCGGAATTTTGATTTCTTTGCCGGTAGCCGGATTACGTCCGGTTCTAGCAGCACGTTCGGCAGATTTAAAAGTACCGAAACCGATCAACGCGATTTCATCACCAGCCTTTACCGTTTTGACCACTTGGGCAATAAGGGCCTCTAAAATTTCTTTGACGTCGGCCTTGGATTTTCCGGTTTCTTCGGCAACGGCTGCAACCAATTCAGTTTTGTTAAATTCGTTTCTCCTTAAAAAATTGGGGTTTGTAAAAAGTAAGAGTAAACCTTAATAGGAGTATTCCTAATCTCTCTTTTTATAGGAATATCAAATGTTATAATCGTCGAATCTTGCTGATCTTGCAAGATAAATTAGTACTCAATAAATGTAAGGGATTGAACATGAAGAAACAACTTCTTGCTATGGCTCTTGGTCTCACGTTTGCAGTTGCTGCAAACGCCGCTGACGCACAGTATCGCCTTGTTATTCACGGTGGCGCCGGCAACATTACTGCTGACCGTTTTACCCCTGAACAACAAGCTGAATACCATGCAGGTCTCCAAAAGGCCCTTCTTGCTGGTAACAAAGTTTTAGCTAGCGGTGGTACGGCTATTGATGCAGTGAAGGCTGCTATCAACGAAATGGAACTCAATCCGATCTTTAATGCTGGTCGTGGTGCTGTGTTCACAAATGAAGGTAAGAACGAACTTGACTCTTCTATCATGGACGGTAAGACCCTTATGGCAGGTGCCGTTGCTGGTGTTACCAATATTAAGCACCCGATTAATTGTGCAGACATCGTTCGCACGAAGTCTCCTCACGTTATGATGGCGACGAAGGGCGCAGAAAAGTTCTGTGCTCAAAACGGTGCAGAAACGGTTGATCCGAAGTGGTTCTTCACGCAAAACCGTTATGACCAGCTCAAGAAAGCTCAAGAAAAAGAACAAGTTATTCTTGACCACGATGGCGCTACAAAGAAAAAGACTGCTAACGCAGAGCTCTACATTGATCCGTTAATGTATGACTATAAGTATGGTACGGTTGGTGCTGTTGCCTTAGATAAAGACGGTAACCTTGCAGCAGGTACCTCCACGGGTGGTATGACCAATAAGCGCTATGGTCGCATCGGTGACAGTCCTGTGATTGGTGCTGGTACCTATGCTAATAATAAGTCCGTCGCAGTATCTGCAACGGGTTCTGGCGAAATGTTCATCCGTACGTCTGCCGCTTACAATGTTCACTCCCGTTACACGCACTTAGGTGAAAATGTTCAAAAGGCTGGTGACGCAGTGATCAAAGAAATCGGTGACATCAAAGGCACGGGCGGTATGATTATTCTCGACGCTAAGGGTAACTTCGCCTTCCCGATGAACTCCGCTGGTATGCACCGCGGTATGATCGACTCTAAGGGCGTCCCGATGACCGCTATGTTCGGTGATGAACAATTGCGTCATTTCAAAGCTAAGTAATCTATAGCCTATCGGATGGGGTGGCGATAAGCCACCCTTCCACACCACCGGGCATACGGGTCCGTACACGGCGGTTCCTCTAAACATCTAGCCCTACAAGTCCGTCAAGCAGAGCCATCCATGCTTGCGTAGTCGTTTATTAGTTAACGTTGTAGACAATATCCAACTGCGTGCAATCGCCCAATAGCCCTTTGATGTGTTGGCCCATTCCCAGGCTTTACACCTGTTGACTCCCAACTTCATCAAGGCTTCATACTTCGTCTTGATTTTCTTCCATCGCTTCCAGTACAGCATCCGGATTCGCCGTCTAGTGCACTCATCAAGAGTCTGTATCCTTGTCTTGCTTAGGCCGATCTTGAAGTAGTTGTACCACCCTCTTAACGTCGTAGTTAGTTCGGTTTGGTACCTTTCAAGACTGATCCCTCGACTTCTTCCAAGGATGGCCTTGATTTTCAACTTGAGCTTTTTGAGACTTTTCTTGTGAGGGCGAGGGTTGTATTTCCCCTCTCTTTTCGAGAAGCCAAGGCCCAAAAATTTCAAATCATCGGGAGAGGCAAGTTTCGATATTTTTGTCTTCTCTCTATTCTAGATTCCCCTGTCTCTGATCACCTAGCAGTCACATGCTAGGAGCTCCTACAAATGAATTTATAATTACACTCCCCTCACAAGTAGTAACAATTCAACCATATTGCGCAATGTCGCTCAATATAATACAATTTAGATTAATAATAAGGGAGCATACTATGGCAACTGCAATTAATGTTAGTGTTGATGAAACCTTAAAAAAAGAGGCTACAGATTTATATGCAGACCTTGGTTTAACTGTCCAAGAAGCAATTCGTATTTTTCTTAGAAGATCTGTTCGTATGCGGGGGATGCCTTTTCCCATGAATCAAATCAGTCAAATGGATATGGCTGACGCTGAAATTCGTCACTATCTAACAACAGGCAAAGGATTAAAAACTTTTAAAACTTCGAAGGAAGCATTTGATGCCCTCGATCAATTGTAGACCTCCACTTCAAATTTCTTTTACTAAAACGTTTCTCAAAGCATATAAACGTTGCAAAAGTTCCGGTCGTTATAACTTGAACAAAGTTAAAGACGCTTTAGATATGCTAGCATCTCGGCAAAATTTGCCTCCATCTTATAGAGACCATGAATTAATAGGGAATTGGTGTGGCTATCGTGAATGTCACCTTGGCGGTGACTTTTTGCTAATTTATAGAATTGAAAACGATCGTCTTATCATTGCTGCTATGCTTGGTAGTCACAATGATTGTTTTTCATAATCTCTTTTATCAAGACTCTTTGTGAATAGCTTGACTATCATCAACGAAATGAAATTTTTTCTTAATAGTGGACAAAATGGTGGACAAATTGCAATTCTCAAGGTAATTCATTGATTTTTAATTTCTTTCGAATCTCACCTCCTCCGCCAACAATTCATTACGTTGAAGCACATATCAACGTTTACCGAACGCAAAAGGGGATGTTGTAAAAGTCCAGAAACGGACGATTGGCACATTCCCTTTCTTTTATACCTTTTAAGCGAACTCTTTAGGTTGTAATTTTTTCGCCTTTTGAAACCCCTTAAGATTCCTTTTGCAGAAGGAATCTTAAATGTTTTGGCCTTTAAATCATTTAATAAGATGGCATTTCACCATCTTTTTCGAATATTTGAGGTCGTCCTGTCTCGGAACTCATCCTGACATTATTTAAGGTATTTTTACACCTCCGACTTTTCCAAAATTAACACGAAAGTGCTCAGTTCTTCCTATTCCTTCGCCTCGAGCGGAAACTATAAAGAAGGACGATCTCAGAAATTGTAAAATGACTCATGGTATGTGGTTCTTTGCGAAGCACATCTCCATAGCACGACAGGGGGTTCGATTCCCTCTGTCTGCTTTTAAATCAAAGAGTTACTATTTCTTCTCTATATTTAGTCCTTAAATACAAAAAGAGCTGTTGAAAGTTTCCTTTCGGAGAGACTTTTGCAACAGTCCCTTTTTTCATTTATACAACACTTTCCTATAAAAATACATAACGATAGATTACGTTGAATTACCTCTCTCATTGGTGGACACTATGGTGGACAGACTCACCCTATAATCACCTTGTCCACCATCAAGATAAAGGTATTCATTATGTCTAAAAGGGTCCCTGAACTTACAGCACTTGAAGTAAAAAAATTGAAAGAGGATGGCTTCTATCCGCTAGGAGGAGTTCCAGGTCTATATCTCCGAATTCGCAATAGTTCCGCTTTATTCACGTTGCGATACACTAGTCCTAATAAAACTCGTCGAGAAATTTCTCTTGGTTCACGGGAACAGTTAACACTTGCAGAAGCAAAAATTGAAACTAGTTAGTAATATCTCGGGTTTTGGGGCTAATTTTATCTTGTTTCTCGGGCTCTTCTTCTTTCAACTTGAGAGTCCGTATTTTGCGGCTCCGGGCAATTCGCATTCGGCCCGACAAATTTGAATTGTTCAGTGAGCACTTTCCTCAAAAATTGCTTTCGGGTTTCGCATTCTGAATACTGCCAGCGCAGACTTTCAACCAAACGAGCGTCCGAAAATAACCGTGGTTTGCTCAGCTGCTCTATGGCGTCCAAAACGTCCTTGGCTTCTATGAAAATAGCGACATCTCGGCGCCCTGCAAGCTCGGCCCGCTTTTCTTCAAGCCACTTCTTGACTGACTCATTCATTTTCCTTCTCCGTTTTCTTTACCGCTGATCTTATTTTTAATCTATCTTTGTGCTGCGAAAGAAATTCATCAATCTCTTTGATATGCAGATCTATTTTTTGATTCAGCTGTTTCAAGACCGCCGGTATCCCAGCAATGTCTGACGGATTTAATTGTCCCGATTTATTCTGTTCATTCAAAACTCTGGCGATCTGGTTCAAGTTCACGCCGATCCGATTCAGTGAAAGAGTGGAGTCCGATATCAACCGATACTCTTTCGGATCAATTTGGGATTTATTCAAAAGCAATTCTCTGACAGCAGATACGATTAATGCCTGACGGGTTTGTCCTCGGACTGCCGCTAATTTCCTGATAGCTTCCAGCTCGCTTTTTGTCATTCGGAGCTTGATTGGGAACTTATCTTCTTCGCTGCTTTCTCTGTCAACATCAAGCGATACTTTTAACTCCGGCAAGTTAAGAGATTCCTTTATGACTTCTTTTATGACGAAGTGGGTGTAGGCAGATAGATTCATATTATTAAGCCGGGCAAGCTGCTTCCAGATGTCTTTTTCTTCCTGCGTCAGCCATACACTCATTGATGTTTTATCTTTACTCATACCGAGACTAAGGGGCACTAGGCCCCTTCTTATCAAGCTTCTATGATGCGATTTAACGTCACGTCTTCAGCCGGAACTTCCTCTTCCGTACCGTCCTCATATTTCACAACGACGAACCCGTCCAACGTTTTTTTCTTATAAAGCAGTTCGCATTCTCTGCCTTCGATCAGACAAAGGATCACCGGTTTTCTATAAGTAGATTCTGCAGATTGATCCTGCAAAAAATCATCCGCAGCCGTTTCAAGTTCTTCAGATTCGTCAGAATGTTGTCTTTCTTCGGATGTGGTCTTTTCTTCATAGTTGTCAATTGAAACGCTTTCCTTGGGCGTTTCAATCTCTTCTTTCAGCCCCTCTTCAGCATCCTCTGATTCGGCTTCTAAAAAACCGCCGGCACTCTCTTCCGGCTCTTCCTCTGATTCTTTCCAGTCTGCATTACGTCCCTTTACAGGAGAAACAGGGGCATCCGAAACCGGATCATCCTGCTCTTGGTCAGGAGGCTGGGATGTATCTTCTTGGTTTTGAAAAGTTTGTACGTACATACTTTTAGGATCAAATTTCTTAGCTTCTGATGTTGAGATCTTTTCGTTTTCGGCAACAAACTTTTCGGTTTCTTCGGGATATTCCTGCCAATCCTTGAACAAAGCATGTGCCGTTTGAATACTGCCTAATTTTTTAGATAAAAGTGCTTCCTTAATAAAATCCGGCAATTCCGGCCACGCAGCATATTGGGAGACAACACCTTTATTCAAACCCAATTTTTCGGCTACATCGGCTTGTTTTTCTCCGGTCTCCAACTGTCGGCAAATAAACTCTGCGATTTCGACCACACTCAGATTGGCTCTTTTAATGTTCTCAGCCATTTGGACATAACCGATTTCTTCCGGTTTGAACGTCTTTTTGACTATTGCACGGATTGTTTTGTCACCGTTCAGTTTGACAGCCCGGAAACGTCTTTCTCCGGCAATGATATAAAACTCGCCTTCTTTGTCCGGCGAAGGACGAAGGACAATCGGCTGGATAAGACCGTGTGTTTTTATGCTCTCAGCAAGTTCTTTTAAAGCATCATCGTCAAACTCTTTACGAGGCTGCTGCGGATCGGCTTTAATGACTTCGATCCCGACATCCCGAATTGTCTCTTCAGGTACTTCTGTACGCCTGTGAGTAAAGTCTTTAGCTGCTTTATTGATATTGCCTAAGTTCAAATTCAGTCCCATTTTCTTTTCCTTTTTTGAGGCTACGCAGCAGGCTGAGTATCAACTGCCACCAATTTGTCACTGTCTTCGGATTTTCTAATTTGAATAGGTTTCTCTGGTGTTAGTCCGAGCTGCTTAAATATTGAAATCCAAACTCGCGCCAGTTCGAGCGCTTCTCGTCTTGGTTTGCCGTTTTCGCTGAAAAATACCGGGCGGCAGAACTGCTGCGCAGCGGTATATTCGCTTCTATCATAGATGCAGCAAACACCTTCAAACTTTCCTGTTTTCGGCTCGTATTTCTTCAGAAGCAGATTTTGAGTTTGCTCAATAACCCATTCAAAGTTTTTCTTTTGAATGCCCTGCATCTTCACCATGCTCATCAGCAGCCCCAAAAATTCCAAGGAATTGTTCACGTTCTCCTGAATAACTTTTGCACGCGCTAAAGTTTTTTCGACCCCACTGATAGATTCTGATTTGACCTGAAAAGGGATCAGGTAATGGGTGCTCAGACTAAGTGCAATCAGCTGACGAACATCGGCACTCGGTGAGCAATCAATAATACACAGGTCGAAATTGTCACTCACGGCGTCCAATGCCGAATAAAGATTTTGTGTGATTCCGGCTGCATCCCTCATGCTTTCCAATTCCAGAAGATTGTCGTCTCCGGGAATTACCATGAAGGGCTCTTCAGCCTTCACCAATCCGCCGTTTTTCATGATTAAACCGGCGGTTGTTTCGGTCGGAACGCACAAGCCTGAGTTAATCAGAATATCGCTTGTGTTTCTTTGCTGGTCTAAGTCAACAACAAGAACCCGGTTGCCGAGTTTGAAACGGCAGAAAAGCGCAAATTGCGTGGCGATAAATGACTTGCCTACGCCGCCTTTCTCATTGATGATTGCTAATGTTTTCATGGTACCCCCTTTTGTTAATCCTTGATCTTTTTAAAAGCCGTGATTTCTTCAGAATAAAATGTCCAATTTCCTTTTTTCCACCCGGCGCTTCTTTGCAAGCCGCCTTTTAGCATGACTTCATAAACTTCTTCCGAGTCGGGTTTAAATTTCGGGTATGCATTCCAGCCGCCGGGATCGAGCTCGGTTTGATTCTCCAAAACCGCTTCCGCCGGACGCGGTGAAAACTCTCTGTATGCTGCAATTTGATTTTCAAACCGAACCCAGTATTTATCTTTGGTCATTTTTCCGGTGCGGTATGATCCGTTTTTCAGCCTGACCAACCAATAATCGCATTCTCTGGTTTCACCGTTGATTGCCGGTTCCGTGTCCAGTCTTGGCGGTATGACTTCAGGCCATGCATTCCATTCGTGAGGCCGGTACGGAGGTTCTTTAAGAAGGTGCGCTCTGTCTGCAATTACATCAATCCGGCTGCCTGTAATACTTAAATCAGAAGGAACGCTGAATACCAAATTATTCGCATTTCGATTTTCATAAGCCGAGGCGAATATTTCCGGGAATGCTCCCTCGTTCTTCAGCAGTTTCGTGAGGTATCCAATCAGTGTCGGATCACAAAGCTCTTCGGGCTTAACAGTTTTGAAATCCATGTTTTTCTCCTAAGAATGTAGGAAAAGGTTCAGTCGGTTTCCTGTAAAATGCCCTACGCGGAATAAGCGGGCTATCCGGGCGCAAAGCCGGGCCCCGGCTGATTTCCTTGATTGTTTGTAAAAGAAAAGGTCGTTGTCGGCGGTATAAGATTCTCGCCGGGGATTCCCTGAAAGGGATGAAAGGCGGTACGGGTGTTCATTTCGACCCCGTAAAACGGCAACGGCCCAACTGCTGAGAACAGTCGAGCCGAAGTCAATCAAGGGAGCACTAGCGATGCAGTCGAAGAACTCGCTAATCTCCGTAGAGATATTAACACAAGTAAACAGAGAAGGGTTTACCTTCAAAGTTAAAGTTGCGGTGCCTTTGGCGCTGCTAGTGTTGATTATCTCGGCGGTCGCTGACAGTTGGTTTTCATAACCGTCAGCTGCGTTGAGGTTTAACGCAGGAAGTCCCGGTTCGGGGCTTCCGGCTGTTTTTTGTCTGTGGTTGTTCGGCATGACTGTCTCGGTTACTGTTTTTTGCGGAATAAAGGAAATTTCGTTCCGTGCAGGTCGATAAAAGAAATCTCAGTGAATAATTCCGAAGCTTGAAGCGCTTCGAGGCACATTCGGAATCCGTTTGTTCTTGAATCTATTTCCGGCCATTCTTTTCGGAATCCTTTGAGCGCTTTTTTAAAGAGATCGTCGTCCAGACAGGAAATCAAATACTGCTTCTCTCCCATTGATTCATAAATGAACCTGTCCAAAGATTTTTTCTGCTGTCCTGATTTCATTTTGTCCCCCTGTAGCTTTCCCAGTTGAAAACGACAAAAGTGTTTGTCTCAAAGATCCGATCTGCTGTGCGTTCGTCCATGAACTCTTCCAAGGAGTCTTCCCCGCGCAGGGAAAGGTTGGAAATGAGGATCGTCGGCTTTAATTGTTCGTAACGGTCATTGATGATGGTGAAAAACAGATCTTTTTCTCTTGGAGAAATCTCGCGATTCGTACCGATTTCGTCGATGACCAAGCAGTCCAGTCCGGCCAGTTTCTTAAGGTACTTTTTCTGAGAATCATCCGTCGAGTTCCATGTTGCCTTCACAGCCGTAAAGACTTGATCCAGAGACGTGTAAAGCGCTGCTTTCTTTCCGGCAATAATCTCTTTCAGCAAGGAACAAGCCAAATGCGTTTTTCCAGTTCCGGGGCGTCCGGTCAAAAGCAGTCCGTGCCCCGTTTTACGGTAATCCCCGAAACGCTTCACAAAGTCTCGGCAAAGGGTTACTGCGGCCTTTTGCCCGTCATTCGTCACTTCATAAGTTTCGAAGGTTTGATCTGTGAATCTGGCAGGTATCAGCGCTTGGCCGAACGCGGCCTGACAGCGTTTTTCTGCTTCACAAAGCGGACAGCCGTTTGTGTAGCGCGTCCCTGAGGCATCCGTTATGGAGTACACGTAGGACGTACCGTGAACCGGACAGGTTTTGAAAGTCTTTTGGACGTTATCGGTATCAGATGACATGGCGTTCCTTGGGTTAGTAATCGTTGGGGTTAGCGTTCGTAATTCGGATCAAGGCTGTAGGAGCCGTCGGGATTCTTGATTAACCCTTCCGTCCAGTCTCTGTCCGAATACTTTTTTTTCTTCGGAACGTAATTCGGGTCGGGGCTCCAAGATCCGTCGGGGTTTTGAATCAGTCCTTCCGTGTAATCGCGTTCAGAACTTCTTTTCTTCGATCGTTTTTTTACCGTCACGGGTTCGCGTTCAAGTGCGGAGATAACGTAAGCGATTGACCCCGCAAACATGGCCCCTTCAGAACGTTTTTGTTCTTTGCATCTGGCAATCAGCTGGTCAAAAGCCTCTTGATCGAACCGTGGAAGAACCTCGGAAAAAAGCGCATTGAAGCGGGTTTGATTTCTGTCTGAGCGCGAAACCCACGCTTCGAGAAACTTTTGGTCTAACCCGGAATCAACCAGAAGCGTTTTGGCTTCCTGAAGCGTCCATTTTTTTCCGGTAGAGAATTTTTCAATTTCGCGCGAATTTTGATTTTTAAAATTTTCAGTTTTTTCTTTAACCGATTCCGATACCGATTCCGATTTATTTTTATTAATTAAAAAATTATCAGATATCGGATTAATCGGATTATCGGACGCGCATACGTGCGCGAGGGACGGACCGGCTTCCGACTCGAACTCGGGAGCATTAGATAAGTTTTCAAGTTTTTCTTGAAAATCAACGAGTTGAGATTCTTTAGCCGTAGCAAAATCTGGGTTTGCTACAACTTTGCTAGGGTTTTGCTTGGTGTTTGCTTGAGGTTTGCTTGAGATTTGCTTGAGATTTGCTTGCCCTTTGCTAAGAATTTGCTTGGCATTTGCTTGTGAGTCGCTTGAGTTTTGGTAATCGTTTGCTTGGGTTTTGCTTGTGCTTTGCTTGAAGTTTGATTGGTCTATGCTTGGGTTTTGCTTGCTATTTGCTTGAGCTTTGCTTGACATTTGCTTGAAAACAACCTCTTCGTCAGGATATTGCGTTTTTTCTGCTTGACCGACGATTGCATCACTGTCATCTTCAACTTGAACCGGCAAGCCTCGGGTCTTTAGGTTCTGAACTCTCTTCAAGCCCCCTTTCATTCCAGCCAAAGCTCGGGCGACTCGTTTTTGAACTTCTTTTTCGATTAATTGCTCTATGTTTAATTGATGTTCTTTTCTCTTCTCGATTTGACTCTCTATCCTTATGTCAATGAAAACATCGCCTTTCTTCGTGAAAAATTTATTAAGCACTTTGCCTAATGTCTTTTCATGAACAGGGGTATAAACCGGGTAGAGCCCTTCGATATCATCTTCTGATAATGGGCTTCCTTTTAATGCGTAAGCTGAACGCAACTTAAAGAGGCAAGCAAGTTGAGGTTCCGGAAGCGATAAATAGTCCTGTGTATATTCTTCTGCTGATAGAAAGTAACAAGGACTTTCAAATTGATTGGATTTACTCATATTGCACTACCCGTTGCCTATAAAAATCATCTGCCTCGATATGAGTAAATCATAATAGTAAAAACCAAATTTGTACACTACGTACAAATTTATTTTTTTTATGTTGTAAAATATTGGTATAGTGATTCCCCGGAGATATTTTTATGGCGAAAACTACTTTTTGTTGTATTTTGGTTGCTCTTGCCTGCGGTTGCGTTCAAGCAGCCGATTCTTCCATAACGGACCTGAAGTCTGCTAACTTTCAACAATTAAAGTTAGAGGCTTCCTCGTTGGAGTTAAACGAACGGCAATGCAATAAAGATTACCTTTGGGAATTTCGAAACAGACTGACGGAGTTGCAATTTCAAAAAGTGATTGACTTTAAAACCAAGTACTCAGTGGATCGCTTGGTAGAGAAACATCTCAAAAAATGTGTTGATGCCAAACTCTACAAATAAAAGTCTGGGTGGTTTGAGGAGTTGGAGTACGGCTTACAGACTTGTTCCTGTGCAAACGTATAACGCCTTAGCTAATATTTTTATTTTTGATAAATCCGTCAAACGTTGAGAAAAATCATCGGTTCGAATTTGATAGCCCCCTTCATAGTCAATGGAGATCAGACGAAGCAACTGTTCTCCGTTGACTTCTATCAGGTAAATACCCTCGCGTGTAAAAGTATTAACTCCAAAATCAAGGATCAAAGCATCGCCAATCTTACATTTTGATTTCAAAGAGTTATCTTCAACGACTACAAATCGCAAATTTTCTTCAGAAGTGGCTTTTAAAACTGACTTGATAAAATAATCACTCAATTTCATTTCTCCATCGAAAAGTGTAAAAGTTAGATTCGATGGAGTGGCGCTGTTTAAACGATAGCTTCTTATCCTATTGAAAGAAGATTTCAAAAAATTTTCAGATTCCTTAATTAGTTCAGTTTGAGGTTTATCGTGAACTACATCCATCCAACCCGGTTGAAGGTGTAGTTTCATTTCAATTTCTCGCGCAACCTCCGCTCCCATAACTCTTGGAGTTTTGGCGCTAGGCGGTTGAGATTTGTTTTTTATTTGGTTAAAGGTTCCGTCATACCGTTTTCTTCCCAAAGCAGAATTGAGATTAGCGACGGACTTATACATAGAGATCAGCTCTATTAAATTTTTCCGACGGATTTCATGCACATCTGTCATTTCTTCACCTCTTAGAAAGATATAACAGAAGCTGCTTTTTTGTTTATTCTTAGATGAGCTAATGAAATTTGTACTTTTTGTATATTATTTGTACATTGTTGTACAAATTCAGGTAAAATAAAAACAACAAAAATAAGGTGTAGCAATGAATTTGAAAGACTATTGTTCGTTTCTAAAAGAAGCTGGGGTTGCTGATCCTAGACGGTATTTAGCAACCGAGCTGGGGCTTTCTAAGGCAACGATTAACTCTTACATCTGCGGGCGTCGTTTAATTTCACCCGAGAATTGCCTGACATTGGTCAACCTTTCCCGTGGACACCTAACTTGTGAAGAGTTGCGTCCGGATATCCCTTGGAAGTTCGCTCAATTAGATAGAAGTAACGCTGAAACCGGCAGATTAAAAAAAGAGATTAAGCAGTATTTGAGCTCCCCCGGAGCAGAAGCATTAACCGCTTGACCTCAGGTTGATCCTGAAAGAGTTGAGGCAAAACATGATAAACATAGACTTTCACACAGCCGGTTTGCTTTTCGTCACGCTACTATATTTGATAGTTGCGGGCCATATCATTGTTTTGTACCTTATTTGTTGTTTTTCTCATTCGCTTGAGATTCAAGTCATCATTCATAAAGTCAACGCCTGTCTCTTGGTTTTTCAGGCAATTTTAGCGGCAGCCCTCATAGTTCTATATATATGCCGTCCCGATCCCACGTCTTCGTCGGATCAGGCAGATGACAGTAAGCTTTTTGAACTACAGACGCCTCCCCCTGTAGAACTTCATAGGAGAGGGTAAAAATGATGTTATTTTCTGAACTCAACATCGTTTCTATTTCTATCTCTTTTGTCGTTTTGGCTTTCATAAGAGAGGCTAATTGCAGCGACTTCTTAAAATCATTGTTTAAATTAAACAATCCATTTTTTACGGCAATAGACATCAGCAGACAATCTCTGTCCCCGGCTTTGACTGTCACGCGTACTCTAGTTTCAGGGTGTAGAAAACCTTCTATCGGCATTACATACAGTTTTAGGCCTCGCTTGAAAGCAAGTTCTTCTTCACTTGCTCTTGCAGTACGCCACGAGGCCCTTGCAGCAAAGATTGAAATGCATACCGAGATAAATGACAAAACTATTGCAATTAAGTCGTACTTCAATTTTTTCCTCCGGGTATTGGGTTTGGATTTTTGTCTGACAGCTCAAATTTTACCCAGTACACCGGAGACCAATTTCGTGAGGATGAGATGATGGCCGCGCAGAAATTCTTTTTCATCCTTCTTCTTTCGGGCCTTTGCTGTCTGGCAATTGCACCTTTATTCCTGTTCCAAAACAGCGAAAGGAACTCTGTGTCTTTTACCGCACCCGGACTAATGCTTATCGGCATTGCGTTTGTCCTTATCGGCTGTTGCGGTTTTGTGGGACTGGACAGTTACGGGGGCTGAAATGAAAACGATTTTCTGTTTTTTATCAAATCGACTTCGAAATGTTGGAAAAACTTCTTCATCCTTGGGAGGAATTCCAAAGCGTTCAGTTTTGGTGGAATTACTTAACATATGGCTGGGTGATTATTACCACTCATTTCGACCTAATATGTCTTGTTTACATCTTAAAAGTGAAGTCCAAACTGCCGAAGTGTTTTCAGGGAGAGCTTCTGTCTCGCTTGTTTCCAATGGATACAGAGACATTTCTTGTGCTGTTTTCCGGCTACTTTTTGGTGTTTGTGGTCATTCCACTGTCAGTTATTGCAATTCTGAGTTTCTGAAGCTCTTCGGTTGCGTCAACAATAGCTTTAATAAGCTGCTGTTGATTCTTACTGTTCTCCGCGGATACATAAATAGCAGCGAAACCGGCAGCACAAGAACCAAGCGAACAAAGAAACAACACCATGTTCCTTTGAGCTTCGTTGCCGTAAAGGATAGCTATCGGTACAAAGGACAAGGCAAGAACAAAAAACAAACCAGCAGAGATAAAAATTTTTTGGAAAATACCCTTTTTCATCTTTCTTTCCTCCGGGAATTGATTAGCGATTTGAGTTTGGCAACTAAATTCTATTCTTTTCCTCGGAGGCCCAATTTCCTCGGACTCTTGGTAAGCAAATCGAGACAAGCACACTACCCCCGCTTGTCAGAATCGCTAAAGAGTCCTTCAGCGCTTTCAAAGTTTCTGAATTTTTTGGTGCCATTTTCCTTCGGGTGTATAGATCCTTGCAGGCACCTCTTCTCTTTTTTCGGGAACAGGACTGATTTCTCAGCGGCGCTGCTTTTTATTCCAGATCGGAGGCTCTATGAGTAACTTAAGCCTCAATCAACTAAGACCTGAGCAGGTCTGCGAGCGTCTCGGCTGCGGTAAAACCCAGTTATACAAATTGGTAAAAAACGACCCGACGTTTCCGAAACCGATTCAATTGTCCAGTAGATGGACATTTTGGTACGAGTGTGAAATAGACGCTTGGACGATAAAAAAAGCCGCTGAGCAGCAAGGCTTAAGCGTTGAAGCGATGACGGAACGACTAGCTAATGCAAGCGCTTTTTCCATGAAATTCAAAGAATTGATGGCAAGCTGAAAATGAAAACAACAATCTCAAATCCCAAAACATTACTAGCCTTGGCAGCCGTCAGCGCCCTGCTGTCCGGCGCGGGTTTCAAAGTGTTGGCTGATACGACGGATTATTCTCAAATCCCGGGTATGCCGAAAATCGAATTGATGACCGGCAATGACCGTTGGGGATGCGAAGTCCTGCTCTGCTTAGCCAATCCGAACGGACCGAGAGCGGTTAGCGAATGCCGTCCTCCGATAGACAAACTCTTTGACTGCCTTTCTTGGCGTCACCCATGCAAATTTCCCTCCTGCCCGATGGCCGGAGAGGGCAACTATGCGAGTCAGCTTTCTGACGGATTTGATCCTTGCATCCTTCAAGGGATGGAAGATGCTCCTCAAGGCTGGATCGTTGAAGGAAACATCAACGACAACAATCAGTTCAAAACTGACCGTCGGAAAAACAAACTACTTAGAAAAAATAATGCCAGCTACAACTGGGGCGGTGAGCACTGGTTCAAAGCAACCGAGGACTCTCCCGGACATTGGGGAGGCACTAAGGCCTGCGTTAAGGGCTATCAAGGTACTGCCTATGAGAGTTACACCTGTTATGACAGCTCGGGAGACAGCAGCAGTTCTTCCGTTTGCTACCGCCCTGTCCGCGTCTATGAACAGGTGAAATGGCAACAGTATCAGTCCAGACGAGCCATTGATGTATTCATCAACGGCAAAAATTGGACAAGGGTGCATTGGTAAAGATCAAAGGTTCATCATGGTTGAAATAACTGCCTCTGACATTTATTGGATCGGCACGATGGACAAGATCTCCCTTGGTCTTATTTTTCTAGCATGTCTCTCCGCTCTATTAATCATTTGTGCCATCCAGATCTACTCCGGAGCCATGGCTTTATTCGGAGCCCTTCTTGGCATAGCTTGTACTACCGCCTTCATATTTATTCCAAGTTCTCAGACTATGGCAGCAATGAAGGTCCTTCCGGCAATCGTCAACAATCAGCGAATACAGGGGATCTCAGAGAGCACTGTGAAACTAACAGAACAGTTTCTGAAAGAGAATCTGGAAACATTGAAAAGCAAAGATAAATCGGGAGATAAAAAATGAGAATCAACAATGTGGAATACCCGAATGTTTCCATCCGCGTCATCGAATCCAAACGTGTTGTGGGTCTTACTGGGCCAAAGTCGATTCACCTTTATGAAGCAAATATCAAAAGAGGCGCAGTAATTCAGAAAAGAGCTTCTGAAAACATAGCCGAACTTCAGGACTGGATTCTTTTGAAGGTCGGAGGCCGATTGCGATCAACGTAACAGTTAATGCCCGGAAGCAGACGGCCTGATTGACAGGCGAGGTTGCATCCTTGGCGGGACAATGCAGCCTCCGGGCACCAATTATTCTAATCGTCCCGCCCCGTTGAAAGAACGGTGACAGTTGATCTTTCGGTTCATAACAGTCTGCACAGAAAGTCCCGCCAGATTTTTTGAAATAAGAGTTATGAACAACAGACAAATCTCAAGGTTCGGACTTTCCTTCTTTAAGGACGGTTCGGCTTTTTGCGCCCTTTTTCCTCCTCAGTTTCTTTAGGAAAAGGCTTTCTTCCCAAGCCCTTTCCCAAATCAACTTCATTCCTTAAGGAGGAAAAAATGGCAGAAGCAATTCACGTCCAACGAGTGACTATCCATCTCAAAAACGGAACAAATCTAGTTCTTGACCTTAAACCCGAAGATCATCAAACGGTCGATCCGCAGATAACCGCTTTGCGAGGTGTCTTAGCCGATTCCGAATCCCAAGACAAAGTATTCCAGTTTCGGGGAATTCGCGGCGACTGTTGGATTCGCATCAAAGAAATCGTCGCTTTTGATGCCGTCCCCCTCATTTTTACGCCGGCTGAAAAAGAACCGGCACAGTCGGCTCAGACCAAATAAATAGCACAACCCGAGGAGGTCTTATGAACAAAATCTTTAAGAAGGTTTGGAATCGGAGGCGGGGATGCTTCGTCGCCGTTTCCGAAGCGATGACGGCTGCAAGCCAAAGCTCCAAGACAAGTGTGATTATTGGATCGGCGTTGCTATTGTCGGGCATGATGGCTGCAAATGCTGCGGTTACGGTCAACGGCAACACCTCTTGGAACGATATTGATTACTTATTCCATGACAATGGTTCCAGCATGATCCACTCGGATTATGTAATCAACGGCAGTCTGACTGTGCCTTATCGAGGATCAGGCTGGACGTTCATAGCCTTTGATTGTTCACACGGGGATACCGGACGACCCATTCAGTCACTGACTGTCAGGGACAATATGACGCTTGACAATCAGACGATCTTCATATTGGCCGGACACGGGTCCGGCAGAGAAGGCTCCAACGGCACTCTATCTGTAGGAGGAGACTTAAATGTTAACGGCTCTCTTTTCTTTGCTGGGGATCGCGGAGGAGAAACTGGCTCTGTGCAGGTAAACGGAATCCTACGGGTGGGGCAGTCAGGTACTCTTGGCGATAGTATTTATGGGAATGCAAGCCCAAAGATCTCGTTGAATGCAAATGTTTTAGACACTTCAGGAAACGTCGACTTTAAAACGGGTACCGGGTCTATAAATTTTGGAAAGGTCATTGTCCGTGGCGGAAACTATGTAGAAAGTTCTGCTGTTCCTATGACCATTTCTCAGGGTCTCGAACTTCTGGGCGGTACTTTCGTAAACCGCAATCCCATTGTGGTTGGTCAAAATGTTGGAAATTACCTGATTCTTGGCGGCGGTCATTTCAGCAATGCCCCAACGTTAGGTATTAAGAACAACAGCACAGTTTCGGTTACTGGCGGAAGCTACAACTTTACTACTCTCAGCAAAGAGAACGGATCACTTTCCAATGCCGCAACTCTTTCGATAACGAACTTCAACCAGTCCAACGGTTCAAGCTCAAACTCCGGCAATTTATCCATCGGCAACGCGAACCTTTTTGGAACTTTGGTAAATAACGGAACACTGACACTGACCGGTAATGTCACGAGCCGAGGAAATCTAACCAACAGCGGAAATCTGAACAACCGAGGCAACTGGACGGAAACCAACCGAGTCACGATTGCCGGAAATTTAAACAACACCGGCAGCGTGAATTTCCAGAACGGTTTCCAATTCGGAAACGGACGCCTGACCTCTTCAGGGACAATCCAAACGAATAACGCTTTGGATATTTTCGACTCTTTGGGTACCACCGGTCAGCAGGATCTACATTATGTCGCTCTAAATTCAACGGTTCCGCAAGAAGCCAAAACAAGTCTCACGGACTTTTTCCTGAAGTATTTGCCGGGAACCGTTGCCAAGAGTTTGGCCGATCATGCGTCGTTTACGGGCGGAAAAGTGATCGTGACCGGCGTCAATTTGACTCAGACCCAAGCCGCCGATTTGGCAAAGGCATTCAAAGAACAATTTGGAAGTGCAACGACCCTCGAGTTCCAAGGCACGATAGCGGGCGTTTCACATGATGATAAATTAACCGTCGCAAAAACCAATGAGCTTTATGACAATGTAGAGCACTTGCGCGATGTTATTTTCGTTGATCGCAAACTTGAAGGCGAAAACGGAGCAATTGTTATCGGCAATTCCGGTCTTCGGAACAACACCGGTTTTACCGGTATCAATGAAGCGACCGGAACAACAATTCAAGACGGGAAAGAGCTTACTCTGATCGGCGGTAAGTCCGACGGAACAGGAAATCGTTTCACTCTAGCTGAAAAAGTTATTTCTGCTGTCGGCAGCGGAGCAAAACTGATCCTGGGCAGTCTCGGTATTAAAGACTCTTCTCTTTATCAGGGTCAGGCCTCGGAAGTCAATCTTTCCAACGGCGGAGAATTGAGAATCGCTGCGGGCGACTATCTTGTCACGAATCACACCTCTTCGGGAGGTACGACAACGGTAGATAAAAATTCTACGTTCCGCAGTGACAACGGCACATTCACCGACAAAGCTGTTCTCGAAAATAACGGCGAAACCGTCCTCGGAGCTTTAAACGGCTGGAACAGCGCAGAAGTCCGCAACAATGGAAAATTGACTGTCAGCGGTAATACTCAGTTCGGCGGCAGATTTATTAATAATGCCAATGCCAAATTAGTTGGAACAGCAGATATCGACGGAACCTTGCAAAACAGCCAAGGCGCTCGGTTAATTGCCAATACGGTTAACGTCAACGGCACACTCAGAAATTTCGGTTACATGGAAGCGCTGGATAATTCAACCGTATTCGGCACTCTTGAAAATCCGGGCGAAATCCGTCTTTTCAATACAGCTATCGGTTCCCGCGGTGACGGCAACATTGGCACCATCGGAAATACTTACACTCTTAAAGCAACGGGTAAAACACAGGTATCCGGTTTGATCGCCAATGCTTCAGGCGCTGTTGCAGAATTTACCGGCGATGATTCGGAACTCACGGTTCTAAGCGGCGGTGTTGTTTCCAACAATGGCACATTGATTGCCGATTCGTTAGTTATTAATAACGGCGGCTATTTTATTAATGGAGACAACGCGCAACAAACTTTCGCTACTTCTCCTCTTCGCTTAAGAAAAGTAGCCAGAGCTGTTGCAAGGGCAACCGAACAATTGAAGAATTTGACGGTTTCTGAGGGCGGTAGCAAGACTAATAACGGCATTGCTTATTACGGAACCGGTTCGATTGCGGGTGAATTTATCAATGCTTCAGGCGCCGAAGCTTTCGGCGGCGTGTCTGACATTTTCGTTGACGGCAGCGGATTAGGTATTACGAATACCGGCTCGATCAAAAATGCAGGTACGTTTACTTTCGGCGGTACTTTGAACAACTCCGGCTCGATTACTGGTGACGGTCTGATAGTGTTCAAACGCGCCGGTCTCGGCAATGACACTTTTACAAACGCAGGACAGATTAATGTAGGCAGTCTCGAAGCGGACAATATTAAATACGTCCAGACGGCAGGCAGTCTTTCGAGTGCTTCGGGTTGGTTCAGCAATTCAACAGTTGATCTGACCGGCGGAACGATTGAGCACACTGTCCTCGGTTCCGGCAACACCTACAATCTTGGCGCGGGCTCCGGTTCCAATGACGCGGCAACATTCACCGTAGGAACACTGGACAGTTCCTCCTATGTTGAAATTCGTCGCGGCGCCACTCTGAGAACCGAGCACATTGCGATGAACGGCAATAAGACAACCAATTTGGTAGGCGGTCGTTTGTCCACAACTTTGGATCAGATCTTTACTGATCTTGATTACAGTACATTAAATCTTGATGCAGTAAATCCTGAAGATAAAGTTGAAGTCAGCAGTAATCCTCAAATCGTCACGGGCATCGGTAACGTTATCGGTTCTGTTGCACAGGGTATCGCTTTTCAATGGGGCACTGTCGCGTTTGACGACGCCTCCTACAGTGCTGCTCTTGCCGGTGATGCAGTTAATAAGCTCGTAGCAATCGGAGATGTTCCTGCGGATCGCCGAGGAGAACTTGAAGTTGCATTTAACGGCAAAGCTGCTGAGAGATTTAATGTAGATCTCGCAAATTCCATTAGAGCCACTGCCGACGGAACTCTAGCCTACGCAACCTTTGCTAATGAAACGCTTTCCAATGAAAGCGCTGCAAATCCGGGCGCAACTTCTTTGGTTATAGGTGTTAATGATCGTACAGCGGTTGTTGTTCCGACTTCCGGTACGCCGAACGTTTTAAACCAGTCAATGGGGTTTATGAACGTAGCCGGCGTTTCTGACGGCCTCTATATTAATAGTGGCAGCCACTTCGTTTTGGTTGGTCAGGCTCAGCCCAATCCCAATCTCGCTCTGGTGGAATTAACAGACGGTGCCGTTTGGGTAGGAGGCAACCGCAACGACAACGGAAACTTGACTCCTTCTAAGTTAACGCTAGGCTCTTACGGTTCAGCCGCTGCAACGAAGGGACATCTTGCAGAACTCAATATCGGTATTTCCCCGGCCAATAACAAAATCGGAGGTGCCGGCGGTCAAGTGATTGTCAAAAATGGCGAGTTTACCGTTGACGTCCTGAACAACGGCTCTGCCGGTTACGGTAATGACCGAGAGGGACTGGTTATCGGCAATGCCGATGACACAGCCACTCAGCTGATTGTCGGCAGCTATACGGCTGTTGACGGCAGTGCTATGAGCAACCACGGCATTTTCAAGGCTCAGAATATCGCATCCCGAAACACCAACAACTCGTTCGTTAATCACGGAACTTTTGATATCGGCACTGCGGATATTAGCGGATACCTAGAAAACAACGGTACCGCAGACTTCAATGAGCTGACTCTACGCGAATACGGTTCTGTTAATAAGCAAGGTGCTGAACTGACAGCCGGAAAACTGACCGTTTCCGGTAACGCTCTTGCCGGTGCTTCGGGAACTTACGGCATTCGTGGATCGCTGGAAAATCAGGGCAAACTGTCCGTTACGGATGAGCTAACTGTTGCCGGTGATATGACCAACAGCGGCGAAGTGGACATTGCAAAACTCACCGTTCAAGCCGCGACACCCGTTCAGGATGCAACTGCGGGCAGCTTCATTAATAATGCGCTTGCCAAAATGGACTCGCTCCTGACGGAAGCAGGATCTCTTGTTACTAATGCAGCGGATGCCGTCCTGACAATTGCCGGACTTAACGGAGCCTCCGAACTTAACGGTACTGTTACCAATGACGGAACCCTCAAAGTTGACGGAACTCAGAGTGTCACGGTTGCTTCAGGTGAACTCAACAACAACGGCACAATGGAAAATACCAATGCGCTCAATGTCACAGGCGGCACGGTTGGCAACAACGGCTCCTTAGCTTTGAACGGTTTGAATGTCACCGGCGGTCAGGTACAAAACTCTGCCCAAGCCGCTCAGTTCAAAGATTCAGGGACAACTAAGATTGAAATGGCTGATGCCTCCGATGTCGGTATCGCCAATGAAGGCCACCTTGAGCTTTCAAACCTCATGTTACTGAAGGGCATGATTCAGGGCGGTTCCGTCGGTTCTAAGGATGTGACTCTGGCAGATGTCCGGCAGGATGCCTCGATTGAGGCCGAAAAGGTTCAATTAAAAGAACTGAACAATGCCGGTACGGTAAAAGTCATTGAATTTGCCGCTACCAAGACCGAAAATACAGGCACCGTTAAGGCCGGACACCTTGTTTTAGCTGAGAACGACCGCTTCCTTAACCAAGCAGCCGGTTCAGTCAAGGCCGATCAGCTGGTTCTTAACGGCGGAGAATTTGTCAATGCAGGTGGAAACACCTCGGATATTGCTCTGACTCAAATCGCCACCGGCGGTCAGTTCACTTCCGATGGAGACAGCAACCTTCAGAAGGTTGTGTCCAACGAGGGAACGATTAACCTTAACAAGGGCAATCTCAATATTGCCGAGCTCGATGCGAAGAACTCCGTCTATAACCAGTTGGGCGGACACTTCAAGGCTGATAAAGGATTCTTTGCAGATTCCACGCTCAACATAAAGGGCGGTATTTTTGATGCTTCCGAAGTTCGCGATTCCGAAGGTAACGTTACCGGTCTCCTCGGCAATAACACCGTTAACATCTCCGGCGGCAATAAGACTCCGGTGATTGATAACGAGGATTCTGCTGAGAATAAGTCCCACTACAAAGATAATTTAACGCAGGTTATTGCGGGCGTAGTCAACAGCGACACAACGGTCAACATTATGGCGGGCGGCGTCCTCGATGTTGCCAAGATCGAACTTGACGGAAAAGCCGATAGCATCAATCTGAAGGGCGGCGTTCTTCAGACAAGCGCTGATCAGATCTTCGGTTCAGTCACAACTGAGGCAATTCGTATCGACGCAACGGACGCCGAAACAGGCACCGTACAACTTCCGACCACCGTGCTTTCTGCAACTACCGTCGGCGCAGTTAAAGATGAGATCAAATCCGGGCTGAATGTCGAAAGCGGCAACCTCGCCTTGGATGATGATTATTTCAGCGCTTCGCTGATTGTCAGCGTCACCGACAAAATTGCGAATGCATTTGAAAACGCAGCCAACCTGACCATCAATTTCTTAGGGGAGATGACTGCGCCCTTCACCATCACAACTGCAAACGATTTGGAAAAAGAAGGGCTCGATGTCGTTCTGAACCCCGGCATTGTGCTCAACACGACGACTCTGCACAATGAGTTTGCGGATGAGTACAACAAAGACACTGATGCTTCTCAGACGATCAAAGGTTTGATCATTGGTGCCGAGTCCAATGATCCGAATACCAATTCGATCAATATTAGTATGGGATTCAAAGATGTCTCCCATACCGATAAAGTCACCATTGAAGGCGGTAAGGAGTTGGTTCTTGTCGGCAATGCCGTCAATGCAATTCCTGAAGGTTCTTTTGGTGATGATGCCAATAAACTGCTGAAGGATTCCGCCGACGGCGGTTCTATTGACGTGAATAACGGTACGTTTACGTTCGGCTCTCACGGCGGTGTTACACCGACAGTCGGATGGATTCTTTCCTCCAATATCGGAGAAAACGGAGCTTTGGAAGCCAAGAACGGTGAATTTGCAGATTGGACTATCGCAAACAACGGTAATGTTCACGTTCACTCCAATGCCATTTTGCATACCAACAGTTTGACCGGCAATGGTTCGACCGTTAACGAGGGAAAACTGTCTCTGGACGAAAAAGACGGCAACGCTCCTGTGTTTGATGTCGTGGGTTCTTTCTTGAACAAAGGTCCAAACTCCGTTCTCGATGCTTCCAAAGTCGATCAAGTATCGGTGTATGGAACACACGTCAATGAAGGTAAAGCCGAATACCACGATATGATGATTGCTCCGGACGGAAGTTCGAACAACAGCGGTACTGAAAAAGGCAATATTCTTACGGTTCAAGGCAGTCACGCCAACTCCGGAACTTCGATCTGGAACGGAGTCACGGTTACCGATATGGGTAAGGGCGAAAACTCCGGTCAAATGGATGTCGGCAATGTATTTAACGTCATTGGAGAATTCATCAACAAAGGCGCTGAAGCTGTTCTAGACGCAACAAAGACAGCTGTAACCACTGTCGCGGGTCTGTTGCGCAACGAGGGAACGGCCAATTACGACGACATGACCGTCGCTTCCGGCGGCACGTCGAACAACTCCGGTTTCGAGAAAGGAGACAACCTGACGATTGCTGACGGCGGTCAGCACACCAACAGCGGTACCTCTATTTGGAACAATGTCTCGATCCAGACGGGTGCTACTTCAACTGTTGAAGTCGGCGGAAAGGAAACGATCAACGGAACCTATGACATTGCGGGCGACCGCATTAACAAAGGCGAAGTTGACGCAACAGGCGTTGCCAATACTCAGGTTTCCGGGACGCTCGATAACCAAGGAACCTCAAACTACGACGACATGACCGTCGCTTCCGGCGGTACGTCGAACAACTCCGGTTACGAGAAAGGCGACATCCTCACCATTGAGGACGGCGGCGAACATGTCAACTCCGGCACGTCGATCTGGAACAACCAGACCGTACAAGTCGGAGGCTCGGCCACCACCGAAGAAGGAGGCAAAGAAATCATCTCCGACAAGTATGTCATTGAAGGTGATAAGACGAATAAAGGTGAAATCGACGCCACCAAGGTCACCGATACCCTTGTTTCCGGGACACTCGACAACCAAGGCAAATCTGAATACGACGATATGACGATTCAGGGCGGCGGTATGTCGAATAATTCCGGGTACGAGAAAGGGGATATCCTGACGATTGACCCGGACGGCGAACACAATAACTCCGGCACGTCTATCTGGAACAACGTCGTTGTTGCCGGAGGCGATGTGAACAACACGGGAGATATTGAGACCGGCAAACTCACCATTGACGACGGCCTTGTCAAGATTGACGGCGGCAGTCTGAAAGCAGAGGAAACCGACCTTAACGGCGGAGACCTTGTCATCGGAAACGACCGCGAACCGACCGAGGAAAACCACGTTAAGGCTGAAATCAATCCGAAGGACGACGTTATCGACACGAATATCTATGTGAAGAACAACGGCGACCTGAACCTTGGACCGAAGGGCGGACTTGATTGGGCCGATTCCATCGGATCTCCGACCGTGCCGGGCGGCACACCGAGCCGATTGGTTATTACCAATAACGTAACAACGGGTCCGGGAGGCGGAATTGCAGTGGGGCCCGAAGTCTGGACGGATAAAGTCAATCATGTCCAGATCGGAAACGGAGATCTCTTCTTTGCTAAGGATTCTCTGACCGTTATCGACAGCTCCATCCTGACAGACGGTAAGAGCGCATTCAATACCACAAGCGATATTGCGAAAGTCACCGTCGAACCGGGTGCAAACCTTGTTCTGGGCAATATTGAAGAAGTGGGCGACTACACAATCGTCAACGGCTACATCACCGGCGGAAATGAATCCGGCGGAATGTGGACGGGCGGCTGGACCGGCGACAATCTTTACGCTCTTTCACAGGACGGCTCCGGCATCAATTGGATTCTGACGCTGCACAACGATCCGTCCAAGATCTGGGTGAACGCAACATTGGCTGATGTCCGCACTGTCTATCCTGACATCGCCATTCCCAACATTGCAAACGACGATCTGCTGCACTGCAAGAGCGGTGACGCAGGAGCCGACTTTGTTTGCCGCGTCCTGCGAGATAAAGAGCTGGATATTGCCGGTAAGACCAAAGTCATCAACTCTGTAGCAAATATCGCCTTTGCGGGCGGCGCTATGAGCGTTTCCATGAACGACCTCAACACGGCTGCTGACTCCATCGAGGGCAGAGTTTCCATGCGAAACGAAGCCTTTACCGAGTACGGTGTTATGCGCGAATGGGATCGTGGAAACGATCTTTGGGTCGATGTTATCGGCGGTAAGCAGAAGTACAAGAGCCTAAGCGCCACCGGTATTTCTAAAGCCGGATTCGATACGAACGCCTACGGTTTGGTTATGGGCTATGACCGCAAGTTTGCCGGTAAGTCCGTCATCTTAGGCGGCGCTTTCAGCTACAACCACGGTTCGCTTGATTCCACAGGCGACGTGCTGAAGACGAAGAACAAGTATGATAGCTTCGGCCTGCACGCTTACGGTGCTTACGCTCCGGTCGAAAAGGTCAACCTCATCGGTACATTGAGCTGGATGCACAACTCCTCTGATATTACTCAGTCGATCAATGCAGCCGGATTCAATAAGGCTAATGCGGATGTCAAGACGAATATGTTCAGCCTCGGTGCTCGTGCCGAAGCCACTCTGCCTGTAGGCAAGGCAAACGTAATTCCTCACGCAGGACTGCGTTATGTGTGCGCCAAGTCCGGCAGCTACGACACCAAGGTGGACGGTAAGAAGGTTTGGGGCAACACACCGGACGCTACCAATACTTTCCAGCTGCCTATCGGTGTTGCGGTTCGAGGCGACATTATGACCGCTTCCGGTTGGAATGTTCGTCCGCAGGCTGATCTGACGTTCATCCCGCAATTCGGGGATACCGAACAGAAGACGAAGCTCAGCAATTTCAACGGTGTCAGCGACAAGCTCTCCGGTGAATTTGCGGGCAAATTCGGCACAAACGTGAACTTAGGCGTACAGGCCGATAAAGGTCCGGCAACGTTTGGTGTCCGCTACGGATTCACGGGCGGCACCAAAGGCAAAGCAGACCACGCCTTCAAGTTCGAGGCCAGATACCGCTTCTAAACAAATCTAAAAACAAACGCGGGCTCCTCAAGGAGTCCGCACAACCCCGATGAATGAAGGATTCATCGGTGAGCGCTCTAAGAGGGCGCTGACCAATGAGTCTCAACCCAAGAGAAACAAATGCGCAATAGAAAAAAATTACCTTTTAACCTTGGAAAGCAGTTCCGAATGACTTCCGGTTCTTGCCAACTTGAGCAAAGGGTATTCAACTTTATAAATGAGAAGCCAATCGGGGCGGATATGAAGTTCGCGATATCCCTTCCAATTGCCGCTCAAACTATGGTCTCTGAATTGAACCGGAATCTCAACTTCTTTCAGAAGCATGTCAATTGCTTCAGAAAGCAGTTCCATCCTCTTCCCTTGCGCTTCCATTTTTTTAACGTCTTTCAAAAAAAGACTCGAGGCATCGATGCTCAGCATTTTTTATCGACTGCCGAGAGCAATTCTTGGAAATTGGAAAACTTCTTTCCTTTTCCTTCCTCCAGCTCATTCATCGCTTCGATGGTTTCTTTGTTTGGGACGTATGTACTAAAGGGAATGTCTCTCTCATTGACCAATTTGATCAAGGTCATCCGTACCAAGTCGGATATGGAAAGACCCATAGCCGAAAGAATCTCACTTGCTTCAGATTTCAATTCTTTGTCGAGTCGAACCCGGATAAAAGAGTCGGCGGTGCTCATAGAAGCTCCTTTTAAAGAATGCCTACATTGTAGCACTGATAAAAGATTAAGCTCTGCTTTGACCGCATCATATCCTTTGCGGAATTCAGGATTTTTCATCCAATCCGCCGAAATCTCTTTTCAAGATTTCTTTGTAGGTCTTCTGATTTGCCTTTTTTCTACCTCTGGCTTTTTCAATATCAAGTGCTGCCGCTTTTCTCAAAGCGCCATCTCCGAGGTCTTCCTCTGCGCAAAAATGAAGGCACAAAGCGCAGTCCTCTTCGCTTTCAAGAAAATCAACTGCGTCATAAGGTTTGCAAAGTTTTGTACTCAGCACATCTGGGGAGGAAGAAGGTTTTTCAGCCCTAATACTTTTGCTCGAACAGTAATCAAGATATGCGTCAATGACGCTTTGAAAAGCATCTTGAAGCTCCAAAAGGGTGAGGCCTTCATAAATCAACCCGCAACGGATATCAAGAACCTTGCCCGTAAATCGGCCGTCCGGACCGACTTCCACGGAACCTTCATAACCTTTGTAACTAAGCTTCTCCTTACTCATAGAAATTCATCCTCTTTGGAGCTGAATTTTAATCAAAGCGGCCTGTGTGTAAGGTTAATTACCGGTCTCATCCTTGCAACTCTTTCCCTGTCATCCCAAGCCGATGATTTCGGAGAGTTGGCCAAACGCTGCGCACCGGAAGTTTCTGAAGACACTTTGCGCGCATTGGTGAGAACCGAATCCAGTTTTAATCCGTATGCCATAGGCATTGTCGGAGGAGGTTCTCGGCAGCCGAAAGCATTCCATGAGGCAATGGCAATCATTGCACAGCTTGAACTCGAAGGAAAGAACTATTCGGTCGGGTTGGCACAAATCAATAAAAAGAATTTTTCCAAGCTCGGTATCAATGCCTCCGGGGCACTGGATGCCTGTACCAATTTAAAGGCAGCATCAAAAATCCTTTCCGACTGCTACCAAAGAGCACAGAACCGCAGCGGCAGCAATTCGCTTCACGATGCCTTGAGCTGCTACTACTCAGGAAATTTTCAGACCGGCTACCGCCACGGCTACGTGGATAAGGTGCGCGCCAATGCCGGCATTTCAACCTTAACAGCTCCTGTCGTTCCGTCCATCCGGGAAGCTGAAACGAAATCTAAAGATTCTTCAACCCTTGTCGCTACAGGCGACAACTCATCAACCGGATTGATTTTTTAATCCGATTAACTTTAGGAGTTTAACTATGAAAAAAAACAACTTCTTATTCCCCGCTGCGCTGGCCGCGTTGATTCTGAGTGATCCGGCACTGGCTGCTGCCGGAACTCAGAGTCTGAACAATACGCTCCAAACAATTTTGAGTGTATTCCAAGGCGCATCTCTTTTAATCGTCACAGGAGCAATTATTTGGGCAGGCTACAGAATGTTGTATACCCATGCCAATATTCAGACGGTTGGCGGCCCCTTCCTAGGCGCTTGTTTAATTGCCGCAGCTCCTTGGCTGGCGGAATTGCTGGTGGGCTAAATGGAAACATCGAGCCCTTTGTTTAAAGGTGCGACGCGCCCCGCTTGCATCGGGGGCGTTCCCCTCCAGGTATTTGTGCTCAATATCGGCGTCATTTCGCTTTTGGCAATCTGGATTTGGATTCCTTTGATTTTGATTACGCCTATCACGCATTTTTATTTGAAGACCGTCGCCGACAAAGATGAGCAGATTTTCTCGCAGCTGATTTCCTATGCGCGAATCAATCTCGTTCGCTCTTTTAACCGACGGTACTGGGGAAACGTCACAAGTCTGAGCCCAAAACAAGAAAAAAAAGAGCTTTTCATCCTTGAAAAGAGCAAGGAGTAAACCATGTTTGCCCAACGTAAAGCACTTGAAAACTCTGAAAAAAGCCTCTCGGAATTTATTCCCTACTCAGCAGTCATTGCGCCCGGCGTTGTGATCTGTCGTGAAGGAGATTTGGTTGCGACTGTAAAGATTTCCGGAAAGGTTTTTGAGGCGGTTTCCAACGAAGCGCTCCAAAGAGACGCGGAGCGCCAGAATAACTTCTTAAAAGTGATGGCAAGCGCGTCCTCCACGGACGAAATGTCACTGAAAGTGCACAGAATTCGGCGCGTTGTTCACGACGAACTTTCTGTGCCGGACGAGAATTCGAGCAGCCGTTTTGTCAGAGACTTTGTTCGCGCCTACAACCGTGAAATCTCGGAAAACAATCTGATGGCGACCGAACTTTATGTGTCGTTGGTCAGCCATAAAGCGACGGCATTGAAGAGGGATAAGTACAAAGAATCGGAAATCCGGGAGGAACTTAAAGAGCGCTTGGAGATTTTCGGAAAAGTCTTCGATCAGCTGGTAAGTTCACTTAGGGATTACGAGCCCGCAGTGCTTGGAGAATATTCGGACGAGCAAGGAATTATTTTTTCCCATCAGCTCTCCTTCTACAATTACTTGCTGACCGGGCAATGGCAGAAAGTCCGAGTGCCTTTCATGCCGCTAAACGAAGCACTGGGGAACGTTCAGGTTTTCGGCGGAGCCGATACCCTTGAATTTCAAACTGCATTGGGAAAGTCCTATGTGCAGTCGATAGAGCTTAAAGATTATCCGATGGCAACGTATTCCCGGCTGCTTGACGGACTGCTCTACAACACTAATTTCGATCAGAGTTCATACCCCTTTATTGAAACGCAGACCTTTACGGCCCTATCCAAAAACAAGGGACTCAAAGCTCTGAAGTTGCAGCAAAACCAATTAAGGTCGGCTCAAGACGATGCCGTTTCGCAAATGCAGCTGCTGTCATTGGCACGCGATATGGTCGCCAACGGTCAGATTGTCATCGGCGACTACAGCTATTCGCTTCTTGTATTCGGCAGCGAAGATACCGTTGTTGCCCATGCGAATGACTCGGTAAAAAAATTGCAGGACGCGGGATTTTTACCGATCAAATCCACTCTAGCGCTGGTTACGTCTTATCTGCATCAGCTTCCCGGGAGAAAGGATCGTCCGAGAGTGGCAAAAATATCGAGCATGAATTTTGCCCATCTAGCCAGTTTTCATAATTTTCCGTCCGGAAAACGCGACCGTAACCCTTGGGGAGAAGCCGTCGCGTTAATGAAAATGCCGAGCGATCAGCCGTATTACTTTAATTTCCATTACACGAATCCCGAAAAAGATTCTTTGGGAGACGTCCCGCTGGGAAACACGGCAATCCTCGGAGCCTCCGGCGCGGGCAAAACGGTATTACTGAATTTCCTGCTTTGCTCTGCGCAAAAGTATCGCGATAAAGACCATCAGCTCTCGGTCATCTTATTTGACAAAGACAAAGGTGCCGAGCTTGCCATTAAAGCGATGGGCGGCGGATATTTGGCAATTGAAAACGGAAAACCGTCAGGCATCAATCCCTTCCAGTTGGAGCCGACGGCTGAAAACATCCAGTTTTTAATCGGATGGACGAAACGGCTGATCGGACGCGACGGGCTTCAGATAACTCCGTTGGATGAGCAGCGTATCGCAACAGCAGTTGAGACGGTCATGTCCATGCCCGCTAAGTACCGAAGACTTGCTGTGCTGCCGCAAAGCCTTCAGACGGGCGATCGTGTGGAAGACGCGCAGAACTCGCTTACCATGCGCCTTTCTAAGTGGATTGAGACGGGGCCTCTCGCATGGGCCTTTGACAATGAAATCAACACGCTCGATCTCAATGAATTTCCCAACTTCGGAATTGACGGTACGGACTTTTTGGAAAATGAGGATGTCCGCGGCCCGATTACGGAAATTCTCCTTTATCTGATTGAAACTCAGGTAATGAAGGACAAGCGCCGAACCATCATTGTGATGGATGAGTTCTGGAAGTATCTCTCCGACCCGGCTACGGCACAGTTTGCGTTCGACAAGCTCAAGACGATTCGTAAGCAGAACGGTATTTTTGTGTTTGCTTCTCAGTCCCCTGAAGACGTTCTGAAAAGCGAAAGAGGTTCCGCGTTTGTGGGCAACACGGCTACAAAAATTTACCTGCCCAATCCCTACGCGAATGAAAAGGATTACACGGAAGGGTTCAAGTGTACGAAGGACGAGTTTTCGATCATCAAGAGCCTCGATACACAAAGCCGTCTGATGCTGATTAAGCAGGGGCCTGTGTCCGTGATGATTCGGCTTGATCTCGGAAATTTCAAACGTGCTCTGAAGATTTTTTCCGGGACTGCCGGAACCACCAAATTCGGAGAAAAACTGTTTTCTCTCGTGGGAGACGACCCTGAAGTTTGGATTCCTTATTTCTTCGGGGACAAACCCCTTCCGACTAGCGAAAAGGAGGAGGCATGAATTCTTTAAATTTTAGGTGTCAGGATCGGCTGATCTCGGCATTTTTCAAGGATGTTTCTGCTATTTTCAGTGACGCAGAGATATACGAGTTAAAAAAGATAATCAACCGTCCTTTTATTTTCCCTCGTGATAAGAGACTGCTTCTCGAGAGAATCAGCGAAAATTGCGAAGAAGCGAGGCGCCTGTCCGATTCATTCGGATTTAAATACTTGTCCAACTTACTGGCTTTGCGCGTAAAGCTTCTTTACCGTTTTAAGCAACCTCGTGAAGAAGGAAACGTTCTTATTGGCGATAAGTACTCAGTCGGTTTGCGCTTACTGGAAGTTATTGAACAATCCAATCAGAAATTTCTTTGGATCAGCCAGAACGGACCATTTAGTTATGACACCGATTATCCGTTAACTGTTGCGCAGGCCGAATTTCATGCTCCTGTGATTCCCTGCTCAGTTACAGCTTCAGAGTGTTTTGAAAAATTAGAGCAAATCTCTCTGAATTGGTCCTCAAAATTGACAGTTTTAGAAATTGGTTCCGGCAGCCAATCCAATTCTTTACCCGGCAAAAGTCCTATTTTTTTCCCGCAGCTTCTTAACAAATTGTCATTTATCAAATTCCAAGGAGTCATTATCCATTTGGATGAAGAAATAGAAGATGTGATGATTTCAAACCGGTACGAAATCGTCTCGGAACTCCAAAAGTTAAAAGCCATCGGGAAAGATGTCTACTTTGGCTGTGACCAAGTTGCTAAGGAAGAAGCTTCTCAGAGTTTTGTTGCTGCCGTAAAAGGAGTTCTGTAATGAAAAAAAACATAGGCTCCCACATTTCCAGCAGATTAAGGAATCTTTCAAAGGCAGAGCTTGATGCCGCCGCAAAACAAGTGTTGATCATCTTGGAAAGAGCAGTGGTCGCCGGATTCATTTCAGACGACGAGAAGTTGTATTTGGAATTAAACAAATTATTTCCAATGAAGATGTCTGTAGTCGTAACCGATGATCTAAGCATCAGCGACATCATCCCGATCTCGGACTCGGATATTCCGATGGGATTTTATTTTGCCAATCAAATTAATCCCGAAGAACACCCTGCCGAAAAATTCTGGTTTACGGTCGAAGACCTATTGGGTGCTCTTTATCAGTCGGGAGCTTCTTTCCCAGAGGGAGGAGAAAGATGAGTTTCTGCAATTTTTTTCAGGGAAACATTATCGATCCAGTCAGCTTTATGCAGGTAGTTAGAAAACAATGCTCGATCTACCAAAATTGGAATGACTCCGAGAGAATGGTTTTGAGAATCAAAAATATCCATTCCAATATATTCCTCAATGCCATTCGCAACTTTCTGAGTCCAGTGAGCGTTAAAACAGAATTGGATGTCCCGACGTCCCAATTCAAGTTTTCTTCTCTCGGCAGTATTAATTTGTGCTTCAGGAAAAATTTTTTTGATTTTTTCAAAAAACTTTTTCCCTGCATCATCTTTTCTAACTCTTCTGCCAGCCAAATAGTATCGGGTCGTACCAAGGGCAAAAGTCCAAGGCAATGTTTCTTTTGTTTGGTAAAAATAGTAAAGCTGCTTGTTCTTCAAAGCATCTTCCAAAAGTTGTTGAGCAAAAGGAATGCTTATATATATTCCGGCTGTTCTCGAAAGAGCGGCCATCATTCGGTCGAAATAACGATAAATAATCTCATAGATTTCTTTGATCTCCGGGGTTTGGCTGGAAACTCTAGCGCGAATATCAAATTTAGTCGGTTTTGCCAATGGGCACTTCTTGAACCGATAGTCAAAATCCTTGCTTTCTTCAGAACCGTCATTCCAATGACTTGCATATGGTCGATTATCCGAGAAAACATTGCTGATTCTGACTGGCAACCCACAGCTAGGGCACCACAATCTGTATACCGTTCGATTCTCTTTTTTAACGTAACAGTCTTTTTTAAGGATGTTCGTCAAAAGATCAACAATCGTTTCCCTTTCCAGAGGATAAATGCGGCCGTTACCAGCTCTCACGGAATACATGCTTTCTCCTTTTTCAATTTCAAGATCCAATGGTAGATGATTATGAAATATAAAAAAATCGTTTTAACAATCACTCTGTCCGCCGGTTTGTGCTCCGGCACATCCGCTTTAGCCTCCGGCATCCCTACAGTGGATGCGGCTGCCATTGCCCAGATGGTGCAGCAGCTTACGCAGATGCAGCAGATGTACTCGAACATGGTTCAGCAGTACAACACGGCAGTCAACACGCTGCAAAACTTCACTGGAACTCGCGGATTGGGACTGGTGGATTACAACCTGAACCTGAGAAGTCTGATACCAACCTCCGCCCGCAGTCGTCTCAACGGAATAATGAACGGCACGTCGTCACTCAGCAGTTTGGGCCGAGATATTTTTAACCGGCTTAAGCTCGGAGACGCGTGCAGCAATCTTGACGGGGAAGTCAAGCAAAACTGTCTGAAGGCTCGCGAATTTGAAGCGGAGCAACAGGCTGTTTTGGAAGAAGCAGCCAATACCGCCAACCAGCGCCTTCAAAACATTGAATCGCTAATGAGTCGGATCAACACCGCAACGGATGCCAAATCCATTGCCGATCTTTCCGCCCGCATTCAGGCTGAACAGGTTGCTCTGCAATCGTCTCAATTGGCTGCACAGTTCCAACAGGCTCAGATGGATAAGCAAAACGAGCTGGTACGTCAACAGGCTGAAAGAGAAGCGCATCAAAAAATGTTCCCCAGAATGACGCAAGCAGATATTCAACGGGCCATTCGTCCGCCGAAAAACTAAAAGGAGAATCCTATGGCGGGTACTTTTGAAGCCTTCGGGAATCAAGTCAGAGGAACAATGGCTGGTTTTGCCAATTCCGTTTCAGGCGAGATCATCTCGAGCATCAGTCCGATTATTTACACCGGCATCATGATCTACTTTTTTGCCCGGGCCTATCAGATCACGACAGGCCGAGCGGAAGGCGCGATACCCGACTTGATCACACAATGCGTAAAGATCGTATTGGTCGCTTTTTTCGGACTGAATGCCGCGAATTTCGTGACTTATGTTATCCCGGCGGTCTATGGCATCGAAAACCTGCTGTTGAATGCAATATCCCACGCCACGACCGCAAGTGACATAAATAACGCTTGGGGAGCTGCTGACCAAACATGGCAAACCTTTATGAACGGCTTTCAGGCCATTTACAACATTTGGTCGAACAGCTCTTGGAGCGTTTGGTCCATCGGTGAAAGCATTGCCACGAGCCTGTTCATCATTTTACTCATGGTGCTTATGCTGGTGGTATGCATTTACTTCATGTTTTTCGCTGTCGGTTACTTGCTTCTTTATGAAATCTTTCTTGTCATGGGGCTGGCTTTCGGGCCGCTGTTTATCTGCACATTGATGTTCACCGTAACGCGGACGTGGTTCGATGGTTGGCTCAGAGCGGTGGTCTGCTGGGCCTTTACTCTTGTCGCAGTGGCAGGAACACTCTCACTGATTAACGGTATCTTTGCAGAGAGAATTGATCAAATAACCGAGTTTGCGATAGCTGCCGAAGGCGGAAAAGACTATGGAGTTCTGTTAGTTAACTTAGGTGTTTTTGCCGTTGTAGTTCTAGCTCTTGCAACAGTTGTGAAATCTATCCCCACATTTGCCGCCGGTCTTACCGGAGGCGTGGCGCTTCAGGCTGCCTCGGTGGCAGGTATGCTGCAAAGTTTCGGCAGAACGATGGCTGCCGTCACGGGCGGTGCTATGCTGGGTTACGCGGGCGGTATGTACGGACGCGCTAATGCTCAGGATACCGATTACGCTAAAGAAAATCGAGATGCTCTGAAGTCTCAAGCCCAGCACCTCCTTGGCAGCGGCGGCCTTACTAATCCCGGTTCATTTGCAGCAGCGACTGCCGGTTACGCGGCAGGTGCAGTCAGACAGTTCTTCACCGACCCGGACAAATTAAGAACTCCGACAAACGCTGGTTCCGACGGTTCTTCCGGTCCGTCAGGAGGAAGTGCTTCAGGCTCTTCAGGCGCACCTGCATTTTCGGGCCCGGCAAACATGAACCAGACGCCACAGCAGGAAAAGGTGGCGGCCGCCAACGCTGCGGCGCTCGGTGCTGCATACGGAGCACAACCGGCTTCCGTTGCACAGCCGACATCTCCTTCAGGAATGACGGGAACAACTAGTTCGATGCCCGCTCAAAGCGCTTCCCCGACTCCGGCTTCTTTTGGAGCAACTTCAGGGACGGCAGCTTCAGCAGCGTCCGGCAATTCCGGCGCAGCAGATCCGGCTTTTGATTTCTCTGCGGATCATTCGCAGTTTGACCCAAGAGCTCAATTCAATACTCCGACGCCTGAACAAAACATTCCTCAGTCGTCTCAGAGTTCAGGGTCTTCAGAGCAAGTGAATGAAGCACAAAGCCGGGAAAACGAACGGATCGCCGATGAAATCTTAAAAAAACAGAAGTAAAGAAGAGTGAACCATGCAATCAAAAAAACTTCTCAATTCAATCTTAACCGGCGCTTTTTCAGCCTTTGTTTTAACCGGCTGCGGCGCCACTAAACCGCCGACACCTTCCGGCATTCGCGTCCCTGTAACTGAATTTGCACAGCAAAGACAAAAGGAAGCAATGCAGAAAAAAGAGGAAGCAAAACTCAACTTTAGGAAAGACCGGGCTACACGTAATTTCAGTTTCGGTTATGAGGAGACGGAGCAATGAAAACCTTACTCCTCTATTCCGAGAATGGCTGCAAGCTTGCCCAAAACTTCATCAACAACATACTGAGGAGCGGTCTCAATGAAAGTAGCTTCCCTTGCTCGGACGTCCATCATGCGAAGCTGATCACAAATAATGACACCGGTCGTTTGCAGTCCCGTTCCAATGAGAGGAACGACGAGACCGTACTTCCGATTAAAACCCGCACCGTTACTGATGGCCGCAACAATAACGCGGTTAGAAAGAGCGTTCACCGGCTGAACGCTGACTACAAGCGCCGGACGAACGCCTTGCTGTTCCTGTCCCAGCGAGGGATCGAAAGCAATACGTATGATGTCACCTTGCTGAAGTACCTTTTTCATAATAATTCGGTGCCCTTACGTTTATCTTTTCCCCAAATTTCATACTCTTCTTCCAGCAAGGGCATGATCTGTTTGTGCTCCTCGAGGAGTTGGCTGAGATCATATTTCGGAAGTTTTCTGCGTTTCTTTTGTTTGGACTCAATAATCAGCTTGCCGTCGTCAAACGTATATTCGACGGTGTCGCCTTCTGTTGCGTTCAAAAGTTCAAGTAAAGCCTTGGGAAATGTGGCTACTACCGAACCCCCGACTCTTCGTAATGTCAAAGAAGCCATATCTTTCTCCTAAAAGATAATTTTTAGATAACGAATATTATACAGATAGGAAACAATATGTTTTTCAAGAAAAAGAAACCAACGCCCCAAGCAGAAGCCGCTCCTTCAGCTGCAAAAGAAACCGTGAACAATCCGGCTTATCCCTATCACGAAGCTCTGGATTGGACCGTTGAGCGTATGGCGCTGAAGGAAAAACAGGCCAAAGCCGGTTGGACAGCCGCCAAGATCATGGGGTGCCTATTAGTGCTGGTGAGCATTATCTGCATTGTGATCGCGGTGAAAAAGGAGGCTTATCCCTTTATCGTCGAGCTGGATAAGAGCAACGGCACTACCCGGGTGATCGACATCCGTGATCCGCAAAATATCCCGGTCGATGAGATGATGGACAAGTATTGGCTCAATTTGTACACGCAGAGCCATGAAAGCTACGACTACCGCACGCTGGAAAACGACCATGCGCGAGTCCGCCTGATGAGCGTTCCTGAAGTATTCAACCCTTATGACCACCAGTACGGATTAGACAATAAGAAATCCCTTCAGAACCTTCTGAAAGACAAAAAGAAGATCATCTGCAATGTTGAATCCGTTGTTCCCAACGGGAACGGAATCGCAACCGTCCGCTTTACCAAACGCCTTGTTGATACGTACAGCAACAATGAAGAAGCCAGAAATTCTTGGCGTGCCACCATCGGATATGAATACAACCCGAATTATTCGATGGACGAAGCACAGAGGCTTGTAAACCCATTTGGTTTTACGGTCACAAGCTACCGAGTTGACCCGATCATTGAAGGAGCAGCGCCATGAGAAAAAGTCTTTGCTGTCTTTTGCTGGCTGCATCTTTCCTCGGCTGCGGGCTCTCAGTTAACGCGTTGGAGCGTCCGACAGCAAGTCAATATGACGCACGAGTGATGTACACGGATTACAAACCCGGTCAGGTGTATCCGATCCGGGCTGCAAACGGTCTGATTACAACCATCACATTTTCTCCTGAAGAAAAGATTCGTGATTTCGGTTCCGGGTATTCAACCGCTTGGGAGTTTCAGGCCCGAGGCAATAATTTCTTCCTGAAGCCCAAAGACTTCGACGGAGCGACCAATCTTGTGATTGTGACGGATAAACATACGTACCTCTTTGATGTGCATCCGGGTTCCAGAGCCAAGGCAACCTACAGCCTAACTTTCCGCTATCCGCTGGAAGAGGCGGCCAAAGCTCAGGAGAATGCAAACAAGAAAACCGTGGATTCTCTGCTGAACCAATCCGATAAAGAGATTTCCGATAAGACCGATTCCGAGAACCGATCTGAAGTTAATAAGTTTTACAGCGAAAATTTCGGCTCCTCTCCTCTTTCAAAAGAAATCGCTCCTTTGGAAGTATTTGACAACGGAAGGTTCACGTACCTGAAGTTTGATCGACACACCGACTTTCCGGCGGTTTACAGAGTCTCTGAGAACGAAGAAGAAACACTGCTTAACTCTCACATCAAAGGCGATTGGCTCGTTGTTCACGGTGTTTACAGAGAACTGAGACTTCGAGCCGGACAAGCTGTCGTCGGCATTTACAACGAAACCTACAGCGGAGGCGGAGCTCCGAACGACTCGGGTGTGTCGGTGCCCGGACTGAAACGAGAACTTGTCAAAGAGGTGAACTAAATGAATGAAAACACAACACCGCAGATTTCCGGTTCTCAACCCAATCCTGCTGAAATCGGTATCCCGAGCGTTGCCGGGAAAAAATCATCCCCGGCAAAAAACAGAAACTTGGCCTTGATGGCGGCGTTAGTCGTGCTCATGCTGATTTGCATTGCCTTCGGTTTCTATCAGAAGCATTCAGCGAGAAACGCGCAGCCTAAGCAGCAGGAGCAAGCAACTCCGATGCTTTCCGGGCGCACGCTCACGCTTCCTCCCCTCTCGCAGATTCAGCCGCCGGAGGCGCCGCCCGCACCCGTGGTGATAAAGGAACCGGCTGAGGCGAAACCGGAAAAAGACTCAGGACTGGTTCAGGAACCTCCTGCGATACAGATGAGGCAAACCGGAAACAGTCCGATGGTCAACAGCGCCAAAGAAAAACCGGAACCGACACTCGCTGAAAAGAGAAACATGGCCCCCATGATGGCCGAGGGAGGAGCTTTACAGGGAGCGGAAGAAAGTGGGGAAAAGGGATTTGCAGCCACCCTCCGTGAAGAGGGCTACGACTCCGGTTCCGGGCGATCTTCCGGCGGAAAATTAGGCGGACTGCTCTCCAGCGTTTCGACTCCTCCGACCAGTGCAATCATGATGCCGGACAGAAATCTGCTTCTTCCTAAAGGCACGTTCATAGACTGTGTTTTGGAAACCAAGCTTGATACAACCGTCCCGGGTATGACTTCGTGCGTCATCCCCCGTGACGTTTACAGCGCAAACGGTCGCGTACTTCTGATTGAGCGCGGTTCAAAAGCTATCGGAGAATACAAAGGTGCCGTTGAAAACGGATTGAACCGAATTTTCGTTCTGTGGACGCAAATTCAGACGCCTAAAGGCGTGCGTGTCAATATCGACAGTCCGGCAACCGATGCGCTTGGCGGCTCAGGTATGGCAGGAGAAATTGACTTCCATTGGTGGGCTCGCTTCGGTAACGCACTGCTCTTTACTTTGATTCAGGACGGTTTTGACTTCGCGATGACCAAACAAACGGAAAACAACGGCGGCGTTAATTACTACCAGAACAGTGAAGACGGAATGAATCAAATCATTCAGGAAGCTATGCGTCAGTCAGGCAACATTCCTCCGACACTCACCAAAAATCAGGGCGAACGAGTCGGCATCTTTGTAGCAAGAGACGTGGACTTCTCCAAAGTTTATCGGCTGAAGCCCACAAGCCGATAAAACTCAAATATATATTGCTCAAAAAGAAGGGGATGTCGCAAAATTAATATCAATTTTGTGACATCCCAGACCATCTATAAACCGAGGAAACTTTCAATTTTTTTTATGATCCAAATAAGACAATAACTACAACTTTTGTTTCTATTAATCCCAACGCAATCCTATCCTTAGATAGGCTAAAGTGGGATAAAGGAAAAACTCAATTTCACAGTTTTTCTTGGTTGTCTTTTCTTACTGTTTTTATGCGGTATAGATAACCCTGATTAGATCGAACTTTTGCAAGAATCTGTTCTCCTCGCTTGCTCTCAATTGTTTTAACAAACCCTAAGGTCTCCGGTTTATTCTTCTTACAGTATTTAAAGTGCTTTTTCTCCTCTTCACTTTGAGGCTTTTCTGGAAGCGGTTCAAAAGATGCTCTCAGCTCATGAGAACCAGAAGAAAGGTAAAGTACCGAACGTTCTTGAGGGTATAGAACCATAGCTAGTTGGCCGTCTAACCATAATCCTATACCGCATTCTCCGGTTGCTTCTCCCGTCTCTAGATACAATGGGAAAGTTCGTGATTCCTGAGAGTGTGAAATAAAAATTCTGTTTTCCGGAACGGTCTTTAATTCGTCTTGGACAGAGTTTGCTTGAGCCAGAGCTACAGAAGACAAACTGGCGATCAGACATAAAAAGTACAATTTTCTTTTCATAAGATTCTCAGGTTGGAGTTTTAAACTCCAACCCCTCTAACATTATTTGAAATTAGAAAACATAACGCAAACCTATGTCTGCTCGATATTCTTGCTTGACATCAGAAGCGAAAGAGCGTTTTACCTGAGCGAAACCAAACACATCTTTGCGGAAGTTATAACTACCGCCGACAGTTATCTCACCCCACATATCTTTTAGGCTTATTTCGGTTTTGTTTTTGGTTCCTGAATCTAGTGCATAAGTACCTTTGTACTTTGCTGAAAACTCTCTCAGAGCGTCAACTTTTACAAAAGCACTTCCTTCCTTAAATTCACGCCCAACTGAGATGCCTGCGCGTCCGATCAGACTATTGAGTCCGGAAGTTCTGACATTTATATCTGAACTAGTTCTGCATTTGGTTCCTTTAATACGACCGTAATTTAATTGCAACTGTGGATCAATGTACCACTCATCATTCACCATGAACTTTTTGCCCAACTCTGCTCCAATCTGATAAGCATATGTATGATATTTCCCTTTCGAAAGATATCTCATCTTATTGCTTATCGCTGTATAGTCATGATGAATTCTGCTTGCTTTAAAAATTATGTCTAGGTAGGCATCGTTATTAAATTTTTTTACTCCGTACAAAGAGACTGAGCCAAGCCAATTTTTACCGCTGCCACTATTTCTTAGGTCGGTTTTGCCATGCGTATAAGTTAATCCGGCACCTAATATCCAACTTCCTCCATCTTCTTTATTAAAAACATGGTCTAAGCCAAGTTGAATACCATAGTACTTATGCTTAAAGTAGTGATTTCCTTTATCTAATGTATTTTTTCCGCCCAATACTCGGAACCAGCCACCTTCAAGATCAGCTCTATCTCGGACTTCGCCCATTCGCTGGTACAAAGTTTCATTTTCTAAGCGCCAAAGGTAATAGTCTGACAAAGCTACAGAGTCGATAGCATCGACAGTAGACGATGGTTCTTTAGGAGGATCTTTAGGCGGATCTTTTTCCTGCACAGTCTCTTCAAAGATTTTTTCGCCTATTTCTCCTTCCCAAGCATAAAGTGCTTTGGCATTATCGGTGGTAACTGTGATATCTAAAGGAAAGCCATTTTCATCCACGAACTGACCTTCCTCATTAACGGTTATTTCTTTGAAATCTCCGGCTTTGTTTATATATCCTAGTTTACCGTCCTGTACTAACAAGGCCAGAGAGGTTCCTGCCGCAGGGGCCTCATCGGTTGGATCATCTGGGTTTGAATTATCCAAATCTCCTGTCCCGTCAGCCGCAATGTTGGTATCTAAGGGAGGATCGCTAGGCTCTTCTGTTGATCCTCCGGATGGGTCAGGGTCTTTGGGTTTGTTTTCTAAATATACAGCGTTATAACTTGTGCGAGGATTTGACTCAAGAGCTAAAGTGACTTTTCTATCGGATGCCGTGTAAGAAGTAAAATTGCCGTTTCCGTCTACCAATCGGCCATCAGTGGGAACCAATTTAAGAGTAGCTAAGTCCAAAGGGTCCCGAATATTGTTTTGATTGCCAACTATTTCAGGATCTTCATAGTAATACTCTTCTTCATATCCGCCATTGATTTTGCCTTCATTAATGTAAACTTTACCGGCTATGTACTTATATTTTTCGTAGAGCCCTTTATCGTCTTCCCATTTTTCTAAATCTACACGCTCTCGTATATTATCAATACCCTCATTGACAAATAGATTGTTCACGGCAGAACGCATGATCTGGTATGCAAAGTGCTCATCAGGGACATCATCGGCTGATATAGGAACCTGAACATCTAAATGGGAATTGTTATTGGCCAGAGTTTTCTCCACGTTCTTCATAAGGACTCCTCCGCTTATGATCCCGTAGCCCTTACCTACAAAATTCCACCTTACATTACCCTCTCCACTTGTATTTTCAGTATCGTTTGCTTTGGCTGCCTCGAAACTATCTTTATCAAAATAAGCCGAAATCAGCCCTCTACCGCGAAATACACCTTGATCATTAATGGAACTGTACTTTCCCAACACAACGTTATATGTTGCAGTTGTTTCTTGCCTATCATCTCCCAACACTAGTTGGGTCGTTAGTTTAGAAAGCTCAATATCTCTTGCGCCCTTTCTTACAGTAAGGCTAACGTTATCGTTTAAAACCAATTGGTTCCTGTGTAAATCATCGGCTATCAAATACAGGGTTGAATTACTTGGATATATATTTTGAGATTCGGTTGTATTAGCGACTACGACATCTCCTTTCAGGATGCGAAAATTGCCTTTTAGCCATGTTGATGTCTCTGCTTTTTCAAATGCATCCCCGTCCATTATTGGATTAACGAATACAGAAAAAGCTCTGCTGCCTGCTTTGGAATTTTCTACATGTATATCTACATATTCCCGTAAATCTGTACCGATGAGTTTGGACTCTATAGTTTGGACTCCGCCACGGTTGTAAATTCCATAGCTCTCATTAACCTTTGAAGCTTGAACTCGAATTTCCTCAGTTAATCCCACGTACTGCGTTCCAATGTCTCGTTCGTCTCCTCTGGCTGCTCCACTATCGCTCCAGTTGTAAATTCCTACAACCGGCAAAATCGTAGAGACGTAATCTCCCTCGGGAGTCCAAGCGCCTCCTGCAATATTACTAACTGCGTCACTGACAAGAATTCTGTCGACAGAATTAATTCTTTGCTCTCCTCTATCGGAGGTCATTGCAATAGTTCCGCCGGCTATTCCAAAATTAGTAGCATAGATTGTTCCGATTCTATGGATGTATTGCTGCTTCCCATATACATCTTCAACTCCTGCTGTAAAAGGCTGAGCTTCATCTCCTATCTGTTCAATAGGCATATAGATCATTTGTCGAGCTTCGGCTTCGAAATTTCTGACAGCAACTCCCCTACCCGTTGAACTTTGAGTTCCTGTTAAAGAACAGTTAATTGAAATCTTCTCAATTACACCTTCGGGTTCGGTGGGTGATTTTCCTAAAATCTGTTCCCCATGCGAATTATAGATAACGCCCCCGTCACTTCCTGAAACGCCATAGCCGAATAACAAAAATCCTGGGCGTGCGGGCTTATTGGCTCCAACATTAGCTAACAGTTCTTTAAAATTACCCGTGACAATTTGAGAAGATCCAACCCCATCAGTATGAAATATATTTCCCGTTTCAGATGAGATAATTGTTTCGCCTGTTAAAGCAATAGTTTGTTTTCCCGCGCTTTTAAAAACCTTTCCGCCTTTAGCGGAGATATGCAATTGAGGCACAGTAGAAAAAATATTTTGTTCCGATGAAGAACGGAACAAAGCCATCGTCCGGTTGAATTTTTCTCCCGAACTAATAGAAGAGGAGATATCTCCGATAATTTGATAGTCGGCTCCTAGGTTTTCGACACTTCCTAGATCGCCAATAAGTTCAGAAGCTGTTGTATTGTAAGAAAAGGGATAAAAAAGTAAAAGGGCTAAGGTATTATACCCCCCCCCATTTACGTAATAACGATTTATGGATTAAATCATGCATATTTCGTACCTCGGGATTTATTTATGTAGTACGTTTACATTCTCCCTCTAAATAAAGCTCCTGAGAAATAATACTTTTCTTGTTTTAGGGTTTATTTGATTAGGAATAACGAGTGATCACTCTTCTTAGAGTCTAATGTTACCCATTCGTTAACCTACATGAGTGTCCCGAAATTTCATCGAAGGTTTTCTTTTGCCTCTGACTCGAATTGTGCATTTTTCGAGAAAGAATTGGCCGGTTTCGTTTTGGGTTCCCAGTCAATCGCAGAGGTGAAAACCAAAGCAAAACGGCCAAGGATTCGCTCTCAGAGGCCGCTTTACGGAACAAACAATGCATAGTTTCAAATCTGTTACCGCTAGTAGACCTATCAAGCTAAGGTACAATCCTCTGACCACAAAAGGAAATGTCTTCATCCGAAGTCCTCGCCCTCGAAACCTACGCCAGTCCCTTAATTTTGGGAATTAGCAAAGGATTACGGCGTCAGCCGTAGAGGGCCCCGAAAGGGATCAGATGCGACAAAGCCCGGGTGGGACCGGGCTTTGGTGAATCTAAAAATTCTTATGAGGGATGAGATGGTGTACACATTTCTAACCTCGTGGGAGATTATATCTCATAACACGGTTGTCTGGACAGGTGATGTCAATCTTGATTACAAGATTGTGCTTGTTCTGGTGTTGTGGGCTGTAATCCGCACGAAGCTCTAAGAGCTGAGAAAGGCCGATTCCGCATGGGTCGGCCTTGTGCGTTTCAGAGGGTAAGCAGCAAACAAATTCTATTAACAAATCCCTCAAAAACGTGAAATAATTAACAAGATCAAGTTTAACGATCAGTTCGTAAACGTCTGCACAAGAAGTCCCGCCAAGATTTTTTGATTAACGCGTTATGAACGTTCATAAAGAAGCAGCTTCGCTTACTATTTCCGGATATTTATCGGCAATTTTTAAAAGCGTTCTTGCAGCACCGGACGGAGTTCTAACGCCTTGTTCCCAAGCGGACAAGGTTTTGACGGAAACTCCGAGCATTTTTGCAAATTTCTCTTGTGTTAAGCCCGTCTTATTTCGAGTCTCAATAATCGGAATTACGACTGTTGTTCGGCAGACTTTCTTTTCCTTCATTTGCCTAACTGAAGTAATAAGATCGTTGCAAAAATCATTTACTTCCGCATCAGAGGAGAAAGTTCCCGGAATATTCTTACCCATGAATGGTCTCCTTCAATATCTTATAAAGTTTGGGCGGAAGATCATCAAACTTATTCTTCGTATAAATCATCAGAAGATAAATTTCACCGTCTTCCAGCACGTTGTAATAAATAACTCGCGCTCCACCCCTTTTTCCTCGACCCTGCGATTGCCAACGGACTTTCCGAAGGCCGCCGGTATTAGGAATCACGTCACCCATCAAAGGGTTTGCCGCAATCCAAACAATAAATTGCTCCCGTTCGGAATCTGACCAAATCTCTTTGGCTCGCTGAGAAAAGATAGGGGTTTCACAAACCGTTAAAAGCATTAAAACTCCTACATTGTAGGAGGAAATTATAACGAAGCAGAGAATCAAAATGAACTACGAAGAAAAAATCGAATACGCGGAACCGGTCGTTATTGAAAAGCGACTCATGCAGCAGCTGATCGACCCCGGCACCGATTTCCGGCCTCTTAATGCCGAGGCTGCCGAAATATTTCTTGCCGAGTATGAGGTATTGAGATTTGAGAATCCGCTGGAAACTCAAATTTGCAAACCTTTTTGCGGAGAAAAAGAAACCGAATGCGTCACGGCACTGGCGGTGAAGAAGGAAACGATCAAAAAGATTGATGCGTTTGAGCACGATTTAGATGAAGCCAGACAGAACCAATGGCGCACCGAGTACCTCCAAGACTGTAAGTCCGGGAAGGAGGTCAAACCTCTTTTCGGCGTTGATATCGAGTACGACAACATTCCATGGGAGAACCCGCTTGATGAAGAGGAAATGGATTATTTGACCCAGATAACTCCGACGTCCTTTGTGCTTGATCCGAAAGGGGAACCGGGCAGAATTGATCAGCTGGACTCGGCTCTGGTAACAAAGTTCGGCGCATTTCTCAATAGGAAAAACGGAGAAATTGAAGATGACAAATATTACTGCGCTCCGGAGTTTCGCAGAAATGAGGTGTGTTATTACGGTTCTTTGAGATTTCACCTCCACGAGGCCGGAGATCCGGTGAAATCATTCGGAAACTGGAACGAGCAAACAAAAACATGGAGCGCAGTTTTCAACCTTTCCCAATTAAATGTGGACGACAAGGAGGACATTAAAGATGCTCTGGAAGAACTTCCAGAGAAATTATCTCAGGAGAAAGTTTTTCAAGGCGCTAAAGAGGATGAACTTTTCTGGAGAGAAAGCGTGACTGCTCCGGTAGAACAAACGCTGCGGCTTCTTGAAGAACCGAAAAAAGAAATCAAACTTCAGGTAAAAGAGAAGGATCTCACCATGGCGGATGTTTTGGTGCGGGACATCAGAGAAAAAGCCGAAGAACGATGGAAAGCCATTGAGACCGAGCGCAACCAGTCCAAAGCAGTTTTAACACCGGAAAACAGAAAGGTATTCGACGTCCTGTTTGAAGCTTATGTTGCGACCGAAGAACTTCAAAAGCACCCTAGATTGCAGAAGGCGCTGGAAAAACAGCTTCTCAGTGTCTTTGTAGCGGCCCAGAAAAAAGGCATTACCGTCGGTCTTAATGAATATTCAATGGACGCTCCGAGCAGAAATCAAACGATCATTCAGGTCAAGCAGCCCGCCCGCGACCGGGAAAAACAATAAGAACAGGAGGAGAAGATGGCAATCAGTTTTAAAGAACAAATTGACAACTTCAGCAACGATTTTTACATCAATACGGCCTACATTCCCTACATCGTCAACGGGCCGGAATGCGCAGACAATTTGTCCGGGGATGAATTGAAAAAGATTGATGACTTCCTCGATAAATGGTCATATGTCGATTGTTCGGAAGAAATGCTCGATTCCCCGGACTTCGGTGAATGCCGTATCTGCGGTATGCAAGCTGCGGTCACAAAGGCCACTTTTATCAATAAAGAGGCAGTCCGGGAAGAAGAGCAGCGAAGAGAAACCGATGAGAAGGTATCGGAGCTTTCCTCGGAAAACGCTGAAACCTTTAAGCAGGTCTATGAATCCCACGTTTCGCGTCCCGAATTTAAAGAGCATCCCCGCATGAAGGAAATCTTCAGGGCAAAACTTGCCGATGTCTTTGTGGACGCGGATCGCCGAGGGATTGTTTTAAAGCCCGAGGAACACGCCATTGATTCAAATCTCAACAAACCTAACAAGAACGACATGGAGAGATAGCATGGCCCGATTATTGCCGGAACAGCTTGAATTTGACTTTTTTGCTCCTCCTGCCCCGGAAAAGCTCAAGCAGTCTGAGAACAAGGCTAAATCAACTGCATTCAAAGACACAGACATTTTGAAATTTCAATTAAATAAAGACGGCAGCCGTAAACTCGAGGATTTCGGAGAAGACCTTAACAATACCCGCAAAGGCCGGAGCAGAACTACCTCAGATATCGACCGATTCCTCGAACTGTCTGAAAGCGACCTTCAGAAATATCTAGCCTCAGAACCTCTTGAAAAAATCTGGCCGAAAGCCGCCATTCAAGCCTTAGCTCGTGAAAATCCCGAAGCCGGGGCTTGTCTCTGGCTTGTCCGGCAGGAGCTCGGAGACGTCCGTCCGCGCCAAAATTCCATAAAATACCGAAGGTACATGGCGACCGCCAAGGCCGCCATTGACCTTCACCGACAAGCAGCAATCGGAGAGCTGGCTCCTGAAGTTCAGACGGCAGCATTTGACAGTTTCTATGCTGTCCGGGACAACTATAAGTATCTGTCAGCGATTGATCCTAAATATTGGCCGATGCTCGGACACCACTACTTCAAAGATGTCGCTGACATTTGCAAATACAATGACTATCGGCTAAGCAACGATCGTCAACTAAACGAGTATGCCTACCTTACGACGCTGCCTTATTCTCAACATCCTGAAATCTATGACCTCTATCTGGTTAATTCAAGAGGCTCCCGTGTGCCCTACAACCTCGTCGGAGGGAAAACGTGGGAGGAATTTAAAGAAAACATCAATCGGCAGCTCGAAAAAGAGTATCTGACTCGGAAAAAAGAGGAAGAAAATCCTCTGAAAATTGCCGCTGATCGCCCTGAAAAGGCCAAACCCATTGAACTCTTCGGACGTTCAAACCGCAAGAGTGAATATGAGGTTTACGGTAAACAGGGATCAATTGAATTTCAATTGACAGACAAGGCTCATTTTGATTCCAAAGAGGATTTTTGGAAATTTGTAGCCGAGCATAAACCGGAATTGGAAAGCCGTTACCGGGAGTTAAAAGAAGAATTTTCCAGAAGCGAAAAAGACTGGAGAAGCGGCAATCCGATCAGAGATCGAGTGGGCCCGGACTACCGTCAGGGAAAAGACGCTACGCCGGAAATGTTCCAAGAGACCTTCGGATTCCGAGGTGTTGAGTTCGGAAACTGGGTCAAACAAGGAAAAAACGGCAGGGAACGGCAATGGATGCTCAACAATGCTTATGACTCCCTCATGGATCTCTCAAAGATATTGGACATTCCTCCGAAGGCCGTTGCTTTGGACGGTGGTTTAGGGCTTGCCTTCGGCTCTCGCGGTCACGGAGCAGCTTCGGCGCATTATGAAGTGGCGAATCGCGTTATCAATCTCACCAAAACCAAAGGCTACTCAAGCCTTGCGCATGAGTGGTTTCATGCGCTCGATCACTACCTGATGAGAACAAATTACAAAGAAATTCAAGACCCGAAAAGGCGCTACTTGAGTCAACAGGTAGACTCTTCGATCACCGTTCAGCTTACGGAAGACGCAAAAAGAGAAATCTTCAAGCGTGCCGAATCGGTATACCGTTCTGCAAAATGGATTCCGGCTCAAGTGGAGTATTTAATCAAAAACGATTCAAAAAACTTTGACGCCGCGATTAAATGCGCTCAAGGTGATACCGATTCCTTCAGCATTGAAGTGAATTATCAGGAGCGCTCGAACTCAGCCAACAAGAAGATGATGTTTGAGTTCACCCGAAAAGACATTAACGTTAAAGAAATCGGCCAAAACAATGTTATCCGCTTCCCGCTGCATGATGCATGGGCCGAAACCATCAATGCCATCCGAGACAGCGATATGCACAAACGTATGACGCGTAAGAGCGATTATTGGCATTCCAAAGTTGAGGAAGCCGCCCGCAGCTTTGAGGGTTTTGTCGAGCTGCGCTGCAAGGAAATCGGCATAACAAACGACTTCCTTACAAACGGTGCCTACACTGAAAAAGCTCTCGGCAAAGAAGGTTTTTATCCTTACTTAGACGGAAAAGACGTTGAGAAAGTAACGAACGGATTCATGAGAATTTTCAAGGTTATTAAAACCAAAGAAACGGATAAAGGCGTGGCTCTTTTCTCCAAGGCCAATCAGGAAAGTCCGAAGACACCCAAGGCCGAGATCCGAGAGGCCTTAATTAAAGCGTTCGGAAAAGAAGGTCTCGTTAATCTCGTCAACAACAACCGCTTTTACTTGGCGCAAACGGAGTACGAAGCACTGACCGTTGCTTCGATAGAACAGGAGAAAAAACAGGGATTCTCGACTATTGCGCTGCCGCAAGATCCGACACGGATTCTCGGATTCCACGACAAAGTAAATCACCGGACATTTCTCATTGCCGACAACCTCAAACCGGAGACCGCTTGCGCGGTGATGCTGCATGAGGTCGGCGTTCACATGGCTGCCGATTCCACTCTAAGAGCAAAGACCCGGAAGCTGATTGATACGGCTGTAAATCTCTATGAAACGGGATTAAAAACTGAAGACACTCTGATGAAGACCGTTAAAAACCGTCTTCAGGAAAGCAGAATCTCCCGCAGTTCCTTTGATTACCGGGAAGAAGTCTGCGGATATCTTGTCGAAGAAGCGGCAAAAGCTCAGGCCCGAGCTCCGGCTGTCGTCCGATGGTTTAACGACGTTAAATCTACAGTCAACGTCTGGTTGGTCGAGCACGGCGTCAGAGATACCAGCAAGCTCTCAGCGCTCGATCTCGCGACGATAGCCAAATCTAACGTCAAAGAAATCTCGAAGATGCCGCAGGAGCATGAACTAAGTCCGAAAGGCCGCGAGATTCTTGCAAAGCACGTTCAAGCTTTGTCGTCTAAGTATTCAAAGCTTTCGGATGCTGAAGCTGAAATCAAGGGACTCTACAAACGATTTACTGAGCTGGAACAAGCCGGGAAACCGCTGCCGGAAGTGCCGAAAGCGAAAAAGACAAAAGAACCTGAGAGATAGGGGAAAAAACATACACCTGAAAACAGCTGACCTAAAGGGCTCTATGCAACATCCCCGCTGCGAGGATCTACACTGCGGGGATGTTTTAACAGAGTGATTGACCTATCGATTAAGATCTAATGACTGTCAGTTTTTTTAGCTTCCTCTTTTGGGAGAATTTTTTGGAAGTCACCATCTAGTTTTTGCAGCGCATTTGATATTGTGGCAACGTTGCCTTTTGCCCAATTAAGTTGAGACTGAATGGATTTCTCCATACTTGCAAGATTCTTATTAAGTTCAGCCGGTTGCGGACCCCCTGTAGTTTTGCGATTTTGAATAATTTTGACGGGGTTCAACGTATCCTTAAATTGACTTTCGGGCATTGGACACAGTGGATTACCTTGCGGGTATTCCTTCTTAATTACTTCAGCATAGATTCGTTTTACCTCAGAATAGGGAAAATCTGCCGGCTTAATACCGTTCGCTTTGGCGTAACTAACAATTTCACTTGCGATATGGTGGCCTACTCTAAAAGGTAATTTATAGTCACGCATGAAAACGTCAGCTACTTCCTGACTAGCAGTCCAATCCGAATTTAACTCTTCCAAAGCACGTTCGGGATTGATTTTTAAAGCTGCGATTACTCGCCTAACCTGACTTAACATAGCAAGGGTTTCTTTCACGCGGCCGGATGTGTCTTCAACATTACGAGCATCGCTCATACCCGGAATGATATTGTGCGCAAGCCAAACAGCCTGTTGCGCATCCGAAATAACACGACTAGCGTTTGTACGGGTACGGATCATCAGTCCCGGATTACGTTTCTGTGGCATTGCCGATGAAACATAAGTATTCTCTCCACCCTCTTGCAGTAATATCCACGGCCTAGGCTGAGCGTACTGCACACTCAAGTCCTGTATAAAGGTTCCAACGTGAAGTGCAATGCTCGTTAAAATTGAAGAGAACTCGACTGCGTCATCGTTGGACTTAAACTGGCCCGCGTCATAGGCATTTTCAACCGGGGCTTTAAAACCCAAGTAATGAGCCATTCTTTCACGATTTAGCGGCCAACTTGTGCCGTTAAGTACAGTAGTACCCATAGCACAGTAATTTAAGCGATCATAAAAATTTTCAATTCTTTCTGCGTCTCTTCTGAAGGCAGAAAGCAAACCAAGAAGATAATGTGCGTAACTGTTAGGTTGAGCCGCAACGCCATTTGTGTAATTTGGAACAATCGTATTTTTATTTTTCTCTGCAAGGTCAAGCAGAGACTGCATCGTATTGCTCAAAGAAACCATCAGTTCCAGAGCTTCATCTCTTAAAATGGCTGCGCGATAGGTAGCGTGCATATCTTGGCTCGATCTTCCGATATGAAGCATGGTGACATCCATTCCGGCAGCTTTAATAAGGAGCGGCTCGAAAGCGATAACTTTCTTCGGACGTTTTGCGCCGGGTTTACTCCCGTTTGTTATGACCTCTTCGATGCCTCTGGCTATTTTCGGTGTGACGGCTTTATCCAGTAAACCTTCTTCACTGTTAATTACAGCGGTAGCCTTATTCATTTCGCCAAGCCAAAAGAATTCATCTCGTTCTGCTGCGTTTGCGGCTAATGAAAATAGAGCGCAAAAAACGATTGCGAAAGATTTTCTTAATTTCATAATTCCTCCTGAAAGTAACAGTTTGAATATAACTATCCAAAAAAAAATCTTGTCGCTAATTTTCATTTTTTAAAATTGGGTGGGGATAATATGAAAATAATTAATATGTTTTGTTTTTTCTTAATTTGGATTTCTTGTGAACCCTTTCAATGATATTGAGACTTGGGAGACTCTTCTTGGCTTGTCGGAAGGCAGGCAACTCAATCAAATCGCTCATGAGAGTAAGATCAGTCTTGCTGCGCTCATCCGAAGAATTCGTACCATTGAAAATACATGGGGTGTGAAGTTGCTTTCGACGAATAAACCAATTCGCCTTACTTCAGCAGCAGTCAATTTTTTGCCGGAAATCCGAGCATTATGTGAGAGCCACAGGAAACTACAACACCGCTTTGAGACAGCTAAAGATTATCACTCCAGCCTCTCCGGCCAGATCCGTTTTGCAGTCGCTGCTGGTTCTCTCGGCAGCCAGAATACCCATCGGTTGCTGATGGAATTTTCAACCCAGCATAAAGGAATCGAATTTCAGACAGAGATAGGACCTAATCTCAATAAAGTCTTAAACGGGACATGCGATGTTTCGACATTCACCGGTAATTTAGAGTTAAGCGGATTGGAAGCGATTCCGAGAGGACGGGCGAAATATTTTGCACTTGCTTCTCCCTCCTACATAAAAAATTTTGGTTATCCACGTCATCCTTCAGAGCTCTCAAAACATTTCTGTGCTGTTTTTTGCGGAGCTTCTAGAGCCCGTACAGAATACCTACAGAAAGCCAAAGAAAAAAGAATAGTGACCTACGGCAAAACAGTTACTTCGACTGATGTTTTATTTCTTAAGCATATTGTCCTTCAAGGGGAGGCCTTAATCGTAGACTTACCGATAGGACACTGCGCAAAAGAAATTAAACTAGGTCATTTGGTACCGATTTTAGACGGGTGGCACCGGAATTCTGAACCACTATGGATCGTAACATCAGAAAATAAATGGAAAGATCCAAAAATACGCATTTTTATGAAATGGTACGCGACGGCTTGGTCCGAAATGCTCCAAAAAGCCGAGGATTCTTTGCGAAATTGCCTGAGCGACGTGTTTATTGAAGAAATTCTTGATTCAACACCTTAGAACTTTAACCCCGACTAAATATTTGCTTCTATATGCTTCGATTTTTTCAGAAGTGGTCTAGCCGCTTAGCCAAACGGCTCGGCTAAGAAGACCCTGTTTGATGACTTTATTTCACATTTATGATTTTACTTTTTCGCTATGGTTTGCTGTGTGGAGGCTTACGGCATCTACAAAATCAACAGTCAAAAGATTAAAAGAATAAATAAGACTGAGGCGTCTGTCCGGGAACCCCCGGCCCAAGTGTTCTCTAAAAGAAACCTCTTGCAAAAAACCGGTCAACCGACCAACGGACGCCTCATTGAAAGGTGTGGCCGGGCGCGCTCATCTTCCCCGACCCTAGACCTCTCGTTGATCTACCCTCTTCTAGACCGAAACATCGAACAAAAACAACTACCGAGGCTCGACTGGCGACGTCGCACGAGGACGGTTGGAATTCTAGTCCATTTTTGTTCAAAGCCGAGTGCGTGAACTATTTCCGTAAAGGGAAACGTCCTTCAAAATCTCATAAAGGATGATATGGAGTCAGGCGCATGATTGTCTCCTGACCTTGATGCCTCGGCTTCATCAAACTCTTGACCCAGCCAGTTGGAAAAAACAAACCGAATCCAACCCGGAAAACACGCACGAGTCCTTATGCACTTTTAGATCATACCCGAATCAACAGACGAAAGTTCCCGTATAGCCGTTTTTGCTACAATATGTAGGTGAGTCTGCAAGTGTCCCGCCAAAACATTTGCTTGGTTCAAGATGATGACTTCAAATCCCAATTTGGCGGAAGACGATTCGTCCTCGTCTTTTCTTTTATCGACCAATAAATCTCACTCAATAAAAGAGATTCCCGAGAAATCTTGGTTTTTTGGAATTCAGCAGTTCAACAGCAATGAACCCTGTGAATTTATTGTTGTTGAAAAAACTTCCGCCCCTACCGATAGAAGGGAGCCTATAAATGTAATGACCTCTCAGCTTGAAAAAGGCTGTATCAATAAAGAGACTGGCTTTCTTCTCCAAGCATCAAGAAGCGACGCAAAAAAAAGTTTATTTCATAAAGCTCTTAATTCGCCGGTTGTTTTAGCGGTAATGGATAAGGCAAAAGAAATCGCTATCAAAAGCAAACACATAGAAAGTCATGCTGATATTCAACACGGAAATACACACGTACAGGCAATTCACATATTTGCAGTACCGATACTTTTAAACCAGATCTACTATCGGCTGGAACTCACGGTAAGGGATTACTGGGAAAGTAAAAATTCCCGCAAAATGATCCACTCTATTGATGGTATTCAATTAGAAAAAATAAAAACGTTCGTCTGGGAACACCCGGCCCAAGGGATCACTAGAACTAAAAGTTCAGCATGTTGTCAAACCGGTCAACCAACCAACGAACGTAAGGATATTTTACCAAATTTATCCTCTTCAATTCTTTTTAAAGATCTAATTTCGGGATATGTAAGGGCGGACGGGAAAGGATATTTCGACAAGATTAACCCTGATGAATTTCGTCTCGACGGAGCATACAAAAGTGAGGTTAGAGACTCTGTTTTAGTCCGTTATTTTTATGAAGAATTTAACAAAACCTTCTCCTCTCAATTAAAAAAAGCAGGATTTTCATTAAATCAGGCTAATTCAGAGGTCTTGATAAAAAAGATTTACGAGAATTATCAGCAAATAACACAGTCCGGAGAACAACTCACAAATAACAAGGGCAGTTTTGAGCGTCTTTTAAGACTGAAATGCAAATGTTTTTCTCCTTTAACTTTTTGTAGTTTTTCCAAGACTCGCACTAATAATGAAATGGAGAAATCTTTATGAGTTCTCCCGTTGAAAAAGACCTGACGGTTCGCGTCCAACTCCAAAAAGGATTGCAAAAGTACCTTGACCGCAGCGATATAACGGAAATTGCCGTAAATCGACCAGGATTTGTGTGGGTTGAAGAGTCCTCCGGCTGGCGACAATACGAAGACAAAAATTTCACCTACGATTATCTTGCCAAGCTCGGAAACGTCTGCGCTGTTTACGGAGGAGAAAACAAAACACTCGATTCCGCCCATCCGGTGCTCTCCGTTGAACTTCCGGACGGTGAACGTGCCCAGTTCGTGATGCCTCCGGCGTGTAAGAACGGCACCATCAGCCTTACGGTCAGAAAAATCTCGAAGGACGTTATCGGACTGGATTCTTACATTAAGAACGGATATTTTTCGCATATCCGCCCAAAAGACTCCCTTGACCCGATACATGAGGAATTATCTGCCCTTTACAAAGGGACCTTTGACACCAATAAAACACCGGACACTCTTAACCTTCTCCGGGCAGAATTTTTAAAGCGCTGCGTGGAAACCGGCAAAACAATAGTTATTGCCGGAGAAACCGGTTCCGGCAAAACCACGTTTATGAAAGCTCTGATGCAGCATATTCCGACGGATCAGAGAATCATTACGATTGAGGACGTGCCGGAACTTCTTTACGGACTCCCAAAGCACGAAAACCAAGTCAACCTCTTCTACCCTTCGGAAGCTACGGATAAATCAACGGTTACCGCTGCAAGCCTCATGCGTTCGTGCCTCAGAATGAAACCCGACCGAATTTTGCTTGCGGAGCTTCGCGGGGGAGAGACTTTCGACTTTCTGAATGTGTGCCTTTCCGGGCATTCAGGTTCAATTACAAGCTGCCATGCGGGAAGCTGCGGACAAGTTTTTGACTATTTGGCGCTTAAAGTTCTTCAGTCCTCAACGGGACGCGAGCTTCCTTATCCAGTCATTCAGCAGCTTTTGCATCAGGTCATCGACGTGATTGTTCACGTACATCGAAACAGAACTTACGGACGTCATATCACCGAGCTTTTCTACAACTCTCACACTGAGGAGAAAAAGAATGAAAGCCTCTAAGACGCTCCTGAAAATCCTCTTTGTTGTTTTCGCAGCCCTGATTTGCACGCTGGTCATTCTTTTTATCAGCAGTTTCGTATTCATGCGGATTTTCAATCTTCCGTTGGAAGCGTGCCGCCCGTGGACGATCATCCAATACTTTATGATGTATCGCCACGCTCCCGATAAAGCAGTGCGCCTCGCCGTTCACGCGTGTCTTTTTCTGCCGTGGATTGCGCTAGTCGGTGTCGGCATTGCAATCGTGATTAATCGAGACAAACGTGCTCTGCACGGGGCTGCAAGATTTGCCAATCTCGGCGAAGTTAAACAATCTGGCCTGATTGATCCTCCGGGCGGTCTTGATAAAACCATTCTGGTCGGAAAGTACAAAAACAACTATCTGACGTATGCAGGTTACCAGTTTGTTCTGCTGGCAGCGCCTACCCGTAGCGGCAAGGGCGTCGGTATCGTGGTACCGAATTGCCTCAACTATTCCGATTCTCTGGTCGTTCTCGATATTAAAGGTGAAAACTTTGACATCACGTCAGGTTTCAGAAAAGCGTGCGGACAGGAAGTCTATTTGTTTTCGCCTTATGCGGATGACGAAAAAACTCATCGCTACAACCCGCTGGATTACATCAGCAGCAGCCCTGCCGAACGGCTGGGCGACATTGATGCCATCGGTCAGGCACTGTATTCGGGTGAAAACAACAACGACAAGTTTTGGAGTGAAAATGCCAAAGACTTCTTTCGCGGCGTAACTCTTTTCGTTCTTGAAACACCGGGACTGCCCCATACGCTGGGAGAAATTCTCAGACAGGCTTCCGGTAAAGGAAAACCGGTAAAAGAACACCTCTTAGGAAAATTAAAAGAAGCTCAGGATGCCGGGCATCCCTACTCAAACAACTGCGTTGATGCGCTCAACCGAGTCTTGAGCAACTCGGACAATACCCTTGCCGGTATTATCGCAACGTTCAATACCGCGCTTTTATCCTTCCAGAATCCGAAGGTGGATTTGGCAACGAGCGCCTCAGACTTCGATTTAAGAGAAGTCCGCCGCAAGAGGATGAGCATTTACTTCAAGATCGAGCCTACGAAACTTAAAGATGCCCGGGTGCTCATCAACCTCTTCTTCGATCAGCTCTTAAACCTTAATACGCGCAAACTGCCGTCTCAGGACAAAACGCTCAAGTACCAATGTCTTGTTCTTTTGGACGAGATGACGTCCATCGGCACGGTGAACATGATTAAACAGGCCGTTTCTTATATGGCCGGTTACAACATGAGACTCTTGACCATCATTCAGAACAAGTCGCAGTTGGAAGACGTGTACGGCAAAGCCGGAGCCGTAACGCTTCTTTCGAACCATGCTTTGATGATTATGTACGCCCCTAGTCCGGCCACTCAATCGGATGCCAATGAATACTCTGAAATGCTGGGATATGAGACAGTCAAATCGAAGTCCAAGTCTCACAGCAAGGGCGGCAATTCCACCAGTGAATCCGATCAGAAACGTGCTCTGATGCTTCCGCAGGAAATCCGGGAGCTCGGCAAAAACAATGAAATAGTAACGCTCGAAAATACGAAGCCCATTTTCTGTCAGAAAATTAAGTATTACCTCGATCCCGCTTTTAGGGAAAGAGCGAATTGGGCGGTTCCAGATATTCCGCAGCAGGACGTTGAACTTTTCGTTGCACAGATGGAGCAGCGGATAAAAACTGCTTCAGCTTCAGACTTAAATGAAACGGATGCAGCAAGCCGTATTGTCACCGGTAATACCGAACTTCCGGACGACATGAAATCGGTTCCTGACAACCAATGGTCCGAAGATCAGGTTAATTGTTACATTGAAAATCTGATCTCCAACGAGATTGTCAAAAAGTCGATATCCAATTTTGATGCGCTGGAAGGAATCAGCGCTGCTTCTGTCTCGGCACAAACCGACGTTTTGCGCCAAATGAATGATGCCGCAGCGGCACCCGGCACCGAAAACGCCCGACAGATTTTGTCTGACTTAGCGGAAGAAGAAGCAGACATCAGCCCCAACCCGGAAAGCAACACGGAAGACAAAACCTCACAAAACTCGGAAGAATCGGATTCCGCACTTTTGGCTTCCCTTGAAGAATTTTCCGATGAGTCCGATTCGGAAAACAAGGTTGAATCCATTGCCATTCACGCGGATATAGAAGAAACGCATTTAAGTGAAATAACCGAGCCGGACACGGAGCCGGAAGAGACGTCTGCGGCGGCGCAAAACGTTACAGACATTACTGCCAACATCACAGCCGATGTCACTGCCGACTGGGACGAAAAACGCTGTGCGGATTTTGCAGCCTCTTTGATTTCACAAATCAAGCTGAAGCTGAAGGAACAAAAGATACCCGAAACGACAGCGCAGGAATCTATTGAGGCAGAACAAAAAGACGAGACCTCCGGCAGTGAGACTCCGACGTCCACGGACGAAGGTGACAAACAAAAAGAATATTTCAGACACGTTCAAAGAATCAGGAACGCTTATCGGAAAGTCGCGAAGAATCCGCTTGCCTCGCGAAGAAAAATTTCCTAACAAAAGCGGGCAGCAACTCTTAAAGGAGAAAAAATGACTGAATACAAAGCCTTCAGCAATACCGTCGTTGTTTTCAAAGAACCGACGATTTCGCAAATCGTTCCCAAATCCGGCCCTAATGCCGGTAAAGAAACTTCCGTCTTGGAGTTCAAAGCCTATAAGCCTCATTTCGTGAAGCAAAAAGACGGCTCCTTTCAACAGGACAAAGACGGAACCGAGTTCTTCAGTGTCCGTTACTACGGCAAAGAAAGCTCGGCCAAAAGAATGGCTGCTGGCATCAAAGAAGGAATGATGCTCGAAGTGCGTGGGGACGTATCAACTCGTGAATTTACCGGCAAGAACGGAAAACAAATGCAGGAGAATGTCCTGACTGCAAAGGGACTGGCGGTTTCCTTAAATCAACCCGGCTTGACGATTGATTATTGTCGTCCCAAAGCAAAAGAGCCGGAAGCTGAACGTTAAAAGCTTCAAACATGACAGACCGTCCGCGCTTGCGGACGGTACCGAGGATCACTCATGAAAACAACCAACCGAGAAACCATAAAACTAACCGTAAATATTCTCATTAGAAAATTTTGCGAAGACAAAGCCGCCAAAAACTTTTCCATGAGTAAAAAGGAAGCCGAGGACTACGGCGCTTGCGAAGAGACTTCTTTGCGCGAAGAAGATAGAGACAAACTCTTTGAAGATTTTGCACTGGATTGTTTTACCCGTCCGAGCTTTTCCAATAACGGGGAACGGCTATGAACGAAAAATACAATGCATACGTTCGCTCCGTTGCCGACTACTTCATTGAAGAGATGAAAAAAGGAACGGCACCGTGGCAGCAAGACTGGGATAACGCAGCCAATGTCGTGCCGGTCAGTGCCGTTACCGATGCCCCTTACCGAGGCACCAATGCTCTTTTGCTGATGGCTGTCCGAATGAGCCAAGGTTACGGAGATAACCGTTGGCTCACTTTTCGTCAGGTTCAGGAGCTCGGCGGGAAAGTAAAAAAGGGAGAACACGGCACCAAGTGCATCTTTTGGAAGCACTTAGTGGAAAAGGACGAAAAAGATGAGGACAAAACGGTAGAACGCCTCATTCCCTGTCCGTTTGTCGTTTTTAATTCCGAGCAATGTGAAAATCTGAAACTCAAGAAATTTGAGACGCCTGAGCACGAATGGACTCCGTTGGAGGCTGCCGAACGCATTCTTGACAAGTCAGGCGCCAAGATCGAAGAGATAGAACAAAACCAGTCTTACTATGTTCCGGCTTTGGACAAGATCGTTCTTCCTCTGAGAACTCAATTTAAAGATGCTGAAGGTTTTTATGCAACGGCGCTGCACGAACTCGGTCACTGGACCGGGCACAGTTCCCGCCTTAACAGGCCGATACTGAATAAGTTTGGTACCCCTGACTACGCAAGAGAGGAACTTCGCGCTGAAATATCTTCGATGATGGTCTGCAGCGGTCTGGGCATCAAACGCAAAGCTCAAAACAGCGCCGCATACGTGAACAACTGGATCGAGGTTCTCAAAAAAGATCCTAAAGAATTATTCCGGGCGTGTGCGGACGCCGAAAAAATTAAGGATTATTTATTCGGGATAGACAAATCTCTGGGATTAACGGCGGAGCCTCCGGCTAAGAAAGACAAAAGCCCGGACAACAAAGAAGCAAAGGCCGCCCTTCAGACATCGGCACTACAAACCTACAAGGAGTTGCCCAATTATCAACAGAAATATATTCAGAGTTCGATGCTGAATTTTCTGACGCAGCCGTTATCCAATCCGTACCAATTTCAAAAACCATCACAAAAATCCCGAGTCATTGATATTGAAAGGTAGTCGTCATGCAATTATGGATTGCGGAAAAACCCTCTGTTGCCAAAGCTATTTGCGCAGAGTTGGGAATTGTAAAGAAGGGAGCCGGTTTTAACGAATGCAAGGGCGGCAACACCGTTACTTGGTGCTTTGGTCACCTTTTGGAGCAGGCGGGGCCTGATGCCTACACACCTGATGATGTTCCTGTCACCAAGAAAGGCGGGAAAATCTGGCGAATGCAGGATTTGCCGATTTTCCCGTCGGTGTGGAAACTCAACGTCAAACCGGACAGAGGCGTCAAAACCCAGCTCAGAACCATCAAAACGCTGCTTACTAAGGCCGATAGTATCGTCAATTGCGGCGACCCGGATAGAGAAGGACAGCTCCTTGTTGATGAGATTTTGGAGTTTTATAAATGCCGAAAACCCGTCAGTCGTTTTTGGGTGTCTGCACAAGATCCCGCGTCTATTAAAAAAGGCTTGAAATCTCTTAAACCAAACAGCCAATTTCAAGGAATGAAGCTTGCAGCTCTGGGCCGATCCAGAGCCGATTGGCTGCTGGGAATGAATCTGACCAGAGCTTTGACACTTACCCACGGTGCCAAGGAAAGAAAACTCATAGCAGTAGGCCGCGTTCAAACCCCTACTCTAGCTCTAGTTGCCGAACGAGACAGAACGATCAAAAACTTTAAGGCTGTCCCTTATTTTGTTATAAAAGCTGAAGTATCCGGCGGTCGCGGTAGTTTTACTGCGCTCTGGAAACCTTCCGACCAACAGGAGGGTTTGGACTCTGAAGGCCGTCTAGTGAATTCGGCAGTCGCAAAGAGTTTGTCAGACAAGCTTAAACCGACAAAAACGGCAGTAGTCAGAACAACGGAAACCGTGGCAAAAAAGCTGGCACAACCCCGGGCCTTTTCGCTCGCGGACATTCAGCTTGAAGCAAGCAACAAATATGGTTTTTCTGCTCAAGAAACTCTTGACACCTGTCAAAGTTTGTATGAAATCCATAAAGCCGCAAGCTACCCTAGAAGCGATTGTCAATACCTTCCGGAATCTCAGTTTAATGACGCGCCTAAAGTCCTTGCAGCAATAGCGAAAACTTGCCCCAAGCTCAGGGAGTTGGTCTTAAAAGCCGATCCGACCATTAAGTCTCAAACTTGGAACGATAAGAAGATCACTGCGCACCACGGAATCATCCCGACGCAGCTGCCGGTTGATTGGGCAGCTTTAAACGATAAGGAACAAAAGATTTATGAACTGATCGGACGCCGATATTTGGCTCAATTTTTCCCGGTTCATCAATTTAATTCATGTTCAATTGACTTAGATCTAGGAAGCGAGCTGTTTGTCGGCAAAGGAAAGACGGTCACCTCACTCGGTTGGAAGATTGTTTACGAACACCAAACCGACCCGGATTCCGATAAAACCGAGTCCGACCAGATTCTTCCTTCAGCAAAAAGCGGCGATATTTTAAAAGTCCTAAAGACTGAAACGAAAAACGAACTTACCAAGCCGCCCGCGTATTTCACCGAAGGCACGCTGATTGCGGCTATGGAGAAAATTCATACCGTAGTGGACAACCCGGAATATAAAAAATATCTGAAGGAAGGTGACGGGATCGGCACACCGGCAACCAGAGCAGCGATTATCAGCGAACTGAAAAGAAAAGGTTATTTGGAGACGAAAGGCAAAAAAATCTGCGCATCTTCTGACGGGATTGAATTGCTGAAGCTCGTGCCGGAACTCGTCCGCAACCCGATCCTTACTGCTGTCTTTGAAAGAAAACTTAGGGACGTTGAGTCCGGCAAAAGCACTTTGAGTTCCTTTATTGAGAGCCAGCAAAAATTCATTTTGCAGGAAATCAATAAGGCAAAGGCAATCAATAATGGCCTCCAATAAGAACCCGTTTCTTGACGATCTTTTTCCCGATCCGATGCGTGCCCGAAAAGCACGCATTTTCAAAGGATATGAGAACGTTTCAAACACTGCGGCCTTCAGATTTTCTGCTCTCAGCTCAAAAGTTAAAGCCGAAGGTGTTGTCGATAAGCGCGCCGAGGTTATGTTTCGGTTCGGACAGGCAAACATAAAAAGCTATCTTCACACAATCAAAGCAGCCGATTACATAGCGCGAAACGGAGATATTGAGCTGATCGATCAGAGCGGAAACAGTTTGCAGGGTAAAGCGGAATATCGAAAAGTCCTCTATGAATGGAAGCTGCTTTCAGAAATGGGCGAAGGAACGTCCAAAAGAGGCCACGCAAGAAGAGTCATACTTTCTATGCCCGCAGGAACAGACGAAGATAAATTCAAAGCAGCTTGCAGCCAATGGGCCAAGGATATGCTTGACGGATACGATTATCTGCTGGCTTTCCATTTACCCGGGAATGATAGAAAAACGACTCAGCCCCACTGTCACATCCTTCTTAGGACAAAAAATCGAGAGGGCAAAAGAATTCATCTGGCAAACGATGAGCTGTCGGCAATGCGTGAGCATTTTGCCGCTTGTCTCCTCAAGTGCGGCATCGAGGCCAATGCAACCCGGAGGTGGTCAAGAGGACAAACGCAGCAGGGAATTTCTCAAGCAGAACATCATGTTTTAAATAATCGCCGGATGTCTGAACAAGATCGAGCCCGAGTCTATGCAATCGCCAAAAAACGAGAGCTTTTGAAACGGCAGCAAGCTCAGGTCGAAAAGATTCATTCTGCCTTCAAAGAAGGAAAAGCCATACCGGACTCTCCGTCCATTCAAAAAACCAAAAAAACACGAAGGACCGTAGCTTATTTGGCCAAGCAAGCGTCGAGAAAACTTCTTGATTCTCCTTATTCCGAGGACCAGCATCTCGGCAGAAAAATGCAGAATTACTACTCAAAGCTCGAACCTGTTGAGAGCGCCGAGCAGAAAACACTGCGTCAGCTTAACGAGGCAAAACAACAGCAAATCAAGCGGATGCAAGCCATGCGTAAAAGGCTGAAAAAAGGTTCACAAAAACCGGAACGATAGTTCACTAAACCTTTCAGCTCAAGGCAAAGGAGCAGAAAAGATTAAGCACTTTCTTATTACTTTTGGAAAAATCGGGGACGTGTAACTACCAAAATAAGTCCGTTTGAACTCCGACAGATTTAGGTCAACAAATTCTTCGAGATTAAAACCCAACATTGAGTTCATTTCAATCGGATAATAAACAACATGAGTCTGGCATTAGAATGCCAAGACTTCCCCTTAACTCTTATATCCAACCAGCACCACAAGTGTGCGGAAGTACCCTTTACAAAGTCAAGCTATTATTGTGAGATTTGTAAATATTATGTATAATTAAGAATCTATTATTCGGACGTCGAATAAACTAATTACAAATTTTAGTTGTTCGAGGTATTCCTCTTTTCAGATATAAAAAACGGTTCGATTGCTTGTTGGGACTTATTTTCCCAAATGTTTCCAACTAATTAAGAAGCTTTTTCTTTAGTTTCGTTCCGTTATATTAAAGATCGTCCTCTAATTTTGTCGATCTTCTCGTATCCGTTAAGTGGGCCGTTGCCATCTGATCTGTTTTGGATCTAGTGAGTAATCACATTCATATTTTTTCTAGGTTGCCCAGAGGCAACTGAGATCAGTATTTCGTATTTTTGTACCTAACAAAAATATGATTTGTCAAGAATTTTGATCAACAAGGGGGCAAAAAATAATAATGATTAAATTTACTATTCCATCCACGTTTGTAAAGCAAATTTTTATTCCATCATTCATATTGTTAATAGGTCTTGCTGTTCTTTGCAGTTTTTTTCCAATACAAATTGAATCAAACCTAGCGAATATCCAAGAATATATTTTTAATAATCTTAGTTGGGTTTACATCCTAACCGTTTCTACTATTTTGATCCTGCTTTTAATGATTGCTTTCAGTAAAGCAGGGAATCTACGCCTCGGCCCTGATAACTCCCGCCCGCAATACGGCTATATTTCATGGTTTGCCATGTTATTTTCTGCCGGCATGGGCATCGGAATTATGTATTTTGGTGTCGCAGAACCTTTGTCTCATTTTGCTTCACCTGCCATCGAAGGCACCGTACAAAAAGACAAAATGGCTCAACTCTATACGTTTTTCCATTGGGGGCTTCACGCTTGGGCTGTTTACGCCCTCATTGGCTTGTCACTTGCCTATTTTTCTTACCGCTACAAACTTCCCCTTTCCATAAGAAGCTCCCTGTATCCAATTCTCAAGTCAAAAGTTAACGGACCGGTCGGCTATCTTATCGATATTTTTGCACTCTGCAGCACCTTCTTTGGACTTACTACATCTCTGGGATTCGGGGCTGTCCAAATAGCTTCGGGCCTAACTTACCTCCACTTAATTCCTGAAAATTCTTTTTTCTATCAGTCAATCATCATCTTCTTCATTATTGTTGGCGCAATTGTCTCTGCTGTTTCCGGTTTGGGTAAAGGTTTAAAAATCGCGAGTGAAGCCAATATTCTTCTCGCCCTAGCCCTCATGCTCTTAGTCTTATTTTTTGGTCCATCCGTTTATCTCTTAAATGCATTTTCCGAAGGATTAGGAACGTATTTAAATAATTTTTTCGCTCTGGCTTTCAATACATTCGCCTTTGAGGAAGGTTCAAAACCATGGTTTCAGAATTGGACGGTTCTTTACTGGGCATGGTGGATCTCATGGTCGCCTTTTGTCGGCCTGTTTATCGCAAAGATTTCCAGAGGACGCACTATCCGTGAATTCATTCTGTCGGTCCTTTTGATGCCATCCCTATTCATATTTTTATGGATGACAGTATTCGGTAGTGGTGCGATTTGGATGGACCAGCACGTTCTTCACGGTTCATTATCTAAGTTGGTCAATCAACCTGATACCTTGCTGTTTCATTTTCTCAGTCATTATCCTGCTTCCTCTTTACTGCTCTGTATCGCCGTTCTAGTTATTGGATTATTCTTTCTGACTTCAGCTGATTCCGGCCTGTTGGTCATGGACGGAATTTCATCTCGAAACTCTCCCAGATCTCCTAAGTGGCAGTCTGTGTATTGGGGCATCATGCTGATAATCCTTCCTCTCGCTTTACTGAAATCAGGAGGACTGAAAGCACTTCAAACCATGACGCTTATATCTGCCCTTCCTTACTCGGTTGTGATGCTGATCGTTTGTTACTGCTTAGTGAGAACCTTGCGTCAGGATCTGGCCTCTTACTCCGCAACCTCTCCTTCGGTGAGCAGAAATTTTGATCCTTCGCATTGGAAATCCCGGCTTGAACAAATTCTCACTTTCAACCAGAAAGAAGATATTGGTAAGTTCATGAAAGATACAGTACGACCTGCCTTTGAGATGCTGCTAGAGGAGTTGAATGAGAAAGGGATAAAGGCAGAGATAATATCCAAGGAAAAGCCACGCTTGTCCATCGAACTTCTTATACATCATGACAAAGTTCGGAATTTTCGCTATGGTGTTGTTGCAGAAGAAAAGAAAGTATCTGATCACTTAGTGGAAGATGACAAGATGCCAACAGTAACTTCATCGATTTCGTATTCTCCAGTCACTTATTACAATGATGGCAGACGGGGAAACGATATTCAATATTTAAGCAAAATGGAGATTATTGCTGATTTCCTTCATGAATATGAGCGCTACATACTTCTTTTAGCTGAAGGCAAAAACGAAATGCTAATTGAAAGTTAATTGATAATTAGCAAACTAAATTTATACATTTTAAACTAAACGCGTTAACACCGAGATTCTTTAAAATAGTCTTGAGTGATTTTCGACTTGTTTTATGTAAGCCCCGCAGATGTGGGGCTCTATTCCCTCGAATGTTTTTACAATTTTAATTGGTCACCAAAATGGTCACTAAAATCATCTTAAGACCTATAACTATTTGAATTTACGTTAGTTTAAATTCTCCCCCTCTCCGCCAATCACTTCTTTGCATACGTTCGTATGTGACCCGACACCTAAAATCCCCTTTATTACGAAGCCTTCGTAATGACTACCTTGCGTATGGAGTTTCTTACAGCCGTGATTAAACGGTCACTTAGACGGTCACCTGTTTTCTAAATTGGTCTCCTGGAAATATTATTTCTCGGTTCAGAAGTGGAATTAGTTATAAATAAAACTCGGCAAATCCTATTCAAAATGTCGTTTGTGCTGCGAATTTTTATAACCCCTCTAACATAGCTATCAACCAGATTATTCAAAAAGCACACATAGGAAAGATGCTTGCTGTCTGAATTAATCCCATCGACAATGAAAAAACGAAAAAGCATCTCCTCTCAGAACAGACAGAATCGCTGGTAGTCGCTTTGAGTCTTGGATAAAAGACGGCTGCTCTGAAACAAAAAAGAGGATAAAGAAACCATGAAGCCCAATGGGCTAATAGATAGCTTATGACAAAGAAAAGTGGAACGAGAATATGTTGATTTAACCAAGTTCATAGCTCTGACGGCTTAGGCCATTCCATTAAAAAATTAGCCGAAACGTTATATCCCAGAATATCAAAGTGAAGAGAGTTGGTTATAGGAAAAGTCAATCACAGCTTCTAACTTTGACTCAACCACCCTAGAAGAAATTTTCCGACTTAAAAGAGGAGCCCATTCGGGCAGACGTTCTTTAAGCCAATTGGCAGTCATTTTCGTGCATATTGCGGTGGTAAGCGTTCTCTTCAGAACAAGGAGTTAATATGGCGTCAAAATATTTGATTTACAAAAACAGAAAAAATGAATTTAAAAAATTATTGGACAGAGCGGTCAAATTAGATATTGTGTCAGCCTTTGTCTCAAGAAACGATATCTTCAATGACACCATTGAGAGAGCTAAAGATGGAAAACTAACGGTCAGGCTTCTTGCTGGAATAAGCAATGCTATTTCTGACCCCGATGTTCTGCTTAAAAAGCTCCTAACATTGAAATAAGAGTACTTTCTGAAAACATATCAGAAAATAAAAAAATGGGGTTTTCCACCCAAAAATCTATATATTCACTGATCACTCTGGTAAAAAAAGAGTTCCTTTAGGAAGTGCAAATTTCACAAATGGAGAGTTACAAAAAAACGAGGAGATTCTCCTTCTCCTTGAAAACCCAGATTTGATAGATGAAATTTCCGATTATTTTGAAGGGCTATGGCAGCAAACCTTCCTTTTTGAAGACGCTGACAATAGTTACAGGAACTTACACGTTAGACAAAGAAGCCAAAGGATGAATATAGACAAAAATCTCTCAAAACAACCAGTTAAAAATAGAACACTTTCTTTAATGCTTACAGATTCATTAGAATTGCAAAAAATCATTCTCTAAATATTGTCGATTACTCGAAGAAGCAAAATCACAGCATGAGTCAGGTCTTGGTCTCAAAGTAGCACTTGATACAATCGGCGAAATGCACGATCTACTCCTTCACCACAAAGGAACTTACACAAAAGAAGAAGTTAATAAACTTACAGGCACTTCTGATCCTTACATGATATTAGGTAGCCAAGAACGTTGGCCACTCAACACGCATATCATTGAAGAAGATGGCAAGCGGGTTTTGTGGATATTGAGAGATTTTGCATCTAGAGAACTTCCAAAGAACTCTCAAGAAAAGAAAATAAAGTTCTAGAAGTTTTAGAACAATTGACAAATATTCCCTCCCTGAGGAGTGGAATATCACGTTCTAGCCGACTGATGGCTATAGCCAGACCAGATGTTGCTTTTTCTTACAACGGTCGATCAAAAGAAACTTTGGACTTCTTAGTTGGAATTGAAGACTCTGATGCTCAAAACTCAAAGAAAAAATTGAAAACTATGGGTTAATACTCGACTGGGTCTAGACTCAACCGTGGTACCTCCAATTGTGGTACGGGTTTAAATAGTGAAGAAAAGGCAATTGGAAATAAAGGGCCGCAGTCATTGATTTTTTAGTCTACGACTATCATGGTGATTATGAGAAAGGCCTTAAGGGAAGGATTTTATATTTCCTACAGGGAGGCACTCTTGAAGATGATAGTCAAGTATAAAAAAGATGCTCCTTTTGTAAGGTCTTAAAGAATTGCCGCACACTTGGTGTGTACCTAAGTGTGCGTGGTTTTTACTACTCAAGCAATAGGAAGCGCCGGTACGTGCTGGCGGAACTCGTACATCTACGGCCAGTCCACCAGCAACCTCGATGGGTCTGTTTTTTTAGCCGCTCGTCAATAGTCTATGAAGAGGGAGAAAAAATCCGCGCAAGTTTTAGCGACGCTCTTTGCGAAGTTGAATTTGCGACTATTCCTAGAAACTAACTTAAAACTTTCAGCCTGGTAAGAACACAAGGCTTGCTCCTAGGAGTGGCATAATTAAGAACTACTGATTTGTATCTTTTAATGAACAAATCTAAAGGCGCTTCACTATAGAAGGCCTCAAATATAAATTTATAGAAAGATTGCCATGACTTATAAGAAGCATATATCGCAAAGCAACGACTTATTAGACCGATTCTCGTCGGCTTTTGCGGGTATAAAAAGTCATTCCAATCTTCCGAGCGGTACAACGCCATTCATCTGGGCGATCGCGGTTCTCATTGTCGTCATCTTCTCGGCTTTCTATTTCAACGTCCGAGCCAATAACGAAACTATTCTCAGAACTAATCTGATGAAAAGCACGGCAAAGGTGGCTGATAACATCGAAATGAGAATGCGCGGCATCTCCGCCAATATGGCCCGCATGATTGAAAAAATGGAACTAGACGGCATTAATTCTGCCGTTGTAAATAAGTACGGCAGAGAGATCATCTCGTCGAGCCCGGAAGTCATTCTGCTTCGCGTCATTGAGCCAAGCGGTAAGGGCCTGGAATCAGTGGTTAATCCCCGCCTCGGCAGAAGTGACCTTCGTCAATACAACTATTTAGACTACCCTCAGGTTGTACGCGATGCGATCGGAGATGCCTTCCTCTCTAACCGAGTCTCTTATTCTTCCTTCTGGTTTACGCCCGGCGACATCTCTTCGCCCTCGGTCGTCATCATTTATCCGTTTGCAATCGGTGAGAAAACATATGCCCTGCTCGCCAGACTGTCACTGAACAAACTTTTGGAGGTTTCCACTCCACAGTCGCTTCTTTCCGACTATGAGTTCTCCTTCCTCCACGGAACAAAGGAAATTGCCGGCCGAGCTGCCTACAACCCGCCGGATGACTACACCATCCCGAGTTACGTACGCGCAGCCGATCCGCTGCCGCCTTCCATTCAGTTATACGGCTGCAACGTACTCGAAAGCCCGATGATCTTTGCCAGCCCGCTGATCTACTGGCTGGGGGCTCTGATGTTGTTCCTGCTCCTCTCGCTCTTTTTCCTCAACCGTGAAATGCGCCGGAATCAATCCGATCTGGAACGCGCTCTAAAGGAACTGGAGCTCCGCCGCTCGATCGAAGATTCCATGAACCTGGCTTTGGTCATCACTGACTTGGACAACAAAATTGTCTACACCAACGGCCAAACCGAAGAAATTACGGGATACTCCGAAGAGGAACTCCTCGGCAAGACACCGCCTTATCCTTTCTGGGGAGACAGCTCCGAACTTCCTTCTCAGCTGCTAAAAGATCGTCCCCACGAAGAGCCCGGTAAACCTTATCGCTTTGACCTGACAATCCGCTGTAGGAATGACGAAACGCTAGAAGCACTGATGCTGGCGATGCCCTTCTACTCGGCATACAACGAGCACATCGGCTGGATTTATATGATCCAGGACAACACCGTCGAGGCTCAGTCCATGAACCTCACGAACGACTCCATCGCTTCGTACGAAAGACTTCTGAACTCTGTCTTGTCTTGTATTTCCGCTGTGATGCAGAAACCAACCGGAAGCATGCTTGGTATTCACAACAACCACTACACGGAACAGCTCGGAAACACCGCTGACGGCCACTTAGAGATTTCCAAGGCATTTAAAGAACCGTTCGATCCTCAAGGCAATCGTCAGGGAGAGGTTTGGGTCGACTCCCTTGGCCGCTGGTTCTCAGTAGCGGAAGCCAGAGTGACACTTCCGGGCGGCTCTCACGTCACGCTTCAGTCTGCTCTGGACATCACTAAGAGAAAAATCAATGAGCAGGAATTTGAAGAGCAGACCAGCAAGATGGAAAACTCTTCCCGCTTGATTACGCTCGGCGAGATGGCCTCTACGATCACGCACGAAATTAATCAGCCGCTCACCGCGATTACGGCTTACGCCAATACGGCCTTAGAAGTGATTGACCGAGCACCTGAAGTGAACAAAACTCAGGTACTTGAAATCTACCGAAAAATTGCTAATCAGGCCGCACGTATCGACAAAATTATTAAGAACATCAGAGCATTTGCCAAACGTCGCCCGACTACATTGGAATGCGTATCCCTGAACAGCGTCTTCTCTGACACGATGGAACTCGGACGTTTGATCGAGAAGAAATATGCCGGTGTCCACGTCGTCTACGAACTGCCGGCCGTGGTGCCTGATGTGATCTGCGACCCGGTTCAGATCATGCAGATCCTGATGAACCTGATTCGCAACGCAGCAGAAGCTATTCTTGAGCACGGTAGCAAAGACAAAACGATTACGGTCAGCGCGAAAGTCGGTGCAAAGGACGTCGAACTGTCTGTCGGCGACCACGGCCCCGGTATCAGCGATACCATGAAGGCTAGTCTGTTCACACCCTTCTTTTCTACCAAGAAGAACGGTCTCGGCTTGGGTCTGAGTACTTGTCAGACGATTGCAGAATCGCATAATTCCAGACTCCGAGTGAGGGATAATGAGGGCGGAGGCACCGTCTTCTTCTTCGACTTGAAGATTTGCTTCACCAAGGATTCCGAGAACAAGAAACAAAATTAATTGTGTATCTAATTAAGGAGATACAACTTCTGTACTACCCAGGGGTGTGATTAAGATATATAATATCTTCACGTGATACAAAGTATCTCAGTTAGCGATTCTTATCATCCTTTAGATTAAGATAACGGATTGCTTGTAAAAAGAAATTAATTAGAAAGGCACATGATGATTCAGATGACCTCGAAACCCTACACTCAAGAATCTCCGGATACCGCAGGTGTTGTGTATATCGTTGAAGACGACGAAGCCGTACGTGATTCTCTCAAGTGGCTTCTCGAAGCTTCCAGCTACCGTGTTGAACTTTTCGAAAGCGGTGAAATGTTCCTTGCCAAATTCGATCCGAACGCTATCGCCGTTCTCGTCCTTGACGTCAGAATGCCGGGCATGAGCGGTTTGGAAGTCCAGGAACACCTTATCGCCCGTAAGTGCGACATTCCTATTATCTTTATCTCCGGTCACGGCGACGTTTCGATGGCAGTCTCCACCTTGAAGAAAGGTGCGGTCGACTTCATCGAAAAACCCTTCGACCAAGCAGCTCTGCGCTCTTTAATCGAAAGAATGCTGCAGGAAGCCCGTCAGCGCAAGGCCAAGGCTGAACAGCGCTCCTTGAACGACGCTCTTCTGAGCAAACTGACTCCGAGAGAGCAGCACGTTCTCGAAAGAATTGTGAGCGGACGCCTGAATAAACAAATCGCGGCAGACTTGGGCATTTCCATTAAGACCGTTGAAGCTCATCGCGCTTCCATTATGGATAAGACCAATTCCGGCACCGTCGCAGACCTGATGCGCGTCGTAATGAATGCGAACAGACCTCCTGTCAAAGACTCCGGTTCTATGAGATAGTCTTTTAGACAGCGTCGCTAAGGAAGGCCCACTGCCTTCCTTTTCTTTTTTGTGCGCCTATTCTTTCGACGATCTTTGTTACTCGTTCTTGTGACTAAAAAGTTTAGCCAAGCTGAATATCCTTACAATGGTTCGGTCTTAGTTACTATCTTTTAACAACAATGAGCGCAAAAATAATTGATGGAAAAGCACTGGCGCAGTCTGTTCGAACCGGTTTGAAAGAAAAGGTAGAACAATTCAAATTAAGCTCGAGAGCACCCGGCCTGACCGTTATTCTCGTCGGTGACAACCCGGCGAGCCAGGTCTACGTCCGCAACAAGATCAAAGCATGCTCTGATGTCGGCATTACCTCTAAATTGGAAAAGCTGCCGGCTGAAACTTCAGAAGCGGAGTTATTAGCACTTTTGGAGAAACTCAATGCCGACGATTCTGTGGACGGAATCTTAGTCCAGCTGCCCTTGCCTCGTCATATCAACGAGCAAAAGGTCATTGAGACGATTCGTGCGGATAAAGACGTCGATGGTTTCCACGTTGCCAACGTCGGTTCAGTTGTTACCGGCATCGGCGGTTTCCGCAGCTGCACGCCCTACGGCGTCATCAAAATGCTGGAGTCTGTGGATTATCCCCTGACCGGCGCCCATGCTTTAGTCATCGGAAGAAGCAATATTGTCGGGAAACCGATGGCGATCATGTTGCTGGAGAAAAATGCCACTGTCACGGTCGCCCACAGCAAAACCAAGAATTTGAAAGAGCTCGCTCTTCAGGCCGATGTCATTGTCGCTGCGGTCGGTAAAGAAAAAGTCGTCACGGCCGATATGGTCAAGCCCGGCGCCGCAGTGATTGATGTGGGAATGAACCGCAATGCCGAGGGCAAACTCTGCGGAGACGTCGACACCGAGGAAGTTGCAAAAGTCGCCGGGTATATCTCACCGGTCCCCGGTGGTGTCGGCCCCATGACCATCGCAATGCTTCTTTCCAATACGGTAGAAGCCTATGAAAGGCGTCTGCAAAAAATATCTCAGTAGGAATCAATACATGTCTGATTTAATTAACATTCTGAGCATCATCGACGATAAATCTCAACTGATCAACTTTCCGAAACTTGATCCGAACAGCTTCAAGCCGGCTGTCCTTACATTGATTCAACGCTTGAAAGACACAGTAAAGGCGGTTAAATCTTCGAACAGAGAACCGACTTGGGACACTTTGGTAACACCGATAGAAGATGCTTCCGAAAACCTTTCCTATGTTTGGTCGGTTGTCGAGCATTTAAACAGTGTTGCCGACACGCCTGAGTTAAGAGTAACGATTAATGAACTTCTTCCTCCGATTTCCGAAGTATTTAGCGAACTCGGCATGGATGAGAAACTCTATGCGAAGTACAAAGCTTTGAAGGCCGAGAAAGCTTTCGAAAAATTCTCTGCAACTCGTCAGCGGGTCATTAATAAAGAATTAGAAGGCTTTGTTCTCGCCGGCGCTGAGCTGGATGAACCGGGCAAGAAGAAGATGGCCGATATCAATCGAGAAGAAGCCGAACTTTCTCAGAAGTTCTCGGAAAATCTTCTTGACTGCACCAATGAATTTGCGCTGTATCTTCCGGAAGACACCGATGAACTCAAGGGGGTGCCGGAAGCTGAACTGCATCTTTTTGCTCAGCAGGCAGCTGCCGAAGGCGCCAAAGGCTACAAAATCACCCTGCATATGCCGAATTATCTGCCCATCATGCAGTACGCAGAAAACAGAGATCTTCGCGAGAAGATGTATCACGCATACGTTACCCGTGCATCTGATTTCTCTCCGGCAGGCAAGGACAATCTTCCGATCATCAACCGTCTGCTTGAACTTCGTGTTGAAGATGCTCACCTCTTGGGCTATAAAAACTTCGCTGAAGTTTCCTTGGTTCGGAAAATGGCCGAGTCTCCCGAACAGGTCGTTTCTTTCCTGCGCGAGCTAGCTGCCAAAGCCAAACCGGCAGCAGAAAAAGAAATGGAAGAGCTCATTGATTACGGCAGGAACCAACTCGGCATCAAGGACGTCCAAACTTGGGATCTTTCCTTCATCAGTGAAAAACTCCGTGAAGCAAAGTTCTCTTACTCTGAAAATGAAGTAAAGCAATACTTCACGGAACCCGCTGTTCTTAAAGGAATGTTCGGACTCGTCGAGAAGATGTTCTCGATCAAAATCAAAGAAAAGAAAGCGCCCGTCTGGAACGATGACGTCAAATTCTTTGTCATTGAAGACAAGGAAGGCAAAGAAATCGCCGGATTCTATATGGATCTTTATGCCCGCAGCGGAAAGAGAGGCGGCGCATGGATGAACGATCAGATCTCCCGCCGAGAGGTCAACGGAAAAATTCAAAAACCGATTGCCTACCTCGTCTGCAACTTTGCCGCACCGGTCGGAGACAATCCTTCCCTTCTGACGTTAAGAGACGTCGAAACGATTTTCCACGAATTCGGCCACGGACTTCATCATATGCTGACTCGCCAGACAGAATTGGCCGTTTCCGGCATCAGCGGTGTGGAGTGGGATGCGGTTGAAATGCCGAGCCAATTCATGGAGAACTTCGTTTTGAATTGGGATGTGATGCAGACCATAACGCACCATGTCAAAACCGGCAAGACTATGCCGCGCGAACTCTTCGACAAACTGGTAGCTGCCAAGAACTACGGCGCCGGAATGGCAAACGTTCGTCAAATCGAATTTGCCCTCTTCGACATGCTCCTTCATATGGACACCCATCCGGAAAAGGACACGGTTAACAAGATCTTGAACGAAGTCAGAAAAGAAGTCGCTATCGCATTCCCGCCTGAATACAACCGTTTTGCCAACTCCTTCTCGCACATCTTTGCAGGCGGCTATGCGGCAGGCTACTACAGCTACAAGTGGGCTGAAGTACTGTCTGCAGACGCCTTCTCGCTGTTCCAGGAAAAAGGCATTTTCAATCCTGTGGTCGGAAACAAATGGCTGGACGAAGTTCTCTCCCGCGGCGGTAGCCGTCCTGCAATGGAAAGCTTCGTTGCATTCCGCGGCCGTAAACCTTCGGTCGACGCCCTCCTCCGCCAATACGGGCTTGTGGAGTCCAAATGAGCATCACGATTACTACTTGGAACGTCAATTCCCTGAAGGTTCGTCAGCCGCAAGTTTTAGACTTCCTGAAGGAGACTGAAAACAGCATTCTCTGTCTTCAGGAACTCAAGATGCAGGAGGCAGACATCGACGCTAGCGCCTTCAAAGAAATCGGATACACGCTGGATGCATTCGGCCAGAAAACCTACAACGGCGTAGCCACGATCCTTCGTGATCCGCTGACTTTTCTTCCGGACGAGGAAGTTCGCAACATCCCCGGTTTTGAAGATCCGCAGAGCCGTCTCTTAGCCGCAACGGTGCGGGTCGGCTGCGAAAGGCTCCGCGTCATCAACGGATACTTCCCGAACGGGGAAACGGTTGAGAGCGAAAAGTTCCCTTATAAACTTTCTTGGCTGGAAGCCTTAGCCGAATGGCTCCCGAGCCAGTTAGAGCAATACCCCAACCTCGTTTTGCTCGGCGACTTTAATATCGCTCCGGAAGACAGAGATGTTTGGGATCCGGAATCCTGGGCCGAATCCGTGCTTTGCACACCAAAGGCCAGAGAAGCTTTTCAGCGTCTTATCGATCTCGGATTAACGGATTCCTTCCGCGCTTTTGAACAGCCGGAAAAATCCTATTCCTGGTGGGACTATCGAATGATGGCTTTCAGAAGGAATCGCGGCCTTCGCATCGATCACATTTTGATTTCCAAGGCTCTTGTCAGCAAGAACCTTGGCGTTGAAATCCACAAGAAAGTTAGAGGAAATGAGCGCCCGAGTGATCACGCACCCGTGACACTAACGCTCGATCTTTAATTCCTGAGCCGGCTGTATCGCCGGCTTTCTTTTTAGCGCTCTGGCGCGAAGCTGACCGCACCCTCCGTCAACATCTTGAGCTGCAGAATCACGGAATTTAAGCAGTATTCCGTTAGCCCGGCATGCTTCCTTAATTCTTTCGATCTGCTCTGCCGACGGGCGCTTATAGGGACTGCCTTCAACAGCGTTGACGGGAATCATGTTGAGGATGGCCTGCCGCGACCACAGCGGAGCGAGCGCTTCAATTTCATCAACTCCGTCGTTGACGCCGTTAATCAAAGTCCACTGATATTGGATCGGATATTTCCCAACCTCTGCGTACTTTGCGCCGAACTCTAATATTTCCTTGACAGTCAGCTCCGCAGCTCGGGGCAACAGACTTCTGCGCTTCTCATCCATTGCGCTGTGCAGAGAAATTGCCAGAGCCGGTTTGATTTGGGATTCCATTAAGGCTTTGAAGAGTCTTTTATCGCCGACGGTAGAGATAACAACTTCTTTATATCCGATGCCGGAATACCGAACGATATGTTCAACCGCAGAAAAAACGGAACGAAGATTATGAGAAGGCTCGCCCATACCCATCAAAACTACCTTCTTAACAGGCGCATTCCTCATGGCGTATTGAACTTGACCGGCAACCTCCAAGTCAGTTAACTGACGTATGAGACCGCTTTTGCCGGTCATACAAAAGACACACCCGACTGCGCATCCGACTTGCGTAGAAACACAAACGCCCTCTCGCGGAAGAAGAACACATTCGATCAGCTGACCGTCGTAAGCTTTAAGAACCCAGCGCGTTCCGGTCTCGGATTCTGCCTTTTCCTGAGCAGTTAATTGATTGGCTAAGTATTCCTCCATTTGAGGCAATATCGCCTCGGCAGCAGCAGGCAAGCGCACCTTACTGCGGTTCAGAGGTTTGCCGGAATACCAATTGCGCCAAAAGCGTTCGATGTGAACGCTTTTACAGCCGGCTTGGATAAGTTGTTGTTCAATATCAGCAATCTTCATAGAAGCAAATATTATCAAGCTCGTCAGTCTTCGCTTTCAAGTTTGAGCTCGGCGATTTTGCGTGTAATTGTATTTCGGCCGATGCCAAGTCTTGTTGCAGCGTCGACACGCCTTCCGTGCGTATATTCAAGTGCGGTTCCGATCACAATGCTTTCGAAGGTATCGGCAAGCTGCTTCATAAGATCTGGAGACTGATTTTTCAGCATCTCTTTGACCTCTCCTTTGAGCAGTTCCTCCCAGCTTCCGCCTGCAGGTGTGCTGCCCGAAACCTCGCCGTTTTTATGAACTTTTTCCGCTTCACCGTTGCGAACTTCCTCAGGAAGATCCGTCACTCGGATATGCTGGGAAGGTGCCATCACGACAAGCCAATTGCAGAGATTTTCTAATTGACGAACATTGCCGGGAAACGGGAAACGCTTCAAAAACTCCATCGCCTCTTCGGACATGAGCTTGGGTTCGACACCAAGATTCTCCGCTGACTTCTGAAGAAAATGATTGACCAAAAGCGGAATGTCTTCGGGTCTTTCCCTTAAGGGCGGCAAACGCAGACGAATGACATTGAGTCTGTGATACAAGTCCTCGCGGAACCGATTTTCCCGAACCATCGCCTCGAGATTTTGGTGCGTTGCCGCAATGATTCTGACGTTGGCTTTTAGAGACTGATGTCCGCCGACGCGATAGTAATAACCATCGGACAATACTCTCAGGAGCCTGGTCTGGAGTTCAGCAGGCATATCACCGATTTCGTCCAGAAACAGCGTGCCGCCTTCGGCTTGTTCGAAGCGTCCGTGACGAATCGCACTGGCGCCGGTAAACGCCCCCTTCTCATGACCGAAGAGTTCGGTTTCCATTAAGTCTTTCGGAATTGCCGCCATATTGATCGCGACAAACGGGGCATTGGAGCGCGGGCTGTGTTTATGAAGCGCTCGGGCTACAACTTCCTTGCCGGCGCCGGATTCTCCGGTCAAAAGGACGGTTGCCTTGCTTTGAGACAAACGTCCGATAGCGCGGAAGACTTCCTGCATGGCCGGCGCCTTACCGATGATTTCGGAAGCAGTCTCTTCAGCAGGAGTCTGTTCTTCTTCCTCACTCTCTTCCGTTGCACGCCGTACGAGTTCAATCGCTTTATCGATGTCGAAAGGTTTGGGAAGATATTCGAACGCACCGCCTTGGAAACTTGCCACGGCACTGTCCAGATCCGAATAGGCCGTCATGATGATGATCGGAAGTTTTGGGTAGGACTTCTTAATTTCGGCGAGCATTTCCAAGCCGCTTTTGCCCGGCATATGAATGTCACTCAAAATCAGGGCGGGCTGTTCTTTCTTGATCGCCTGCAGCACAGACTCGGCTTCACTAAAAGTTTTGCAGGGAATATCTGCCTTTTGAAGTGCTTTTTCTAATACCCATCTGATGGAACGATCATCGTCCACGATCCAAACATTTTTCATAACGATAAGGGAAACAAGATGCTGAAATCGGTACGGCCGGCTTCACTGCTGACCGAGATACTGCCGCCGTGCTGTTCAACGAAAGTCTGAACCAATGAGAGTCCGAGGCCGCTCCCCTGTTCTTTTCCGCTGACCAGCGGATAAAAAATACTGTCAGTCAGTTCTTTGGGTATGCCTTCTCCGTTGTCGATCACATGGATATTTAATGCCGTGCGGCAAAAACTTTGACCGACCTGAACATGATGGACAACACGGGTTTTAAGCGTGATACAGGCCGTACCCTGTGCTATTTGCTCGGATAAAGCTTCAGCGGCGTTGCGCATTAAGTTCAAGGAAATTTGTGTCAGCTGACCTCTGTCGGCCATCATTTCAGGTACACTGATGTCATAGTCGCGAACAACCTTTAACCCTTCCGGGAATTCCGACTGCACTAGAAGGCGAACACGTTCCAGGATTTCGTGAACATTGGTTGGCACAGGATGATAAAGCTGACGGTAAGGCGCGAGGATCTTATCGACAAGATGCTGGAGACGGTCGGCTTCACTAATGATCACTTCGGTAAATTCTTTATTTTCCGGATCGTGAAGCTCCCCTTCCAAGAGCTGTGCTGCGCCTCGAATCCCTCCGAGAGGATTCTTAATTTCATGAGCGAGATTTCTCAGCAGGCGCCGAGTATTTTCAGACAACTCATTCATATGACGTTCTCGCGTCATTTGAAGGGTCTTATCTGCCGGCACAATCTCGGCCAAGAGAATATTTTCGTCATCTGGGAAAGGATGAATGGTGACTAGAACCGGAATCGGTTCTGCCGGAGGACGCAGGAAATGGTCTAGTTCGTTCGGAACCAAAAATGAAGGCTCGGGATGCGCACGGTAATTTGCGAGCCATTCATCCGACGAATTCAGGTAATACTGAAGTTTTCTTTCTTTTAGAAGTTTGAGCGACTGCCCGGATAGAAATTGAGCCGCGGTATTGGCGTAAAGAATATCGCCTTCTTTATTACATGCAAAAAGACCGAGCCTGAGGAGATCGAAACTTTCTAAACGCTTAGCATCAAAACTCACGACATCCTCCGCTCGGTCATTTTGCTGTCTTTACTCAGACAGCCTCAAATTACTCTACTAGCTCGAATAGTACATGTCGTATTCTTCAGGTGTCACCGCCATCTGAGTACGTACGACTTCTTCATGCTTGAGTGCAATGTAAGAGGTGATCAGATCTTCGCTGAAGACTCCGCCGGCCGTCAGGAATTCATGGTCGGCAGCCAAAGCTTCCAAGGCCTGTTCCAAAGAAGAACATACGGTCGGGATCTTAGCGTTTTCTTCCGGAGGCAGATCATAGAGATTCTTGTCAGCAGCTTCGCCCGGATGAATCTTGTTCTGGATACCGTCCAAACCGGCCATCAGCAAAGCAGAGAAAGCCAAATAGGGATTGGCCATCGGATCGGGGAAGCGAACTTCAACGCGACGTGCCTTATCACTGGAAACGAATGGAATACGCAGAGAAGCAGAACGGTTACGGGCGGAATAAGCAAGTTTCACAGGAGCTTCAAAACCCGGGACTAAACGACGATAGCTGTTCGTTGTCGGATTCGTAATCGCGTTCAAAGCACGAGCGTGTTTGATGACGCCGCCGATGTAATAGAGAGCCGTATCAGAAAGCCCTGCGTAGCCGTTGCCGGCGAAGATATTCTTGCCGTCTTTCCAAATAGACTGATGAACGTGCATACCTGAGCCGTTGTCGCCGACAACAGGTTTCGGCATAAAGGTTGCAGTCATGCCGTAGGCTGCTGCCACATTCCAAACTGTGTATTTAAGAATCTGAGTCCAGTCAGCGCGTTTGGTCAGTGTGCTGAACAGCGTACCGATTTCGCACTGGCCGCAGCCGCCGACTTCATGATGATGAACTTCAACGGGAACGCCCTGTTCTTCAAGAAGTTCGCACATCTGAGAGCGGACATTGTAGAGAGAGTCAACCGGAGGAACTGGGAAATAACCGCCTTTGACAGTAGGACGATGGCCGCTGTTGGCGCCGTTCATATCCTTGCCGTTGCTCCAATAGCCTTCTTCACTTTCGATTTTGAAGAAGCTGTGATTCATTGTGGTGCCCCAGCTAACACCGTTAAAAATGAAGAATTCCGGTTCAGGTCCGAAGTAAGCATTGTCGCCGATACCGGTGCTCTTTAAGTAAGCTTCAGCACGATTGGCAACGCTGCGGGGGTCGCGATCGTATCCCTTGCCGGTAGAAGGCTCAACAACGTTGCAGGTCAGGATCATTGTCGGAATATCTTCGTCGGCGAACGGGTCCATACGGGCGCTGTCCGGATCCGGCATCAGCAGCATATCGCTGGCCTCAATGCCTTTCCATCCAGCGATGGAAGAACCGTCGAAAGCGTGACCTTCTTCAAACTTGTCTTCATCAAAAGCAGAAACCGGTACGGAAACGTGCTGTTCTTTGCCTTTGAAATCAGTGAAGCGCAAATCAACAAATTTGACGTTGTTGTCCACAAGCATCTGCATGATTTCAGCGCTGGTCTTAGCCATGGATATCTCCTTAGTAAATTTGGACGTAGCAATCAAAAAATATGTTCAACAAAGCTTATGCAAATTTCGTGCCAATTTTCGACATGCACGAAATCATGCATTCTCAAAGAGCCTCAGTAAGCAATCGCAAAAACTTTTGTAATGATGCACCTTTTTAGTGCAAAAAGGAACAATTTAGGGATTTTTTTATTGATTTTTGATCCGCAATAGAACATTGCGGCGAAATGGTGCATTTCTTCCGAGTGAAACAATTAGCGGCCGAAATCGGCCGCATAGTTTGATGTCGTACGCTGAGATCCTGTCAAAGAAAAGCTTCAAGCACCTCGTTCAAGAAAAGCCAGCCCTTCTCTGTCGTTTTGATTCTCTTGAGATGGTCGCAGACAAGACCTTTTTCTCGAAGTTCCGTCCAAATCGACTCAATAACATCGAAATCGAGGCCGGTCCTCTCGGTGTAAAAATCGAAGGGCACGCCCTCTCTCAGCCGAAGCGCATTAAGCATGAATTCAAATGGCAAATCTTCCGGATCAATGAGTTTCCGCTCGGCGATTTGAGTCTGATGTTCTTTAAACGATAAAAGCCATCGGGCCGGATCGCGATAGTTATAAAAACGCTCCGGACGTCCTTGAATGGTTATTTTTCCGTGGGCACCGGGACCGACGGCAAAATAATCTCCGAACTCCCAATAGTTAAGGTTATGCCTGCAGCGGTACCCTCCTTTGGCATAGGCAGACACTTCATAGTGATCAAAACCGCGGGCTGCGGTTTTATCCCTGACCAAATCGGACATATCTGAAAGCACATCGTCATCAGGAATCCCTTTGGGCGGAAATTTGGCAAAATAGGTGTTCGGCTCCAGGGTCAGCTGATAGCAGGACAAATGCGTCGATCCGAAAGAAAACGCGGTTTCCAGCTCTTCGTCCAGTTCCTGAATAGTCTGGCCGGGAAGCCCGAACATTAAATCCAGGTTGAAGTTCTCAAAGATCTTTCCGGCGCTTTCTGCAGCCCGCCTGGCTTCCTGCGAGTTGTGAACCCGGCCTAAAGCCCTCAATTTAGCGTCATCAAAACTTTGAATTCCGATCGAAAGCCGGTTGACACCGGCCTCCCTGAAGTCTTTAAATTTCTGTTCCTCAAAAGTGCCGGGGTTGGCTTCCAGCGTAATTTCGATGTTTTCGTGGAACGGAATATTGTTGTCGGCCGCTTCAATGATTCTGCCGATGGTTTCCGGCGCCATCAGAGAAGGAGTGCCGCCCCCGAAAAATATGCTCTTCAGCTTTCCTCTCTGGACACGGGCGCCCTGCTCTTTGAGCCCTTCAATGATGGCAGCCTCATAGAGTGCTTCCGGCGCCGGCCCTCTCAAGCCGTGAGAATTAAAGTCGCAGTAAGGACATTTTTTTAGGCACCACGGCCAGTGAATATATAAAGAAAGCGGAAGTTCTTTCAATTTACCAATTCCAACGTTCGGTTAATAAAGTGCGCATTTTTCTCATGGCTTTGCCGCGATGGCTGACGGCATTCTTTTCTTCGGCCGTCATCTGAGCAGCGGTCTTTCCGTCCGGCGTCACGATAAAGAAAGGATCGTATCCGAAGCCGCCCTCGCCTTTCGGTTCATAACCGATCGTGCCGTTCCAAAAATCAATCGCGATCAGCGGCTCGGGATCGTTTTCATCACGGACGGCGACAATAACGCAGGTGTAATGAGCGTTACGATTGTCTTTGTCTTCAAGTTCTTTAATCAGTTTTGCGTTATTTGCAGCATCTGAGCTCGGCTCGCCGGCAAAACGTGCACTCAGTACGCCGGGCGCGCCTTTTAAGGCATCCGAGCAAATTCCCGAGTCATCGGCAATGGCCGGAAGACCGGAATGTTTCGCCGCCCATCTGGCTTTTGCCAGCGCATTTTCCACAAAGGTACCGAAAGGCTCTTCTGCAGAAGGGATTCCCAAAGAACCTTGAGAAATCACTTCGGCACTCATCGGAGCAAGAAGCTCCTGCATTTCTTTCATTTTCTTTTTGTTATTGCTGGCGAGAACAATTTTCTTAGACATGTCTTTTTACTCCTCGGCAAGAGCTGCTCTCTGAGCTGCAAACAGCTGCTTCAGGCCGTCTTCAGCCAGCTTGAGCAAAGCATCGAGGTCTTCCCGACTAAAGGGTTCTCCTTCAGCGGTTCCCTGCAGTTCAACAAATTTTCCTGCGTCTGTCATCACGACATTCATATCCGTATCACTTAAATGATCTTCGTCGTAGTCGAAATCAGCAACTGGAACACCTTCATAAATACCAACTGAAAGTGCAGCGACTTGTCCTTTGAGCGGAGATTTTTCCAAGGAGCCGTTTTTAATGAGCCAATTGACGGCATCAGCGAGTGCCACATATGCACCGGTAATCGAAGCGCATCTTGTACCGCCGTCTGCCTGGGTCACATCGCAGTCAATTTTGATCATTCTCTCGCCGAGTGCTTCCATGTCCACCACTGCGCGCAGAGATCTTCCGATCAGACGCTGGATTTCCTGTGTGCGGCCGCTTTGCTTTCCTTTGGCGGCTTCTCGGTCCGTGCGAGTACCGGTAGCGCGCGGCAGCATTCCGTACTCCGCAGTCACCCAGCCTTTTCCCTGATCTTTGAGCCAGCCCGGGACCTTTTCTTCAACCGAAGCGGTGCAAATGACCTTGGTGCCTCCGACTTCAATTAAAACGGAGCCTTCGGCGTATTTTGTGTAGTGACGTGTGATCTTTATCGGGCGCAGTTCGTCTGCTTTGCGGCCGCTGGGACGGCTCCAAGTTTCTTCTGTCATTCATATCTCCTTCAACAATGTTCTGTCATTCTAATGAAGGCAGATTCGTAAACCATAATTTCCACCCGATCCGAACCTTGTGGAAGTTAGAGCCGGCTTCAAGGAAGGTAAAATACGGCGGCAGAAAGACCGTGCAATCCAGTTCAATCAAGCGCGGCAGAGAAGGAGTTTTGAATGAGTAATATTTCGAGTATGACGGGTTACGCGAATGCCAAAGTCCAAACCGACATGGGCTTGCTGAGCATCGACATGAGAAGCGTTAACTCTCGTTTTTTAGACTTAAGTTTCCGCGCTTCCGAAGAAATTCGTTTCCTCGAACCGAAATTCAGAGAGATCATCTCCGGCAAAATCGCCCGCGGCAAGATGGAATGCCGCTTGAATTTAGTGGATTCCGGCTTATCGGCGGATACGGCCTTAAATGAAGAAGCCCTCAACAAGCTTATGGCTCTTCAGACGCAGGTCTTAAAGACAGACCCTTCCGCCACAGCCCTGCGCGTCGCCGACATTCTGAATTATCCCGGCATCGTCGCCGCTCCGGTCCCCGATCCCGAAGTCTTCGCAAAGCAAGTGCTGACAGGCTTTGAACAGTGCCTCGCTGCATTTAACGAAAGCCGACAGCGTGAAGGCGCTGCTTTAGCTCAGGTTCTGCTCAAATACTGCACACAGATTGAAGACCTCGTCAATACGCTTCGTCCTAAGATTCCTGAAATTCTTCAGGCGCAAAAGGACAAACTCACCGAAAGACTTGAAGAAGCATTAGGTACCACGCTGGCAGACGGCGCTCAGATCACCAAAGAAGAAGTCAATGAACGCATCCGTCAGGAAATCACGCTTTACGGCATCAAGCTTGATGTCAACGAAGAGATGGAAAGACTGTGCACCCACGTCAAAGAAGTGAGAAGAACACTGGATCGCGGCGGCCCCGTCGGCCGGAAACTCGACTTCCTGATGCAGGAACTCAACCGTGAAGCCAATACGCTCGGCAGCAAAGCCGTTTCAATTTCGATGACGGACACGTCCGTCAATCTGAAGCTCGTGATTGAATCGATGCGCGAGCAAATTCAGAACCTCGAATAATTTTTCTTTTTCTGATAATCGAAGGGGCGCCCATCGGCGCCCCTTCTTGTTTCTTTAGCAGTTCAAATGATTAGTTCTTGCTGCGGTCGATATGACGGTGAGCAGAGATGAACGGCATCATGGAGCGCAGGCGAGCACCGACGACTTCAATCGGATGAGCGGCCGTCTGAGCACGGATGGAGCGAAGCATCGGAGCGCCGACTTGGTTTTCAAGGAGGAAGTTCTTAGCGTAAGAACCGTCCTGAATGTCGCTCAGAGCTTTTCTCATCGCTGCGCGAGCCTGGTCGGAAACAACCTTTGGACCGGTGACGTAGCCGCCGAACTCAGCGTTGTTAGAGATGGAGTAGTTCATATCTGCCAAGCCGCCTTCGTAGATCAGGTCAACGATCAGCTTCATTTCATGGCAGCATTCGAAGTAAGCCATTTCAGGAGCGTAGCCGGCTTCAACCAGGGTTTCGAAGCCCATCTTGATCAGTTCGGCAATGCCGCCGCACAGAACGCACTGTTCGCCGAACAAGTCGGTTTCGGTTTCTTCTTTGAAGGTGGTTTCAATGATGCCGGCCTTGCCTGCGCCGTTGGCAGCAGCGTAAGACATGGCGACTTCACGGGCTTTACCGGATTTGTCCTGGTAAACAGCGATCAGCTGAGGAACACCCGAACCTTCGGTATAGGTGCGGCGAACGGTATGGCCGGGAGCCTTCGGGGCAACCATCCAAACGTCAAGGTCGGCTCTCGGAGTGACCTGACCGTAGTGAATGTTGAAGCCGTGGGCAAAAGCCAAAGCAGCGCCTTCTTTCAGGTTCGGTTCGATTTGTTTTTTGTAGACCTCGGCGATCTTTTCGTCAGGAAGAAGGATCATCACAACATCTGCGTCTTTTGTCGCATCTTCGATTGTGGCTACCTTCAGACCGGCAGCTTCGACTTTCTTCCAGGAAGCGCCGTCTTTGCGGACACCGACAACGACGTCAACGCCGGAATCATGAAGATTCTGTGCGTGAGCGTGGCCCTGGGAGCCGTAACCGATGATAGCGACTTTCTTTCCTTTGATTAAAGAAAGGTCGCAGTCTTTGTCGTAATAAACTTTCATTTTAATTTTCCTCAAGTTATGAAGGTTGGAACAATAAATTAGAGGTGGAGCATTCGATCTCCGCGGCCGATGCCGCAGGAACCGGTGCGAACCATTTCAAGGATGCATTCCTTATCAACTGCTTTGAGAAAGGCATCCAGTTTGTCGGAATTACCGGTTAATTCAATGGTGTAGGTTTTATCCGTCACATCAATAATGCGTCCGCGGAAAATGTCGTTCAAACGTTTCATTTCCTCGCGATCCTTGCCGACAGCACGAACCTTGACAAGCATGAGTTCGCGTTCTGCGTACTCGCCTTCCGTCAAATCAACGACTTTAATAACTTCGATTAAGCGGTTGAGGTGCTTGGTAATTTGTTCGATGATTTCCGTGCTTCCCGGGCTGACAATGGTCATACGGGAAACCGTCGGATCTTCGGTCGGTGCAACGGTCAAAGATTCAATGTTGTAGCCTCGAGCGGAGAACAATCCGACCACGCGGGAAAGTGCTCCCGGCTCGTTTTCCAAAAGAATAGATAGAACGTGTCGATTCATCAGATTTTCTCCGAGCCTAAGATCATTTCCGTCAGTCCGCGTCCGGCTTTCACCATCGGCCAAACGTTTTCGGTCGGATCCACATGGAAATCAAGGAAGACGAGTTTGTCTTTGTATTTGCCGAAAGCATCCTTCAGAGCTTGTTCGACGTCTTCAGGACGATCGACCACAATACCGATGTGACCGTAAGCTTCCGCCAGGGCTTTAAAGTCCGGTGTCACTTCCATGTGAGAATGGGAGTAGCGGCGGTCATATTCAAGTTCCTGCCACTGACGAACCATACCGAGATAGTTATTGTTGAGCAGGATGATCTTGGGCGCTACGCCGAGCTGCTTAGCAGTGGCCAATTCCTGAATATTCATCTGAATGGAACCGTCGCCTGTGACGCAGACCACCGGTTTATCGGGATGAGCAACGCAGGCACCGATCGCATAAGGCAGGCCCACACCCATCGTGCCCAAGCCGCCGGAAGTCAGCCAATGGCGAGGCTTACGGAACTTAAGGAATTGGGCGCACCACATCTGATGCTGACCGACGTCGGTCGCCACGATCATATCGTCACCGCCGATTTCCTGCAGCTTCTGAAGAACGTACTGAGGCTTAATCACCGTATCGCTGTTTTCGTAGTGAAGGCAGTCTTTTTCACGCCAGCCGTTGATTCTGTTTTGCCACGCGGCAAGCTTTTCAGGATCGGGGCGCTTGTCGGTGGTTTCGAGCAGATTGAGCATGTCGGCGATGACTTCTTTCACGTCGCCGACAATCGGGATATCGACTTTCACGCGTTTGGAAATCGTGGACGGATCGATATCAATATGAATAATCTTGCGGCCGGGCTGTGCAAAGTTGGACGGCAAGCCGACAACGCGGTCGTCGAATCTGGAACCGATTGCGATCAGAACGTCGCAGTTCTGCATCGCCATGTTAGCTTCGTAGGTTCCGTGCATGCCCACCATGCCGAGGAACTTTTTATCGTCGGATGGCATGGCACCCAACCCCATCAATGTTGAATTGACGGGAATGCCGAGTTCAAAAGCTAAACGCTGGAGCAGTTCGCTCGCATTGGCAGAAACGATGCCTCCGCCGATATGGATCAAAGGACGTTCAGCCGAGAGAATTAATTGCAGTGCCTTTTTGATCTGGCCCAAATGGCCCTTCGTCAAAGGTTTGTAAGAACGAAGTTCCATGTTTTCCGGATATTGATATTCGCAGATCGCTGCGGAAACATCCTTCGGAATGTCGATCAAGACAGGACCGGGGCGGCCGGTTTTAGCAATATAAAAAGCTTTCTTAATCGTCTTGGCTAAGTCTTTTACATCTTTCACCAAGAAATTGTGTTTGACACAAGGACGAGAGATACCGACGATATCCACTTCTTGGAAAGCATCCTGACCGATCGCGAGGGTATTAACCTGACCGGTAAAAATAACCATCGGAATGCTGTCGGCATAGGCGGTCGCGATGCCGGTAACAGCGTTAGTAGCGCCGGGTCCGCTGGTGACCAAGGCTACGCCGACTTTATTAGATGCTCTGGAGTAGGCATCTGCAGCATGAGCTGCACCTTGTTCGTGTCGAACAAGAATGTGTTTGAATTTATCCTGCTTATAGATCGCGTCAAAAATATTCAGCACGCTGCCGCCGGGATAACCAAAAACGTATTCAACGCCTTCTTCGGCAAGCGCGCGTACAAGTATCTCTGACCCGTTCAGACGTTCTGCGGGTTTAGACCCTTCTTGAGATTTCATTAGGAAATATCCTTTCAAAGTCCACGGGAAATTGATTGGAGGCGAACACTCTGCTTGTGACGGAGGCCCGCATGTTCTAATACCGACGCCGGCTCATTCTTGCGGAATGGTTGGGTTCAGTTTTTTTATTCTTCTTGTAGAAGACTCTTCCAATATAGCGCAATAAACGCGGGAACTTTAAATCTCAGAAAGAAATTACTTCTTCTCGATTTCTCGATGAATAATCCGATTAATCTCTGTCGGCGTGACCGGCTTCTGTACGATAAGCGGGAGTTCCATCAGGTTAACCGCTGAATCCGCAAAGTCCAAACCCTCGGTCTCTTCTTCGTACTGAGCCATGATGGCATCACGAGAAGTGGCCGTGCTGATAATCGCCGGAATCTTGCGTCCCAGAACACTGCGGATGCGGAAGATCGATTGGAGACCGGTCAAACGGCTGGGACCTAAGTTAAAGTCAGAGAAAATAATGTCTACCGGCGCCTCCTCAATCAACTGAGCAGCGAGTTCAGCATCAAAGTATTCCGCCCTTCTCACTTTGGCACCCCAGCCTTCTAATAACGTTGCCAGGCTCTCACGAATCAAAGGATCGTCCTCAATTAACAGGACGTTGACATCCTCCAGAGAAAAAATCCGATTCGGCTGTACGGGCGGCTGTACTTCCGTCGTATCTACAGACGTTTCGATTGCCATTTCCAAGCGGAAGATAGAACCTTTTCCTACTTTAGAAATCAGTTTGAGTTCGATATTCAGAAGTTTGCAGATCTTATCGACAATCGAAAGACCTAAGCCGAAACCCTCTCGGGATTTGTGGCCGGCGCCGCCGCGGTAATAAGCCTGAAAAAGTTTAGCTTGATCTTCTTTCGTAATCCCGCAGCCCGAGTCGGAGACAGTAACAACAAGCGTGTTCTTCTTTGTTTTCTTTGCCCTCAGCAGGATACCGCCGTGCTCGGTATAACGTACGGCGTTTCCGATAAGGTTACGAAGCACCCGTTCAAAAAGCAGTCCGTCGGTGACGATCATCAGAGGCTCGGCCCTCACTTCAAAAGTCAACCCCTTGTGTTCGGCCATCGGCGTAAATTCATTCGCCAATTCAGAGAACATTGAACGAATGGAGACTTCGGTAGGCCGAATCTTCATCGTCTTGGAATCCAGCTTCGAAATAATCAGAATCTGATCCACCAGCGTCGCCACCGTATTGCAGGCCTTCGACAAATTATCAATTAAAGGTTTAGCCTGTTGATCGGCCTGCCCCTGAAGAATAGAGATAAAAATGCCCATAGCCTGGAGCGGCTGACGGAGGTCATGGTTAGCAGCCGCAAAGAATCGTGTTCTTGCAGAGATCGCCATTTCGGACGCTTCGCGGATATAGTCGGCCTTCTGCCGCTGGAAAATCAGCTGCTCCATCAAGAACTCTCGTTCAAACGAACGATAGATGCCTTGGAGATAAATCTTATTCAGACGGACGCCGAAGTAGAAAATAATGAGGAAAAGAATAAGCGTCCAGAATAAAGCGATAAACAAGGACGGCTGGTATATCAGGACGAGCTTCAGAATCGTCGGAAGCAGCGTTGCCGGAACGAATATCCAAAGGGCGGGAAGCCAGATGGCGTAAAGCGGAACACTGCCGAATGTCACGCCCACAATCATGGCCAAGAGAATCATCTCGACAATGACGTTGTCCGGAACCATGAAATAAAAGCCTGCAAAACCGATAGAGAGACCCGACACCAAAATCATCTGGAGCGTGCGGTTCTTCCAGTAATGAAAACGCTTGTCCATGGACGGCTCGTTGAAGAAGTCATCCGCAGATTTCATGCTAGCCAGCGTATGCATCACATTAAAAGCCAGCCAGAGCGCCATGACCCAGCCCCCGACATAGCTCCAGCAAGTCAAGGTAAAAATAAGGTACAGCAGCATGCGGATCGCAACGACCGCTGTCGTCCGGTGCTTTAAAACCGACAACTGACGAAGCTGCACCTTGGAAGCTAACCGAGCGCCTGAAAGATGAAGATGGTAATTAGTCGCCTCGGGAGGGTTCGGCTCAAAAATGGTTTTAAGGCGCTTAATAGCAGAAAAAATCATTTCGGCACTCCCGCAACTCTAAAGTTTGGACAGCCTTTCATCGTGAGTTCTGCCATGTTTGACTGAACATTGAGATGTGCCTCAGAGCCGACTACAAGTGTGGCGGTTTTCATTTCGTGCCCGAAAGGCAACCCTGAGATAAACGGGGTTTTAGTGCGCCCTGCGATGAAACTCAAAGCATCTTCCAGCCCGTATCCGAAATCATGTTCGGAGGACTTAATTTTCGAGAAATCCCCCAGGACCACGGCTTTTTGGTTATCGATCACTCCGGCCTGCAGAAGGTGATTCAAATCACGCTCTATTTTGTAAGCCGGTTCAGCGATATCCTCGACAAAAAGAATACCGCCTTCGATTTTCGGGAAGTACTTGGTTCCGAGCATCGAACACAAGACGGTCAAATTCCCGCCCCAAAGCAAACCCGTTGTTTGAAAGTCCGGAAACGGTGTCGGGAAAAAGAATTTGTATTCTTCTGCCGCCAATACTTCAAAGAAAGTTTGAATGGTATAAGGATCGCACTTGAGGTCGCCGAGCACAGAAGCCGTCGGCGCCTGCAGGCTCTTTCCGCCGGTCAGTGCTAAATAAGCCGTAGTGAAAAAAGTGATATCGGAAAAACCGGCAACCCAAGTTCCATTAGATTTGATTTTGTTGAAATCAAGGTTCGGTAGGAGTCGGGAAAAACCGTAACCGCCTCGAGCACACAAAACAAGTTCATTATCGCTGCAAGCCTGCTGAAAATCATTCAACCGAGCGGAGTCGCTGGAACCGCCGAAACGACCGAAGCTGGTGTAAACATCTTCTCCGATGGTTACGTCCCAACCTCTTTCTCTGAAAAGTTCGGCCGCCCTCTCGACGGATTTGAAATGAATGACATTACCGGAAGGGGCGTTAATACCGACTTTATCCATTTGTTTTACCACGGCTCTTTCTTAATTCGACAAAAAAACTTTGGAGTATCCGGAGACAATCTTCCTCCAGTACTCCTGCTGTCACATCAGTGTGATGATTGACTCTTTTCTCGTCAAATAGTTTAAACACACTTTCGGCGGCACCCGCTTTTTGGTCTTTGGCCCCGTAAACCAATCGGGCAAGTCTGGCCCCGATAATTGCTCCGGAGCACATCGGACAAGGCTCAAGCGTCACATAAATCGTGCAGTTATCCAGCCGATAATTTTTAAGATTCTGAGAAGCGTTTTTAAGAGCAATGATTTCAGCGTGTCCGCTCGGGTCATGACCGGCAACCACCAAGTTATGACCTCGGCCTATAATTTTGCCTTCTTTATCGACAACAACGGCGCCAACCGGTACTTCTCCGGCCTGATGAGCCTTTTCTGCCTCGACAAGGGCTTCGCGCATGAAGTATTCATCACGCGAGCGATCGATCCGAGAAAGCCGAACTTCTTCCTCACGGCTCAGGGCTTTATGTTTTCTTTTTTGCCGAATCTCTTCTCGAAAAGCTTCAACTGCAGAAGTTAACTCTGAGAGCGGAAATCGGACGATTTGTTCGATAGAAGAAGCCGATACTTCCAAAAGATTTTGTGCTGTATCGGTTATCCAGTTTCCGGCTTCGGCTAGAAATTTTTTTGCATCTTCTTCGTCCGGATCCAGCGGATCTCGAGCCGTTGCTCTAAACGTATCGACAACTATACGAAGATGGTCGGGAGATTTTGAAAGGGAAGCAAGAGAAGAGCCTCGCCGAATAGACAATTTCACAAATTTCGAAATTAGATCCGACTGCTGAGGCATCTTTCATTAGAAATTTAATTGAGACGGGGCTGTTGCCAATTAATATCGGTGCTTTGGTTTGCCACGCCTTCCTTGAGTTCGGACTCAAGGCCTTCTTCGTCGTTGGTTAATTGACCAAATTTCTTTAATCGGTCCAAAGCATTCAGCATTGTTCTTGCGCCGTGTTCTCCGACGTAAATGTCCATATCGTCGCAGCCGTATTGATTTTCTTCCATGGCTGCCAGCGCAGAAGAAGCTGCCTCATATCTCTTAATTAACTGTCGGAAATCTTCTTCGAGAAAAACCATCAGTTCCAAGACGGCAATATAAGGCGTCCCGGAAAGCTCCGGATGTTTGACAAAAACCGTAAAGACTTCAGTCAGCATCTCATCAACTTCTTTTCTGGTGCTATAGAGCTCGTCGATATGATTTTCGGCGACTTCCATAAAATCGTCTAAGTTACTGTAGTCTTCCGGCTGAGGCGTATGTCGCTCATACGATTGTATTCTTCCGTTCGCCATCGCATGAACCTTATGGCCTTCTTCTATCATCTTTGCCAGGTCAGGCGTAGTTTTAAATTTCTTTATTTCGATCTTTTTCATGGCCAAAGTATAAACGAGTTACCTGCTTAGCATATTAACGCGCGGACCTCGAAGACGAAGGTAAAGCCGTGCGAATCGAGTAAGTTGGATGCCTTAACGCACTAATATTTCATTCTCAAGGAACTTTCGCGAGAACCTTTTTTCCCCAGAGGAACGTACTCATGTTCCAAAAAGAACAAGAAGTCATTCTAAAAAACACTTGAACTTATTGATAAGTAAATGCAAAAAGCAATGATTAAACTTACGATATAAACTTTCTATTATTTTTCAAAGGGTTACTCGAGATCTGATTTCGGTTTCAATATCCAGCCTTTCAGCTTCACATTCATATGTATAGACCATCGACATCAACAAAGATGAAGAAACGAAAGGGTGTGTAAATTGCAACGCATCTGCCCAAACGCGGTACTTGTTCGCAAGTTCACGCTCTTGAGCTCCGCCTTTACCGCAAAAATGAGCTCCGCGAGAATTGAATAAACCCATGTGTGCCCCTCTACTTATAAACTGAGACCGAATGTTCTCCATTACATTGCGAACAGCTTCATCGGGCCACACTCCGTCCTCCCCAACTGGAGCGTGAGAGAACAGATTTCCAAGCCACTCGTCCGCCACCTCAAGACGGTCGAGGTCTGCACAAGCTCGCCTCACTGCTTCAACCCATTTAGATAGTTTCTCCTGCTGTTCTTTTTTAGTAGCTTCATTTAGACCTGGAATGCGTTCAATGGCTTCTAAAAAACGGTAACCGCACTGGGCCAAACTGTCTTTATCTCCCTCAATGAGATCTTCTCCACCATTCTTGCGTTTGTATGTCCAAACTATAGCCTGAACAAACAGTTCAGGATGTTGCTCTGTGTACAGTTCAAGGTTGGGAATCCCGTGCTTATCTTCTCCTCTTGAGGAAACATCAAGTATGCCAAGATATGAGAATTCCAGCCTAGCCTTTTCCTCTAAAGAGAGATCTGATTTACGATCGAGAAGCTGGAAGGCTTCTCGAACGTCATAGCTGTTCAACAGGTACTCCCCTTCTTTGTCCTGACCATTCTTCAACATGTCAGATAACATCTGAATAATGAGTGACGGATTTATTTTTTCTAGATTGAAACGCACCGATGCAAATGCTGCTCTTGGACGTTTAACTTCAAGCAGTCGACGAATGCTCTCATTGTTTTCCTCAAATGAGTCAAAAGAATATTGAGGAATTACTTCAACCCAGTAACCATTCCTGGCTTCAGCCGAAAGTTGATCTACAATTTCCCAAGTAGAGGCTCTATACGGCGATAGAAGCAACAATCGAAGTAATTCCTCTTCAGAAATCTTATTCCGAAGGCTTGCGAGCATAGCTTTCCTTCTGTCCTTATTCAACGACCAGAGGGCTCCTGCTAAGATTTCATTAAGAGAAAGACAATTATTTTCTGAGCGCAAGCACGTTAAGATCAAGTCCTGAACCCTCTCGGTAGCGAGTACGTCGGACACTAAGTACGCGCCAATTAAGCGTCGGGAATTTCCTCTTTCTGAGAGTTCAAGAATGCCAGGGATTCCACGCTCTCGTGCAATTTCCGTTAAAGCATCTATTCGGAGCCTTTGTACTTCTTTTTCTCGCGTTTGGAAATCCTCTTCTTCCACAACTCCTTCAACTGTCCCCTCGAACCATACCTGGCGAAACAGCCACTCATAGTTGTTCTGAATGTCTTTGGGAAGCAATTCATCATAAACTTCCTTGGCTTTCTTTTTCAGAAACGCTTGACTTTCATCACCTGCCCATTTATGTCCTCGACGAGAGAGAACAGCCACACGAATTTTCTCGCGTACCTTGGCAATATCTTCGTCTGGAGCACCTGAGATACGCCAATCTTCAATGATCTTCCAAACACGCTCCTGATCATTTAGCACGAGCACATGTAACTTAGATACAAGATCACATAGCATTTCGGGAGTATAGGTCTGTCTAGTAAGTACTAATTCGATCATCTCCCGCTCCGACGCATGGATCTTTTCAAACGTCATTAGAGGTTCTCCGTACCCATAGCCATCACGACGCCACTTGGGTTTATAGTTGTACCGACCGATCCGTGTCCCGTAATCCTCCATCTGTTTAAGACAAACTCGCCAACCGACTACTGGATGCTTGTCCAAAAGCATCTTAACCGCTCTCACTCGCATTTCTTGATCAGCCGCTGTCTGCGGCATCCATACTCGAAGAATGGAGCTAAGCGATTCAAATGGTTTATTCACCCAATTATCATTAATCTCTACCTCTGAGAGCCGTCCCAAAATGTTCACTACTCTTGGAAAGGTGTGAGGATTCCAAGCTAGTGCCTCAAGGGCCCAAAGTAACCCAGTGCGTGGACAAGTGCTAAATATCCAAGTACCAACAGGTCTTAATAAACCCAACACCTCAGAATTATCTGATTGCAAATCTTGCTCGATGATATTGAGAAACGCCCTCGGAGCAGCCTCTGCATAAAGGGGAAGGTCTCGATTATTAGCCTCTAACTTTCTAGTCGTTAGGGGCATAAGAAGCTCACGGACAATTTTTGCCGCCTCCAATGCCCCATCAAAACCGAGGTGTTTACCAAAAAGGTCCTTGCCATGCACGGCTAACAGAACCAAAGTCTCGGAAATGCCTTCTCGCAATACTCCAGAAAATTCTCGCTTTTTCCCATATAGACCAGCCGCCCATCGTTCCTTTTCCGGCAAGTCGAGCGCCGGATCATCTTCACCCAATACGATTTGCGCAATCTCAAGAAAGCGATAAAGATCAGCTTTAGAGACACTACCTTTAATTGCGAAAATTGCATCTTTTTTGGAAATTACGCCTCGCAAATTACCAAGGGACCAGACTGGGGAATCGTTAAGCTGCAATAAATTAAGAATGCGTTTTTCCAACAATTCATAAGAAGAAACCTCGGCTAGAAGAGAAAGCAATGTTCGATCCGCTTCGTTCTGAGCATCCCATGTCCCAGCAAGAACCAGGGGAACCATATCAGATGCAATTCTTGAATCATCAGCCCATTCAGGTGTTCCGATGGCGGGAACATTCGAAAGTTGACGCCGAAGCACAGTCAAGGAACGCCCTGAAGCCTTCTCTAATACTGCTATGTCATCTCGAGATTTTCCCATTGACTCCAGCGCTTTCCTGAAGGGTTCAGTCCCAAGCGGTTCCAAAACGATATCGGACTTCACCCGGGCGGCATTTCGCGGATAGACAACTATGGAGCGCAACATTGTGCAGTAAGGTGCAAGCTCACGTTCCACCTCACGAGTATGGGCTACTACAATGAAATCAGTAGTTTCTTGTGCAATTTTGGGAAGTATTTCCGTCTTGTCGAACACCAGCACTCGATCCCGATACTGTTCAAGCTCTGGAATATCAAAGACCTGTTTTAAAAAAGCTAGTGCCTCTTCCATAGAGTCAGCCGTTATTACTAACGGCTTTGAGTCGCATTTCTCAAAGAAAGACTTGATCTCACAATTCCACGCTTGGATCGCAGTAGCAAAAAGAGAAGAATGAAGGTAAGGATCCGTCACGTTTGCCCAGTCAGCCCAACAACGCTCTAAGGTTCTGACACCATCGGAAGGGCGCCCCGTCTCGTTTGCAAACCAGATTCGGGACGAGACTGATTGCTCCATCCACTGTTCTAGATCACTTGCGTCATATGCACGAATGTCTTTCCAGAGATTCTTGCCCTTCATCTTCTTGACCCAATGGACTTTGTCTTGTACTGAAATAAGTTGACTCCTAAAGGAGTCAGGAATGGAGAATAAGG